>Ga0116229_10015053_pt1 | contig 10628 bp, 9 predicted proteins | sample S1TSphgellanicum_3_FD_87313 | JGI IMG/M metagenome (GOLD analysis project Ga0116229, IMG submission 87313) | Host-associated microbial communities from peat moss isolated from Minnesota, USA - S1T2_Fc - Sphagnum magellanicum MG | ecosystem: Host-associated > Plants > Peat moss > Unclassified...
CTGGTGGGCCATGATGGCCAGGACCTCGTCGCGCGATAAGGCGCTGCGCTTCATGACCCTGGCGATTTGCGTCTCTTCGTCGCAATCCACGACCAGCGCCCGGTCGTAGCGGGGCTTGCCGCCGCTGCGCGCCTCGAACAACAGGGGCACGACCCAAAGCACGTAGGGCGAGCGCGCGCGCGCGATCGCCGCCTCGGTTTCGATGCCGATCAGCGGGTGCAGCACGGCTTCGAGTCGCCGCCGCGCGGCATCGTCGGCAAAGGCAAGCTTGCGCATCGCAGCGCGATCAAGGCCACCACTTGCGTCAAGGATGCCGCTGCCAAAGGCAGCGATCAGGCCGGGCAGCGCGGCACCGCCTTTCGCGCTTTGGCGCCGCGCGATCTCGTCGGCATCGATGCATTCGATGCCGTGCGCCGCGAATTCGATTGCGATCGTCGACTTGCCCGATCCAATGCCGCCGGTGAGCGCGACAACGTAGGGGCTAGTTGCCACCTGGCAGAACCAGGGCTGTGATCTCGCTACCGTAGAACAGCATCAGCATGCCAGCCGGCGCGAGATAGACGCCAAAGGGCAGGCGCGAGAGCAGGGTCTTGCGACCGAACACGATCAGGCTGATGCCGACCACCGAGCCGACCCCTGCCGAGAGCAGGACAATCGGCAAAAGCGCCGTCCAGCCAAACCACGCGCCAAGTGCGGCAAGAAGTTTGAAGTCGCCAGCCCCCATGCCCTCAACACCGCGCAAGACGCGAAACAACATGGCGATCAGCCAGAACACGCAATAGCCTGCGGCTGCGCCGATGACGCTATCAAGCACAGGTACAAAGCCGAAATGGAAGGCGCTGGCCAAAACGCCAAGCCACAGGAGCGAGAGCGTGAGCGAGTCGGGAAGGAGCATGGTATCGGCGTCAATCAGGGTCAGTGCAATCAGCACGCTGACAATCACAAGGCCGCAAGCGAGTTCTGGCGTCAGGCCATAACGCCACGCGCACGCGGCAAAAAGGAGCCCGGTCGTGGCCTCGACGATCGGATAGCGCGCGGAAATGCGCGTCTTGCACGCCTTGCAGCGACCACGCAGGACCAGATAGCTTGCAATCGGCACGTTCTCGATGGCGGAAATCGGATGCCCGCACGCAGGACAGCGCGAGCGGGGTTGCGTGAGGCTAAACGGCGGCAGCAGTGCCAGGGCGTCCTTCACGGCCTTTGCCGCCTTGGCCAGATCGCTGCGGGCTTCGGCGCCAAGCATGATGCTGTCTTGCACCTCCTCCTCCTCGAGGTACTCGCTTGCGTCTTTCGCCCAGCCGCGCTTGAGCATCACCGGCACGCGATAAATCACGACGTTAAGGAAGCTTCCGATCAGCAGGCCGAGAACGCCACAGGCGCTAGTCAGGAGCCACGGTTCAATCATGTCGAAATTCTCTTAGGAGTTAGGCAGCAGTGGAGTTGCAGCTGCTTTTGCGGCGGCTGCGCTCGCCGTCTTGATCACGGCAAGCCCGATCAGAAGCTCCCAGGAGACGGTGGTTGCGCCAACGAGCAGCACAATCGTGGCGGAGGCATACAGGTTCCGGCTGCTATCGCCTGTGTCCAGCGCCATCTTCGTTGCGGCAAAAAGGAGCATGCCAAAACCCAGCACTGAAGGAATCTGCCTGCGTATCCAGTAGAGTCTTGAGGCGCGATCCGAGGGCCGCGTCAACGCCATGTAGACGCGCACCACGACCCAAACACCAGATACTGCAGTGGCCGACAAGGTGATGACGCCCAGTTCATGCGTATCAAGCGATGGAAACAGCGAGAGCAGCGAGACCAGCATCACCGCGAGGTAATTCTGGAAGGCCTGCTGTGCGAGCCGGCGCGAATTCTGGTGCTTCTCGCCAAGAATGACGTCTGCGTTGAGCGAAACGGCGACGAACAAGAGCCCCATGAGCGTCGCCGCTGCGCCTCCGATCAATGCGTAGAAGCCAATCCACTTTTCCATCGGGGCATTCTAGCCTGAGGAATACGTCCAGGATTGCCCGCATCGGCGCGGCGCCGTGCGACCTCTTGTCGGGGATTCCTGGCTAGACCACCTGGCCAAGCTTGAAGATCGGCAGGTACATGGCCACGACGAGGCCGCCAACCAGCGTGCCCAGAACCACCATGATGAGCGGCTCCATCAGGCTCGACAAGGCATCGACCGCGTCGTCCACCTCGCCCTCGTAGAAGTCGGCGACCTTGCCAAGCATCGAGTCGAGCGAGCCGGATTCCTCGCCGATCGAAACCATCTGCAACACCATGTTCGGAAACACGTTGGTGTTTTGCATCGCGTTGGTGAGGCTGACACCGGTGCTGACGTCGCTCTGGATTTTCTTGGTGGCTTCGAAGTAAACGAAGTTGCCAGAGGCACCGCCAACGGAATCGAGCGCCTCGACAAGGGGTACACCGGCAGCAAACATGGTGGCAAGGGTACGCGTCCAGCGCGCAATCGACGATTTGCGCACGAGATCGCCAAACACCGGCGCCTTGAGCAGCGTTCTGTCCATGAACTGCTGCACCGTGGGCGAGCGGCGCCACAACTGCATGAGAAAATAGATCGAGCCGAAGATGGCAGGAAAAATGATCCACCAGTAGCCAACGAAAATGTCCGAGATGTTCATCACGATGAGAGTAGGCGCTGGCAGGTCGGCGCCAAAGCTCGTGAAGATGCTCTTGAAGGCCGGGATCACGAAAATCATGATCACCGCGGTGACGATGAAGCCCACCGCAAGGACCGCAGCCGGATAAAACAGCGCCGACTTGATCTTGCCCTTGATGGCAATGATTTTTTCCTTGTAGGTGGCAAGCCGGTCGAGGAGCGAGTCGAGAATACCGGCCTGTTCGCCAGCGGAAATCAGGTTGCAAAAAAGCGGGTCGAAATAAAGCGGGTACTTGCGAAATGCCTGGTTCAGGCTGGATCCGGTCTCGATGTCCGTGCGGATGTCGCTTAGAAGCTTGGCGACCGAGGCATTCGAATGGCCGCGCCCGACGATGTCAAACGCCTGCAGCAGCGGCACGCCCGCGCGCATCATGGTCGCCAGCTGGCGCGTGAACAGGGTCACGTCCTTCTCGGAAATCTTGCCTCCGCGCTTGAACGTCTGCTTCTTGATCTTCGAGACGAGAATGCCCTGCTTGCGCAGTGTCGCGTTGACGAGAGCATCGCCAGCGGCGCGCATTTCACCGCGCACCTGTTTGCCGTTGCGGTCCTTGCCTTCCCAGGCGAAGACGAACTCTTTCGTGACGGCTTTGCGGGCTACGTTGGCTGTCGCCATGCTTTCAGTCTCCTTGCAATTCGATAGCTTCTACGCGCGCGGCCGGGATCGGCAGCGACTATTGATTGGTTACCGCAACGACTTCTTCGAGCGAAGTCGCCCCCTGCTTGACCTTGACCAACCCGGATCGCCTCAAATCGGCTACGCCTTCGGCCTTCGCCTGCGCGGCGATCTGCAGCGCGTTGCCGCCCTCAAGGATAATGCGCTGCATCTCCTCGGTGATGGGCATGATCTGATATATACCGACGCGGCCCTTGTAGCCTGAGCCCTTGCAGCGCTCGCAGCCGACCGGCTTGAAGGGCTGCCAGGTGCCATCAAGGTCGTCCTCGGTATAGCCGGCCTCAAGCAGGGCGCTATCTGGCATCGACGCCGGCTCCTTGCAGGTGCAAAGCCTGCGGGCCAGACGCTGCGCGGTAATGAGAATCACGCTCGAAGCGATGTTAAAGGCCGGCACGCCCATGTTCATGAGGCGGGTGAGCGTGGTGGGCGCATCGTTGGTGTGCAGCGTCGAGAACACCATGTGCCCGGTTTGCGCGGCCTTGATCGATATGTCGGCGGTCTCGAGGTCGCGGATTTCGCCGACCATGATGATGTCAGGGTCCTGCCGCAGGAACGACTTGAGCGCGGCAGCAAAGGTCAAGCCGGCCTTATCGTTGACGTTGACCTGGTTTACGCCAGCAAGCTGGATTTCGGCCGGGTCCTCAGCCGTGGAAATATTGATCCCTGGCTGATTCAGGATGTTAAGGCAAGTGTAGAGCGAGACCGTCTTGCCCGATCCTGTGGGGCCGGTGACGAGCACCATGCCGTAGGGCCGCTGGATGGCCGCAAGCAGGGTTTCCTTCTGCTCGGGCTCGTATCCAAGCGCATCGATGCCCAGTTTCGCCTGCGACGGGTCGAGAATCCGCATCACGATCTTTTCGCCAAACAGCGTTGGCAGGGTCGAGACACGGAAGTCGATGGCGCGCGCCTTGGAGAGCACGAGCTTCATGCGTCCGTCCTGGGGTACGCGCTTTTCTGAGATATCCAGGCGTGAAATCACCTTGATGCGCGAGGACAACTTATCCTTGATCGCGATCGGTGGCTGGGCGATTTCGCGCAGGATGCCGTCGACCCGGAAGCGGATGCGATAGAACTTCTCGTAGGGCTCGAAGTGGATATCGCTGGCACCATCGTTGATGGCGTCCATCAGCACCTTCTGCAGGAAGCGCACCACCGGTGCATCGTCGATTTCGGTATTGCTCTCGGCGGTTGCCGCCGCGTCGGCGTCCTCGAATTCAAGGTTCAGATCGTCAGCGGCAAGATCGTTAAGTGCCGCCTCGGCGCTTTGGCCGAGCTTTTCGGTCAGCGCCACCAGTTTGTCGTGCTCGACGACAACAGGCTCAACCAGCATCTGGGTCTGGAACTTGACCTGATCGATGGCCTGGAAATTGGTCGGATCCGAAATCGCGACCGTCAGCTTGTTGCCACGCTTGTGCAGGCCAATCACACGCAGTGAATGCGTGAGCTTCTTGTCGATGATCTCGGCTTGCATCAAGGCCGGATCGAACGCGCCGAGATCAAGCAGCGGCAAACCGAAGATTTGCGCGGCCATGGTGGCGAGCTCGCGCGGCGAGAGCACCTGGCTTGCGATCAGCTGGTCGATAAAAGGCGCATTTGCGGCAAGCGCGGCCTTGGCGATCGAATCGGCCTGTTCGGCGCGCAGCCGCCCGTTTTGCACGAGGGCACGCCCCAACCCCGAGATCGCCGAGGCGTTCTGAGTGGAATTACTGGTGACTGCTGCCATAAGACGTACTCGGTTCAGCGGCGCGAGGATTGCCGCAAACTATTCAGGTTCCGGCTTCGATCATGCCGATAGGACATTGCTTTGTAAAGCTTTTCTGGGCCTGAAGGCCACCCGCAGTGGTGCTGATACGTCAGGCCAAAGGACGCGGATTCGTCGGTACCCGGCTAAGGCGAGCAAGGCGCACCGCCTGATTTTGCACCTGCACGATCTCGATCACGCAATCGCCAACACGCAGCGCCACACTGGCTTCCGGTATTTCCTGCAACTCTTCCAGTATGAGGCCGTTTAGCGTGTTGGGACCGTCAAGCGGCAAATTGAGGCCCAGGCGCCGATTGATTTCGCGAAGCGCAGTCTTGCCGTCAAGCAGTGCCTCACCGGATTCGTCCCAGTCCAGCGGGTTGACGTCGACGCGAGGCAGCGAAGTCGTGAATTCGCCCACGATTTCCTCGACGATGTCCTCAAGCGTGACGAGCCCCTGCAGTTCGCCATATTCGTCAACAACGACGGCAAGTCGTTGACGCTGTTCCTGAAAGTACTGCAGCTGCTGCGTCACCGAAGTACCCGCAGGAACGAAATAGGCCTCGGTCAAGGCGGCAACGATGCCTTCGCGCGTGAGCGGTCCTTCGGCCAGCAAGGCGACGCATTTGCGGACATGCAAGATGCCGAGGATTTTGTTGATCTCGCCCTCATACACCGGCAACTTGTTGTGATAACTCGTCGAAATGCGTTGCGTCACAAGTTCGATTGAATCCTCGAGATCGATCGATTCGAGAAGCGCCCTGGGCGTCATCACGTCAGAGACGGTCACCGATTCCAGATCGAGCAGGTTCAAGAGAATGCTGGTGTGTTTTTTCGGGATGAAATGGCCGCTCTCGAGCACCAGCGCGCGCAACTCCTCAGGTGAGATGCGGCTGCCTTCGTCGGTCCGGCCGCTATCTAAGCGCAACAGCCTGAGAATTCCTCCGGTAAAGAGGTTGATGAACCAGACAATCGGCTGAAACACGACCGACAAGGGTTTCAGAATGAAGGCGATGGCAAGCGCAATGCGTTCCGGAAAGCTCGCGCCGATGACCTTGGGCGTAATTTCCGCGAAGACGACGATGCAAAACGCGACCGTGGTGGTGGCAACAAGCAGCGTGCCGCGGGTGTTGCCGAAGTGGCTGATGGCAATCGCCGTGACCAAGGCCGAGATGGCTGCGTTCAGCAGGTTGTTACCGATCAGCACCATGCCAAGCAGTCGGTCGGTGTGATCGAGCAGCTTTGCCACGGCGATCGCGCTGCGGTTCTTGGCACGCACCAGCGCTTTCAACCGGTAGCGATTGAAAGCCATCATGCTGGTCTCTGCGATCGAAAAAAAGGCCGAGAGCGCGATCAGAAGGGCAAGCCCTGCGGCCTCCATCCAAACGGGAATGTCCAATGACTGCCTTGATCAGAATTGAAGTCGAACGAAACGCCTGTCCGGTCGAGCTCGATGAGAACCATTTTGCCCGAGCGGGGGCGGTTTGACAGCAGGCCAATCGATGCGCAGCGCGCAAATCGGATTTTTTGGCGCCACGCCCGAGCGCGCCTTCTCGCCACACCTCCCTTTTTGGCTGGATCGCGCTTGCGCGCTGTGATCCGTTGACGACATACCGACTAGTTGGTATGGTTCTGTTTCCCGTTCGGTTCCCCGATCTGAAACGGCCGCCCTTCCTCGCGCAAAGGGGCGCGTATCCGCTGGCATCGGGCTGGACCAAGATCACTGCGCCAGGACCAAAAGGGTAAAGGGAGAGAGAAATGAATACCGCAAAAATGTCGCATCAAACGAATCCTGGCGCGCACGCTCACGACCTGCCTGCGGCTGCCGGCACGGCACAAGGGGCAGGCGCGTCCGGTAAGGCGGGTCTTAGCCAACACACCGAGCAGACGATTCGCAAGTGGTATGCGGCATGGGAGAAAAAAGACTGGCGCCCCCTGGACGTGCTGCTAGCAGACCACTTCACATTCACGAGCGCTGCCGGTGACGACCACATCAGCAAGAGCGCGTTCAAAGCGCAATGCTGGGAGACACAGATTGGTTTTATCGATCGTTTCGACCTGCTGGGGGTATTTGGCAGCGGCAACGAGGCGCTTGTGCTCTACGCCTGCCTCACCAGGAACGGCAAGGTTTTCCGCAACGTTGAATATGTGCGGCTTAAAGACGGCAAGCTCGAGGCCATCGAGTGTTACTTCGGCGAGCAATCCAGCTATCCTTCTGCTGTGAGCGCCAAACCGAGCTAGCATCGGGTCAATCGCGTGACTTGATGCGCAACTGGCGCACCGGCTTCTGGCCGCGGCACCCTGAGAGGCCTGCCTAAAGGGGGACGCCTTGCAGAACGGGCGCGTTTCGCTGATGGCAGTGTGGTCCGTTAAAGGCAGGCCGGTTACATCGATCGTATCTGGCGGTTTCCTGCGCGTGCCTTTGGACCGAAGATGTAAACCATGTGTCCCGTATGCGTCTTCTTGAATTGGTCGGGGTGAGAGGATTCGAACCTCCGACTCCTGCGTCCCGAACGCAGTACTCTACCAGGCTGAGCTACACCCCGAAAAATCGCTGTCCGAGTTGGCCTTTGCCGCACACGTCGTCTGCCTTCCATCGGATTTTTGCTTTTGCGCGTTTGGTGCTGAGCACCCGCGGCACGTCTGCCCTAGCGTGTAGAACTAGTGGTCCCGCACGATCGCAAAGGCGCACAATTCTAGCAGAGAATCCTTGTGCGGCGAGTCGGGGAGCCGCTCGGCGATGGCGCGCGCTGCATGCGCTTCGCTTTGTGCCATGTCGCGCGTGTACTCGAGCGCTCCACTTGCCGAAATTTCCGTTTGTATCGAGGCCAGATCGGCATTGCTGGAATCCGTGATGGCGCAGCGAATCAGCGTCTGTTGCTCGGGCGTGCCGCGTTTCAGAAGGTAGATCAGCGGCAGGGTCGGCTTGCCTTCACGCAGATCGTCGCCGACGTTCTTGCCGATCTCGCCTGTCACCCCGGAGTAGTCAAGGACATCGTCAATCAGCTGGAATGCAGTGCCCAGGCGCCGCCCGAATTCTGCCCAGTCCTCCTCGATGGCTAAAGGCTGTGCGCAGAGGATGGCAGCAAGACGTGATGACGCTTCGAAGAGCTGCGCGGTCTTGTAGCGGATGACCTGCAGATAACGCTCCTCGTCGACTTCAGCGTCGTGGACGTTAAGCAGCTGCAGGACTTCGCCTTCGGCAATCACATTGGTCGCATCAGCCAGGACTTTCATCACGCGCATCGAGTCGACTTCGACCATCATCTGAAACGCGCGTGAATAGAGAAAGTCGCCAACCAGCACGCTTGCCGCATTGCCAAACAGCGCATTGGCGGTCGATCGGCCGCGTCGAAGCGTCGACTCGTCGACGACGTCGTCATGCAGCAGCGTTGCCGTGTGGATGAATTCGACAACGGCCGCAAGCGTCAGATGATCCTGGCCGCGATAGCCGCCGGCACCAGCAAGCAGCAATAGCAGGGCCGGCCGAAGGCGTTTGCCACCGGCGCTGATGATGTATTCGGCGATCTGGTTGATCAGCACCACCTCCGAGCCGAGCCGGGCACGGATAACCGTATCCATCGCGAGCATCTCGGCTGCGATCGGTGCCAACACCAGCTGGGAGTCTGTACGTGCGTTCAAGGAGCCCGAAGTGCGTGAAAAGGTGCAGGTGCGCCCGCCAGACGTCTTTGCCCAGCGCATGGCTTCAATTATATGCGAGGGGGGTGTGGCGAACATTTGCCAAGACGTGCTCACCCGCTCCCAACCCAGGCCGGCGCGAGCGCGCTCCAGTGCCAGGCGCGCTTCCGAGGCCCTTTGACAATTAGCTTAAGGTCCTGTATTGTTTCAGGTTTTCCGCAATCGCGGAGGCGTTCGTGATGCGGGCGTCGCAGGACCGGTGCGGAAACAGCGCATCGTCATTTCCCATCGTAGAGGTCATTCATGTACGCAGTCATAAAAACCGGCGGCAAGCAGTATAAAGTCGCGGCCGGCGAAAAATTGAAAATAGAACAGATTACTGCGGACGTGGGCCAGGAAATTACGCTCGACCAGGTGCTGGCGGTCGGCGAGGGCGAACAGATTCAGTTCGGCGCGCCCCTGGTTTCCGGAGCTTCCGTCACGGTAACTGTGTTGTCGCAAGGTCGGCACGACAAGGTCAAGATCTTCAAGATGCGCCGTCGCAAGCACTATCAAAAGCGGCAGGGCCATCGCCAGAACTTCACCGAAGTGCGCATTGACGCGATCAACGCTTGAGCCTAACGGAGATTATTCATGGCACATAAAAAAGCAGGCGGCAGTTCCCGTAACGGCCGCGACTCCGAATCGAAGCGACTTGGCGTCAAGGTCTATGGCGGCCAGGCGATCAACGCCGGCGGCATCATCATGCGGCAGCGCGGCACGCGCGTGCATCCCGGCGTGAACGTCGGGCTTGGCAAGGACCACACGCTGTTTGCATTGGTTGATGGCCACGTCAAGTTTGCCACCCGCGGGGCGAGCAAGCGGCACACGGTTGACGTGGTTGCGCTTCCCGAGGAAGCCAACGCCGCGTAGTCGGTCGGGCGCAATCGCACAAAGCCCCGTCCTGCGGGGCTTTGTCGTTTATGGCCCACTCAAGCTGTCGTCTTAGCTAAAGTAGAACAATGAAATTCATCGACGAAACGCGCATCGAAGTCATTGCCGGCAACGGCGGCAATGGCATCGCGTCGTTCCGGCGCGAGAAATACATTCCTTTCGGAGGTCCTGATGGCGGCGATGGCGGCCGCGGCGGCAGTATCTTCGCGCTTGCCGATCGCAACATCAATACGCTCATCGATTACCGCTACGCCCGACTCCATCGCGCCAAGCATGGCGAGCACGGCCGCGGCTCGGACTGTTACGGCAAGGGCGCTGAAGACATCGTCTTGCGCATGCCGGTGGGAACGCTGATCACCGACCGCAATTCCGGGGAGGTCATCGCCGATCTCATGGAGCATGGGCAAAAAGCGTTGCTGGCGCAAGGCGGACAAGGCGGTCGCGGCAACATCCATTTCAAGTCCAGCACCAACCGCGCACCGCGCCAGCAGACCGACGGCGAGGAGGGGCAAACGCGCGAACTACAACTCGAATTGCGCGTACTCGCCGACGTGGGCCTGCTTGGCATGCCCAACGCAGGCAAGTCGACATTTATCGCTGCGGTCTCCAACGCGCGACCGAAAATCGCAGACTACCCGTTTACGACCTTGCATCCGAATCTTGGCGTCGTGCGGGTTGGCGATGAGCAGAGTTTCGTCATCGCCGATATTCCCGGGCTGATTGCGGGTGCGGCCGAGGGCGCAGGACTTGGCCATCAGTTCCTGCGCCATCTGAAACGCACCGGGCTGCTCTTGCATATCGTCGATCTCGCGCCGTTTGACGAGGACACCGATCCCGTCAAGGACGCCAGGGATATCGTCCTCGAGCTGGAAAAGTTCGACCCGGAACTGGCGCAAAAACCGCGCTGGCTGGTGCTCAACAAGATCGACATGATCGATGCCGAGCAATGCGCGGCGCGCGTCGCCGATTTCGTC
>Ga0116229_10015054_pt1 | contig 10628 bp, 7 predicted proteins | sample S1TSphgellanicum_3_FD_87313 | JGI IMG/M metagenome (GOLD analysis project Ga0116229, IMG submission 87313) | Host-associated microbial communities from peat moss isolated from Minnesota, USA - S1T2_Fc - Sphagnum magellanicum MG | ecosystem: Host-associated > Plants > Peat moss > Unclassified...
AAAAAAAAAAAAAAAAAAAAAAAAAAAAAAAAAAAAAAAAAAAAAAAAGGTGTAAATTTGACCCCCAAAAACCCAAAAAATTGCCATACATTTGAAACGACAAAACTTTAAATAAATTAATAAATGCAAGGCATATGAGGGGAAGAGTCTTACACCTACTCTTGAAGAGTAGAGTTGGAGGGGTCTTATGCCTATACATAGGAGTAAGATCCCCCCCAACTTTAAGCAAAGACATGATAAGAACCCTCCTCTTTTTTTTTAATGAGGAAAATTCATACTTGGGAGCTTTCCTTATTTTTTTCTCTCTTTTCTTTCCCTTTTGCCCAAATGCACAAACTTCTCAGAAAACTCCAAAGAGAATGTGATGGGGCCATTGTCTTCCATTGCTCAACACGAGTTGAGATGGGGGTATTTCCCAATTCTATTATGCAATTGAGCTTTTTTGGAGGTGGCTTACTCATTTGAAATCTACCACCATTTCTACACTTGTAAGGTGGTCATGAGTCCCACCCCATAGTGTTTATTAGCTGTTGGCTTATGATGATTGGGTTATACCTTTGCTATTCCATTCAGCACATAGGCTACCTTGCAAATTCCCTATTCATTTTTTGACCAAATATTCTCTAAAACATTTTGGCACCCAACCCACATTATTAATTCTTACCTTGCAAATTCCCTATCCATTTTTTGAACATGCATTCTAAAACATTTTGACACCCAACCCACATTATTAATTCTTAGCTTGCAAATTCCCTACTCATGTTTTGAACATGCATTCTAAGACATTTTGGCACCCAACCCATTACTAAGTCTTTACCTTGCAAATTCCCTTTTTCATTTTTTGAACATACATTCTAAGACATTTCGGCACCCAACCCATTACTAAGTCTTACCTTTGCAAATTCCCTATCCATTTTGTGAACATAGATTCTAAAACATTTTGGCCCCAAATCCGTTAGTATTTTTTCATACCTTTGGAAATTTGCTATTAAGTTTTTGAACAAACATTCTCAAACATTTTTGACACCCAACCCATGAGTGACTCTTACCTTGCAAATTCACTATTTTGTTTTTGGAAGATTACATTCTCAATCATTTTGTCAACCCATTATCAAATACCTAACTTTTTCGTATTCATTTTTCAAAACGTACATTCTCAAAACATTTTGGCACCCACTCAATTGCCAATCACATAGCTTGCAAATTCCCTTTTCCTCTTTGAAACATACATTCTCAAACATTTTGTCACCCAACTCATTACCATTTGAAACATACATTTGCAAACATTTTGTCACCCAACTCATTACCATTTGAAACATACATTCGCAAACATTTTGTCACTCAACTCATTACCATATCAAATCGAGATTGCCAACTAGAGAGTATCCCCCCATCAATTGTAGCAATTATTCCCCAACAATAGCAGTTCAAAAAAGTGTGGCACCCAACATGGTTGCTAGAAGTCCATTTGAAACATATTCTTGTCACTCTTGTGATTCCTTTTGTTCAACATGATTGATAAATATATTATTGCCTATGAAACATTTTGACCATTTTGTGTACAAATGCAATGATATAATGGAAAGCCCGCCGCCACCTCACCGCACATGGATTTAAGACATGCCATGTATTTGCTAAGGTTCTTTTTGGAATTCATACAATGTGATCTCTTTCAACTAGGAGATTTTTGAAAGTTAAAAGAAATCTTGAACTTGGAGATTTATGGTAACATATTATCAAACTTCCACAATGAATTTAAAACTCCCACAAAATTTTGTCTATGCTCATCAATATCAATTATGTTTGCTAATCAAATTTATTCTTATCCTACCTATAGCCCAATACATCATGAAATTGATTAATTAGCCCCTAATTTGTAAATGATTATGTGAATCCATCCATGCATCTTTAGATTTGGATTTTATTTTTATTTTATTTTATTTGGTGGAGGCTAGAGAGTGCATGAGCCCCTCTTTTGTGTAAAAAAATTTATTACAATTGAGCATTTTAAACATTGTTGAATATAATTTTACAACGTCAATAAAGTATTTTATTTTTTGTATTTGCATGCAAATAGCATTCTTTTCATTAAAATTATAGGAGGGTGGCATGATGATATGCTATGTGTCCAAATATCATAAACAAATGATGACTTGTAAAACAATATTTATTTAATTAAATAGATTAAATCTTAAATGTTATTTTGAAATAAAGTGTTAAGCTTTGGCCTTGGATCTAGTTTTGAAGAATTATTTCATAGTTAATTATAATAAATAAAGGAGGGCACAATGGGGATATTCACTCTAATATATAAACTTGTGAAACATATTGCCTAACACATTAAAAGTCTATTCAAACTCAGAAATAGAACCAAAAAATTTGTAGAAACATTTAGTTAATTGCACAACTTCAAATTTTAACCCTATAAATTTGGAAAATATATATATAACTTTCTCATTTCCATTGTGTAATGTTACATAACTTTTGGTGTTAGCACTATCATCTTTTTCACAAGTTTGCACCTTTACATTGATGACAAGAAAGGTAAATTGTTATTTTATTTCTTTCATCTCTCACATTCATTCATGATTTTTTTTTTTTTCTTTGTATATTTGTGCTCCTTGATGTATTCCTTGCATCTTTCCATTTGGTTATATTTAGTTACAACTATTTCACATTACATTATTATTAGTCTTTTTTCATGTTGCAATGATTCATTTGAACCATTTTTTCTCCGGTATCCAATTCAAAATTGTTCAACTAGAACCTTCAATGCAATTTCAATTTTTGCAAACTTGTAATGTTACAATTGAATTTGAATTTTTTTAAAGCATTCCACTCATGTTCTTGATTTGTTGTAATTTTGTAATGTTCTACTAAACCTTTTGCTTATGTTCCTCTTAGTTGTTGTTTTTTTCCAAATTATGTTGCCATGGAGATTTTCAAAACAAAGCATTCTTTTGTAATTTTTGTTGTTTTGTTCATTTAAATGGTCTTGAAGTTGGTGGAGATAAAGAAAGTTGAAGATGCATGTTGTGTATTTCAAAAGGTGAACAACAAAATGCAAATTGTGACACAACTTGTGATCTGGCATCAATTCAACTTAAAAAGAAATCTTGGATTCTTGGGGTTTGATCTAAGACATTGGGTAAAACCTCATTTGACTACTTGGTTTTCTTATTTTTGCATGGTGCTTATGATGATGAAAGGTGAATTCATCACTTTTAAACAACCAAGTGCACTTTTTTTTGACATTGCACTCCAAGTTCAATATCTTCTTACAAAGCAAAATACAAAATATTGATTAATCATGCATATTGAAATACAAGTTAGCTTAGGGAACAAATTATCTCATGTGTAATTAAATGTTTACAATTTTACATTTTGTTATTTCTATTATCATTCGTGAAATGATTCAAGCAATGAACACGGTTTTCATAAATATCAAATTTTGCCAAATATAAACAAGTTTCAAATCGTCATGAAAGAATTCATAGACTAGTGCAACCTACTTCACATCCATGGTGTTATGGGCAAAATTTATATTGCAATCCTTGAACCTTTTGGACCTTTTGCAAAAGATTATTATTAACACAAGACTAGTGGACATCTAACATTAACACTAACATAACATCCTTAGTGATCAATTAGCTTAGTTGGACACAAAATCCAAGTCCAAAATAGGTCGAAAAGATCAAATGGGTAAATTAGGATTCTCACCTCGAATGTACTTTTTGGGTTGGAAAATAAATGCAATTTGAACATTACAACTTTTGATTTATCTAATAATTCGATTGGATTGGATTTACTAAAATATGTAATTATTGATGAATTCATCATCATTTTGTAAGGAATTTTATAAAATAATAAATTCCAAAACAAGTGACATATCATGAAAGTTGCTATTGCACATCTTAAAAATGAACATTCTTGTCACTTGGGGCATCTACATTTGAAGATTAATCACACAACATTTTTTGCATGCAACTATTCAACAAAACCATTATCACCTAAAATGCCATAAGTACTGCTTTAGGGTTTGGGATGCCATGTTTACATAGCCAAATCAAGACCCCATTCACACATAACCACATAACTATCAACTTGGATTTGAAGGCCAAAGTGGGCACTTTTTTTACATTATTGAAGTTAGAATTGAATGACAAATCAATTTATTGTTTCCTTCATTCACATTAGTTAACCATTTCACCCAACACCTTTTGTGTGCAATACATCTCTTTGTAAATCATTGATTCAACTTATTTGCTTACTAGGGTCAAGCCATTAAACTTCACAAACTAATCAATAACTTTGTCCTCAAGCTTACTCCTTAAAACATTGTGCATGATGCTTAAAATTAAGGAGGACCTTAACAACTTGGCAATGCTTTCTAAAAGTTCAAAGGAATAACTTGCACATGCCAAGGGGTAGATTTTAAAGGCCATGGAGTTGCTTCAATTACTCTTATGGAAATAAAATGGTGAAAATTAAATTGATTTGATATTTTGAAAAAACTTTAATGACCCATGCCTATAAAATTTTGAAAATTGATGCCCAGTTGGTGAATCAAATGGGTTGCTTGCAATTGTAAAGGACCCATTCTTCCTTTTACAATACTTCAACATGCAAGATGGTGAGCAATACTAGACAAACACAATACAAGTAAAAACATGGAACCAAACATAGAAACCACATGTGTTTCACGGAAGGTTTTAATTTTAAATTGCATCATTGAGAATAAGTATGATGCATAACCCTTGCCACTAATAGAAAAATCATTGGCAAGTACAAATTGGGATGACATTGGGAGGTATGGTGGAGGAGAGAATCATAGGATGACAAGGGAGAGATGAGTGTTGGGGAGCTCTAAGGGCCTTGGTGGAGGTATGAATACATCATAAACTACCTTTCACAAGATAACTAAAGCTACTTTGCATTAATTTGTCATTTTGGCATTGACCACATTAATTTCAAATGACAATGATGCAAAATGGGTTTCTATGCATCATGGTGCAAATTTGGCACTAAGCATACTAATGAAAACACAAAACTAGTTGGGCAAGATAGTTGATGGCACATTATGGAGGCCAAACTTGGAGGAATGTGCAATTGCGAAAATATACTTCCAATTGGAGAGGTTGCAAGAATTGCCAACTGACAATTTACCAAGCTCTAAAGTTAACGGTATTGGAAGAAATAAAAAATTGGATTCATTACTTAATATTGTCCAAGGCTTGGAGACTCATAACTTTGAAAAAAAAAAAACTGAAATATAATTGTGACATTTGAGAAGTTGGAGCCAAAAAAGAAAAGGAAAGCTCCATCCCAATAGAAAACTAGAGGATTCTTGTTAACATATTTGTTGTTCAAAAGCCCTTATACTCTACCTACAAAGCAAAGCCAACAACCCAAATCATAGTTCTTGAGCTTTAAAGGGGAGGTTGTAGCTGAAGGTACAACAATGAGTTCAAAACACTTGAGAGTAGGATATTACTCATCCCATGTACAAAATTAGTTTGATAACAGATTTCCAGCAAGGAAGCCTAAGGCCCGAGGATATGAGAAAGAGAACAAAAGGGGGGAGAGAACAAGTACATGGCATTTGAGTAGAAACAAAAGTAGAGTAGTGATGTAAAGCAAACAACTTACCTAGTATGCTCAAATTGAGTCCTTCAAAAATGAATGTACTATTTCAACACTCATCACAAAACTTTCAAGCCAGGTAGGTATATGTTTGCTTGGCACAATTTATTCATTTGCATTAAAAATATAATTTAAAAAATCCTTGAGCAATTCCGAAAGAAACACACTGCACCTTGTGAACTAAATGAAAAAAAACCCAAAAGAAAAATCCTGACCCAAATTCAAGAAACTAAACTCTAGTGTTGTACACATGCACAACCCAAGTCTACTTCTAGTAGTAGCCTGAACTCATGCCATGAAATTTACTTTGAATTGCGTATGTAACAAGCTCATCTCAAAGGAACTCAAACAAAAAGTCATCAAAGGATTTTTTGACTAAGCCCTCTCTCTGATGATATTGATCATTTTACAGGGCAGCAGACCTTGGGTCTCTCAGAGTCTACCATCCATGGAGTCACTGCGAATCCCTGAAAAGACATTTGGTATCTGTGAGTTCCTGAGTCATACAAGTATGGCATGAGTTCAAGATCTTCAGTTGATCTTCTTGTTGTTGTTGTTGTTGTTGTTGTGAGTGCACTCACAAATTGTTCAATTTGATACTACCTCCAGCACCACTTCAAACACAAGGCCTTGTTGATCATATGCCACACATGTCAGTCTTTCCTGCACTCACAAAGAGCCCCTGCACATGCAGATCCACACAAGAGTTTCAGTAGATTTAATATGTGCATGGTGACACCACAATGAATTATTGCATCACATGGCCTACTTTATTCTGACAATCAGATACACTGGATTGAAAGCATTCCACACTAAATAGCCAAGGAACCATGTTCTCTACAAATAATTGCTGTAAATTTAAATTGCCTTATCTTCAATTTCTCTATAGAAAAGTGATAGTAACTCTCTGCATTCATTGCTGCTTTCATGCTGCATTTCATACATGAAATATATTCAATGTTGGTTTCAAAGAAGAATGAACCCCAAGGTAGGCTTACAAATGGGTGTCAAGTTCAATTTTGTTTATAAAAAAAGGAAACTCCTAGGTTTGCAGAATGTTTGCACAAAATCTTCCTAACACAAAACACCCAAACAATTACAGCTGGTGCTTCCAGACCTGATGAGCATTTTTGGGCTTGAACCCAAAAAAACTCATACTTCAATAGACACATAGAACTTGACATTCAAAGCAAGCTTGCAATTGTTGAATACTGCACCTGTTTGATAAACATTCGGTGAACAGTCTTGTGTTAAAGAACAACACTTTAAAAACTTGACAATCAAAAGCTTTTCAGTTGTTGAATTCTAAACCTGTTTGATAAAATCTTCACCTAAATCCATGTGGAGATGCCTAATCAGTAGACCATTTGTGATCTCTCATAAAATACCCGACACAACTCCACAATATTTATGAAAACTATTAAGGTGAAAAAAGCAAGATCTAGTTCCATGTTTGTTTCTGCAAATTTTCATTTTCACCAGCTGACAATTTTTTTTCAGAGATCATAAGGCAGAGACCTCATGATCACTATCAGAGCAGACAAATCAATGGTTTTTTTTCTTAGTTGCTTTTCTCCTCTGATACCCCGCAGGATTTCAAAACACACCCGTGTGCAGGCATTTAGCTTTTGAAATCCCCATGAGCTTTTATGCTCTATAAGAGCGCCTCAGAATACACTACAAAATTTGTCAGAGATGATTTATTCATTGAGTAGAAGGCAGAATAAGTGAACACCAGCCTACATACTGCCAGATTACTCTTCTAATAATCTCTTCATTATTGATCACTGGTATGGGGCACTGGGCACACTGGCAATCACTGCAGGGTCTTCAGAATTGTAGCAAGATCTGGGAGGAACAATAAATTTGTGGAAAACAACAAAGAAATGAATGGCAGAGTAGGAGAGTATGGAAATATCCTTTGCCAGATTATTTTGACAAGGTGACTTTTCTGATTTAGCTACTGAACTTCCCCAATGGCATATATGGCAAAATGGACGTTGCCCTTTAGACTTTCAGCAAAGTGGACCTGACAAACAGGAAACATCAGCTTGACAAAATAGCCAAATCAAGAAAATCAACTTGACAAAACGGAGGTGGATTGTTGTCCATACTTGTGACAGCAATGGTTTTAAAAAATCCAGATTTCCAGAAACATTTCCTATTTGAACTCTTCCTGGTTGGCAAGGACCAGCAAGTCTTACAAGCCAGTTCTTATGCAAACTTGAGTTGTGTTGGCATGCACCAAAAAGCCATGGACTAGGAGACAGATCTTATGCACCTAGCTGCTCTTTAAGCAAAGCACCAGAACAAAAAAGAAGTAGAAATAGAAAAAGAATGAATTGACCTCTTCTAAATAAGCTTAAGCTTTATGCAACTTCTGGAGACCCTCAAAGACAAGGTTATAAATGCATTGAATTCATGAATGGAAAACAGAACCTACCTTTCTTTGTCTTCTTGTGACACCTTAGCTACCAGCATACCACCACCTGTTGACAATGTGCACACAGAGGGCAACCATATGAACCACTTCCTTGGCCTTCTCTGTTGCAAGTCAAGTTGGGACTTATTCACTAACCTGCTGGATGCTTGCATTGGTCTTTAAACTAGGCATACACAGCTGAACCCCCAAAACCACATAATGGAACTCAAATCCCCCTGACCCTTAAGAATCTGCCGGGAGTAAAGAAGCAAAACCATGTGAGGTTTAAAGATTGCAGTTCAATAAATCACACCTCTAGTTTCAAGGGGCTGCCCAAGATGAAAACAGAAACACGCTTCCATGTTAAGCAGAGTCAAAAATGATGACTTCTAGCAAGTTCACCCAAATAGAAAGAGTACTGCATGCTGTCATTTACCACCACTATTTTTTACTGGCTTTGGAGTCTGACTTTTCTCTCTCACGTTTAAGATAGAGCCGCTCCAACACCCTCCTGGCTTCACACTGTGGGAAATTGCTCAAGTCATAGTAATGTGGTGCAATGTCAATCAACCTGAAAACCCCCAACAGATATGCAACATGAATAAGAACACAGGGATCCAGCAAATGTGTAGGGCCAGTTCATAGAGCTCTCTCATCACAAATTACTTCATTACCAAGAACCAAAACAAATCCTGGTGCCACATGAGAACAGATGGCTCTCATCAGAAATAGCCATGCATACAGGCAGAAATACATATGTATCAGATATCAGAGAAAACTCCATAAAAACACTTTGAATAGAAAGGCCTTCATAGCAAATAGAGGTTGGGACCTCCTGCAGCCTCAACATATTGCTTTAAGCACACCATTGGTGACCACTTGGATGCAATGCAGCCACAGGAAAGCATGTAAGCAGAAAATAGGGCCATGAGTATTTTGCGACTCATTGGTTGTAGTGCAATGTTCTCTGCAACAAGCCTAGACATCTCCTTTGCAGGCAGCAATGCAGCCTTGAATCTCAACACTTCTCGTTAAAAAACACAAGGCAACTAGAACTTACCATTCCCCACGAACATCAGTTACAATGCGAATGAAGTTACGACTCGTGAGCACGAACTCATTGTATATCACCCACTCTGGCTTGTGGTCCAAACAAGTCGATGGATGCAGGTGCACCATCTGCAAAACCCCAAATTCCCCTCCATTTTAATGTGAGTACCTACTGACACATGCACCAAAGGTTGCCAATGGTACTTCACCCCAGTCAACACACAGGCAGTGAGCAAATCTGGAAGTCACCTAAAAATCTGTGTAAATCAATGGAAAAGCAAATGAACTAGAAATCCCAAGGCTATATGTGAAAAGATATAAGTAAAGGTGTTAACAAATAAATTGAATCTAGCCAGTTCTTGCAAAAAACATGTGCCTAACAGAACCATATCTGCAAGATGAAGCAAGCCCAAAACTATATCCAATTCACGACCTTAATGTGTTCACAGAAAGACATAATATGAAAAGAATAGGTAGCAGCAGAACTGGTCACTGAAAAGTGGATCCACAACTGAATCGCAAACTGTGGTGTTGAAGGCAGAACTCACCTGATTATCTTTGACTGTGAGGTAATGGCCCGTTCGCTCAAGGTGTGCCACCTGCATGAAGTAACCAGCAAGCATTGCCTTCCGGATGTTCACATAATATTCACGGCTATTGAAGTCTGTGCTGCACATCTTGAGGTTGTAGCGATTCATAATGCGCATTAATTGCCCTCGCACATCATCAGCTGACTTCAATGCTCGTACATTGATGAAGTTATCATAGCACCAGGTAGCATCCTCACCTGAATGAGTCAGTCCAAAATACTTTAATATTCACACAAGCCTGTCACTGCCTCTATTTGTAAGATGTCCTTGATGAGTCTTACATAATAAGTCAAATCATTTCTTCAAGGTAGCATATGATACTTCACCAAATACAAGGAGCTTCAAGGAAAGTCACAGACAACCATACACAAAAGGCAGCTTGTTGAAAACTTTTCACAAACATTTATACTGAAGGAAAGAGAGCACACCATTGGAGATTGTGAAACAAATTCAAAATAGTGTAAACAAGAAAAAGTTCAATAAAGAATAGCAAACTAGATACACCCTCAGACCCAAATGAAACCACAGACCCTACATCCTAAGGTGGGCAGAAAATAACACTTGCTAAATCCATATAATAAAACCAAGTGTTCAGAAAGTTACTGAAGGAAAGAGAGCACACCATTTTGCTTGTAGGCATGGTAGACGTTGAGCAGTGTGAGGTGGTCACCATCAATGTGTGCAAAGCGAGCCTTAGCTTCATCTGCAGCTTTCTGAGCGTCCCTTGGGCGGAGGAAGCTATTGGGAACTATAATATATGTATGTGGGAGCCACATGAATTTTATGTGTGCAACAAATTGTTTATCACAGGGTGAGGGAAGCAGCACCACGGAAGGTCAGCAGACGCAGAGAGTGCGGACAGCCGAAGAAAATGATGCACGCTGAGATGACTCTGCAACACTGCTTTACACTCTATCAACATC
>Ga0116229_10015056_pt1 | contig 10628 bp, 9 predicted proteins | sample S1TSphgellanicum_3_FD_87313 | JGI IMG/M metagenome (GOLD analysis project Ga0116229, IMG submission 87313) | Host-associated microbial communities from peat moss isolated from Minnesota, USA - S1T2_Fc - Sphagnum magellanicum MG | ecosystem: Host-associated > Plants > Peat moss > Unclassified...
GATGGTTCTACTTGAGGTAATGTTGACTATGTATATTGGGTTCTTATATTACTAATTAGTTCATGACTTCATGAACTTATTGGCTACTACAAAGAGTCCTCACTTCTTAGGTTTTCCATTGTCCCAACTTTGAATTGCTCATGATACCAATCACAAGTTCACTTTGCTTATTATATGCACATGACAAAACATTGGTTTTAAATTGATAGTAAAATCTAGGGATGAACAATTTAGTAACTTGGATGTGACCCCAAATCTGAACAAAATATTTTATCTTAAGAGATCAAATAATCATACCACCATCAATGCATATCAGTTGATGAATTAATTAATTAATTAATTTTGAAGTTTTCATGTCTTCAATTTGAATATTCTTGAATTTTTCAAGTGATTTCTATTGTTCATCACAAAGGAATTTCTCTGAATTTGATTTGGGGGCTGAAATTTTCCAACATTTCTACAAATAACATAGTTTTAGTGGCCGGAGTTGCCAAGGTAATTCAGTATTAACAGAGAGATGGGAAATGAAAGGAAATTATTTCATTTCTAGCACGAAGTTAAAAAATCTCCCTTATTTACATGATTATCTAGTTCCCAAGTAGATTGTATATTGGAACATATTTCAAAGCTTGCAAATTGCAAACATACACATTATATTGGAAGCAAATTTGATTAAGTGCATCAAATATATTGGAAGCGAATTTGATTAAGTGCATCAAATATATTGGAAGCTAATTTGATTAAGTGCATCAAATATATAGGAAACCTCTTAAGACTCAAGTAGGTAACCTCTTAAGACTCAATAGCAAGCTCACCTTCAAGCTAACAACAATGCAAAGGCTCTACTTCAAAGTCTTGCTTGTTTTTCGCATCACACTAGGTGTTCCTTACAAAGCAATTCATGAAGCTTGAACTTTCAATTATATACCCATTGACACGTAGTTGCCTTTTCTTTCACACCAGGAATCATGTCCATACCCGTTAGAAAGCAATTTGCACGTTCATACTTTCAACCATACCCATTGACACAATTTTAAAATTAAAAAATTAGGGTATCTAGTTGTTAGGTCTAATTAATTAGTTGGGTGTGTGCACCCAAAGTTTTTTTTGGGTTGGAAGGAGCCACTTTTATTTGCCCATCATCAATTTTTTAAAAAACATTGGGCACTGCCCAAAATAGGAGCACATGTATGTGGTTCCCTTTAGCCCACCTTTATAGTTTTATGTATGAAAGTTCAACTTTTGCCATCGTATATGGGATAAAAAGTGTGGGGGTATTTTGGGAACACCTTTGGAAACTTGATGGGAACACATTGGGAACAGAAAAAAAACAAAACAAAACTCCTTTCCCCACCCTTCCAAAACCTAAAAGACAAAAATTGTGCCCTCCTAAGTGCATGTGGAGCCTTCTCATTGGCCACATGAGAAAATTATGGTCCTAAAACAGTTTGTCACCATTTTCAGCTTGGGCCTACCAGCATGGGTACTTATTGACAAGTACCTAGTTGCCTTTTCATGAGTATAAAACAAAATCATTTTTGGTAGCATGGAATAGATCTTATGTTGAATTTGGAAGAAAAAAATGACATAAGATTGGATTCAAATTTGCACTTAATATATCAAATGATCAACAATTTTATCAAATGCAAAAATCACAATAATCAAGTAATCTTGTAGAAAAATGTCATAACATGAAATGATTACTTGCTCAATCATAAGTCTAAAAATGGGATGATTAATGAGGTAAATGTGTTCATCCTTTTCACACCCCAACATATTATTTACCCAATTTCTCTTGCAGTAGTAGTAGTAGTGTGCAATGCTTGGTGTTTCTAGCTTATATCACAAATAGCAAACATGACTTAATAATACAAGTGAAAAAAATGCATAAAATCAACTAACCCTACATGATTTGAAAAAAAAGCCATCTCCCACATTATTCCTTACAATGTTTCCATAAAATTTCAAAAATATATTCTTATGCATTTCTGAGTTGATCCTTGTGGTGTTTGCTCAAGCATATTGGCTATTCATCCCACATTGCTTTTGCCAAAAGTTGTACTCTTCCAAAACCTATTTTTTCTTAGGGTTGCTTACTCTTCACACATATCATAATATAGCTTAAACACAATCTTTTTCCTCCCATACAATCTTTTTCCTTACATACCTTGGAGTTGGACTTGGAGTTATGTGCACTTGGTGTGTTGTTCTTAACTTAGTGACTTGGATTCTTGGAACAACTAGGTTCACATGATAAAGGGTGGTTGGTGGGTAGCAACTAACAATCAAACTTGTTTTTTTGCAGCCATCATGTTGTCCTCTTGTCATCAACCTCTTTATTTGAGCTTTAGAAAGTTTAAAATAAGGCTTGATTGTTAACTCCTAAAAGCCTAAACCCTCTCTACACCCAATTTACCTCTATTCAAGGCCTTTCAGATACAAAATTCAGCCCGTGAATGATGATATCACAAAGCCAACCACTAGATTCAAAGTTTGCCTTTGGTAGAAACTAGAAGCTTCAGCCAAAATAAAGAAAGGGATGATGAGATAGCAAACATTGCAACATAACATGGTTCTTCCTCCGACTGTAGGCCATGGCTCATGACACAAAATGTAGAGGTAAAATTTATGACTTCATCAATCACACTGTAAAATATGCAGTGTTAATTGTGACCGACATAACAATTTGAGATTAGCTTGTGATTAGCTAATGCGATATGTCACAAACTTATGTCAAAAAAATATAACATAACTATAATATATGCCAAAATAAACACCATGTCAAAACTATAATTTTGTAATATTTGTCGAGATGAACATGACATATTTTACATTGTATTGGATGAAACCACAATGCTCATCTCACACATGGCATGAGCCATGGCCTACTGCTATAAAAAACTTTGTGTTAGATTAAGTTCATGCAATACCATGCAAATGCTACCAAAGGTTGAGATCTGCAGTTTCACCAAACAAAAAAGGACTTACAACATGACACTAATGCATGCATCCTAATATGACACTTGCTATAACAAAGTTTCGTAAGCATAAAAATAAATTCGAGTCATAATGTGGTTGTTAAGTGAAAATGAAGCCTTGATATTTCTAGAAGTGAGTGTGAGGAACTTTCATGCACACACACACTTACTCACGCATAACAATGCTCGTCAGCTCTTTCACTCTCTCGCCCAGTTAGCCAAGTTTCTACTTTCTACTATCTGATCAATGCTCAGATCTATTCCTACTGTTGGAGAATGTCAGGAAGTGATGGAAATTGGGACCAGTGCACTCTTTAATACACGACAAATCAGGTGGTTATTTGGGGGCCCACCTTTTCTTAAATTGGCATCTCCTTTGAAGCTTAGAAGCAGCAATCTCAGCAACACTCAGGATCTCTGCGGAAAAGGCATTTGGTTACAGGCCCTGCATGTCTCCTCTAGATCGAGATAACTTTGAGCTGCGCACACAATTGCAAGCTTTGGGAAACCCCCTAAGTATTCACTATGTCTAGTTTTTCTCTGGCTTGAATCATGTTAAGCTTATGTAGGGGGCAGCTATCCTAAGAATGGAGAAAACCAACCTAATTTAACTTCAAAGTCAATTAGAAAACAACAAGATACTCTGAAACATCACTCAGAACAAATGGGAAGTTCAGCCATGGTAGTATGTGGGATTACAATCACTGTTATTGGTCCTCAGCAGTGGACACAGATGCATTTTCACACACAATTTGGTAGTCTGCAGGGTGGAATGCTGCTTTGTAACTAGAAAAGGCAAAGTCAGGTAATAGTGCTGCCACAACCACTAGCAATTGCAACAGCCAGTAGCTTAATGAAGGAGCCAACACTTCAATAAATTCTTTAAATGCGACGGTTGACCATTTGGGTGGAAAGGCCCCATAGAGAATCACAAATAAGTACCAAAGACATATACTACCCCAGATTGCCAAGTGATGGAGCCAAGTGAAGTATTTTACAGTGGAGAAGAGTTGCAAATTTGGAACCAGTATCAATCCCGTGAACATTGCCTGCCCAAAGTCTTGTCGTGCAGCAACGTGGCCATCAGAGCGGAAAGCACTTATGCGTAGGAAAGTGAGTGGAACGAAGAATACGATCAGTGATGAATACCACGAATTGCATAGCCACCATGAGAATGTCTTCTTGTTGAAAAGCTTGCTCTCTTGTCCCTCCTTGTATAATTGCGGGAATTGGTAGGCTTGCAACGGGGACACATCTTGATCTAATACTGCTATAACGCATACTGGAAGACATGTGAAAACTGTGTTATAGAAAGATGCATACCAGTCGAGGTACAGTGGTTGCCCTGAAAAGTGCGCAAATGTGTTTGAGTAGAAAGACACAAATCCCAAAAGGCAGACCTTATAAAAAAAATAGAGAATCTGCACACAAAACAACAACATTGAGGGGGATGAATGCATATAAATTCTTATGACAAAAGGGGAAATTCCTATGAATACAATTTGGGACTATGAGAAACTGTCAAACATGTCAAGAATCTTCTGCCAAGACACCATCTTGTGTGCTTACCATACATGAAGTTCCATGTCTCAAAACCCTAAACCCTAAACCCTAAAATCATGCAGAGCATTGACAAACACAAATTGTTTGTTTCAGTTTTATCACAGTTTGTACGGGAGATATTTGAGAATCGGTTTACCATCAAGGAAATGCGTCGATAACACCAGCGACCATGAACAAGCAGCAAACGCTCAAGGAAGCGGAATTGGGCAATTGCATAATCTGCTGCCATTGCCGCCTGCATCATCACCCCACATGACATCCATGTCTCTATAGTGACTGACATTCTGTAACTACATAGCATATATTCCTCCAATGTTGGACATTTCACCAAAACCCTCTAAAAGCCTCTAGATTACAAAACGTACCTCCAGGAGGAGAGCAACCTTTTGCCCACAATATGGTACTGCACTCACAAGTCTGACAGAGTGATTTAAATTTTCTGCTTTATCTTCTGTAGCTTGAACAATGTGATCAATATGTGCAAATTTTTTCAGCATTTTACCTGAGCCCCTTCAACCCCTGTGATGCCAACACCAACATTTGCAGCTTGAATCATTCCAACATCATTTGCACCGTCACCTATGGCCAGGCATAGTCGGTGCTGGCCAAGCCCTTTCTTGACTAGTTTTGTGACTTGTGCCTTTTGCCGGGGTGACACTCGGCAACAGAGAACTGATGCACATTTGAGGCATACTTGCAGGAACAGCTCTTGAAGCCCATTGTCTGCCAAAATGTATGCCAAAGACTGACCATCGATAATCAAGGCATACTCCAGCTCATAGTCCATGTTGACCAAGGTTTTTGCCTCTAGAGTCTCTTCATTTTTGATTTTCTGGGCAAATGTCTGACCCGAAGAGGACTTCTTATGTCTATTCTGGATGGAACTCATTTGTAAGCTGGGGCTCCGAGTTCTGGACATGATGCTGTTTTGGCTTTGACTCTCGGAGAGACTACCTGTCCTGCTGAAGCTGCGGGATAATGCAGAGTGTAAGCTGCTACTGAAGCTCAACTGATGTCTTTCACTATTACTCACCTCTTGTGGTTTCACATTATGCATCTGAACCAATTGCAGTGCATCCTCAAGTTTTCGTGCCACCAGACTTTGAAGTTCCTGGATTCACAAAAATATGTGAACACCAATTGGATTGCATTTTGCCAGGAGGGTTTGAGGTTACTACAGCACATATTTAGTACCAAGTTGAGCAGTAGTACAATCAAGATAAAACGTGATGGTACAATGTCAGTAAGAACATAGGCAACTCCAGAGGGTAAAAGAACAAGGACTTTTGTGGTGAGTTACATGGTGATTAGTCATTCCATCTTTGACATCACTGGGTGAAAATATGAACTCAAGTACTTGATTCCCAAGATGGAACCCAATTCTCTATTGGCAATTTTGTGCTCTTTAACAATCTTCCACGAACAATAGAAAACAGCAGACTGATTAAACCAACCTTTGAAATTTCATTGCGAGAGAGTCCATCTCTCTCTGCTTTCTCTTCAACATTCCGTGCCTCTACGCCCTCCATACTCACTATCAGCTTATCCATACCCTGCCTTAATAAACTGCACACCCCATCACATCCCATCACCAGATCAGTTTTTCTAGGTCCTCTTTGTGTCACAAAATGATAAGAACCTGTAAACCCTTGTATCCTCAAATGATTGATGTTAAACCCTCACCCACTGATCCCAGAGAAACTGGTAGAATCTATTGTGATAACACACCTGCAAGCATAGCCAATATTGATGGCTGTTTCCATCTTATCTCCAGTCAGAACCCAAATTTTGATGCCAGCCTTGGCAAGACGGTCGACACTTTCAGGAACTCCTGCTTGAAGTTTATCTTCAACCCCTGTACCCCCTACCACCGTTAAACCCCTCTCTATTTCCTCTGCAGCCTCCTCTGTTCGCATATCCCTCTCCCGTCCTATAGTCGACCGTGCCTCTTCAAATTTAGCTTGCCATATTATGTACTCTTCTTCTTTGAGCTCCTTATATGCAATCAGTAGAGTCCGGAGTCCAACTTCTCCATATTGTTTCAGATGTGTATTTGTCTGTGTTGAGAATCCCTTGTTGTTCGGGTCCAACCGCTGAAGCACAACAGAGTCTGCACCTTTACAGAGTAGCAGCAACTTTCCATCAGGAAAACGTACAATAACAGACATGCGCTTCCGAGCACTACTGAATTCCAACACGTTCAAGAGCTGGTATTTACAGTCCACTGGTTGTGCTTTTGGGCCAAGCATTTCTCTCATGTACAGAGTTGTTGGGGTCCTTTTGTAGAAGTAAAAGCCAAATTGCTTCGCTGCAACCACAAGTGCAGCCTCATCTGGTGACTCTGCACGGTAGCGCATTGAGGATGGATTATCAACATTGCCATCTGGGATTGCTGTATGACACAGAGCTAGAATTCGGAAGAAAAGCTCAATGGATTGGGAATTTTCTTCTGTGGCCCAATTACCTCCCAGTAGGCGAGCATCATAAAAATTGAACCCCTTTTCTTTAAACAGATTATGGTCTGCACTCTCTACACCATTTGTCATACTTCCAGTGGTAGTTGAATCCAATATTTTGCTAGTTTTGTAGAGTTGGCTCTCCTGGTTGATAGCATCAGGGAATAAAGAAGCACCACCAAGAGGCAGACCAAGACGGGCGGCTGAGGCTTCAACTTCTGTTGTTCCTTTCCCATAAGAGACCCCTCCAATTGAACACCGGAAGAAGTCCATTTGATTACATGTAAGTGTGCCAGTTTTGTCTGTAAGAATGGTGTCAACTTGCCCGAGTTCTTCATTTAACCCAGCTGATTTTACCCTACATGGCTTATCTGTAGCTGGATCATACATTTGGACATCTTGCATCATCAAGGCTGCTTGCAGCACCCGCACAACCTCGAGTGAAACGTAAAGGGATATCGGGATGAGGTAGCCATAAAGAACAAGGCCATTCAGGGATGAAATGATACCTGCAATGACTGCCTGGGCTGGATTAAAGTATGGATCACTGAGTCTTGGCTGTAAGTACCAGACAGAAGTGCCTTCATTTTTTATCCATAGACCTAATACAATGCCTGTTGTGGAACTCAATGTGAGCAAAACAGCAAGCATGACCCATATAACTCTGTCAAGTGAGCGATCCAAACGGCTTCGCTTGGAAGGAACTGGACTTGAATTTTGCATCACTTTTGTATCATGGCCAGTGTAGATTACTACCCCAATTACACTCCCTGTGTTTTGAAGGCTGGAGTCCCGAAGAAGAAGCTGGGAAGGTCCTATTGGGTATGCTTCCCCATCAGGAAACTCCAGTAGTCCAGCAAATGTGTACAGTGATGCATTTGGATCTTCACACTTCACATTTGCTTCAAACTTCCTTAATAGTCCTTCATCTTTGCTGCCAATGGCCCAAGTAACTTGTAGTGCTTGCCGAACCTGCCTAACACCCCTTGCTAGTTCAGTAATCATTATTCTCCTAAAACCTTCTACTTTGACTCTCTCTCTCTCTCTCATTTTTTTCAATAGAGTGTGCCTAAAGTGCTTGATAATTCAATGCTCATGCATGACTTGTGGAATGATCAGAATTGCTGATCAACACATCTATGAAATTGCAGAGAAATCTCCAGAACAACAATGTGAAGGTGACATGACAAATCAGTGAAGTCATAGCCTTATGACAGTCTCTCACAAATTGTCAGACCATCATCACCTTTGTCACGAATAGCAGTGATGAGCTGCGTTGACTACCCACTGACTTTCATCACCTCCTGAGGGTGGCTGGTGTAGATAGGTATATAATAATCTGCCCAAAATCTAGGCAAACTCATTTTACAAAATCCATATCCTGAGTTTGTGTTGCATTGCAGCAACAAGGAAAGGACTCAGTCATGATGTTGGCTGGCACTCAAGATATATAGTCTGAATCCCTAATAAGCAGTACAGAATACAAAATTTCTTATCTCTCAATCAGCAAAAAGATAAAACAATCATGTAAGCCACAGATGAAAAAAGGAGTTAGTTTTTTCACCTTCAGATTAGTTTCACCATCCAAATTCATGGTCTCCACATAACAGATCCCTTCAGGTCCAGTTGAGGAAAGTAGGAGCAAATCTGCTGGAAAATAATCCCCGTCTGTCACTTTCACGACGTCACCAACACATAAATGCTTCCATTGCTTCTCTAGCAAATGACCCTCACCATCATGAACAAGAACCGGACGGGAATTCACCAGGTTATCTCCTCGGTAGCGACGTAAATCTTCCCAAAGCTCCCGCAGAATGCCGAGTATCAACACGAATGCAAGAGGCAGCCACACACTGAAACGATTATAAGGGCTGAAGGGAGCCAGTGACAGAGCTGCCATGGCTGTGAAATACCAGTACGCTGCTCGTCGGTATTGCTCAAACAATGATCGTGGCAAAAAGCTCCACCATGAATACTTCCTTGTCGATGTTATGTTTGTCACATACCTGCCATTTCCACAGCAGCTTCATGACATGCTACTGAAAATTCTAGAACAATACCAGGCTTTCTCTGACAAATGCTTGGTCTTGGTGCATATCACCTTGTATACAATCCAATCCCTAAAGAAAAAGTGATCTGCAAACTCATCAGGGAGACAATTCCAGTTTGGTAATTGAACTTCTTCACATTCTTCAGGCACAAAAGCTCACAGAGCATCACATCTCTTTACAGTGTGGCTTGTGCAGTTGGAAGACAATCTTGACAGTAATACATTTCCACAGTAATCAGATGCAATGTCACTGCTTCTTGAGGAATCTTGGAGGGGGAAAAAATGCAGCATTCAGTTCAGAGATGGTGTCAGAAGAGGAAGAAGAGAAGAAAGTTCTGTTTGTGCTGCATCAAGAATGATGGTGACTGCAAAACCGAAGTTTCTTCTAGCAAATGAAACTGAAGAAGAATAAGAAGAGAGAGAAGGAGGAAAAGAACACAATGCACATACCTGAACTGAGCATTGAGCGCAGGTCGGTTGCAGAAGACAAAATGAGAATCATCAGTGCTCACCGCGACATCATCACCATCATCATTCTGCTGCTGCTGCTTCACTGCAAATTGCCACTTCTTGCCCTTCCAGAACCTTGTGCGTCTCACCATCTTGTTGCTTTCGTGCACACAATTTTTTTTCACACCAACTCCTGAAATCTGTTTTGCCAGCAAGAACCACGAATGTACAAGCTTCTTCCAACCCCTAAAAACGAACTAGATCTTCTTCTTCTCCTGCTTCTTCTTCAGAAACCACTGGCGAACAAAAAAAAACATCAATGCAGAAGGTTTCCACAAACTGCATCGACTTCGCATAACAGTAGTACTAGTAGCTGAAGAAGGAGTCCATCTCCTGATTGCAAACCGACAATGCTGGAAGAACTAGAGATTTTCAAAGGAGTTGATTTCCCTCTTGACTGTTGTCTTGTCGACATAATTCTCCTGCAGTTGTCGAAATATGATCTGTGCAGACTTGCGATCTCCATCTCTAACAGAAAAAGGAGCAGGGAAAAAAAAACAAAAAAAAACCTTCACAGATATGCAAAAAATACCTTGGTATCGACCTCGCCTCCGCATTTACTCTTCTCACGGCTGCTGAAGAAAAAACTCAGCAGCAAAACCTCCGAAAAGCTTCAATGAACTGCCATTGTTATGCTGCGACACAGATTTTCAACGACTGCATTGTATTTCAGAAGACGAGACCGAGGAGGAGATCGAGATCAAGAGCAAGTAATGACATAGCATTTACACTCATCAATAATGCGGCGGGAACTTCAGCAACAAAAAACCGATAAAAGCTTGCAATCTCCAGTCATATCATGCTGTCACACGGATTTAATCACTCACTGCATTTGATCTCTTGGATTTCAGCTCGATAAGAGATCTAGAACAAATGTTTTGCACAAAAGAAAGGAAAGAAGAATCCGTCGTCGCGACCGAGCGAGGGAGAGAGAAAGAGAGAAGAGAGATGCAAAGGAAGTGCAACAACGCCTGCCCACCAGCCAGTGTCAGAAAATAGACTGCCCTTCCAACCTTCCCAACCCTCCCACCCCCCCCCCCAAAAAAACCTCACCAACAAAACCCCACCCCC
>Ga0116229_10015060_pt1 | contig 10625 bp, 6 predicted proteins | sample S1TSphgellanicum_3_FD_87313 | JGI IMG/M metagenome (GOLD analysis project Ga0116229, IMG submission 87313) | Host-associated microbial communities from peat moss isolated from Minnesota, USA - S1T2_Fc - Sphagnum magellanicum MG | ecosystem: Host-associated > Plants > Peat moss > Unclassified...
CAGATCCTTTCCTTAACCCAAAGCATTTTTTTCCATGACCCAGCATTTGGAATTAATTCCCATCAAATTATGAGAGCCCCAATAGTAGGACCAAACTATGGGATGACCATGTATCTCTTGTCCGAATGATCCACCCCCCTTGATGGATTCAAATTTTGTCATCCATCAGACAAAACGTTTAATTAATTGTTCAACATCAATCCAACATTTGTGAAGATTTGGGAGTTAAGGCCACCTTGCAAGTAATCAAGGGGTTTAATTCCTAATTAGGACATGCTAGATGTTGGGACCTTACAATATTCAACAATATTATACAATGCAACTCTAATAAATGTGGTACAACTAACTAGGTGAACAAAGCACAAATACTACCCCTATTGAGTATCTATTGATATGCTATGACCTCATAAAAACTAGAAATTTAAACATGTAGAGTGAAACAATAGGCAAGTCTTAAAAAAAATTTAAATCATCTGTCTAGTCAATTTACTCAAAATCATATCACACCATATCCTTTGCAAGTACCTTTATAACAAAATTAAGGTAGTAATTTCATCAATGGTCATAATCAATCGGTTGTTGTCCAACATATGAGTTGTGAGTTGAGTACAATTACAATTTCAAAGTGAAAAATGAAAATAGTGCACCATGAAACCAATACATAAATTATGTAAATTGTTATTTTTCATCTATGGCTTTGAAATTTTGTAACAAAATACTGGCAATAAAAATTTATACTAGATGTAACCTCTTGCTCCTTCACATTAGGAAATGTCCCAAATTAGCTACACAACAGACACACAACTGTCAAGCTTCTTCTAACTAGCAAGTAAATAGGACACATAGTGCAATAAATATTATAGTGGATATGGCTAGACAGTGCATGGTGGTGTAGTTTAAAAAATTAAGTCCTTCCTTACAATGCAAGTTTTCTTAAAATCAAACGTGTTTTCTTCGAAAGCTCAAAGATGCTTTAGTTTTCAAAAATATTTTTTTTGTGATTTTTGTGATTCTTAATTTAATCTTTATGAGCATGAAAATCAAATGATCACTTGTTGATTATACACAATGTTTTTGTTTCCTACTTTAGACACATTTGGAGAGGCACATTTGATATTTGTTAAGATGAACATTTTTAAAAGTTGTGGATGTAAGTGCAAACACAAGACGAACTACCAACTACAAAACAGAAGCTCATAACCAAGGTTGTTAGATTGATTAAAATGTCAACACTAACCAAGTTAAACAACCTAGCCTAGCATAAATAATAAGCTAGTAGGTTATTTGTTACATAACTTAATTAACTAACTAATAGTTTAACCTAGGTGTACCTAGTAGGCTACCTAGGTAATGTAGGCCTATTATGTAGTTTACTTGTTAGTGTAGGCTTTCTAGGTTGGTACTTTAGATGGTCTAGGTAGGTATTCAAGGTGGTTTAACTTACAAGGTAAACCTACTAACTATGTAGGTACTTTATTAGCCTAGGTCACCTAGGTTAATAGCCTAAACCACCTTTGGCCTACTAAACATTTCTAACATTTAATGTCTATTCCTTTTTTTATTATAACATATTAAATTTGAGTTTTTAAACATATATATTAAAAAGGAAATAAAATAAAATTTCTTTGAATAAATGAATGGTTGCATATGATTCAAAAAATATAAAGGTTGCAATTTTTAATTTAAAATTTTTAAAATTAAAATTTGAAATATAAGTACTTAATATTATGTACATTTAATCGATGTAAATTTGTAACTCTATGTAAAATTTATTTTACAACATATCAAATAATGATATATTTAATTACTTAATGTGTGGATTTATTTTTTAAATTTTATATATATATATATATATAACATCTTAATAATTAGTTTATGTTAAAACTTTTAAGTAAACATTAAATATAATTGAAAGAAATTTTCAAATTCATAAATATAAGAATTGTTTCATGGACCTATGCAAAATCATTGATATATGTAAATGAAGGTATTGCAATACCCTCATTTACTTGAATCAATATGTATGCTATGATATATTGGGCATGGAATAAATATTTTTAAAAATACTCTTTTACATATGAGTTTGAAAATGTCTTTTAACAATATGTAATGTTTAAGTAGAAATCTTAAAAATTTAAAGTAATTATTAAGATATTGAATATATACGAATGCAAAAACAATTGCAATAATTAAGTATATCATATTTGATATATTGTAAATTAAATTTTATATAAAAATAATAAATTACATTGACTAAACATACATAATATTAGGTATTTATATTTCAAAGTTCAATATGATTTTTTTTTAAACTTAAAAATTGATACTTATGCAACAATCATATTTTTTGAATCATAAGTAACCGTTCATTTATTTAAAGAAAAATTACATGTATTTTATTTTAATAAAAGATTAAAATAAATAAATTTGAGTATATTCTAATACAAAAATGTATACACATTAAACTGTCAAAAAATTATTGATCATATATGGCATTATTTGATATGTTATAAACTAAATTCCTTTATATAAATGACAATATAAAGACCAATATTGTAGCCAATATTATAAATCATAAAAAAAAATTACAAAAAAACTTTTGTCACATATTTATAAAATATAAAATATTAACAATCTACTATATAATGAGTTTGGGTGAGAAATTAGTTAGTAAGAAGACTATAAATAAAAAATTCAATCATATATAGGATTAATATATGGGAGGGGCACCAATTTTTATTATTATGTGAACCATTAAATAAAGGTGACATCATGTGCTATAAATTTTCTTTTAATGGCGATTAAAATCTTATTAAATAATGAACTTTAAGTTTTGTTTTCTTGAAATGGGTTTGCAACTTTAAGAAGGGAAAAACATAAATATGTACATCATTAGAAAAATGTTCAAAATGAACTTGTAATTTGTTGATTTAAAGAAAATCTAAATTGTAACATTAAGTTATAAATTAGGTATCAAACACTAAACCCTAAACCCTTCTACCATTAATGTTTGGCATGATAGATTGAACATAAGTATTTTTTAAAAATTATTTTGTTTCATTGTTTACGAAATTATCACAAAATGATGTAGGTATTATTTTCCTTCTAGGTTTTGCTAGGACTATGCAATAGCCTTCCAAATTCCAAAAGATATGTTATGGAGCCCAAAGGATTTTATATATACTTAATAGGGGTATTGTACATGCATTGACTACTAACTATGGGCATGAACAGCACCCTTCTAATAGCATGTACCAAAAAAATTTCACCCATGGTGTTTACAAAATGCCCTCATAAAGGTATTATTTTCCTTCTAAGTTTGAATTTTTAATTTTTGGGGGTAAAGAAAGGTTTTTTTGTTTGAAAGCAAAACTAAAATCATTTTTTTGATAATTTCATCAAGCATACATATAACAATATGTGAGAATGTATTTCTAACCATTAACACAAGATGGTGTAAAACGAAAGTAAAATGCTTTAAATAAAAAAATATGGGTGACATTTGTTACAAAAATGTGCCAAAAATGCCCAAGTCCAAAACAACCCCACCTTAAAATGGGGAACATGTTGTAATAGTAAATATTAGTTGCCTCAAAAATAATAAGCTACCCTAATATTCTGAAATTCAAAATAACACCCTAATCAACATGGGGATAAACTATGGGCTAATTGTGTCATTACTAGAAAAGGATGGATCCCATTGGCCTTTTTGTATCACACTAATGCAACCTCTACATCCTAAGCATGCCAACATGTAAATACCTCGTGATTAACCAATGTTACTTCCATAGTATCTACCACAAACACCTCTTTAGTGGTGCCTCAAACCTTAAAACAAACAACACAATACAATAAGTATTACATATAAAACCTAAAACCTGAAATTCAAATAAAATTGAATATGGCATTGTTAGAACTTGTCAACCATGAATCATTTTCAATTCATGGTATTGTGTAAAAAGGCCAAAACACATATTTTAATTAATTTTGGACTTTACAAAAGTCCAAAAATACTAACACATGATTTACATCGTGCAAACAATGTGATTTTCAATTACAAATATGACCTAATGGCCACCAAACCTTAACCTTAGCAAAAATTTTAAAACAAGTAGTAAAATGCATCTTTACATCCATCATTAAATTATGTCTTGTGGCCACTAGATCTTAACCATATAAAAAGTTTAGAACAAGTAACGAAATGCATCTTTACATCCATCATTACACCTTGTGGCCACCAAATTTTAACCATAACAAAAAAATCTAGAACAAGTAACAAAATGCATCTTTACATTTGTCATCAAATTACACCTTGTGGCCACCATGTTTTTTACCACAACCAAAAATAAATTGGAATGATTAACATAATAGAATTAACATAGATCAACATAGTTTATTGAAAATTTAAAATATAATTTGAAGTTTGAACTAGGCTAGTGTTCAACTTGTTGATAATTCTTATTACAAATGAAATTTAAAAATTAAAAATTCCAATGGACATATTAATGGAATAAATAAAACATATTTGTGACATACAAATTGAACTTAATTACGAACTATAATCTTATCATAAACTATTATAAGTAACCTTAAAATAATGCAAATTTTAAAAGTAAAGTTAATTCCTCTTCGTCTTCGAACTTTTGTGATGGTTCATGATCAAATATGCAATTATATTCATGTTATCTGACGCGCTCCCAACTCCTTGTAGGACTCAAATGTGAGTCCAAGTAGAAGACAACAAAAAAAGGAGGAGTCGGGGCACGTTCCCTAGCTCATAACACTTTCAAGGGTAGAGGGGCGTGTTGGAGCTCCGGGATGGGACTAGGAAGAGTTGACAAGCTTCATTCATTCACACGGGCTTGCACACAACCCACACAAAGTGGTTAGTGCATAGTTGGAGCACAATTGGTGCTAAGATGAGCCACACGCAACACGGACACACTAGATTCACCACAGCCCGGACTTGGGGGAAGCCACCACCTTCCCCCCTTATAGTATACTTTGTGGATGGCCACGGAGCCTACATCCAAATGGCTTTTCTCTCCCGGGACTCTCGAATGGGAGTCCCGAAATCGCGCCAGATGGGACTCCCGCGACTTTGGAGCCCCATAACTTTGCGAGCAAACCTCAGATCAAGATGCAATCTAAAGCAAAGTTATAACTTTCGTCAAGAGCTTTCAACAATATGTTGCACGCCCCTACAGCCAAGTAAATTGGGTCGATTCCCAATTTTTTTTAGTCGGGAGTCAAATTGGTAGTTTGACTTTTGGCTTTTCTTTTGGCCATAGCTTGTGTTTCAGATGTCCAAATGAGCAATGCGAGCCCATTTTAAACATCTACATTCCAAGAGCTTTTCAATGATATAAAAAACGCCACAAGCCATAGAGTTTTGACCCTTAAAATTGGTCTCTGAAGTTTCGGGAGTCCACCAGGACTCCATCTCCCCAAGTGGGAGTTGCCTTGAGAGTGTGAAGGTTCACTCCCTCATACTCCCTCACACTTCTTACACTCTGGGAGTATGTGATGTGACTCTTGGGCTTCTTCTTGCCTTGACTCTCGGGCTTCCTTTTGGCCCGCAACCTTGTAACCCCTTTGTTTTGGTCGCGAGCCCCAAAGCTAGGGTTGCAACATTATCTCAAAATAAGAATCCTAATGGAAAACATTTTTTTTTCCCATTTAAAGTTGTAAACATCATAGCACAATATGCAAACAACAAGCACAATTAGCTTTAAACAAAATTGAATGCCAACAAAAGAAAACATATAACACAATTTTTTCAACATATAAAATAAGAAATGACCTAAAAGATCATAAATGAAAATAGATGAAATGATTCAAAATGCATACCCAAAAATGGTTAGGCATTGATAAGATTACCATTGTCACAATTCATATATTGCATGAACCAAGAATAATTTCATAAAAAAATCTTAAACAAAGTTTAGAATACTTGACCAAAACATCATAATGATCTCAAATTGTGCTCGTTGAGGGTAATTTAATTAAGGTTGGCCACAAATGAGATGCCAAATCCAACAATTGCACCTTATTATTTGATAACAATTCACCCTTAAAGGACTCCATAAAAAGACCACTCCACTTTGATTTTGAAATGTTTTATTAAGTTTGTTGCTAATCAATAATGTTTGATCTTCCTTTCCATAAGGTACCCATGGCAAACATAATACACTCACGTCAAATCCTTCAAATATTAATAGGATTTGGGAAAAAATTGACCAAAAGTCTTCGAACATTGTTCACATCCCCAAATAAAAATAAATTAATCCATAAACATATCTAGAATCAGCATTGGAAAAACTTCGAATACATCCTCCAATTTCATACAAGACCAAATTGCAATGTAAAATTTTTCAAATGCATGAGCAAGAAAATGTTTCACTCCAACTCTAACTTCGACTTTGCTCTTGTCAACATTTTTCCTAAACACTTGAACATTCCCTTGCAAAACAACAAATTGAAGAAAATAGCAGAGTACACCATTCACACTTAAAATTAATATTTTTTTGGGCCTTCAAGGTCTCGAATGTAAACGTGAATGCAAATATATACCTTTGCTCACTTAGGCTCGATGCAAATGAATTTTAAATTGCAAAAAAACCAAAACATGCCCCATTTAATCGCACATAATATATAATATGGCATTATGCATGCCTTTAAAATTCAACTTATGATCAAATAACAATGTGCAATCAAGAATGTTATTGTCCTGTTATACAACATGTTGACTAGCAGTAAATTAAAAATTATATTTCAAGACAGCATCACATGTGGGCACTAAGTGACATTATAGCATGTTAAACAAGACAATGATAGAAAGTTAGAACTAAACATATGCAACAAGACGTTGACAACCACCAAGCTAGTTCCAATAAAACCTTGGCGACCACCAAGCTAGTTCCAACAAGACACTAATAGCCACTAAGCCAACTCCAACAAGACCTTGGTGACCATTGGGCCAATTCCAACAAGACCCTAGTGGCCACCGGGCCAATTCCAACAAGACCTTGGCGACTGCCAAGCCCATTCCAAGAAGACCTTAGCAACCACCAGGCCCATTTTAACAAGACCTTAACAATCACCAAGCTAGATCCAAGAAGACCTTGGTGGCTACCAAGCCTGTTCCAACAAAACCTTAGTGACCACCAAACCTGTTCCAACAAAACCTTAGCGACCACCAAGCCTAATCACCAAGACCTTGGCAGCCACTAAGCCAGTTCCAACAAGACCCTAATGACCACCATGCAATATATTTAGAAGTCATCTAACTTATTGCCACAAAACTAAATATACACAATTTATTACACATGAACTGATAATACTTTATTTACATTTAATAACAATCAAACAAATAGACAGCAAACAAAAAAATTTCAACACTGCATAGGACATAATAGATAGATAATTAAAGTATTTCACCTCTTTTTATTTGCAAGTTTAGATTTCATCCTATTACAAAAAGTATCATTACATTTATAAGAGTAATGTTCAACTAATTTTTCGTACTAAGGGTTGGAAGGAAGAATGTGTCTAATCCTCTCGAAAGGATTAGATTCTACAAATTTACAGACCTACATTCCGAAAGGAATGCAAGGCTTCCAAGTAAGGGAAAATGATTTCAAGCAAGTAATCACCATTTGCTTGGGACCCATAAAACCTCTCAAGAAAAATGGCATTAAAAGGAGGACTAAATTACTCTTGTAGGGCATGTCACCTATGAGCAATGTATTTTCATAATTCATACCAAGAAAGACATTGAAAAATGTGTTTAGGTTTTTATGGAGAATAGGCTTTTTGGGCTTTTTAGGGAGGAAATGTTCATTTTTGAAGCATAACGCTTGGTCTAAGATTCTTGAATAATCAAGTTGAACATTAGTTCCCTCCCTAATTGTTTCCAAGTGCCTAGAGAAATTTTTCCTCATTACAGATAACCATATGTACACAATGAATTTTGTTGCACAACTGGAAAGGAACTCTTTCAACCCAAGTCACAAAATCACTAGCTGAATTTGGTTGGACCCTCCCTTGTTGCTAATAGTATTCCATTCAAGTTAAAAATCAAATGGTATTCACTCACCTTCAATTCAACTAGAGATTTTTTTTGACAATCAAGATGTTGCGATTTCATGTGATCCATGTCCAAAATGTGGATCGTATGTAAATGTGTCCTTAACATTAAGGAATTATGTGCAGACAGTTGCATGATATAGTCCTATCATCTGATTCTTCAACGATGGGGATGAACACTAGACCTATGAATTCACCAAATGCACACATTTAGAATAAAACCCTCACATTGAAAAAATAAAGAAAAATATTTTGGAAAATCCTAAACTACTTTGAACTTTTAATGGTATTACTCAAAGATATTGGACAAATATTCGTAATGGCATGAAGTTCAAACTCTCAACTTCCTATTGTCATCAATTCCCTTTAGTTGTATTTTAGTAATGTATTTATATTTGCCAACACTCCAATAACAATAAAATAATTTCACACATCACAAAACTTATAACATTGATTCGAAAAGTAAAAAATTATTGAAGTTTACCGTATAGAAGGTTGCCCATTTCTTGTCTTGAAAAGTACAAATATTAAAGCATTTTTCTTGTTTGGCCTTAAGATGAAAATAACATGTAGGGGATTCACTTTCGAATTGTCCTTACGACATAAATGACTTTCCATTTCCTGACCTCCTAAATGATATGAAGGTTCTTTCGTGGGAGAAGCCCCCACATCTTGGGTACAAGGAATGGTGTGGCCATCTGTTAAATTTGTGGCCATAATAGCTACCTTTTTCCTCACGAACATTGGTGCAAATCGCCTTTTGATTCATTCTAGAATTCCTTGAATTAAAACACAAAAAATCAAACACAATTTTAACATTGAATTCAACTCAACATACATCTTCCCACAATGCATTGACTAGAAATTATTCAAGAAAGCTCACCATTACTGTGAGAGGAAAGTTTTTCGCCTAAAATTCCATGCTTCATATTAGAGGGATTTAAAGTTCCAAATGTATTTACATTGCACTTGTGCGATACTAATTCTAAGCCATTTGCACACAAAAGTTGAAGCAAATAAAATTCCAATGCAATTTACATATCATATAAAAAATCATTATTGACCATGGTTAAACGATGAAAATCTAAAATACAACAAAAAAAATACTTAGAAAAAGACACTACATTAATTTAAACCTATTTGTACACGTAACCTACAATATTATGTCATATTAAATAGATGGTTGTTGACATCTCAAATGAACAGTTTGCCATGCTATTGAAAAGCTTGGAGGCCCTAAACCTTTAATGAAATTTCATATTCATAAGAACTATGAGAGCTATGCTTGGTAGCTGCTAGGCATGTCAAAACATCGTAGGTATTTTGTAATATGTTCCATGAAAATGCCTAATGGCTATTAGGTGTTTAACAACATCGTATCTATCTTGGTACCCACCCTGAGTTTACACCTATGTGTTCCTCAAACTAGTTATCGATAAGTCTAACATTCACCAAGCTTGTAATGACATTCATGTTCGATAGTTAAGCCTAGCGGTCGCTAATCATGCATGGGTGAGAGAAATTGTCTTTCACACCTTGTTCAAATATGGCAATGCCTTTGTTAGGTGATATTCTAGTAGACAAGAAGATGTCAACAATTCACTAAAAAATTATAGCACAAAAAACACTCTGATAGGCATTATTTGGACTAAAAGCCAAATCCTATCGCATATATGACATAGCGAGAAAAGATTATGCAAACTAAATTACATTTAAAGCATAAAAAAAAGAGTTCACAATATCTCATCTTTCTCTAATTTCTTAATTTACAATTATCACATATCTACATTTAACAATCGTTAGACATATTTGCAATAATACATCCTTGTATCAACTTAAGCAAGAAATGTTTTCAAGGGGTTCAACGTGTACATAAGAAGTGCGATGCCTAATAATTCTTCGCCAACCTCCCTCTCCTTATCGTTTGCATATGTCACCTACAAATTTAGCCCTAATGATGATGTTATTGATGTGGTAGGATTGAAGATGTCAGAGAGGTTGGCAATTTAGCACTAGTTGAACCTCTTCTTCAATGCCAACATAATTTTCTTTGCTTTAAAATAATCCAAGATTCCATTTTTGTTTATTTAGAACATTTCTTTCTTTCATTATCAATGGATTCCCCTTTTTCTTTTACACCTCACACTGCCCATGTTTAATTAGTTTACCCTTGGGGGAGGTAGATTGTCTTGGCTACTAGAGTACTTATCCTATCCTTGTTTAGGGTAATTGAATACCCCAATCTCAACATTAGTTTGAGCTTCATTTGTGATTCTCAAGGCTCTTATAGGCAATTCCGTTGTTGCATCTTTTTGAATCACCCCTAAGAGCAATCGTAGAAAAATTGATGCAATTGTTTTACACCTTTCCCCTTCCATGTTGATGGGAATAATTTCAAGCACCTTACATTTTTTTTCCAAAGGATGAAAACAAAATCCAAACTTAGAAAAATATGAGGATGCAATTGAAATGTAATAAAAGATTCAACTTCAATAATGCCATTGAAAAAGTAAAAACTTACTAGGCATACTATGTTA
>Ga0116229_10015062_pt1 | contig 10623 bp, 5 predicted proteins | sample S1TSphgellanicum_3_FD_87313 | JGI IMG/M metagenome (GOLD analysis project Ga0116229, IMG submission 87313) | Host-associated microbial communities from peat moss isolated from Minnesota, USA - S1T2_Fc - Sphagnum magellanicum MG | ecosystem: Host-associated > Plants > Peat moss > Unclassified...
TCAATATAATGCAAATTCAAAATTCAAAACTTACGTGGGATAGACAAAAAGACAATGATGAGTTTTTGAGTCCCTAATTCAAGATTAGTAAAGCCTTTGGCCAACAAAATTTTTGACAAAAAATTTCTTATAAAAAAGTCACACAAATAAAATGCTAAATTTGAAAATGTATTTCCAAAAACATATTCCAAATTAATTTCTTGTAACAAGAAAATTGAATTTTCAAAACACATTTTATCAAAAGCTATTTGGAAAACAATGAAGATGTATAAAAGGGCAAGGAATTAACACACCATACAAATGAATTGAGTGTCAAAATTAAACAAAATAATTACAAGAAGAAAACAAACAAACAACCAATTACCAACAACATCGCAAGGAAAAATTGAACGAATGAGATTCAACAAAGACAACGATGATAACACCGCATTGTGACAAACTAGAAACCAATTTGTTACACAACAATGTCCATTTAGCTTTGTGGACTTTACCCTAGTCTACACATGATTCGAACAATGTCAATTAAACTTCACTTTCTATTCTTGCACCAAAGAATGATGATGATAATTTATTTATCTTATTTGGAATAGACATTTGAAGAGGCCAACAAAACTTTTCCACTTGCCTTGTTGGATGGGTGAAGCCAAATCTTTATGCTTACAACCTACAATGAATAGTTTGGCATGTTTGCTTCTCTATGCATTCATAATGATAGGAATTATATGCATCCTTGGATGTAATGCACATCTCAACCAAGTCATCTCTTCAACTCTTCATTGTGCAATCAATGTTTAGTTTGTGTCACTTGGCCTAATACAAATAAGAAATGTAGTGTTTTTTCCCAAGGAATAAGAGGGAAGCATGTCAAAAGTTGTTGAACAATTTTATTTTTTGTTGAGTATTATAATATAAGTCGAATTTTGTGAGGAATGTGAAGATGGAGAAGGAGGTTTTGGCCAATGTCAAAAGGTCTTCATATAACGAAAATGAATTTAAATTAACTTAAAGAAAGCCAATCAATGATTGAAAAAATCATGAAAAATCCTTGGAACAACAATGAATGACAAACTTTTAATGATCTTGGTGTAAATAGATTGAAGAAAAACCTTGATATTTGGTATCAAAAGTTTGATCCTTGTGAGCATGCATCAAGAAGCTGAAGGATCTTTATATGTCAATGTTAATAAATATTTTAAAAAAAACTTGCTAAATCCAACAATGATGAGAGAGGGTCGTGGAATATGTACCTGTAATTTTTTATATATACTTTGGTATTCAATCTTCCATGCAACCCCCCTCCTTGATGTTTGACATTAATAACTTTTGATGTTGTCAAATTGCAAATTGACCTATCATGAGAAGGTAATGTCCTCTTTCAATACTTCTTTTAACAATTTTAATATACAAATAAGATTTATAATATTAATGTAATTCAGTTATATAGGGTTTGTGGGATGGGTCCAACCACGTTATTAGGAGCCACACATGCCCCTTTAGACCACTACTTTATTCTTAATAAATTTTTTAATACATCTTTCAAAAAAATTTAAATTTAAAAAAGTAAATCTTAATATTATTATGTTAAAGTGTACATCCAAAAATATCCAAAATTTTGTCATTAAAAATATTTTCAAATTGTGCTTTTAGTGTCAAAACTGTTTTTTAGCTACTTTTGTGCAACTTTTAAACAATGGTTATAAGAGGTTAAAAGTTTTTATATGTATTTTTCACTCATTAGATTGATTCCAAACTTTTATGATATGTACATAACGTATTCACAATAACACTTTATAAAAAGTATTATATTTATTATTATTATTATTATTATTATTATTATTATTATATTACAATCCAAAATTCAAAAAATTAAGCAATGGTTATGACTACTTTTGCTACATGTTAGTATGATTGCACCCAAATAGGCTTGTGCCTAAGGGTGAAAAAAAGACTACATGGCCAATGAGATTACTCAAATGCAAGCCTTCAATTGTTTTGAGGAGTTATTTGAGTAACATTTAAATGTTATAATAGCCTCATTTTAGTTTGTATCTAGGTGTAAAGAGAGAGAATTTGATCAATGATATTGTTCAAATCAATGTTTCATATTGTTTTGAAAAGTTGTTTAAGTGAATTAGGTATTACATGTGCATGTAAAAAGACATGTACATTTCAAAAGAGTTTTGAACAAGAATTTGAAGCTTTTAACACATAATTCTCTTTGTTAATAAACCATAGACCAAGTACTCAAATTACATGTAAACACTAGTAATTATTATCTAACAAACTCTTTTCACTAGTCTTTTTGTATGTGTGAAAATTCACCAAGTATGAAAAATAAATATAAAATAAAAATATTATGTCTCAAGATTATTTTTTCTGAAAAAATATATTTAAATTCTTTTTTCACCACAATTGTATTTTGCTATTAGTTACGAAAATAATGTTTGCCACGATGTAAACAAAGGGGCTAGTGTTGTTGCCATAGGAGCACCTAGTAGTAAAGCCTTGCAATTAAGTGTTGGGATACCAAAACACAAGGCTCATCTAGTGAGTTGGAAGAGTATTTTTTCTTTTTTTTTCTTAAAATATTGTGGGTTTGCAAAAGCCCTTTAATGTTGGGGAAAGATTAATTAGATCTCAAGATTTTAGATTATAGAAGAAGGTTAAACTAATTAGAGATTTTTGACTTCTTTTCACACATTCCCTAATGTCATGCAGATTACAACCATTGTGTGTTACACATAAGATCATTATGATCATTAGCATCACAACCAACACCCTAGCTAGGAGGAGGTAGGGCATTTCCTACACTAAACAAGAGGACCTAGACAACTTTCCAACAAACCCACAACTATAAGGGTGCCTCTAGGGCAAATTTCCTAAAACCATGTGCATGGAAACAATGTTTGCCATGATGCAAGCAAAGAGGCTAGTGTTGCTACAACAATAACACCTAATAACAAAGTCTTGCAATTAAGTGCAACGATACCAAAATGCAAGGTTCATTTGGTGAGTTGGAAGAGTTTTTTTTTTTTTTCCTTCAAACATTATGATTTGCAAAAGCCCTTTAATGTTGGGGATTGATTAATTAGATCTTGAGATTTTAGGTTATAGAAGAAAGTTAAACTACTTAAAGGTTATGGACTTTTTTTCATGCACTCCCTAATATCATGCATATTGTAAACATTGTGTGTGACACACAAGATCATTCTGATGATCAACATCATGAGTGTTAGGATAAGCTCTAAGGATTACATTCTACACGGATATGTGTTCCATCACAAAAAGCTTTATAAGTTAATTTGGATTTCTAAGGTAGATTTATATTTCACTTGTCTTCGTTTATGTATTGTTGTTTTCCAATATTATAACTAATAGGTACTTATCAATATATAAAATGTAATGTGATTATAGGTTGTTGATTGAGGCAAAGTCAGAAAGAAAGAAGAAGAAAATATGTATTTGAAGAATTTCCATTGGGAGTGGCCACCACCCCAAACACAATACTCAAAGTAAGAACTTTAGATTATACTTTGTTGTTTATGACTTGGTTATTCTAATATGTTTTTTCATGTTTAGGATTTTGTTGAACATTGGGTTTTTGGTTTATTTGAAGTGTGTGCAATAATTTGAAATCTCCCTTCGAAACTTTTGCTTCAAGGAGTTTGTAAAGCCTTTTGGTAAGTGCCAAAAAGACCATTGCAATGGTTAATATGGATTTGGACAATGTCCACAACATGGTATCAAATATTTCTAAGTTTGCTACTACAATTTTTGCTGATTTGTTCAACCACAAAGGAAAAGAAGAAAACAATGGCAATACAAGAATGGAACATTTTGGACCTAGTGGTAATCTAGGCACTAAAAAAATTCAAAGTAGGAATAGTTGATTTACATGCAGTGGAGAAGGATGGAGTCCAAAATTTGTTCCTATAGAATGTCAAAAAGTTGTGAACAATTGGAGAATACACTACTAGAAAACATGGTATTTTTTTATTGGTAAATATGGTCAAAAAATACCCAATTTGAATAGGTTTAAAAAACACCACCTCGTCATTTTGGACAAATCAATTTCGACATGTCCACTATGAATGGGGTGGTTTTTTTGAATAACAAAGTATGAACCATTTGATTAGTCATTTTGACTAGTCAAATTTCTGCCCGTATGAAAAAAAATTGTGGTAGGTAGGTAGATCATAAAAAGGTAGGCAGGTAGGCATGTAGGTCATAAAAAAGGTAGGTAGCTAGGTGGTAGCCTACCCTATCCTACTTGACCTACCTTAACCTAACCTAATATATCCTACTTAACCTACCCCACTTACCTTAACCCCGTAAGTTTGTACATGATTTATAATGTTAAGAATTGAATTCTTGAACCTCCCCAATGATAAACCAAGTTTTTAACCAATGGACCACACCTTCAAAAGGGTTTCAACTTTTGTCATGTTTTCATTTTTTATTTCACATGTTTATTTTGTCATTTCACTACAAGACTATGAAGTATGAAGGTAGGTAGGTTATAGGAGATAGGTGGGTGGGTGGGTGGGTGGGTAGGTAGGTAGGTCGGTTATAAGATTATAAGTGGGAGGTAGGAAGTAGGTATGTATTAGGCATAAGATGTCCCATTTGATTAAAAAACATTGGTCATTTTGACTAACAATGTGTATTTCTTACCTTCAATTTGATTAGATGTCCCATTTGATTAAAACCCATTGGCCATTTTGACGAGGGTTCTCTAACTTGATTAGATTATTGGTCAAATAAATCATTCTAATCAACTTGAATTAGTAAAAAAACATGTTTTGGGCCTCTAATAAAAATGGACATGCCCATTAGTAAAAAAAAATTAGTTAGTCAACTTGAACCATTTGAAAAACCATGTTTTGTAATAATGATAATTCGAGGTATGTGTCATGTCAGTTGTCATATTGCAACCTTGTCAAATGTTCAAAGTAGAACATGCTTATAATAACCATTTTAAGTTTTAGGTGTAATCTTTGACAATGTTACTTCTAGGTTGTTTTCTTGCACAACATATTGTTTACATGTCATCAAGGTGAAGGTGTGTGATGCACTTCTATTGAAGATAAACTTGTTTCTTTCTGTGGCTTCAATGGGCTTTTTGTTTTTTCTAATTGGGTATATAAGGTTATAATAAAGTTCATTTGAAATGTTCAATTTGTATGACTTATAAAAGTTTTACTAAATTTTTTTGTCAAGAACTCAAAAGTATTTTACACCTTAAGTTTGTTTTAGATGGAACATTTAAGTTCTGGGTGGGTTCTTCCACCATGGTTTCTTATATCGGCTTACGAATTTTCTTCGATGTCATCAAAATTCCCCAATTAGTGGATTGAATTTTACCAAAGTTCTAATAGCATGTGACGCATACTTAAACTTCTTGAAAGATTCAAATGTGAATCCAAATGTGAAAATAGTGGAAGAAGAAGAAATTAGGGTGTTCTCTTTTGTTCATAGCACTAAGGGGGGCGAATGAGGGGGGGGAAGGGGGAGGGCCATGCTGGAGCTTCGAGATGGGGACTAGGACAAATGACAAGCGGGTCAATTATTCATATTGATTTGCACAAATGAAACAACAAGTTGGTTAGTGCATAGTTGGAGCATTTTTGCTACACGGACAAACCACGGGCATACATGGACTCACAAGATTCACCATGGCCTGAAACTAGGGGAAACCACCACCTTCTCTTTTATAATATTATCTATGATTAGCCATAGGGGCTACACCCAAATGTCATTTTTCTTAGGACTCCCAAGTCGAAAGTCCCAAAATTCCCAAAATTGGGATTCTTGTCACTTTGGAGGCCCATAATCTTTCGTGTAAACCTCCAATTGAAATAAGATTTAAAGAAAAGTTATATTCCTTGTCGAGATATTTCCAACAATATGTGGCACACCACTTGCAAGCACGTAATTCAAAGAGATTCCCGACTTTTAGCGGTCAAAAGTCAAATTGACATTTTGATTCCTGGCCTTTCTTTCGATCATAACTTATGTTATAAGTATTTGAATGGATCATGCGAGCCCATTTTAGACATCTACATCTTAATAATGTTCAATAGTGTAAGGAATTTTTCAGTCCAATGAGTTTTGAACCCTCAAATCCTTCTTTGAAAATTCAGGACTCCAATTCCCAAAGTGGAAGTCCATTTGGGAGTGTCCCACCCAAACCCCCAAAATGAAAAAACAAGCCCATTGAGTGCGTGCTAAGCCTTCCCACTAACTCCATGAAATTTCTATTTTCAAAACTATTTGCCACCATTTTTCACTTGAGTTATTGGCAAGGGTAGAATTTTGGGGACATATAGTGATTAACAAAATCATAGAAAATGGGTTTAAGTAGTATATTTGTGAATGGTGTTAAACAAAAATTAGCCCTCATATTCCAAAATAATCGAGTAAAAACTAGGAGGTCATGGGATGGTTTTACAAAGTAATATGTCACGACTAGCATAAGGATCGCACACTTGGGTTTGTAACACCAAAAAAAGGTTCAAAAAGGAGAAGGGGGAGGGGTAAAAGCAGACACATCAAATAAATCCTACCTTAAAGGTAAGATGACAAATTTGGGTAGGAATAAATAATGTAGCCTTGGGCACTATCGTGAGCACCTTTTGATCAAGGATTAAGGTTGGATTTATGAATTATATAATAATTAATTTTGAAATTAAACATAATTCAAAGATGCTTGACTTGATCATAGGAAATAGATTCCAAACAAAAAAGGACTCACCCATAGATGGATGCTAATGGTAGGAAAACAATAAGTGGCATGATCCCATTGGTTTGTGCTTGATGAATGTGATAGTTTAATAGTTTTAGATGAATAAAGATAAAAATTTATCTATTCCTCCTTGCTAGTATATAAATGGGGTTGTGATGAGGCCTTGCCATAGAGTTTTTAGTTTTTTGATAATCTTGTGTTGGTACCTTGTGTGAGGATATGGGAATAGCCTTGATGTAATGGATGTTCGTGACAATAAATGTTATTGCCCTTGTGATGTTAGATTAATATGTCCAAGGAAACTCATGCGATTTTGATGGGTGACCCCACATAACAAGGTCTTTAGGAATGTATGGAGAGCTCCACATTGGGTGTAACCCACATAAAGATCAAGTTTTAGGCGCATGGATGATCCTAGCCCAAAACTAATGAAAGTTTCATCTTTTCTATTGTCCACAAGTCTTAGGAAATTATGTGGGTGTTGAAATGTACATTTCTGGGCAAAACTATCATGTACAAATACAAATTTAAATAAAAATTAACCTTTATAGGCCCAGACCCCTTCTAAGCTATGGGATCACAATACCTTCACACCAAAAATAGCTTGAAAAAATAGTTAACTTTCATGCACACCTCAAAAACATTATTCAATAATTTAAACAACTTCAAAGGCTGTAATGTTGTGCACTCCCAAAAATTTCCTAGTGTTTTGGGAACACACTTTATTTATTTATGAAGGAAGTTTCTTTGCCCCACAAGGGATAAGGTCCCCTTGCATTAATTTTGCAAAATTTTACATTAAATTACCAATTTCAAACTAGTGGAACCAATTTTTTAAAAACATTTGGGTGAAATCATGGTCAAAAGAGTCAAGGACACCAAGGTAAAAATCCTTTTCCAAAAACTGCACATGACATGTGTCATTTTTTTGTTGATTTATAACTTCAAATTTTATATTTTGAATATCCATTTAACATTGCATTTTAGATATAAATACATTTAAACAAAAAATTGATCTTATATAATGTATATTCTGCATTCATGCCCTCTATCACATAAACATGAATAACGTTTATTAAAGGCACATTTTCAAAATCCATAATTTTCAAGGTCAAAATCATTTTTGAACTAAATGTGCTCAAATTAATTTTTTTTAAAAAACCATCCGTTCATCGTTTTTCAATTTTAATCATTAATGTTAAAATCCTCTTCGATTTTCAAAAGAAATGGTGCACATTTGGTAGAAAAAAAGTTCATTTGAAAAAAAAACAAAAATTATCCATTCTCAAAGTTTGAATGCTTTGAACATGCAAAAACATTTTTGATTTGCGTCAAGTTTTGAGCATGTAATCTTTGCAATTAATGGAAAATATTTCAAAAAAATTATGACAATTCAAATTATTATGTTTCACTTGTGATTTTTCAAACATTCAAAAATGTAACTTTCAAAGGTGTCCATTCACTTGGGTGGCTCCTTTGACTACATTTTTACCCATTTACATTTGGGAGGGGGTTTAATTTTTGAATTTCAGGTTGGATTAAAATTTGTGGATCATTTGGTTGAACTTCATCACATGTTTGACATTGTCTAAATTAAATGAATATTGAAAATATGGATGAAAATCCACAACATAGATGACATTAATGAAATGAAAAAAATATGATTGTTTATATGACATTAACAAAGCATACCATATGGATCAAACTTTGTTCATGGATGATTTTGATTAATGGATGCAATTTAATGGAAACTTGATGACATGAATCAACGTGATGGTCATTTAGATCCATGAGTGTCAATTACTTCTTTTTTTCAAGCATGTAATAATTATGCATTTATGAATTTTCAGCAATCAACTCCCACTGTCCAACTCTACCCAAAACCTAATTCATCAAACTATAAATAATAAAGTTATACATAAAGTCCCTTGGTTAGGGGGTGAATTCAACTAGTTCAATCCTAACAGGGCAGGAAATCAATAATAGGGGCTGAATTTTTTACCAAAAAAATTAACGAGTGAAATTGGCATTGATTTTGGTGCAAAAACTAGTTTCATCCCTATTTTTTCTTTTTCATGAACACCCACACTACTACTACTACTACATTTTCATTGCTCTAACATGTATTGCTACTATAATTACTTTCAAACCATGTGCATCTAATCTTGAATTTTAACATTTGATGTCTTAACTTAAGAAAATTTTATTATTTTACAGATTACAGTGTGTAAAGGTTAAAAGAGGGGTTAGGTGATGAAAGAAAAGCCCAATAACAAAATGACTTTACGAATTTTTTTTATTAATTTTTTTTTTCAAAATTAGGAATAGGACAAAACTAGACTAGACAACTTCAAATTATGTTTGAATTTGATTGAAAACAAGAAAAAAAATTAGTTAAAAAAAAATGGTTTGGTGCCAATTGGTGGGAGGGGCGCCAAATTCCAATCCATCCAAAAAACATTGTTCGAAAAAAAAACCCTAGAAAAAACCCTAGGAAAAACCCTAGAAAAAATATTATTGGTCATTGGTCAGTCATTATGTAGTTAATTATTGACACTTGCAACACAACACACTTGATGTTTTCTTCTTTTTTGATATTCTGTAAACCTAGGATGATCACACACACACAACCCCCCCATAAAGCTGGATAGATGAAAAAAGTGACCAACCGTTTATTGGTGAATATGGGTTGGTGAGCCCCCACCCAAAAAACAAACGACATGTGAACTATCTACCAACAAACATGCAATAGCAACAAATGACATTAGCTTATGGTTTGTCATTTACTTTTCACACAAAAACAATTTGCAAATTCTGGACAAAAACACCTTCATGTGGATGAAAATAAAAATAAATATAAAAATTAAAGTGCCCAAATGAAAATGGATAGATAAAATTTCAATTACATCCCCATTATGGATAAAACCACCTAGATCGATGAAATTTGAAAAATAAAAAAATGAAAATGAAAATAAATATGTGGTAGGCTCGGATTGGTGTTGAACATAATCACTAGGTTCTACAATCAAAATAAAAAATGCAAGTTTGGATTGGATATGAACCCACCCCCTATCCCAAGCCTAACTTTCAAAGCACCTAAACCTAGCATCTAGTCCAAATTTAGGTTTGAAAAACACCAATAAAATGAAAAATAAAAAAGGAACAAACCAAGTCTGGATTGGATTACTCATCCCCCCTTATTTAGAACTTGTTATGAAACAAGCAAACCTCTTTACATTTTGAACCTCTTCGATTTGGCCCGAGCCTTCATTGAAGAATTCAATGGCAATGGTGATGTGAAGCTCCATGTTTAGGCTTGTTTACCATCTCCTATGCTACTTCAAGCATGTCTAGTACCATCTCTTTCTTTTCCTTCTTCTTCCTATGCTACTAATGCAACTACAACTTCGGGAACTAAAAGATGACAAAGACAAGGAGCAAAGCTTTTCACCCCTTCCCCCATTTGTTGTTGTGGACAAAGTGGACAATTACTTCACACCCCCCCCACCATGTTTGCCTTTTGTTGCGACTAGGGAAGGTGCCCAACTAGTTGGAACTTAAAGCTTCAATGGTGGTAGTGGTGGCAACTCCTACTCCTACCACCAATTGCTAATGTAGAAAAAAGGGACTTAAGACAAAAGCACAATCCTTCTCCAACTTTTTTTTAATTTCTTTCCACGTTCTAAGGTAACCAAACCCCATTGGGGTTCAACTCCTTAAAGTTGTTTAACCAAAACTCACATAAAAACCATAATTTTTGCTCAGAAATGCCCCCTATTTGTAACCCCCACCAATAATAATTGCACAAACAAAAACACAACCCCTTAATCCATGCTACATGTGTATTTATGCACAACACAAAACACACAAAACAAAAA
>Ga0116229_10015063_pt1 | contig 10623 bp, 5 predicted proteins | sample S1TSphgellanicum_3_FD_87313 | JGI IMG/M metagenome (GOLD analysis project Ga0116229, IMG submission 87313) | Host-associated microbial communities from peat moss isolated from Minnesota, USA - S1T2_Fc - Sphagnum magellanicum MG | ecosystem: Host-associated > Plants > Peat moss > Unclassified...
AAAAAAAAAGATTGAGCACCAACATTGTGCATAAGAGAGGAGGATGTCAATCACAGATCTGCTGCCCTTGCTCAAGATGCACTGGACAGAAGCTGTTCTTCAAGACATTGAAGGCAAAAAAAAGATTGAGCACCAACATTGTGCATAAGAGAGGAGGATGTCAATCACAGATCTGCTGCTATTGCTCAAGATGCACTGGACAGAAGCTGTTCTTCAAGACATTGAAGGCCAAAAAAAAAGGATTGAGCACCAACATTGTGCATAAGAGAGGAGGATGCAGAAATTAAAAAATCACCAATCCCAAACAAAATCTAGTGAAAAGCAGTGGTTTGATTGAACAAAGGCTAAAATTGACAATTATGCCCTGTGAAGATAAAATTGATGGGAAAGTATGCAGCAAAAATGTTTCCAGAAGAAAGAGTGGGTTTACAAGTCAGAAGGTTGATCTGGATCATCTCCAGAATCATTCCATTCGGACACAGAGACAGGCACACCACAACCCCTTCAATGGAATAAAATCAGCACAGCAGATTGATTACTGGATCTTGGACAAACTCCTACATCTTTAATCCTTCTTGTCATTGTCTACTCCAAAGTGTTACACATATCCTAGAGCTCCTTCTTGGGGAATGCAGCAGAATGCCTTGAAAAAACCATCAATGTTGGGGTACAGAATTTTCTCTTTTACCTCAGCAAGCTGCTGGTGACTGTGAGAAATGTGAATATCCTGGTTTGGAGAAGGTGACAGATCTATTATCTACGGTGGCTACTCTCTCACAGGAAGGGCACATTGTCAAGGTGGCTGCAGGCAGTGGCATGTAATAATCATGTGCAATCACACAAGGAGCTGCCACTTTAATAGCTCTCAACTCTTGCAACTCCTTTAGCAATCTCCTGTTCTCTTCTGTCAAAGTCTCACAACACCTTTGGAGAACCTCACGGTCAACTTCAGTTTGCTTCAGCTTTGTCCTGCAGCATTCATTCATGGAAGAAAAAATAAGTAAAGGTTCAAGAATGAGATCTTCAACTAGGGGGAAAAAGAAAAAAAGAAGATTTCACATCATCCATGGGAGGCAGCAGCAACTTTTGCCTGCCCAAATTAGGTAAACTAAAAATGAGAACGCACCCCCAGTGAATCTTCATTGAGGGGAGTCAGTCCTTCATTGCCTGATCATGGTGATCTAGCATGCGGGATCACACAGGATCACACATGTTCCGTGGCATAACAAGATTCAACAAGACTGAAAAATGTTGAATACACTTCCAAAAATACAGAAGATTACAGAAAGGTGCATACCTTGCTCTTCTGTTTTGGAACCAGACTTCCACTTGCCGAGGTCGCAAGTTTAGTTGCTTTGCCAAGGCGCTCTTCTGCTTCTGCAGAGGGGAGCCAGCCACACAGATATCATCAGAGATAAGCAGCAGAAGAAACGGTACAGAACCGACAATGACCTAAAGGAAAAACTCTGGACAAGAATCATGAGAGCGGCAGCAGAAGAGAGTCAGACATCCTTGTTCATACCGGGTTAAGAGTGCTATGATCTTTGAAGCTTTCTTCTAGGAGAGCTGATTGTTCTTTGGAGAGACGAAGCTTCTTCCTGGTGGTTCCTCCTCCCGCGTCTTCATCATCGCTACAACCTCTGGAGCTCAGATCGCACGCTCTTTCCCGATCCAGCAGCTGTTCGAACAACTGATCGTGCTGCTGCAGCATATTTTTCTCTCTTTCCCGCTTCATGCCAATGCAGCTGCTTGGAGACGACGACACCACGGCTTCTTCGTCACATTCGGTTGTCGATGGCAATTGGTTCATGTCGATGCCTCCTCCTCTAGCCGGTGAATAAGCCCCGGCATGGCCACCCCCGCCGCCGGAGGAAAACGTTTCCACTTCACCATCATCATAACCTGATCAACAGTCACAACAAACACACAAACACGAAGAAATTCAGAATCTCAAGAACTTCAGAATGTTGACAACAAGAAGAGCGAGGTACGAAATAAAGATCCGCACCGCTGCCTGAGTTAGTCCTGGATCCATTCCGCAAAGACGCAGGCTGCCAAGAGAAGGTATTATTGGTGGATGAGGGGGCGGCTGCCGGCGTGACCGAAGCTGGTCTCAAGCCAGGCAACAAGTCAAGCTGCACAGGACACTGTCTAGCGGGGGGGGCAGAAGAGGAGGAGGAGTTCATCTCATATCCTCCTCTCTGCTGAACCATCATCACACCTAAGTCCATTACGTTCAAGCCTAAGCTCCTCGCGGCACCTACAACGGAATCCTCCGCAGCGCTCATTACTCTCATCGTCCGTAAATCTTCTTTAAATCTCTCCTTCCCTTCCGCTAACAACATTGTTGTAGTACTCGGAAGTCCTACACTCTCTGGCCTCCTGTCAACGCAAACAAGCTTCCTTCCTTGGACGATTCCCAAAGCTACTGCACTGGGGCTCCTCCTCCAACTCCTCCTCCGGCTACTCAATCTTCAAGTAGGACTGAAGCTGACAAAAGACGTACTTCAAGCCGCAGATCTTCATAACTCACCACACCCATTCCAAAACCCCTTCCAGCAGAAAATGGATCTGCGACAGAACGAAAACTGCAAAAGCTGATGAACACACTAACTCGCTCGTTCCCTCATTCACTCACTCACTCACTCACTACCTTTTGAACCCGGATGGTGTTTACAATCCTGCAACAAAACACTCATGCAAGCGGCTTCTCTTCTACTCCAAGACTTGCTACAGTAGTAGGACTACTACTATTGCAGGAAGAGAAAAACAACAGCCTCTGCACAATGCTCTCGGCCTCGAACAGCTCCCCACGCACTCGGGAAGCTTTATAGAACGAGAACAACTCAATACAGAGCTGATGAGATGAAAGAAACGCTCATAAGAAAAGAAATAGGAGCTAATGAGAAGAAAACAAACGGGAAGCCTAGAGTCTAAACCCGAAGCAACACCCCAAAAAAAAAAAAGAAAAACAAGAAAAAGAAAAAGAAAAACAATATTAGTAACCCCGGTCTGAACTCAGGTGTACCAGCTATCTTTCTCTCCTTTCTTTCTTTCTGCCAGGCGCAACCTGTGTGAGCACAGCGACAAAGGACCCCCTTCCTTCCTTCCTTCCTTCCCTGTAGCATGTGGACAGAAAGAAAGAAAGAAAGAAAGAAAACCAGTGCTAAAGAAATGGCGAGATTGTGGCTAATCTGGAACTCACTCCTGCATATTAATAATGATCCCATCGCCTTATATCTTTCTTTATAGAAGGATGTTAAATCAATAATGGCTCCTTATTGTTTACAGTACTCAAGTATTGTCTGCTTCTTTTTTTTTTCTCCCTGACTGCCCAATTTCTCGACCAGAAGTGTCTGGTGATGATCAGACACATCTTGGTGCTGACCAGAATAAAATAAAATAAAATAAAAAATAGTGTCTTATTATATATGGCCTTTTAGTGTCTATTATTACATGCCCAAAGTGTTCATAACAGGATCCATAATTTGTGTCTGGGCATCTGCCATCTGTTTTTTTTCCCTCAAAATGATGGATGAATCAGGTGAAGGGCAGACAAGGGAAAAAAAAAAGAAAAAAAGAAGAAGCAGACAGTACAAAAAACGCCATAAGGACCCATTGCTGATTTAACATCCTCTGTCTTTGTAAAAGGCCTTTGTTTTTTAGGTTTGGGGTTCTTTTAAGGGTCGTTCTTTCCCTAAGACGTTGGTAAATAAGGCCGTCCTTTAGATAAGGGATCCTTCTAAAAGGCTTGTAAAGCATCAGGTGGGTGTTTTTTTTTGGTAGTGTAGTTGGAGGGTGCCACCTTATTGCACAGAATTTTTCGTCCATGAAGGGCATGCATATGCATATGTATGTATGTATGCATGTATGTATATGATGTATGTATGTATGACAAAGTTTTATGTATGTCCATTTGTATGGTGTTTTATGGGAGTGGAATTGACTATCATCTCATATTGTGCCCCTTTTACTTTGAGAATGCCCCAACCCCGACGACTTGCCCTACACAGATTGGGTCAATGGTGTTCACCTCGACTAGGTCACAGCTTGCACTAGGTCCTTATTCTTCTTCCCAAGAGATAAGTTAAGGATCGTTTGTGAGACACATAGATAGACATAGTCCTACACACACAGGGAAGTTGGAAGACAAAGATTTTACACTTAAGAATTGGAAGGATCTATTTGTAGGTGTAAGATCTTTTTCCACTCTTTTAAGGAGTAGGCCAGCATAATAGCATTGCAGCTTTTGAAGAGGGGATATTTGCTCTTTAAGAAAAGTGAGTGTAGTTCACTAATAATTTCTTCTGTTCAGTGAACCAGTGAATTCACTCAAAATCTAGTGAAATCATTTGATGTGTAAAACCATATTTTATTGTAGATAAATAAGATTTTTTTTTCATTCTTATGAGTAAGTGTAAAAAATAAGAAACTTCCCCTTCCCCTTTTACACCTCATGATTCATACATGTTTAACATTTTTTTGACAATGGGTAAAAGCACACCCCCTTGGGGGCATTCCCAAAACAATTGGCCTGCAAACTTGGTTATCAAGCTTGTTCTGGGCCCCTTATTTGGGGAATGCCTTCACCCTGGGGGCTTTATTCCATACCCAGAATCGCATGTGTTGGTTCTTTTTCACTGCATGAAATAGGGTTTGGCCTCACAACTTGCAAAGAGTACCTACTCTTGTTTAGAAGGTACAATACTTTTATGGAGTGTTTCTTTTCTTTTTTGTTTTGCTTAGGTTTTGTTGGTGTTGCTCGTCGAAATAATTGTCTGACTGCACATTTTGTCACTAGAACCTGGACACTTCTGTGGCAAGACATGACCCACAACTCCAGTAAACAGAATATCACTCCCAAGGGTTTGGGTTGGGTTGGGTTGAGTTGAGTCGGGTGGGGTTGGGTTGAGTTGAGTTGGGTTGGGTTGGGTTGGGTTGAGTTGAGTTGGGTTGGGTTGGGTTGGGTTGGTCCATGGGAGTATCATATTATAATATGAATATAGTTGTGGTCCTCTCAAGAGTTAAGTACTTACACCATTCTCATGTGTGGATGATGATGATGATGATGATATGCATGCTCTGAGTACTTCTCTGCTTTACTTCTAGTACATCCAATTTCTAGGGCTGTATTTATAGAGGGGATTGAATTGATGAAGGAGTCTCAGCATTTGGCAGAGCTTTGGGTCATAGATGCCATTTTGCCCACATGACCTCTGCAATGGGACAACAACAACATAAGTGCACACCTATTGAAAGTTTTTTGTGAAACTAAAGTTAACAAAGGGGTGTGTCAGTCACACTGTGGTGACCTTGCCAATTTACATTAAAAAGGGTATCTTAAGGCAAAAGAAGAATTATGGAAACTCAAATATTTCACCATAGCAAAAAAATAATCTGCAAAAAATCCTCTAATAGAAGAAACCAAAATCCTTCAAGATATTATGACTCTATAACTAATCTCAAGTTTCAACATAAGCCAAAATATTATCCTCTTTCAAAAAATCCTCATATAAAAATATAGACCTATAATTATTATTATTATTACCTAGGGGCCAAAATCCCTAAGCTACTATTATACTCTATAATGAATCTAAAGGCAATATCCTAAGGCCAACAAAATGGTTCACCCCCTTCATGCTCATTATGAGTTTTTAGTTGTTTTTTTTTGCCCTTTTCCCAGGGTCTCTTGAAGTCTTGTTGCATTGTGGACCATTCTTGTTCCAGTGCTTTGTCCCCTTTCCCCCAAGTGAGACATGTTTTTGTGGGTGTGTTCTCAATTGTTTGCTGATTCGTATCCGATTTGCCTCTGCCACAAAACAAAAGAGTGGTTGTGGACTCATTGGTGCTAAAGGCCTTTTGCTCCAAAATTATTTTTTTTAATTTTTTAATTAAATTGCTGGGGGGCTATGTTTTGCCATTCAATAATTGGTGTCTGCTCTAGTGTGCTTGCAAGTTCTTAGATCTCAAAATTATTTTCTCCTCCTTAAATCATCCATCAATGCAATTAACCGATTCACACATTACTCTTGTGACTAATAATTGATCTAGGTTCAAACTATTGTTGTCCAAATATTCATTTTAAAACTCAACCTCAAGATATCAAAATAGCATTTTTAAAACCTTTTTTAAAGAGAAGAATATGTATCCAAAAAATCAGCAATTTAGTTGTCAACACGGTTATATATTCAACTTTTTAGAGCCAGTTTTCAAATCTAATTAGTTGATTTCTAAGTTGAGTGCATGTTCACATTCCCTACCAGCCTTGGTGGTGGGTTGTCCTTGTTTGTTCTTTTCTTTTTGCAATGAATTCTTTCATTTGTGCTAAAAAATACAATAAACAAAACTCCAAAGAAACTACAAATGTGTATGAAGGCTTCGCATGCATACCCCCCACCCCCCAAAACACCTCAACCCAACACAACCATAAACCCTAAAAAAAAATCAAAAGTTTGGTTATAGCTTGATTAACAACATATGTTGATGGTGAGTTTCATAAATAAACAATAAACGCCCCAAGATCACAAAGGACCAAAAGAAAATTTTTAAAAACTTGCAAAACTTCTATGGATGCTATTTTGAAAGCAAAAAAAAAAGTTGTAAATTTATCTAGGTTTACTTATTTAATCACCATCAACTAGCAACCATCTTTTTTCAAATCACATATTTGATGCAAAATACAAATTTTATATTTCAAGCAAAAATGTTAAGCTTTTGATGCCTCGCAAGACTAGATCTACCAAAAAGTCACAATGCCACCAATTCACATCCACCAATTTATAGTAATAACAACAAAGTTACCTAGGTGCAAAGTGCAAAGAAACTAATCATCACAACAACAAGAGTTTGAAAGCTCTAAATTCATATCACCAAAACCACATGAGCACACACAACATACACACACAATAGACAACTTGGAGCTTGGATGTGCAAGGATACAACACACAAATCACATGCAAAAACATTTGCTAAAACACAAGAGATGAAGTGTCAAGTCAAAATCTCTGTGGCATGGGATGGGTTAGTTAGTTGAAAACTTCAAAAAAAAACAAAAAAGATTGGAGGCAAACATTCTTCAAATTTGAACCCAAAATTCTTAAATAAAAAATCCTAAAAGGAATTGGGTCTCCATTAGTTCTAAGACATCAACAAATCCATAATGAAATATTTTGATTCATAACATAACCCACATGAAAACTCATGATTTATTTAGAAGTAAAAACTTCATCTATTTGTATAAAACACATATTGCTTTTCATCCTCTCCCCACATTCCACACCCCACATCTATGGTAATTTCAACCACCTAATAGAAGATGGCATCCAACAAGGCATTCCAACAAGTGGCCTCTAGCCATGGTTCTTTCAATTGAAAAAAATGTCCAAATGCAAAGTGTTCTTCTACTTTGTTTAACATTGAAACAAATTCCATATTAGGTTTATCATTTGTAATATGATCTCATCAATTTAAATCAAATGATTGGCCTCGATCAATTATTTTGCAACAAGACAAATTTGTATTTTATCTTTCAAATCAATATTTTTCATATTATCAAAAAAGGTTTGTATGTGTGGTTTAGATGCATATTGAATTTGGAATGCAAATATTTTTTTACAAGAATAGCAAATGTGCTTAGCAATTTTTAAATATATATTCTATATTTAATAGTACATTTGTTGTTAAATACACGTAGGTCTTCATATGTCAAAATGTTATTTATTTTGCTTTTAAGAATGTTTGCATCTTCTTATTTAATGTAATTTTTTGACATTTTTCATAATATTTTTTTCTCTCTTAACATTTTTCTAATGAATTTATGTTTAAAAATTTTACATTTATATATTATCATTGGATCTTTGGTGTTTTCATTCCCAACAATATTCATGTCATTACCATCATTTTTTTGTTTTAATTGAAGATGTTTCAAATTTTGTTTAATTTTGGATGGAGTTAAATTAGGTTTGGATGTTGTTTAATGAATGTCAAGGAAATTTATTGTGTTGTCCATTTTGGATTATTATTCATTAGTTTTAATGAAATCTCATTAAAAATATATTTCCAAAATAATATTTTACATTTTGAGTTTCTTTTTTTTTTCTTTGAATATATTAGTATTATTTGTTTGATCAACACAATCAAGATTTACATCTTCATGACTTTCAGTATTTTGGGAGCTTGTACCTTCACGAAATGTATTACTAGGTTCAAAATTATTGTTTTCCTATACAAAATTCAAAATTCATATTTGATTATTATTTCCAAATTTTGTCATTATTTGACAATTATATTGATTCCAAACATGAATTGGAAGTTGCAAGTATTACGATGTCCAATGCATTGTAATAAAACCAACCCATAGTCCTCCATTACAAACATGAATTGACAAATTTTCTATATAGTTTTTTTTTCATTTGCTTCACCATTATGCAAATTATGCAATAAATCAAAAGTTCATTCACTTTTATAACATTATAAGGCCTAAGGTGTCCCAATAAATAAACATTAATGTAAGGTTTAACTTCTATTTTATGAGGTTCAAGCTTTAGATAGTAGGTTTGGGTCTAATTATTTTACAGTGTACTAAAATCTTGTCATAACATCACCTTTTTTTGTCTTTTTTATTTAGTCCATTTTTATCATGTAAAAACACATTTATGGATGATTATGATGAAATTTAAAATTGTAATGCCTTAAAATATAGTCCTTTTGAAATTTTTGAAAACTTTTGCTTCATTATTTTATATGGGGATCAAAATTTAGGGTAAAAAAAAAAACTACTTAAGGACTAGCCCCTTTTCGTTCTATGTGGTACATCTTAAAGGATTTTCACATGTTTACATTTTAGGTTTAGGCTTTTATTTCAATTTTAATGCTTTCACATTTTGTTGTTAATGATTTTTTTCAAAATCCTTAAATTTACATTTTGGATTTAAATTTAAATTTGAAAATTGGGGTTTAAGTTTAAAGTTTTGGTTTAAAAGTGGTTTAGGTTTCTATTTCAATTCTTAGGTTGTTTTAATAGTTCTTCTTTTATAATAATGTTTAAATAATCTTTAAGTTTGCGTTTAAACTTAAACTTGATTTTAAATTAGGCTAACCTTTATGTTTTGGCATGTAAATTTGTTTAATTTAATTACTATATTGAAAAGCTTATCAAAAAATATGTTGTAGAATAACAAAATATTTCAAAATAAAACAAAATTTATAATATAATGTATGTATATTGGTAATCAGTTCAAACACTTCCAAAACCCACCTCAACATCCCCATCCAAAAAAAATACCCTTTAAACACCAAATCTTTTAACTAATATCCCAATATCCGATATCCTATGAGCCCAAAATCTCTTAACCAACATCCCAATACCCATTACCCATAAGCACAATTTTTTTTAACAATATCAATTGCCTTGTATTTAAAAATCAATTTCCTATAATCCAATTTTAGTTTATGGACAAGATTTATACATTGACTTATTCATAGTCTATATGCAACATATATACAAATTACACAACCCAAAATTAATCTACTTGTTCTTTTCCTTTTTCATAAATGAAAACCCTAAACTTCTATTGATGAATTTAACACAAACTTGCCAAATGTTTTTTTTTGGAAAAAAGTTTCATATATAGACCATGTTTTGCTTTGAAGTCTTCAAGAATGCCCAAGTGATAACCAAAAACAAATTCAATCCATAGACCATTCAAGATACAATCATATTTTTCTTCTAATTCATATGTGATCTTGCAAGTGATTATAGCCTCATTTTGAATTGCTACACTACACTTATAGGCATAACAATAAACAAAATCTTGGCTTGTTAAAAATGGGAGTGGTGTTTGTTGCAAACATTTTGAAAACAAAAAACACCAATAAACATTTCCAACTTCCCAATAACATGCATGACATCAACATGAATTGTCAAAGGGTTGTTGCACAATAATAATAAACATAAACACATGTTAAAACTAATATTTTCCTGACTTTGACAGAGGTAGAAAAGTCTTGTCCTTTAGTCCTCTTTTGGAGAACCTTAATCAAAAAAAAAATTGAGCCTCATCATCAACTAGAATCACAAAAATAAAAGAATAATTGGTCAAAAATTATTATTCCCTAAATTTAAAACTTCCTAAGTTTTTTTTTTATCAATAAGGTAGTAGGTCTTTTAGAGCCATATTCCTCAATAAACTACGTGTATTGTGAATGGAACTTTAAACAAAACAATAAAGCCTAAATATCCTTGGCCTCTTATCATCAAATACTAATAGATAGAAACCTTTGGCATATCTACCATAAATGCATGTGACAACATCTCAATGGTACCAAGATGATCAAAGTCATCCCTTTGCATGAAATCTTGAATGTTATAAGTAGAAAGAAACTTTAAGTGAATAGGGAAAACATTAATGTTATGAATTGCAATAGGAGAACTAATTTTCAAAACACACCTTCAATATCCTCTTTCAAATTTGTTTCTTAACATCACAACAAAATTGTGGGAATGTTAAAAAATTTCGCATTCAAACAATCAAAAAATGTATTGACAAATGTAGACTCAATAGTTAATGTGATTATATAATATTTTACATTGTTAATCAAATCACAATCAATATATATATATAT
>Ga0116229_10015064_pt1 | contig 10622 bp, 8 predicted proteins | sample S1TSphgellanicum_3_FD_87313 | JGI IMG/M metagenome (GOLD analysis project Ga0116229, IMG submission 87313) | Host-associated microbial communities from peat moss isolated from Minnesota, USA - S1T2_Fc - Sphagnum magellanicum MG | ecosystem: Host-associated > Plants > Peat moss > Unclassified...
AGGCGTGTACGGCGGCTCAGGCGAAATGGCAATCGGCGTCTCGGGTTTCTCGTTTGCAAAGCGGGGCGAAAAAGTCTTGATGTAGGCGATGACCGCAAGCCTTTGGTCGTGGCTCAACGACGTGGCAAAGCTTGACATGGACGTGCCGAACAGGCCCTTGACCAGGACTTTTTCTAGATCGGCGTCGGTCGGCAACGAGCCCGACGGCGTGCTCCGCCACTTGAATGTGCCCTGTCGAAAATCGCGCGGCGTGGGAGTGGTGTCTTTGCTGTAAGGGCCGTTGCCGTCGCCCTGTTCTCCATGACACAGGGCACAATACTGTTCATAGACGAGCTTGCCCTGATGCACGTCGCCGGCGTCCTGTGCGTAAACCATCGCGGCGATTGCCAACAGCGAAACTGACGCCGAGAGAATCGTCGCTATACGAGTTCCCGTTGAAATTGTTGGGCTCGGGCCAGGATTCATGACGAGTCGTACAGCGACCCGTCACGGGGTCTTTGTTACCTTGAGTTGAATGTCTGCGGTCACCGTCTTGCCGGCGATCACCGTGACCGAGGTCGAGTTCTCACCCGCTGCTTCGTGCCAGGCGACCAGTGTGTACGTGCCTGGCGGCACGTCCTTGATCGTGAAATGACCATCCTCTCCGGTCGTCGCGAAGTAGGGATGGTCGAGCTCCCAAATCCACGCGTGCATCCATCCGTGCGCATCGCATTTGACTTTGATGAGTTCCGGGAACGCCGGCAACGGCTTGGTGACCGAAAACCCCTTGAACGGGAGGGCGATATTGTAGATGGTGGCATTGGTTGAAGCGTTTTGTGGATGAGTGCTGTGCAGCATCGGATCATTGGAGGAAATCTTGATCTGCTGACCTACGTTCGCTCCCTGCACCCGCGGAATGAACATGCAGTGCTCATTGACGAGCGAGATCGTGCTGGTGTTGAGCGCCTTGCCTTTGGCAATGTCCTTGAGGTACACCTCGACATTCTGCAATCCGCCGCCCTTGCCGACTTCGTACTCCGGGTTTCGAATGGACTGACCGCAATAGTCCTGGTTCTTGGTGACCTCGATCGGCGCGACCGGGGGCGCCGCCGCATTGAGCTTTACCACTCCTTCGATGATGCCTCCATTGGTGACCGCTTCCACCGTATAAGCTGCGAAAACTCGTGGCGCAAGGAGCAACGCGCCACCAATGACTGAGACGCTGATAATCCTACGGCTATAATGCATTGGGATTGTCATGACGTGACACTCGGGAATTGCAAGCACATAAATTCACCCGCGGCTGCACATGGGTCTACTTGGTAGAAACATATTCAACGAGAGCGACGATCTCATAATCGGTGAGGTTTTGGGCCACGTGTTGCATGACTTTATTTTCGCGCGACCGGTTGCGGAACTGCAGCATTGCGGTCACAAAATAGTCTCGATGCTGCCCGGCAACCCGCGGATTCGTATTGACGCCCTCGCCGTCGTGCCCGTGGCAGACGATGCAAGCCTCCACTTCACGCTCCTTCGCCCCGTTCTCGTAGAGCACCCTGCCTTTGTCGGATAGCGAGGGATTGCGCGATCCCGTGCCTCTCACCGGAGGTTGACTCGAGAACTCCCGAGCGACCCCTTTGATTTGCTCATCTGTAAGGCCCCGAGCTATCCCCCACATGAAGGCTCGCGCGCCAGGATCGCTGCGACCCCGCTGCCGGAATAGCTTCAGTTCATTTTCGATGTAGACCGGAAGTTGCCCCGCGAGATTCGGAAACAGCGGCGAGACGCTGACTCCACTGGCACCGTGGCACCGGGAGCATGCATTGCTGATCAGCGCGGCAGCATCCACCGCTGACGGGTCGGGCGGCACGGCTCCGTGCGCCGCAGATGCGTCACGCATCACTATCACCGAGAGCGCGATCGCAGCGACGAGGAGCGAGGTTGCAGCCAATGTTCTCAACGGAAGTCCGTTCTCGGCCTCGAGCAATAATTAGTCACGTCCTTGCTTCCCAGGCGCAAATGGGTACCCGGTTCTGATTGCGAAAGGAGCCTGCGCCGTTGCTCAACGGTGCGAATTGTCGGTTATGTCATCCCGCGGGAGCATGGCGATTGCGTCACGCCGTCGGCACACAAATCGTGAAACACGTCGCACCTTGCCCCTCTGAGAGAGCGCCGGTTGCGCACACCCATGCGCGAACAGTTAATTCAGCGCGTACACGTTGCCGTCGGCGCTTCCAAAATAGACCACTCCGTTGGCAACCAGCGGCGAAGAAGAAATGGCGCCGGCACCACGTAGTCGGCCGACACCGACCATCAGCGAGTCGTAGAAATTATCGACGTTACCTTCTTCGTAGTTTGGTGAGCCATCCGTCTTGGTGAGTGAAGCGCCGTGTTGTCGCGACCCGTCGGTTTGAAATTCCCAGGCCACCGTTTCGTCGCGCAGATCAACCGCCACTAATTTACCCTCATCGGTTCCGAAGAATGCCACGTGGCCGGCGAGCGCCGGCGAGGAGAAAATAGGCCAGCGTTTGAACGACAACGTGAACCTGACTATGCCGGTCTTCGCATCTAACGCCCGAAACAGACCGGTGTCGGACGTACCCAGATAGACTTTGCCATCTCTAACCGCCGGCGATCCCACCACCCAGGATCCTTGCGTGCTCATTGCCCATCGTTGCGCGCCACTGGCCGCATCGAGCGCATATACATGGGAGTCGCGACAGCCAAGGTACACGATACCGTCGCTCACGGCAGCAGAGGACTGAAAGCCCATCTGATTGTGAAGATCATGATCCTCGCCGCTCTTGAACAACCAGCGAAGTTTACCCGTCTCGGCATCGAGCGCGTACAAGAAACTATCCCAGCTGCCGACATACAGCACCCCGTCCGCCAGCGCCGGCGAGGCGTGCACCACGTCACCGGTTCGGAACGTCCAAATCGCCTTGCCATCGTGCACATCGAGCGCGTAGACATTGTGATCTCCGCTTCCAAAATAGACGCGACCATCGGCCACAACAGGCGAAGATAGGTACAAATCGAATGGATCGGGCATCACCTCTGCAGCCGGTTCGGAGCCGTGGAGATGGGAAGCGGAGAACCGCCGTTCTCCCAGCGTTTTGAATTTCCATAACAATCGGCCGCTCGTTTCATGGACGGCATAGACATAAGAGTCGTAGCTCAAGAAGTAAACCACCGAGTCGACCACCGCCGGTGTCGAAGAGACACGACTGCCGGTCTTGAACTTCCATTTCAACGAGCCACTGGCGGCATCCAATGCATACAAGTAATGATCGCCGCTACCGACATAAATTGTCGCACCGCTCAGCACCGGTGAGGAGACTACCTCGCCGCCCGTATGGAATTTCCACTTGACCCCGTGCAGGACGCTGGGCCCCTCACCGTAATACACGCCGATATGACGCGGGCCGCCTCGAAACATGGCCGAGTCCGCGGCGCGAACCGCGGGTGCCCAGGAGGTCGCAACCAGAAGGCTTACCCCTATGTGAAGGGTCATCGCCGTTGCGACCCACCCTTCGTTCCTCGTGAACCGGGCACCGTTCAAGACATTTGCGTCGCAGATGTCTGTGGATTGCAAGGCACACGCGCAGATGAACTCGACGGATCGAAGAGCCACGTGACCGTGCGGCTCCGAAGAGTTCCGACGCGTGCACTGCCGCGCAGGTGAGGCACTCGCCAGAAAAGCTTACTGCCACGTCGCACGAGATGGCCTCGCACATGGTGCAGCCTACGCAATCGTCCACATGCGCCGGAGCCGTTGCTCCCGTCGGATTTGTATCCCGGCAGAAGAGGAGCACACACTTCGATTTGGTCAAGGAGTGCCACTTTTCCGGACCTTGCCCGTGCTTTGTTGATGCGCTCGAGCATCAGAGGCCGGCGCGGCAGGCCTGGACGTGTAGCCAAGAGCAAAAAGAAAGCCAACATCACTGGTATATCGATCGCTATCGTACCCAGTGCGTGATGAGAGATGGCAGTGGCCAGCAGAGGCGTCAACAAGGCCTTCTCGTAGTAATCCTGCCAGGAGCGCTCGAATCGGAATCGAAAGCAACGCTTCAAGAGATCCGCGTCTCCGGCAGAATTATCGTATACCCAAATGGAAGATCGTTGCTCTCGGCCAAAGACCTGCGGGTCCTCGCCTTCTTGTGTATCAAAATCGAAGTAAGCTTCCATACTGCTGGAAAGCACATTGAATTCAGACTCGCCGGTTGCCCAAAACGTCCTCAATAGGCCGCGGCGACCTTGGGGAGTGGACTGAATGAACATGCCCCTCCGACCCGAGATGGGCGAGTCCACCGGACTTTTGAAACCGTAACGTGCAAGCTCGTTTCGCCAGGGAGCTTCGGCCCATTCGACCCATACGCGCTCCGCAGGCACATGCAATAGATCAGCACAGGCAAGTGTTCTCGCTCCTTTCGAATAGGCGAGCGCCGTGCACAAACTCGTCAGCTCATCGCTCAACACATATCTCGTCGGACAACTATTGATGTCCTTGGCGAACGAGGCGGCACCGTTCAAATGCATCATAGATCCGTCCTTCGTGCTCTTGACGATGAACGGAGTTCGACACTGCGAGATACGATCTGCCAGTCTCATCCCTCGAACTTGCCGCCGCAGCCAACCTCCTCACGAACTCTCACATTATGATGGATCGATATCCACGGCCGCTTTCAAATTCTGCGCAGATTGTATGAGGCGACGTACACATAACCCGAAGGCTCGGTGCTGAATCAGTTTTTCATCATGGATTCCGCGTTTCGAAGTGATGTAGCATGAGGCTGCAGTGCTCACCAAGCGCGATGTGAGAGACCGATTACATTTTTTGATCAGCGCGTTTAGGGAATGACCAGTGTCCGTCCACCACGATGCTTCGGATGTCAAAACGGTGAGCGACCCGGCTACGGATTTGGTCGTGACGGTCATGTCCTACGAGCGCGTTCTCAAGCGCACGCTGCTGTTTGCCGTTGGGGAAGTGCGTTGTCCGCCGATGCATCCTCGGTTCAAAATGGGTGGCGGTCCCCAGACCTGTCCGTACATCGACTTCATGCGTTCCAGTGTCATACGTGCGACCGACGAGCATCCCCCGGCCGTACTGACCTCGAATTGCGCGAGCTTTCAAAATGTCGGTTCGAGTTACCAGCGACAGATATTGGATCCGCGCGGCGATTTCAACGACTGGATTGCGGTGTCACCTTCCTTCTTGGCAGAGCTTTCTGGCGATCGCGCCTCATCGAGCCGGGCGGCGGATGGGATCTTTTTCGATAAGGCGCTTGCACCGATTTCGCCGGCCCAGTTCATGGCCCAACGTCACCTCTACGAGACGCTTGCCAGGAACGTCGAGATCAGTGATCTTGCCTTCGATGAATACCTGGTGCGCTTGGTCCAGTCCGTCATCAGTAACGCCGACCGATATTGGCAAGACCAGACGAAGCCGAAATCGGGTGTCCGCTCCATACGCGAAGGACATCGAAGAGAGGTGGTGGAGGCGGTAAAAGTGCGCCTTGCAAAGGAATACTGGATCAATCATTCCCTGACCGACCTCGCGCGTAGTGCTCACTGCTCGATAAGCAAACTGGTCCGGATTTTTCGAACAGAAACCGGTGTGAGCCTGCACGCCTACCAACAGCATGTGCGAATCAGGACCTCCTTGCAGCTGCTCAAAGAATCGAGCGGCGATCTCAGCGACACAGCCGCGCAATTGGGCTTTGCCAACCATAGCCATTTTACGACGGTGTTCCGTCGGCATTTCGGCATTACTCCCTCAGAGTACAAACGAAGCGCCTCGCCTAAACTGGTGAAGCGATTTGTCGAGACCTTAGCGGATCGCGTCGCCCGCTAGGCAAGGAAGAAGTCTCCGCAAAGTTCCGCTGAGCGCGTCTCTCCACCGCGTGACTCGCGTCGCGCATCGCATCCTCGACTCCGCACATTGCGCAGAATGTGAAAGCGACTGTCGCCCCATGTCCCCGACAATGTCATGGCGCGATTGCGACGGCTCGCTTTGGCGCCTCGACGATCGACAAACTCAATTCGAGGAGGAGACCATGAGCGCCAACCCGATCCGCATTACGATGGCCGCTGCCGCTATGATCGCTGCGCTCGCCACCGGCGCAGCCGCCGACGTCCCACAGATACACGTCAAATACGGTGACCTCAACGTCAATACCCCGGCAGGCGCCGCCGCGCTGCTCCGGCGCATTCGCTTCGCCGCCGACCGGGTGTGCGAGTACCGCGATACCCGCGACCTGTCGGTGCGCGCAATCGTCCGGGCTTGCACCAACCACTCGGTCGCCGACGCCGTCGCCACCGTCAATAATCCCAGTTTGACGTCCGTTTACGAGGCCGAGATGGGCAAGAGCCAGGCCAACCGGCTCGCAGGGGTCAGATGAGGACGCGAAGGATGGTGCAAGCAGAGCGCTCCCCGCGTGCCTCGTATCTCATGACACAACGAGAGACTTCGTACTTACAAGCACGCTGACGCCTGGCGATCATTTCGGGAGAAACTAAGAATGAAAATCGGGAAGCGACTTAGCGTTACGTCGTTCACAAAGCGATTCGCGAGGGTCTTGACGGTGTGTGTGTGCCTCACCGCCATCGGAATGCCCGCCGCTGCGCAGCAGGTGCCCGAGCCAACCACGGATCAGGCGGAACCGGCTTTGGAGCCGTTGGTCGTGACCGGTTCGCGCATCGCCTCTCCCAATGAAGTGAGCACGAGCCCCCTCCTGTCCATCTCGTCCCAGTCGATCAAGGTTTCCGGAAAAACCGATATCACCGATCTCATCAACCAGCTTCCACAGATCTTCAGCAACGATTTGAGCCAGGACTTGGGCAACAACACGTCCGGCCTGACCACCGCAGGTGGCGTGGCCACCGCCGACTTGCGCGGCTTGGGCCCTGCTCGCACCTTGGTGCTGATCGACGGTGTTCGGCTGGGCGTCGGTTCACCCAACACCGCCATCGCCGAGCCCGCACCCGATCTTGATCAAATTCCCGTCGGCCTGGTGGAGCGCGTCGAAGTCGTCACGGGCGGCGCGTCCGCGGCCTATGGTTCGGATGCTATCGCCGGCGTCGTGAACTTCATCATGAAAAGGAACTTCGAAGGCTTCGAGGTGGATGGCCAGATCGGTGAGAACGACCACGATAACCACAATACCTGGCTACAAGGCTTGGCACGGCAGTTCGGCACAACGCCGGCGACGGGCAACGTGCAGGACGGGCGCAACAAGCACTTCGATGTGATGATGGGCACGAATTTCGCCGACGGACAAGGCAACATCACGAGTTACTTGAGCTACCGTCACGCGGATCCGGTCTATAGCAGCGCGCGTGACTTCGGCTCCTGTGAATTGCTGCCGAACAACAACGCGAACGGCACGATCACCAGCGTCTCCTGCGGCGGCTCGTCGAATTCGAACTGGTTCAATCCGGCGACGGGTCCTCACGCCGGTACCGTGTACAGCGTGTCCGGGACCAGCTTCGTGCCCTTTCCGACGCCGGGAACCAATCCTCCCGCCTCATTCAATTCCCAGCCCTTCATTGACCTCAGCCGGGAAGACGACCGTTACAACGCCGCGTTCATGGCGCATGAGCAGATCACCGAAGCCTTCCAACCTTACATGCAGCTCTTCTTCATGGATGACAAGACGCAGCAGGTGTTGGCGCCGGCGGCGCTGTTCAAGGATGCCAATCCGCTCGACCCGACAGGGGCCGGCGATTACTACACCAATTGCAGCAATCCGCTGTTGAGCGCGCAGGAGGCGAACATCCTCTGCACGCCCGCCCAGATTGCAGCCGACAAAGCCGACCCCGGATCGGCGCTCGCGCAGATCGAAATCGGGCGTCGCAATGTCGAGGGCGGCGCGCGCTCCGCCGATTTCGAACACACCAATTATCGTGCGGTGGTCGGCGCCAAGGGCGAATTCGCGGACGCCTGGAGCTATGATGCTTATGGGCAGTACTTCTACACGAAATTTACCGACTCCAATCAGAAGTACCTGAATTTACAAGCCGTCACGAATGCATTTCTGGTGACGGGCACGGCGGCGGACCCGAAGTGCATCAGCGCCGGCAGCCAGGGATGTGTGCCCTACAATATCTGGTCTCAAGGCGCGGTCACCCAGGCTCAGCTCGCCTATCTGTATGAGATCGGCACCGCGCAGGGCGCATCGACGTTGAAGACCCTGCACGCCGACATCACCGGCAAGCTCGGTGACTATGGCCTCACCTCTCCCTGGGCCACCGAGGGTGTCGGTGTGAACATCGGCGCCGAGCATCGCACGGACCAAGAGTATCTCGAACCCGATGCCGCGGAGGAGAGCGGACTGCTGTCGGGGTTCGGCGGTGCCGTGGCACCCATCGATGATGCGATCAGCGTGTCCGAAGAATTCCTCGAACTGCGGGCGCCGCTCGCGCAGGATAAAACCGGCGTGAAGGACCTCATGCTCGATACGGGCTATCGGCATTCCCACTACACCACGGTCGGCAACACCAATACTTATAAGTTCGAGGTGCAGTACGCGCCCGTGACGGACTATCGGCTGCGTGCCTCCTACGATCGCGCGATCCGTGCGCCGTCGGTGGCCGAGTCGTTCATCCCGCCCATCGTGGGACTGGCCACGGTCGGAGGCGATCCCTGCGCACCGCCGATTCAGTACACCCTCCTGCAGTGCGAGCGCACCGGTGTGACTCCCGCCCAATACAACAGCGGCTCCATTCCGCAGGGCGTCGCCGCGCAGTTGTCGCAGCAGACCAGCGGCAATCCCAATCTAAAGCCGGAGCAGGCCGATACCTACACCGTGGGGTTGAACTTCGCGCCCAGCCAGGTCCCGCATCTGTCCGGCAGCATCGATTACTTCCACATTCAGATCAAAGATGAAGTGGGAGTGATTCCCTATCTCGACATCATCCAAGACTGTGCCAATACCGGCAGCCCCGTCTATTGCAGCCAAATCGTGCGTCAACCGACCACCGGCAGCTTGACCGGCAACACCAACGCGGGTGGCGGGTATGTGATCCAGAAAAATTACAACCTGGGCACCGCGATCTATAGCGGCGTCGATGTGGTGGGCAACTACAAACTGGATCTCGCGCCGGGATTTGGTGACGTGGCGTGGGCGTTGAACGGCGCCTACATGCTGCATAACGAAGCTCAGCCGATTCCGGGGGGGACGACCTATGACTGCGTCGGGCTGTTCGGCGCCGTCTGCCAGATCATCAGTCCGCGCTGGCGTCACACGTTGCGCACCACGTGGGATACTGCTTGGAACGTGTCGGCGTCCCTTACCTGGCGCTTCATCGGTCCGGTCACCGAGGATACTGACAGCCAGCAGCCCGGTCTGGCGGACGCGGTCTTTACTGCATTCGATTACTTCAACTATCGGATCCCGGGCTACAACTACCTGGACCTCGAGGCCACCTGGGATGTCAACAAGGTCCTGCAGGTGCGCGCCGGGGCGAGCAACGTCCTCGACAAAGATCCGCCGGTCGCGGAGGCCAACATTGTCGCCGGCGGTGCGGCCAACACCTACGGCGCCTACGATCTGTTCGGCCGCCAACTATTCATAGCCTTTACGGCGAAGTTTTGAACCCCTCGCCATGGGACCGCCTCGTAGGATTATCGAAGCGAGATTGACGCATGCGGCCTAAAGAGCCTCTTGCTCTGGTCATCTCTGCGACGCTCGCAATGGCATGCTCGAGTCCGTCGCGAAATGCCAAGCGGGTAGTCGTGGCACAGGTGCCCGCCGTCGGCAAGACGACATCGACTACCGTTGTCACGACAAACGGAGCGAACGACGCGCCCACCGGCAGCGCCGTCGATCCCATTCTGATCAAGGAAGGCTATCGGGCGGTGCAGCGTCACGGCAGCATCCGCTACTGCCAAACGCAAACGGTAACCGGGACGAAGTTTGCGAACACCGTGTGCAGGACGGCCGAGCAGATTCAGGAATTGAAACGCGAAACAGAGAAATCCAAACGGCTGTTGATCAGATCGGGTCCCGCAAACTGTGCGGGGAATCAATGCGGCGACTAATTTGATTGTAGTGTGGAGAAAACATTTCAGAGCTGGGAGGGCCTGTGGCATTAGGTCCCAAACTGATCCTCAGTGAGCGCATATAATCTCGAGGAAGAGCTTTTTGCTATAACTGCATGCAGCGACGTTGCCTCTGGGAGCAATTCCTCCGTGAAGAAGACCGTGGTGGCAATCTTCGCCTGCAGGAATTTTGCGTCACCTTCGCCGTTCATCAATCGTGTGGCCGCAACGCCTGCCTGTTTGGCGAGCAACGAGGCACCGAGAACGATGCCGAACATCTTCAGGAAAGGAGACGCAACGCCCGCGGCCTCGGTAGGATCGAGACGCGCGACCTTCTCGGTCGCTTCTCGCAACATCTTGAGGCTCGCGATGACCGAGCTGCGGATGTTACCGATCTCCCCTTCAAGCCATAGAGCATTGGTCGCAGCGGTTAAGTCATCAATAAGCTTCCGCCAGTGTATGCCGCAATCGGCATGCAGCTTGCGCCCGACCAGGTCCAGCGCTTGGATGCCGTTCGTTCCCTCGTAGATGGGAGCGATTCGGATGTCACGATAGTGTTGAGCGGCACCCGTTTGCTCGATGAATCCCATTCCTCCGAATA
>Ga0116229_10015065_pt1 | contig 10622 bp, 7 predicted proteins | sample S1TSphgellanicum_3_FD_87313 | JGI IMG/M metagenome (GOLD analysis project Ga0116229, IMG submission 87313) | Host-associated microbial communities from peat moss isolated from Minnesota, USA - S1T2_Fc - Sphagnum magellanicum MG | ecosystem: Host-associated > Plants > Peat moss > Unclassified...
CGAGGCGCCATAGGGATAGCAGAGTTGCGCCCAGCCTGTGATCCCGGGTTTCACGCTGAGGCGCTCCACATAGTATGGAATCTTCTCGGCCAGCTCCTCGACGAATTGCGGTCGCTCCGGCCTTGGCCCCACAAGGCCCATTTCGCCCTTGAGTACATTCAGGATCTGCGGCAACTCATCGATCCGAAGCTTGCGGATCATCGCGCCCACCCGGGTGACGCGCGAGTCGTTCTTCTGTGCCCATACCGCCTGACCCGCCGCTTCCGCGTCGACGCGCATGCTGCGAAACTTCGACAGCTTGAAGATGCGGCCGGCGAACCCCACCCTCTCCTGCCGATAAAACAGCGGTGCACGCCAACCGTCTTCAAGCTTGATGGCGATGGCCGTGAGCAGCATCAATGGGAAGGTCAGACAAAAGAGAGCTGAGGCCGCCAGCAGATCAAACACACGCGCACTCTGCAAGCGGAAGGATCCGCGCTTAAATCCCTCGCCAAAGATAAGCCAGCTGGGGTTCAAGACATCGATGCGCACTCGGCCGGTTTCGCGTTCGAGAAACGTGAGAACCTCAATCACATCGATGCCGGCGAGGCGGCAATCGAGCAGCTCGCGAATGGGAAGCGAATTGCGCCGCTCATCCATGGCCACAACGATCTCATCCGCTTCAAGACGATCGCATAGCTCGAGGAGCTTCACGTCCGAAGGCGTCAGGCGCTCGAGCGGAATGGCGATTCCGTCGCCGGGAGGTTGCACAAAGCCGACGACCGTGAAGCCGCGCTGATCAGAACGACGTCGAAGCCCCGCGATCGGAGCAGCACGCTGGCCGGTGCCGTACACCAGTACCCGGCGCTTGAAGGCTACGTCGGCCACAACACGTGAAAATCCGAGCCTGAATATCAGCAACACGATGATGACGAGAGTGCCCGCGATCGCCAGAACGGCACGCCCGATCCACACATGCGGAGTCAGGTACAAACCCACGGCGGTTAACGCAATGCCAGCACCGACAGAGGCCACTACGCGAAACAAGATGCCCACCGTGCGAGCGCGTTGACGCGCGCTGTAAAGCCCGAACGCCATCGTGCTGGCGAACATTGCGCCGGTGAACAACAGACCTCGCGTCCAGGCCGATCCTTGATCGTAGTCGATTGCGTGAGGATCGATGTGGAAGCGTAGGAATCTGGCGGCGATCAACGCGCAAAAGACCGTGGCGATCTCGAGCATCGCGAGCATCGCGATCGTGATCGGGATGTGGTGGCCAAATAGCCGAACGCGCATACGATTCCACCGCCGCTTCCCTGTCCCCGGGTCAAGGAAGGTTTTTTGTTTTAAAACCGGATTATAGGGAACTTCCCGCCAACAAGGGCAAGGAACCCACAGGATGCGAAACGCATCGCCCTAACGGTTGCCCGGGGACTCAACGGCCTCGTGCCTCACCGCCCTCAACCAAAGCGGCAGCGGCTTGTGCAGCGCAGGAGCCTCAACATACCGCCACGAGATGATCGCCAGAGGCACAACTATCATCATGGACAGAGCAAAAAGATCCCACGGCGACAGATCGCCATGACGGGCCACGAGATAACTCTGCACCGGACCCGCCAGAATGTAAACGCCGTAAGAATAGTCTCCCAGTTGATTGAATCGACGAATGGGACCGCCCGGAACAAAGCCGATCCATAGCGTCAAGAAAGGCAGAACGGCAGCCAACACCAGGCGATGCACGACGTGGTTCGGAGTAAGAATAGCCGCTGCAGCGAGTACGGCCATGCATGCGGCAGCAACCATGCCAGACAGAGTCACATGCTCTCGGAGCATATAAAAGGAAGATCCGCAAAAAAACATGAATATAAAGCGCGCCCGATCCACGCCAATCATATGAAACCATCCTAACAAGTCAGCAACAAATCCGAGCGCCCCAAAACATGCGACTCCGACCAAAATCATCGGACATCGAAGCGCCCCGATTATTCCCAGCAGAGACAGCAACATGTACATCTGCAATTCAATCGGCAACGTCCATAAGGACGTGTTGAACTCAGTGTGATCCATGTCAAATGCGAAGGGCAGACGCAGCTCGCCGCCGATCACCGGAAGCATCGTCGCGTTTCTAAGCAGGTACAAAAGAGTAGAGTGGAGTGACCAGAATTCGAATGCGGGCAGCGGACTCGTAGATAAGCCCACCACTGCCACAAATAGCAAGCTGGATACCCATAGTGCAGGGTAAATCCGCAACATTCTCGCCCATACGAAATGCCTTAAATCCTTAGAGCAGAAGCTTTTGGTAACCAAGAATCCGCTGATAATAAAGAACGCATCTACGCCAATGTCACCAAGGCCGATGCCGTATATGGAGTAGAAAATCTCGCTGGATGTCCGATTTGTGATGCCGAAACTATGGGCATACACGACTGCGGTTGCCGCTGTGAATCGAAGCAGATTGAGATTGTTGTCCCGCCCGGTGGAAAGGGTCGCGAGCGATGAGCCTGATTTCATAAGCTTATGACCGCAATCTCTCACACTTTCGTTCACCAGTCGACGGACTGTCAGCCACCTGCCCATATTCGGACCCTGAACTTGCTTCGGCTACCTGCTCGAGACCGCGCGGACATCAGCCAGAGCGAGGCAACAAAATGACGAGCGCTTAGTCGACGTGTATGTCGATCCGTGACGATCGGAATTCCCTGCCGCCGTCCAAACATCGGCAGTAATATGTTTAATTACCTAAGAACATGCCCGATCGCGAAGTCCATGCGGTTGCGCTTCCCTAAGCCGGTCTACGACCTTAGAATGCACCGGTCGAGCGATTGACCGGTCGGGGCAATTATGCGACGCCATGGAACTGAGGTTCACTTCCGAGTGCTACGTTGGACTGCCTCCCGGCGCAGACGCCGGGATCGAATCGCTTCCCCTACGTTTTGCCCAAGCGATAACGCGCAACAACCATGCAGCAATCAAAAGAGTCAAGGCCACATCGTGGAGGGCGTCTCCACCGCGAAGCACAACGTTGCCCAAATAGATGTACGTGGTAACAAACCAAATCACATAGACACCGGCCTTATGTAGGAGCCGCCAGTTCGCGGCAGTCAGGCGACGAGCAAACCACCTAAAGGAAGTCAGCGTCAATAGGACAAGGAACGTCAAAGCGATGAGATCTAATGCAGTCGCCTTAACGGATAGCGCGCTCGCGTACAATCCAAATGAGAAAACAGAATAACCCACGAAGCCCAAATGCCAGGCCATTGCAAAAGCGAACCCGAGACCGATATAGCGACGGTTTCGCAGTAGCCATTTGGTAAATTGGCTCGGCCAAAGCTTCGCCAGAGAGGATGCAGTGAAGGCGAGTAGGAACAATGGAAGTGCGTAGCGCACCGAACGCTGAATCATGGGGGCGATTCCGCGAGCGGAGTGAAAATCCGCGAGCGGCAGCCAAGCGCACGTCGCCACGCTTGCGGCCAGCGCGATCAGCCAAAAGAGCCGCCACGATTCAACAGCCTTTGCCATGCTTGGATATTGCGCCTCACCTCGCCCTCATCCGGCCAATCCTACAGCTGTTTGTTCGGCATTGCTTTGGTCGTCCAGATAACGGATCGCGGAAATTCTCGCGACTGCGGCCAAGTGTTGCGAGCTCAGCGCGTACTCTGCGGCGTGCATAGTCGTGCCGATGAGCTGCGATGCGATGCGCTGCAACCCGTACGAGCGTGCGTAAGGCAATGCCTGAGGCGCTGAACCTCAGCCGCTTGGGTGAAGCCCACGCGGATGCGATCGCCGAATTCATGCGCACAGCCGGCTGGGATGCCAACGCGACGCCCGAGAGCGTCCGCGGATGGTTGCGAGGTACGGCCGCTCAAAATCCCTTCGAGCGCGGCGAAGAATCACCCGTAGTAGGCGTCTTCGTCGGACCACTTCTGGTGGCTTGCTTGACGTCAATTCCGACTCGCTTTTGGAATGGCAAGGAGTTGGCAGCTGCCCACTGGCTTAAGGGTTTCTGGGTTTTAGAGCAATATCGCGGCGGCTTGATCGGATACTTGCTTCTGAAGGAAATGCTGAAACATGTTGAGCTAGCTGCATCGATGCCAGCAGCGCTGGTGCCTCGTCGGTTGTCGGTGGCGCTGGGCATGCGCGACTTGGGTCCCGTGCGCAACTACATCGCGCCACTGCGCGTTGCTCGCATCCTTCGCAAGCTTGATTCACAGCTTCTCGAGATGAACGGAGTACCTAGATCCGCGTCAATGGCGCTCAAGATCGCGAAGATACCGCCCATCGCCCTTGCGGTGGAGGCGCTGTTCAGTTTGACTGCGGCAGTAGCGCGGTTTCCGAGTGCGCTGGCTGCGCGGGAACTCCCTACGCGTCTGGTCAAAGGTCTTCCGAGTGAGGGCGATCTTGATAGCCTGTGGGATCGGGCGCGTGAAGCTGGGAGCTGCTGCGCCTCTCGGTCCGGCGCATATTTGAGGTGGCGCTACGAGCGCTCCGCGAAAGATCGGTACTGGTTCGTTTCGTGTTGGCGTGAAAGGGAACTGGTTGGCCTCGCCGTACTCCAGCATCCGGAGCGACTCGATGATCCGCGTCTCGCGGGACTGGTCATCGGATCAGTTGTGGATCTGGTGCTCGACCCGAGTTGCCCCGGTGCTTTGCCCAGCTTGCTAGGAGTTGCGCGTCGCTGGGCGAGGTCTCTGAACTACGACGCCCTGCTACTCACTATGTCGCATCTCGCGCTTCGCGCCCCGTTACTGAGGGCAGGATACATACCAATGCGCGGCAACATCCACCTCATGCTGCGCGACCCTGGCGGCAAGCATGGGCTAAGCCCTAATCTCGATGCCTGGATGGTGACACGAGGAGATGCCTGGAGCGATCACTTATAGCCATGCCGCCGCAGCACCCCAACACGCAGGTCTCATTGAACCCATGAATAGCCAGCCCATGGTCACATTCCCGGACGGTAAGAAATTTGCATTCACCATTTTCGACGACACTGACGTCGCGACACTAGACTATATTCGCCCCATTTATGCGCTGCTGGATCAGCTTGGGCTTCGTACGACAAAGTCCGTCTGGCCTCTTGCCTATCCGGGAAGTAGTGAATTCGAAGGATCAGCCACACTCGACGATGCCGACTATGCCAGTTATGTCCGGCATCTTCAGGAACGCGGATTTGAGATTGCCTTTCACGGCGCCCGAATGGAGTCGAGCGAGCGGCCGACAATTCAAAAAGCCTTCGAGTGTTATCAGCATGTCCTTGGCAGCTTTCCAACGGTATATGCGGCACACGCACACAACCGCGACAACCTGTACTGGGGAGCTGATCGCTTCCACTTCCGGCTCTGGCGCTGGCTGTACGCAGCGGCTGCCGGTGGACGCGAGCATCGCGGCGAAGGTCACCGCAAAGAATCACCTTACTACTGGGGAGATCTTGCCCAGCAGCACCTGCGCTACGTACGCAGCTTCACGTACGATGAACTCAATCTGTGGAGAAGCACCACGGCAATGCCGTATCGAACCGCCGACAGGCCCGGAGTTAATGCTTTTTTCCCGAGCGCTTTTGCAGACAACGTCGAGGAGTTCATTGAGTTGCTGAGCCCAGCGCGTCAGACGCAACTGGAGCAGGAGCGTGGCCTGGCCATTGTTGGCACACACTTCGGTAAGGGCTTTTTGCGTGACGGACACGTGCACCCTCGAGTAGTCGAGCTACTGACCCAGCTCTCGTACCGACCGGGGTGGTTCAAGCCAGTATCGACGCTGCTCGATTATGTCTCAGGCATGCAGGGGGGAGTTCCACTGCTGGAGGGTTACCAGCTGTTTCGCATGGAAGCGTTGTGGTTCTGGCACAGTATCCGTGGTCGACGGAAGCATCGAACCTATGAGGCAACAGAGGTACCGTATCTGAGGCGCGGGATCGCGCCGCGCACCGCGAGATCGGACTGAGCGCATGCGCGATCGTTGACGTACCGTTAATTCAACATTGGACGGCTCAAGGCGCAAAGGTCCAGAGTTTATTCAACACAAAGTTGACCAGAGTAGACCCTGTGATAGCCACTACCAGCGCCCATTGCGGAACCATTAGTCCGGTCGAAACGAGCAAAAACAGCAACCCGATATTTGCACCGAGTGATATTAAATTCACCGCTACGAATCTGCTGAGCTGATCTAACAGTTTTTGATCACATGAGCGGAACGTCCATGTGCGATTCAACATATAGCTGTTAGTCATTCCGGCAACGTAGCCGACGATGCTCGCTACGAGGTACTGAATTCCAGTGACGCTGTACAGGAACAAGAACACCAAGTACTGAATCGCAGAATTCAGTACACCGACGACCGCGAACTTTATGAATTGCACCATCCAACAGCTGCCCGACAGCCCGCGCCCAGAGCTGGCAAACTTTAGCCCGCTACCGCGAAAACCTGGTCGATTCCGGAAAATTGATTCGTTCCTTTACAATGTATAGCGGTCGGCCTTTGATTTCGTCGTACACGCGGCCAAGGTATTCACCCAGAATGCCGATACACATCAGCTGCACACCGCCAAGAAACAGAACTGCCGAGAAAACAGAGGCCCACCCAGGTATCGCATACTGCGGGTATAGAAGTTTTACGACCAAGCCGTAGCCAATGAATGCGAAGCTAATCAAACCGCATAGAAGTCCAAAAAGCGATGAAATCTTTAGAGGCACGTCCGAAAAGGAAAGAATCCCGTCAACGGCGAAGCGAAGCATCTTCTTAAGAGGATACTTGGTTTCTCCGGCAAACCTTTCCTGCCTGATGTACTCAATCTTCTCTTGTCTGAACCCGACCCAGCTTACCATTCCCCGAATGAACCGATTTCGTTCCCGCATCATCAGCAACTCGTCGACAACTTTTCGATCCATGAGCCTGAAGTCACCCGTGTCTACCGGGATATCCACGCGCGTCAGACTTTGAACCAGCCGATAGAAGGCCGCAGCGGTCATCACCTTAAACATACTCTCGCCCTTTCTCTTCGTTCTCACGCCGAACACTACGTCGCAACCTTCACGCCATTTTTTCATCATCTCACCGATAACCTCGGGGGGATCCTGTAGGTCGGCGTCAATGATCACAACCGCCTGACCGGCGGCATTATCGAGTCCAGCTGTCACCGCCATTTGATGGCCGAAATTCCGAGAAAACGAGACGAGACGCACGTCTGGGTTGTCGTTACAGATCGCCTTCGCCAGCTCTTCGGTCCGATCTCTGCTTCCGTCGTTAACGAGAATGATTTCGTACTTGGACCCTTGCGCGTCGAGTGCGGCGCGCAAATGTTCGTACATCTTCTGTATAACCAGCTGTTCGTTGTAGAGTGGCACAACAACGCTCAAAACCGGCGTGGGCAGTTCATTCATTCTCGACTCCGAATTCCAATGCGGACTCGCGATAACCGAAAAATATATGGCTTCCTGACTAGTCGCCCTGCTGTAACGCCGCTATTCATGCTGACCAGTCATCTGGGAGCCGTCCATGACTTGGTAAATGGATACCTGCGCTAACCGGTAGACTGGTTTGAAATGCAGAGCATCTGCATCCATGCGCGCGGTAACACCCGGGAACTTTGCCTGTTCTTGAGGGCCGACGTATACGTAGTTTATATACAGGGACTTTGCGAGCCTTATACGTTCATCGTCACTTGACGTCGTATATAGGGACTTCACTTCTTGCACCCTTTCGTCCATTGCAGCCCTGTTTGGGTACCGTTGGTATGCCATTTTCCAGAGTCCGAGTGCTGCCCGGCGGTAGGCAAAGCAAACCGTGAGCGAGTATTCGAACGGGCCGGGATAATCAATCAGCGACTGCACCACTGCTCCTCGTTCGGTATGCCCACGGATCCACAAGGCCGCCGCCATGTCTTCTTTGGAAACATAGTCTACATGCTGCGCATCGGACGTTTCACTGGTAGCATACGTATCGGTAATGAGCGTCGGTGCGGCCAAAAGGACCAGCAGGCTCACGCCCCAGGTGGGCCGGAGGAGAGAGTACAGATATCTCCCCGACAGTAAGAGGAGCGGCAGTCTCGCTACCGTCAACGCCTTTCGCAGAAACACATTGCCTTCCAATACTTCAGTGATGCAGAGCATAAAAAACAGCGCCGCAATCAACAGTGCGATCAGTAGCCACGTCTGTCGCTCCAGACGCCAGGCCCTTTGTGTCCAGGCAAGTAGCGCCAAAACGGGCATCGCGCCAAGACACAGGACCAACAATAAAGGAAGTCCCACGATCGCCTTGAAGTAAGGCAGAAAGACAATTTTATTGGAATACTCGGTCGATCCCAACACGTGAATGCCAAGGCACAGGGAAATGATGCATGCCACGCTGCCCGTTATTAATGCAACTTCACCGATCCTGCTCCAATCGAATACATTCAATAGATACCAAACCCCAAAGGCGCTCGCTATGACGAGGAAGACGACAGTGTCCGTTATCAGCATCGAACCCAGCAATAGGCCGACCCATAACCCACGCAACGGAAACGGGGGACGCAGGACAAAGTACATCGACGCAAGAAGCTGCATGAGAGCAAGCACGGCATGCGACTGAAATAGAAGGTCCTTGAACCATGAAGTAGAGACCGGACCCATCTGGTGCGTAGCGTTGCCGACTGCCGGGTATACGGCTGGATCCAGGACATGCGTCAAACCGACGAAAAGCCAGTGGTAGGAATAACAACAGCCAAACAGCAACAGGAATATTATGGCCAGTCGCGTCGAAGCGACCGCCGCCTCAGTGGTGGCCTTTACAAAGGACTCAAGAGCAAAGTAAACAAGCGTACCGAATACAGGTACGCTAATTAGACTGACTACAGCCACGATCTTGGTAGCGTCGGCGTTCCTTCCAAGGAGATTGAAGATCGTGGCTGGAAGGATGTACCAAAGAATGTAGTAGTTCGTTGTCTTCTGACCGTGAAAGAAAAAATTATCTTCAGGAATTGATTGCGAAAGCGCTGCTGAGTCCGTCGCCCGTAATATGAAATCATGGCCAAATAATCCCGCGAATGCGTAGCCGCGCTCCGTAAGGCTCCCTGCGTGAGCCAATGGGATGCTGAGCAGCAGTACAAGCGCGGCCAATGTGATTGCGACGAGAGGCGGTAGTTCAGCATCGCATCCTGTGTGCGCAGCCAACAAATTGCCACGCCCTCCGTGCGTCCAGCGTGTAATCACGTACACGACGGCTAACAAGAGGGAATAGGCGCCCCCGATTACAGGGATATTCCAGCCACCGAGTCCGACTGCGGCGATGATGACCAAGCTGGTTAGCGCATACCCCAGAGGCACCGCGTAGATCATGGCCATCGTGGTGCTGGCAACGCATCTTGAAACTATGAAGCCCGGTAAGGCGAATGCGACGAGTGTAATGACTGTGGCTGTCGCTGTTGCCGCATCGGCGATCCATAATCCGGTCATTGCTGCGATGCCGACAGGACCGGCAACGCAAAGGACTTGGGAAGCGACTGAATGTCCTACCTGCTTGCTATTTGTCATCCCATTCCTTGTTCATGCACTAGCAATGTGGAGCGCAGTTATGACAAAGTGAGATCCGACGGCGCAACATCAGGTCCTTCTCGATACCATCGCTCTTTCCGTCGCGACGAGCAGCGCGCTCATGAACCAATAGTGCGGGTAGTAAAAAGCCGACAAGAAAGTGCCGGCCCCAAAATAGCCCGCGAAACTTGCGGTGAGGGCAGTCGATAAAAGCACCGGCAGCGGCCGTCCCTCCACGGGAGGAAGTTTGCGTAGGTGCCGCAGCGCTTTCCAATTTGCTCTTATGTGCGTTGCAAATAGGATCGCACCTGGAATTCCGAGCTCAGCCAGAAGAGTAAACCAAAGCGAGTGCGCCTCGCGTCCCCACATATTATGCGCACCAAATGCATCGCCCTGATATTCGGGGAAGTGAATGGCAAATTGCTCGCCGCCAACCCCAAGCGGATTATCCTTGAACATCCTCCACGCGCTCATCCAAGAATCCAGCCTTCCCTTAGCTGTTCCTTCGTGCGTGGATTCGATGGTCGATATGTGACTCCAATAAGAACTTGGGGCCACCTCGTAGACCGCTAAGCTAAGGATACCAACTAGAATGAGTGCGAGTATTTTGCGCGGATTCAATAGCCACAGCACAAAAACAACAGCAAGCAACCCCACAAAACCCCCGCGTGAGGTCGTTAAGATTGTTCCGACTACGCATAACAGTGCCACACTCAGGTAAAGTGCCTTTCGCGACCAAGTGCGCTCGTAAGCGAACAGGCACCAAGGGAGCGGTAGCAACATGTCGAGCACAAGCGCAACATCATTTCGATCTCCCAAGAAATACGAACCCCAATTCATGCCGCCTGGATGAGCAACTGAGCCGCATGCAACATATAGCGCAAGTAGTGCCCACCACTTTACAAATGTCAGAACACGGTCGACCGTATCTACGAACAGGATGATCGACATGCTGAACGGCAATAGCAGAACATACCCGACGCCGCATTCGTAAGCCCGAGTGTGATTGGTAACGAAAGGTATGCTCACGAGCAACATGAACGATAAAAGCAACATTACCGAGACTTGTCGGCACCGCGCCTGGTTGAAGCCGCCCTTAGGCCACCTTCTCAACATCAGAGGAACAATTATCCAGGC
>Ga0116229_10015066_pt1 | contig 10622 bp, 2 predicted proteins | sample S1TSphgellanicum_3_FD_87313 | JGI IMG/M metagenome (GOLD analysis project Ga0116229, IMG submission 87313) | Host-associated microbial communities from peat moss isolated from Minnesota, USA - S1T2_Fc - Sphagnum magellanicum MG | ecosystem: Host-associated > Plants > Peat moss > Unclassified...
ACTTCTTCAAGGAACTTGTTTTCAAGGCTTGCAAACTTCCCTTGGGTCTTTGTTTAATTGGGTTGGAAACTTCTTCAAGGAACTTGCTTTTGGGTTGGAGATTCAAGCTTGAACTTGTTTTTAAAGGGCAAGGTTCTTTTGGACACAATAGGCTTGTTTTCGAAGGGGTAAACAATTTACTGTCCTGGACCTCTTTAAATTGCAAGGGCCAATTTTTACTCGTTAGAGCAGGGGTTCTTTAAGGAGTGAAGAAATAAGGGATTTTGATTACTACTGAAGAGGAGCAATGGAGGGCTTGAATAGATCTGACACTCAAGATAAAGGACTCTTGTCACTTTCTAACCTACTAACCAGAGGTGAAGAACTAAGGAACCACTATGTGTTGGTGCAATGTGAATGGGTTGGTTTACTTCAATCTAGTTCAATGTCCCTCTAGATCAAAATCTAGTGGTTCATCAGCTTTTCCATCCTAGGATTATCCATCACATGGACCATGTGTGTGATCACATAAGGTCCAAAAGTTCACAAACTTGTTGGAAGTTAGTGTGTATCATCTATGGATGCTTGTGAGCTTTAGACAGGTTCATTATGTCCACAAACCAACCATTCATTGGAATATTGCCAATTTGTGCTGCTATTTTTGGTCCACCAGCCCACTCATAAGTCTTGACATGTGCATCACTAACAATTTGAGGTTGAATTACCTAGTTTGCCAAATTTTTAACATTTTGGAACAATTTCAATTCTAGGGTTATTTATGTTTTAATGCATTAAAGGTGCATTCACACTTGGTGTTAAGGACTCTAGTATTAAGTCCCATAAAACCAAGCTAGTCATTTAGGACCTAAACCTATTTACCATGACTTCAGATTTTATGTGAAGTTAACATTCACTTAATATTAAACAATCACCCATTTAACATTGGGTGCCACCTAAGATGCCACCTTGATTTTCACTTAACACTGACTTAACATTAGGTGTGAATGCACCAAGTTAAAAGTACTAAAATCCACTAGGATCTTGAAAAGAACAATATTATTTTGGAACATTCACTAAAGTATAATGCTTGTTACATGAGCTAAAAAGAGGGGCCATCATTTTTAACTAATAGAAAGTCTAACTCACATAATAATAATTTTAGATGAAGGGCATAGTTTGACACCAATGAAAGTAATGTCAATCTTGATCATTGTCTCAAAAAATAGATGTCCCATTGAAAGATACAGATAATAATTTTAGATTAATGGCCAAGAATGGGATGTGAATTAAAAAAAGACACTAATGAAAATATTAATTTGAATTCAGTGATCATCAATGTTTCATAAATAGAATTGACAACCTAGCAAGCTATGTGAGGATTCTCACTCCTTATTTAATTCTAGCTTGATACATGATAGAAAAAGATGTTAGGTTAATTCAGCCTTTCATCATGCCTTGGCATTTGACTTCATGTCTCCAAGTTTTGGCTGTTTGTGTTTTAACTAAAGAGGTTCCAAAGATGGCATTATGGTGCTTCACTGAAACCTTTTAGAGAGACTCTTGCAATATTCACATACAATCAACACCAGTGACATTTTTAGTGGAATATTTCAACTATTTTGTGGATTTTTTTTGAGAAAATGAATTTGCAACATGTGATTTTTCAGTGCAAAAATGTGTTTTTTCTTGTCAAAATTCACCAGTTTTGCAGAATCAAAAAATCTTTTATAAAAAAAAACATTGATTAACACTCTACATTCATTAGTACACATTTATATACAGTTGAACTCAGGATCAAAAAGCAAGTTTAGTTATTTGAAACTGATGTTAAAATTTATCATTTGTGTATGTACAACACTCCATCATAACTACATTGTATTTGAAATGTAAATGAAATACTTTGCATTAAATGCACAATGATATAATTGTTGCTAGAGTACCAAAATCTTTACTTGGAACTTAGTAAAATGAAAATAGGTGGGAATTGCTACAAATTTGTATTCATAATTTTTGTGTCCTTTCTAAGAATCCCCATCAAGGGAGGGGGACACTACTCAAAAAAATAGAAAATATGTGAGTAGAAATATAGGGTGCAATATATTGGTTGTCGAGTAGAAATTACAAGATAATTAATTTAAAAATAGGCTATGTATATTTTGAAAATAAAATTATAATTAATATAAGGTATGTGTAAACCTCTAATATTTAAAAAATTATATAAAAAATAGCACGTGCATTAGAGATTTAAAGTATTAGTTGTTAGTAGGTTCAATTATTGTGAAATAATGTTTTGATTATTGTGGGGTGTACATTGTGCATGATGATAACATTTTGGATTATGAGAAGTGTAAAGACATATATTGGTTGGATTGTTTTTATGCAAAGTCTTTGGATGAATTTGTGACTAATAAAAGTCTATAAATTGCAATTTTTTCCATTTCAATTACATTCCATAGTTTCATTTTTGCTTTCAGTTCCAAATTTTTCTAGCACCAAATTTTTTTTAACTAAAAATTTAAATTAGTATAAGGTATTGAAATTGATCATCAACTTGAACTTTGGAAATTCATAACTAAATTATATATACTCAATTAATCAATCAATAAAAAATCAAATAAAATACCATCTAAAATATCTTAAGAGATTTTTTTTTTTAAAAACCCCCAAAATATGCATCAAAAGTGTTCCTTACCAAAAGCTTCAAGGAACATAACCATCATTATTTTCTTGAAACTTTTTGCTTCTAGGAAATGCTTAAGAACATCAAAATCAAAATGTTTTTTATTACATTAAAGTTTCATAGTTTCTACAACCTAGTTAATGTATATACTAATTTTTAAAAGGTGAAAACCCTTTTTTATTTTATTTTTATATTTTCTTAAAGTTCAATGGGTTTGGAGTAAAATGAAAATATGATGTCCCATATGGTACCACCCAATCATACTTTCACATATTTTTTTCATATAAAACTCCATGTAAGAATATATGCTAGTTATTTGAGAATTGCAACCAACACAACGAGGAGTGAGGAATGGGGTTTTTGCTTGGGAATTTTACTACTTGAAGCTCTAGTCTTGTGCTCAATATGGTTGGGGGTTGGGTTGGGTTGTGGGTGCAAGAACATTGATATGACATGGGACAAAACATATCTTTTGATTAGATTGAGGCTCAACTCCTTAAGAGTGCTTCAATTGTTTGAGTTTGTTTCTCCAACATGTTTTGTGGACTTTTTTGTGAAATTATGAATGCTTCATTAGTGAATTTGCATTGTACAAAATTTGCACTTGTGCAACTTTTTGGCTTGAATATGTGAGTCCACATACATGTTCAATTTTTCATGTGCTATGTTCATCAAAGTGAGGATTGAAGCTTGGGGTTTTTGCTCAAATAATATCTTATTATTTTTGCATTTTGCTAATTGAACTTGAATTTTACATGTGATGCATGATTATTAGTTGAGTTGGGTTGTGAATGTAGGAACATTGATATTGCATTTGGCAAAGTCTCTTTTGAGACTGGGGTTCAACTCCCTTATGAGTGCTTTGTTTGAGTTTGTTTTGTGCAACTTACTTTCTAAACTTTAGTTTGAAACTTGAATGCAAGTCATTGGTAAGATTTGCACCATGCATTGGTGTAGCTCTTTGGTTGGAATAAGCAAATTTCCATGTTCAACTTTTTCTATTTAATGTATGTGCAATGTTCACTAATTGCCAAATTGCACAATTTGCATGTGTTTGAGATGCCAATGGGCCCTAAAAAAAAGCTAGAAAGTTGCAAGAAGTTTGATTTTAAATTACATGATGTAATCAATTGCATGACCACATAAAATATTATTAGACAAAAAATTTCATCACCAATTTATGGTTCAAATAGTCATGATTCCCCCTTGCAGTCTAGAGCCAATGTAGCAATTTCCCAAAAAAACCACATTAAAAATCTTGATAAAAAAGCTTCCAAAATAAAATTTGGGTTTCTTCTTTTTCACTTGAACTAGTTAGTAAAGACAATGAAAACATAATGCCATATACTTTGACATGCAATGTTAAATAGGGGAACAAAACTATTTAAAATACTTTCAAATTTTAAAATAAAGTGCCAAGGAATATTATTTGACCAATTTTAGAACTTTAATCACTCCTTGAGGTGGTTCCTTGAGGTACCACCCAATCATACTTCACTTTGTGAGCTTCAACAAACAATTAAAAACAAAATAATTATTGTCAAACCTTAATTATTTCAATAGATATTAACATTAATGACATAAATGGAAATTAACATTGATCGTTAGGTGTACACATGATTGGCCTCAAATGTTTGTGGAAAAGATCAATGATCCAAACAAACCTCAGGGATGTCATTTTGTAGATTAACATTGATATATTGAAACATTTCCTTACATTATTGGGTGCCAAACCTTTGGTTATCTTTTCGAAATCATCATTTATTATGATCAACATTAATTTGAAAGGAACCAATGAAAGGAGGTCATCATTCATTTAACTTTGATGCCCTTTACACACATCAACCGTTTATCTAATTGCTTATGTCAAAAAAGTGTAAGGTGGGGTAAAGTGTAAGGAGATGTTCAATAAATTAATGTTAATCCCAAAAATGTTTTTTTCAAAAATTAGGGGATCATTTCTTGGGAGATCTTTTTTTGGATTAACATTAATCTTGTCAACAAACATTCTAGGCCCACCATGTGTACATGGATTTTCATTTATATCATTAGCACTAATCTCTGCTTAAATAAACACATGTTTGACACCCATTACTTTACCCCATATCACAGTTTTTTGACATAAGCAATAAGATAATTAGTTAGTTGATGTGTGGAATGGGCATCAAAGGTAAATGGGAAATGAACTCCTTTCATTTGTTCCAATTTTCAAATTAGCATTGATCATAATATAAAATGATTTCAAAAACATAAGCAAAGGTTTGGCACCCACTAATATAATGCCTACTAGTGCAAGTGCTTCAAATTATAATTTGGACACAGTGCAAATTGCCCACATTAGAAAGAAAACTTTTAATAAAATAAGCAATCATAAATAAAGAGTAGCCATAAGAACCTTCCCTAAGCTCAAAGGTAAAAGTCTTGAAAAATGATTTGGTTTCAAGATAATGGAGGTGGCTTCATCCATACAATGTAACCCCCTCATCTCCATGTTATGGAAGGAAAATGCACATTTCGAAAGTGGTGAATTTCATATTTGGAAGAATTGTCTTGTAGCTCCAACAAAACATTACTTTTGCATTGCCTAACATCTACTATTCTACTACAAACTTATATTTCCTTTAAAATGGAAACCTAAGAAAATTAACATATATTTATTGTGAAGTTAAGCTTCATCAAAGTTCAAGCATATGATCTAATAAGGGGAATAATGAAAAAGAACATTTCATGGTGGCCAATTTTTTTTTCATGATGACATTTCACTAGCTTGAAAGATTTTCATTAAATGGCCCAAAAAAATATCTTTGAATTTTCTATTTGCCAAATTTCAAGAATTTTTTTTGAATCACTAGATTTTTGTGGTAAATTCTAGTATTTGTAGCAAAAAATATAGATGGATGTTTAAATATTTTTATTTCATATTTATTTGATAACCAAATTTAGCCACATTATCATCTTATGATTGATTGCCACTTCAAAAACATCACATAAATAAAATAAATGAATCAAAAGCACTAATGGCCATGTTTTGCACCAATCTTGAGGGGTATGATATTAACCACCAAATTCCTTTAGGGTATAAATGTAGATATGTCCAATACATGTGTGCATTTTATTGATCAATGATCATTTTTTGAAAGACCAAAGTTTATAACAAATCACTAATCCTTAAATTTTCAATTACCTAGCCCCCTACTTCATAACCTTTATTCCAAAAGTTTGAAAAATCACCTTGCCTTGATTGAAATATCTAGATTTCTTGTAGGTTAAAAACACCATTTTACCTAATGATATAACCAAAGGATTCTTACAATTATTTTAAGTTATTTAGGTTTGGTTATGAATGTAAATATTGTTACATGTAATCTATGTTACCTTTTATGTTGTGGCCAACGTAACAATATTTTGTGCAATAATCACATTTGTAACAATATTGCATGTTCATATCACAATTTTTTATATTTTTTTTTATTCCAATTATCAAAATTGGTTTTTAAAACTAGGTTGGATTTATTTTTCTTCAAATTTTTAATTTAAGATATCCAACAAGGATATCAAAATCTTTTTTTAATGGATCTCACTCTTTCCAATATTTTGCTAAATAATATGTGTTAGATATTCAAGGTGGTTATCATAACCTAGATAACAAAATCCAACAATTTTATTACAAACAATTTGTTTTCAAAGAGATGAAATTAAAAGTCCACAATCTTCTCTCATTCAAACCCACCCTCATAGTCTTTTAAATCTTTTTATAAGCAAACATCAACTTCAATAAACTTTTCAAGCTAAAAGGCGAAGTACAATTCACCCTAGGATATTAGGTCAATTTTTGTTAATAGATATTAACGTATTTAAATTATCTAATTATAGCCAACATTTCTTCAAATTTGTAAGTATCCCAACCAAGGAAAAAATCTTTTCACTTTCAATTTGACCAACATTGCCATAATGACACCTTGGATTCAGTAAGGATCAAGTTGTGTAATAGATATTTTTAATGCATACTTGCAAGAGAAATTCTTGAAAGATTTTAAGAAGGAAGAAAATTTCAAAGACAAATGATTAATCTAATGTCTAATTTTCCAATGAACTATGCTCCTAGACTAAATATTTTAATGATAAAATTTATTAATACTTGTCCATTTTTTGTAACTATGCACTTGTGTAGGATGTGGGAGTTGGAGTAAGCTTCTAACCTAGATACACCTTTGTTTATTGAATCAGTGAGAGGTGTTGTGCATGGGCACCCTATGGATTCAAACAATTCAAAATATTTAAATTCATGGTGTTATTATTTGGCAAGCCTTCACAAATAGCAACACACTACACTAAGATGAAAGCTTACTAATAGTTTGTTGCAAACTTATGATAATGGGATTGCTTCAATGTTTGACATGCCAATTGTTGACAGTACAAATGTGTTGGTGAATTACATAGGGGTGACTAAAAACATATTGAAACTTGATTATGGTCCAATGCATACTCCCATTATCATTTTCAAATGTGAATGGATGAAATCAGAAGACAATCAAGGAAATCTAACATATGTAAGGGATGATGTTGGATTCCTTAAAATGTATTTTTTACACAAACCGCCTCTCATGTTTGAACCTTTCATAAATTTTCCTACTCAAGCAACATAGGTGTTTTTCTTTGGTGACCTAAAAAGACCAAGTTGAAAAGTTGTTTTGTGAAAGGAAGGTTTGTTTAAGAGAGAAGTGGCAAATATAGAAGATATGTTCATTGTAACAAGAGTGGAAACATGTGGTTTGAGTGCTCCAATTGAATTCCTTACACCCCCAAGTATTACATCCATAATAAGAACCATAATTGTTAACTAAGACAATTTTCTAGCATTTATAAAGTTTTAGAATAGGTTTTTAGTACATTCTTTTACTTGAGCATTCTTGCCACAATGTTGAATTTTCTCAAGATTGAAAAATGATAATAATATTTGCACATTCCCTTCAAAAAAATTCTAATATATTTGAAGTTTGGTAGTTTGGTAGCACTTTTTTTTTCACCTAATGATGTGATAATAAAACTTGAAAATCTCTTGTGATCATACTAAATTTGTAAAATTTATGTGAAACAGTCTTAATACATTGAAAAATATTAATTTGCCACAAGTGAACCAATAAATGTAATGTTGAACTACTCATATTCTAGTCATTTTCTAATCCGAAAAAATGCCAAACCATGATTATACACATCTTTACATGAGTCATTTTATAATCCTATGAAAATTGAAAGTTGTTCATTTCCAAGTCATTTGACAGTCATGTCACATCCCAACTCATCATTAAACATGTCATTACAAAATAGACATTATGTAGTCATAAAACATTTGCCAAATTGTTCATTATCTAGTCATTTATTAGTCAAACTAGATTGTCATGTCATCACTTTCCACATCATTTGCAATGTAGTCATTTTATAATCATTAATGTAACAATTAAAAGTCCATGAGATATTAGGTATTGTCATTGATGTCAAATGGATGAAATAATGTGGATGACAATTGAAAGTCCATGTTGTGATGTCCTCTCTCTTGTTGCCATCTTTAATAATGAAATTCACTAATTACAACAACAATTGATATATGACTATCTCACTTCACACATAGGATTCAATGGAATGGATTTATGACTATAGTCATTCATGGAGTCATTGAGGACATATAACAATTATTTTTGTGGTTGGAAAGGACAAGATTATTTCTTGTGATTAATCCTTAAATGTCACATTAGACCATTAATTTTTATTTGCTTAAAAATCTAGCCCAACACTTATTTCACAAGTTTCATCCATTTGGTTTCTATGGACAAGGCCATGATTTATTTATTTTTAATTATTCAATGAAAACCTATTACCTTTGTACACATGATACATAAATGGGTGTAATGTGAAATGCATTATGTCCCCACAATTCATGCCCTTACAATTAGCCCTCATAGGCACTTATTCTCATTCATCTATTTTGCATGAATGCACAAACATGGAATTTTTCCACACCTAAGCAAAAACTTAGGAAACTATTACTACACTATTATTACATAGTACATGTCAATCACTAAAATGAACCCCTCAAAAGAATTCATGGTTCCCATTCTAAAAGTCTCACTAACCCCATAGGTTTTTTTTCAAATCTAAACACAAGCCTATTCTACAAACCATACACATTTATGCATATTTTTTACATTATGTCATGTGCTACTAGATTGGCACCCAACACTATTGAAACTAAAAGAGCCATGACATGGGGATAAATCTCCCAATATGAAAAAAATAAAACCTTATTCATACTACTAGGTTCCAACAACACATAACAAATTACAAATTATTATTATCTTCCAATAAATAATTTACAATTAATATTATAAACCTCTTTTATTTAGAGATGATTTAAAACATCTTCAAAAGATGAGGGAAAAATTGTGACAATAAATTGAAAAACAATTGAACTCATCCTTATTTGTGCCATGTGTAGTTCTACATCCTTCAAGATATTAGCTCCATGTTCTTTGAAAATCTTGTAACCTAGCACTGATGTATGGCCTTTCCACAAGGTGGGTTCATGTTTTCATCCATCCTTTTTGAAAATCTCTTCTAGGTCAAAACATAGTAAAAGGAACTAGAGGTGTCAAGGTAAAAATCTTTTTCCAAGGATTGCACATGACACGTGTCATTTTTGGGTTGGTTTATAACTTTTAAATTTGTGTTTCGAGTACCCCCTTTAACACTACATTTTAAATATAAATACATTTTAACTACTTGTAAATTGATTTTCTATCACGTGTATTATGCATTCATGCCTTTTATTACATAAACTGCATGAATGACACGCAGTTGGGTGGCTCCTTTGACTATGTTTTTACCCTTCCTCTAACTTTACACGAGTTGTGAATTCTTTCAAGTTGGGCTTTATGCATACTAGTGTGTGCCCCGTGCCTAAGGCACAAGTGTGTGTGTGTCAGGGAGGAGAAGCAAATTTTCTTTTGATTTTCCCACCTTCCTTCCTTTCCCTCTTCCTTTATGTTTTTCCTCTCCACCTTGCTTGGTATGTTTTATGTTCCCTTATGTTCCCAAATAATTCCCAATAACACCATTTTTTGACAAAAAATATCAAAAATGATTTTTAAAAATGTTTTACCTTGTCAAGTAAGTATTTCAAGGGAGAGGATATACCAATGCCCACTACCACTTTTTATAACCGTCGGATATATGACACTGACATGGGAGATTAATCCTCTTAGGAAAAATTAGAATACACCAAGATAAATGAGATTTCCGGGGTCCTGGCGGCCTGATTTCGTATGGCCTCCTCCGCCGTTGGATTTACCGCCTAGATCTAACATCTCTGCTGACACGTCTACATGAACAGGTACGTAGTAGCAAGTTAGCTAGCTTAGCTGTAACCTCCTCCCCGTCTTTCCCATAAATCATGTCTTTCCTATAATGTTGGCTTTCTAAAGGCGACTGTCCGTCCTTGTCTTTCCCATAAATATTGACAATACATATTACGAAATTACGATTACAAACTACAGTTCCAAAACCTCTCTATATACGACATTTCGCATATATCCATCAGGACCCTGGCTGCTGAAAATCTTGATGTTTGCACTACTTGTAACCCTTGAAATAGCAACATACAGCTGACCATGGGAATAGACCGGAGACGACAAATATACCCCAACGTTGTTGAATGTCTGACCTTGACTCTTGTTGATTGTGATCGCAAATGCCACTCGAACTGGAAATTGACGACGATGCAAAACAAATGGCCAATCAGTCCCGGAGGGGGACATGATGATGCGGGGTATGAACACACATTTGCCGACATTGTTCCCTGTGATGATCTCCGCTTCAATGACACGTTGACCCAATCTTTTGACAATCAACCTCGTACCATTGCACAATCCTATTGATTGATTGAGATTGCGCAACAAAAGGATTGGCA
>Ga0116229_10015067_pt1 | contig 10621 bp, 11 predicted proteins | sample S1TSphgellanicum_3_FD_87313 | JGI IMG/M metagenome (GOLD analysis project Ga0116229, IMG submission 87313) | Host-associated microbial communities from peat moss isolated from Minnesota, USA - S1T2_Fc - Sphagnum magellanicum MG | ecosystem: Host-associated > Plants > Peat moss > Unclassified...
ACCAGCGCCGGCAGTTGGTAGCACAGGCTTTTGCCCGCCCCGGTCGCCAGAATGGCCAAGGTATCTTGGCCTTCCATGACGCGCGTGATCACGTCGAGTTGTCCGGGGTGGAAACTCCGGAACCCGAACAGCTTGTGGAGTGACCGCTCCAGCCGTTCCGTTAAGCCGACGGCCGACGCCGTATTCGAAGTCGCGCCGGTCGAACGGGCGCCGTTCTTCGTGACGTCGGCGCTTCTCAGCGCCATGTTTTCGCTCTCTCCCGATGACGAGTCGCTACCCTCTCATACGAACGGGCGCGGCGCATTGTTACAACGCGACCGTACCCTACGCCGACGGGCACGAAACAGGTCCGGACTTCAAGCCGCCCCGAAAGGTGACCCGTGTCGCTCTCGCTCTATCGCCGCTGGCGCCCGCGAACGTTCGCCGACCTCGTCGGTCAAGACGCCGTCGTGCAGACCCTCACGACGGCGCTCGACACCGGCCGGCTCGCGCATGCCTATCTGTTCTCCGGCCCGCGCGGCTCGGGGAAAACGTCCGCGGCGAAGATCCTCGCGCGCTGTATCGAGTGCGTGCACGGGCCGACCGCGACGCCGGATAATACCTGCGACAATTGTCAGGCCATCCTCGCGGGCACCGCGCTCGACGTGCTCGAGATCGACGCCGCCTCGAACCGCGGCATCGACGAAATCCGCGCCTTGCGCGATGCGGTGAAGTTCGCGCCGGCGTCGATGCGGATGAAAGTCTACATCATCGATGAAGCGCACATGCTCACCAAAGAAGGCGCCAACGCGTTTCTGAAAACGCTCGAGGAGCCGCCGCCGTATGCGGTGTTCATCCTGGCAACGACGGCACCCGAAGCGCTGCCGCCGACGATCCTCTCGCGTTGCCAGCGCTATGCGTTCCGGCGCATCCCGATCGAAACGATGATCGAGCGGATGCGCACGATCGCGGCAGCGGAAGGCATCACCGTCGACGACGCCGCGCTCGGCGCGATCGCGTATCGCGCCGACGGCGGCTTGCGGGACGCGCTCACGATGCTCGAACAGGTCGCCGCATTCGCTTCCAACCGGATCGATCTCGCGGCGGTCGACGCGGCGTTCGGCCAGACGGGGCGCGAATTCGCGCAGCGGCTGCTCGCAAGCGCGCTCGACGGCGATGCGCCGGCGGCGCTGGTCGCGATCGACGACGCCAGCGATGCCGGGAGCGATATGGCCGGGCTGATCCGCGGCGTGATCGCGGAGTTCCGTCATCTGCTCGTGGCGCGCGTGAACCCGGCGCTGCTCGCCCGCGATCTCTCGGCCGACGATGCGGCGGCAGCGCTCGCGCGCGCCGAGGCGACGCCGCAGGCTCGGCTCGTCCGCGCGCTGCGTCTCTTCGCCGATGCGCTCGCCGCCGCGCGCGGCTCCGGAAATGCGCGGCTCGAGCTCGAGACGGCGCTTTTGCGCTTCATCCTCCAAGCCGAAGATCCGACGCTGGACGCGCTGGCCCAGCGCGTCGCCGCACTCGAAGGCGGCGAACGTCCCGCTCCCGTCGCGCCGTCCCGGCCGGCTGCGCCGAAAGCGGCGGCCGTTCCGGAGCCTGCGACTCCAAAAGCCGTGGCCGCTCCCCCCGAGCCTGCACCGCGGGTGGATCCGTCGCCGGCTGCGGTTCCGGTCGTTTCTCCCATCCCCGATGCGATGCCCGAACCGGTCGCCGCTGCACCGGCACCTGCCCCGCCACCGAAGCCCCCCGTGGCGGCAGAACTCTCGCTGCAGAAAGTTCGCTCGCTGTGGAGCAACGTGCGGACACGGGCCGAGGGCGAGAAAGTCTCGCTGCGCGCCGTTCTCTCGCGCGCCACGGTCGCCGCGCTCGACGGCGACGTGCTGACCCTGCGCGTCCCCGACACGTCCGCCGCGGAGTTGTTGCGCGGTAACCTTCCGACGCTGCGCAAGGCGATCGACGAGGTGCTGGGGCGTTCGCTCACCGTCTCGATCGGTGTCGAGAGCGCACACGCGAACGCTCCGGCGCCCGATCACGAAGGCGACGACGATCCCAGCGACTTGATGCGTTACGCGCTCAAGAAGTTCGGCTGACCCGGCGAAGCGAAGCGGAGGCACCGTGAATCAAGCACAGATGATGGCGCAGATGCGCAAGATGCAGCAAGAGATGGAGAAGGTCCAAGACGAGCTCGCCAATACGAGCGTCGAGGGCACGGCCGGCGGCGGCGTGGTGAGCGTCGCCATCAACGGCGACTTTCGCGTTACGAAGGTCACGCTCAAACCGGACGCCGTCGATCCGGATGACATCGAAACGCTCGAAGACTTGCTCGTCGTCGCGCTCAACGACGGCATCGGGAAAGTGCAGACGCTCTCGCAAACCAAAATGGGGCGGCTCACGGGCGGCATGAAGATCCCCGGCCTGATGTAGCGGGCGCTCGATCTCAAAGGCGATCGCGGGGCCCGTCGCGGCCCTCATCAACGAGTTCTCCAAATTGCCGACGATCGGTCCGAAGACCGCCGCACGGCTGGTATTCCATTTGCTCAACCGGCCGCGTGGCGATGCCGAGTCGCTCGCGGAGGCGATCGTCGCGCTCAAGGATCGCGTACGCTTGTGTACGCGCTGCTTTTCGATCACCGAAGACGATCCGTGTGAGATCTGTTCCGATCCGCGCCGCGACGGCGCGCTGTTCTGCGTCGTCGCCGAAGCGAAGGATATCTACGCGCTCGAGCGGACCGCGGCGTACAACGGGCGCTATCACGTCCTCGGCGGCTTGATCTCACCGATGGACGGCATCGGCCCCGCGCAGCTGCGCATCAAAGAGCTCATCGACCGCATCGCGAGCGAAGGCCCGGATGAAGTCGTCGTCGCGACGAATCCCAATGCGGAAGGCGAAGCGACCGCGCTGTATTTATCTCGCCTGATCGGGCCGAGCGGCGTACGCGTGACGCGCCTCGCGTACGGCTTGCCGATCGGCGGCGATCTCGATTACGCCGACGAGGTGACGCTGGCGAAAGCGCTCGAAGGCCGGCGCCTGCTCTAAGCTTCGTCGACGAGCGTAATCGCCGTGCCGGTCGCGATCGCGCCGGTGCGTTCGGCGACGCAATACACGCCGACGGTATTCTCGCGCCCTTGCGCGACGGCGCGCAGCACGCTGGGATCCGGTTCGCCGCTCGCGACGTCGTACGTGGTGGTCACGCAGCGATGAATCGGTTGCGTCACGCGCAGGCGCACCTCGCCGATCGCGAGCAGACGGCCGACGAGAGCAGGTTCGCGTGCGGTGAACTCCGGCGCGGCCGTCGCATAGAGATTCGGGCGATAACGCTGCGGATCGATCGCGCGTCCCGCGAGTGCCGCGACATCCGCGATCCAGGTATCGAAGACGAGCGAGATCTGGCCGAGATCGAAAAAACGGGCGCCGTTCGTCGCCAGCACCTCGACCCCGCTGCGGGCCGCGGTTGCGATCCCGCCATCGAGATCGCGCGCCAGGTGCATGTGGTTCGACTCCTTGCCGCGGAACGGTTTGCCCGTGCGCGGGTGCTCCGGCGTCAGGACGACCAGCGCCGTCGTCCGATCGCCCTCGAGGCCGTCTTCGAGCACGTCGATGCGTGCGAGCGACTCCGGCGCGAGGCTCTTGACGGGATATCGCCAGATGGTCGCGAGCGTACCGGCATACATCCCGCCGGGATTCGCCGCGGGGAAGGCAAATGCTTGGACCGGGTGATGGATACACCGGATCTCCGACCGCTGACCATCGGCGAACTCCTCGACCGCGCGATCGCCGTTTTCGTCCGGCACGCGGGGGTATTTCTGCTCGCGCTCGCGATCATCGCGATCCCGCCCGCGGTCGTCGAAGTGGTCGCCGCGCCGCACGGACTCTCCGGGCCGCTCGCGGAGCTCCAACAGGTGCTCGCGCACCCCAACGATCCGGTCCTCATGCAGCAGATCGTGAAGAAGAGCCAGGCGGAGCAAGTCCCCGCCGTGCTCGCCTCGTTTCTGATCTATCTCGCCTTCTTGTGGGAGCTGACGGCGGCCGCGGTGATCGCCGCCGACATCTTCACGGGCACCGCGCCGTCGCTGCGCCGCGCGCTGCGGCTCGGCCTGGCGCGCTATCTGCCGGCGCTCGTCGTCTCGCTGGGGTACGCGATCGTCGTCTTCGGGCTCTTTATCTCGTGCGGCGTCGCGCTGATCCCGGTGTTTTTGGTGATCGCTCTGCTCGCGGCGTTCTCGAAGGTGCTTGCCGTGATCGTCGGGATCGTGCTCGCCCTCGCCGCGTTTGCCGCGTTCGTCTTCTTCGGCAGCATCCTCTCGCTATCGTGGACGATTGCGATCGTCGCCGTTGCAACGGAAGATGGGAATCCGATTCGTGCGATCGGCAGCGGCCTGCGGCGCACGTTCGCGCGGCCGCTGCTCGTACGCTCGTTTCTCGTCGGCATCTCGATCTATCTCGTGCGCTTGGGCGGCTCGTTGCTCGGCATCGGGATCGGCGCGGTCCTCGTCGCGCTCACGCGCGTCGAGTCGCTGATCGTCGTTCCCGCCACGGTGATGAGCGTGCTCATCACCGGCGTCGTGATGACGTTCGTCGCCCGTTACACGATCGATCTGCGCGTGCGGCGCGAGGGGCTTTTGGGCGCGAGTGCCGCGCCGGCCGACGTTCCGGCTTGAGTTCAGCGCCGGATCGGCGAAGCGAATTCATTGGAGATGGGATCGGTGATCTCATCGACCTCATCCCGAACGCGGCCGCCAGATCGCATTTCGTTTTGATGTTCATGCGCGATATGAACCGTCGTCTCGGCGCTGGCGAGGCGACCGGTATGGCGATGCCGGCTTGAAGACCTGGCGGACGGATCCGGACGCGCTCGCGCGCTCGATCACCAAAGATCCTCGCTATCGCGGTCATCTCTACGCGCCGCCGCATCGTCCGTGGTGGGATCCGATCGTGCAGTGGATCCGGGACCGGTTGCACGATCTCTTTCACGGGATCGGTCATGTTGCGAGCGGCCTCGGGCTTCCGGCGGAGATGCTCGGTATCGTGTTGCTCGGCGCGGGAGCGGTCGGGCTTCTCTATTTGCTCGTGCGGATCGTCGCGTGGTACACGATGCGCGCGACGACGTACGCCGCCCGAGGGGCCGGGACGGCGCTCGACGCGATTCGCTCCGCTGCCGAGCTGCGGGCCGACGCCCGCGCCGCAGCAGCGCGCGGTGCGTATCGCGAAGCCGCTCGATTGCTCTTTACGGCTGCGCTGCGCGCGCTCGATGAAGTCGGGCGCATGCGCTACGATGCCGCGCTGACGCCGGGCGAGTATCGCCGCGCCGTCCGCGATCCGCGCTTCGATGTGCTTGCGCGTGAGGCGACCGTGGCGCTGTTTGCGACGCGCGAACCGGACGCGGCGCTCGTCGAGCGGATGGAACGCGCGTACGACGGATTGTTCGCACCCGCATGAAAGGCCGCAGGTGGGCCGATATCGTCGCCGTGGCGCTCGTGCTGATCGCCGTCTGCGTGCTGGCCGTCGTTCGCGATTCAGCGGAACGCGCCGCGCAGACGCCGCCGGACTCCTACGCAAGCGGCGATTATCTGCCCGGCGGGTTCCGTGCGTGGCGCACGCTGCTCGAACGCGAAGGCGAACGCGTGACCGCGTTCACACTCCGTCCCGCGTTCTTGGACGGCGACGTGGACACGCTGATCGTCGCGGTGCCGCACGCCCAATCGGGGACGTGGACCGATGCGGATCAGGTGGCGCTCTTGCGCTGGGTGCGCGGCGGCGGCCATTTGGTGATGCTCGACTATGGCGCGGCCGACGATGCGATGAACCTCTTCTCGTCACCGAAGCCAAAGACGAAGCCGAAGAGCAAGGCGCACGCCAGCACGCCGCGCCCGGTGCCGACGCCGGCGCCGGCTGCCGGAGCGTTGCGCGGCCCGCTTGCTGCGGACGTTCGCGCGCTCGCGCCGCGCGGCGACGGCCGGTACCTGCCCGAAACGGCACAAGAGCGGCGCGACGTCCTGCTCGGCGATGGGCGCGGTGCGCTGGCGATTACGATGACGCGCGGCAAGGGGACGATCGTCCTCGTCACCGAGACCGCGCCGTTCACGAACCGCGCGCTCGCGCGTGCCGACAACGCCCGCTTTGCCTACCTGATCGCGCGTCCGTCACATTCCGGCGGAACGGTCGCCTTCGACGACGCGCTGCACGGGTCGCTCAGCGAACGCCCCTGGTGGCAAGCGCTGCCGCGCTCCGTCGATGCGGCGCTCGGACTCGGTGCCTTCGCGTTCGCGCTGTGGCTCGTGCTCAGCATCGTGCGGAACGGCCGCCCGTTGCCGCCGCCGGCGCCGCGCGAACCGACATCCGCCGAATTTCTGGCCGCGCTCGCGGCGCTCTACGAGCGGACGGGGTCGCGCCATTATGCCGCCGACGTCCTCGACGCGGCGGCCTACGCGACCGCCGTTCGCGCACTCGGGCTACCGCCCGGCGCAAGCCCGCAGGTGCTGGTCGAGCGCGCGGCGCAACGGCGCGGCGATGATGTCGCGCAGTTGATCGCGGCGCGCGCGACCGAACCACGGACGGATCGCGAGCTGATCTCGCGGGCGCACACGGCGTACTTGGTACGAAAGGACTTCAGTTATGGGCAAAGCGACCGATCTCGCGGCGCGTTTGACGGCGGGACTCGGGCGCGTCGTCGCCGGTAACGACGAGACGACGTTCGCGCTGCTCGTGGCCCTTTTGGGCAACGGGCACATCCTCATCGAGGGCGTTCCGGGCACCGGCAAAACGCTCTTCGTGCGCACGATCGCGCGCTTGCTCGACGTTGCGTTCGCGCGCATCCAATTCACGCCCGATCTGATGCCGGCCGACGTGATCGGCACCTCGGTATTCGATCCGCGCGACGCGAGTTTTTCGCTGCGCCGCGGACCGATTTTCACGAACATCCTGCTCGCCGACGAGATCAATCGCACGCCGCCCAAAACGCAATCCGCGCTGCTCGAAGCGATGGAAGAACGCCAGGCCACGATCGACGGCGACCGTCATCCGTTACCCGCACCGTTTCTCGTCTGCGCGACGCAGAACCCGATCGAATACGAAGGCACCTATCCGCTCCCCGAAGCGCAGCTGGATCGCTTTCTGGTGCGCGCGCGGACGGCCTATCCGGCGCCGGATGAAGAGCGCGCGCTCATCGCGCGTGCCGTCGGCGGATTCGACGCACGCGATCTCGGCGCGGCGGGGATCGAGGCCGTTGCGAGTGCCGAGGATCTCCTCGCCGCGCAGCGCGACGTGCGCGCCGTTCATGTCGCCGAATCGCTGCAAGGCTATCTGTACGACATCGTGACGGCGACCCGGACGGCGTCTGACGTCGCGCTCGGCGCGAGCCCGCGCGCGGCGCTGGCGCTGCTCGTTGCGGTGCAGGCCGCAGCGGCGATCGACGGGCGCGATTTCGCGACGCCGGACGACGTGAAGCGCACGGCGCCGCTGGTGCTCGCGCACCGCCTGATCGTACGGCCGGAAGCGGAGATCGAAGGCGTCGATGCAACGGCCGTCGTGGTGCGCTTGCTCGGCTCGGTCGCGACGCCGCACGAATGATGCGCCGCTCGCGCTGGCCGGTCGTGATCGGTCCGCGCGGGATCGCGCTCGTGCTCGTGCTCGCGGTGCTCGTCGCGCTCGGCGGCTTCGCGATCGGCACGCGAGCGGCGCTTGCCCTCGCCGCGCTCGTGTTCGTCGCCGCGCTGATCGCGGATATCGTGCTGACGCGCGAGGCGCCGGAAGTCGCGGTCGCCGTGCCGCCGTATCTCGCGCTCGCCAAGCGCGACGCGTTCGCCTATACGATCGTCAATCGCGGCGCGGTCGGCCGGCGCGTGGCGATTTTCGCCAGCCCCGCGCCGCGCTTGGCGATGCCCGAGGCACCGGCCTATGCGACCGTCGCCGCGCGCACCGAAGTCACGGCGACGATTCCGTTCGTGCCGCGCGAGCGCGGCTCGACGACGATTCCGCCTGCGTTCGTGTGGAGCGAATCGCCGCTCGGCATCCTGCGGCGGCGATATTTTGCCGGGACGGACGTCGCCGTGCGCGTGATGCCCGATCTCTCGGCGCTCGAGCGCGGCGATCTCGCGCGGCGCTCGCGCCTGATCGAACTCGGCCTGCGGCGGCTGCGCCGGCGCGGGGTCGGCAGCGAATTCGAGAGCCTGCGCGAGTACGGTTCGGGCGACGCGTTCCGCGCGATCGATTGGAAAGCATCGGCGCGGCGCGGCAAGTTGATGGTGACGCAGCGCGAGGTCGAACGCAGCCAGTCGATCGTGGTCGCGCTCGATGCCGGCCGGCTGATGGCCGCACGGCTCGGCGACCGGCGCAAGCTCGACTATGCCGTCTCCGCGGCGCTCGCGATCGCCAAGATCGCGCAGCTCGCCGACGACCGCGTCTCACTCCACGCGTTTTCGGACCGGACGCTCGCGAGCGTGGCGGGGAAGACGGGCCCGGGCCATATCGCGACCTTCGCGGATGCGCTGGTGGATCTCGACCCGTCGTACGTTGAATCGGATTACGAGCGCGCCGCGCTCGAGATCAAGACGCGCAACCGAAAGCGCAGTCTGATCGTGGTGTTCACCGACCTCGTCGATCCGATTGCCTCGACGGCGCTGTTGGGTTCGATTGCGCTGCTCGTCCCGCAGCATCTCGTACTCGTCGTGCTCATGAACGATGCAGCGATCGCCGATGCGCTCGCGCGCGACCCGCAGACGACGACCGACGTCTATCGCTCCGCGGTCGCGACCGCGCTTGCCGCTGAGCGCGCGCGCGCGATCGCGCTCTTAGGACAGCGCGGGATCGGCGTCGTCGACGTCCCAGCCCGCGATCTCACGATCGCGCTGCTCGACGCCTACGTCACCATCAAAACCCGCGGCCTGATCTGACCTCCCGCTAAAACCGAGATACCAGATCAGCGCGACCGCGGTGAGGCCGCCGATCGCGAAGCGCACGTTTTCGGGCAGGCGCTGCGGCGAGATGAAGCCTTCGATCGTGCCCGCCACGACGAGCATCCCGGCGACGCCGATCACGAGCGTGACCGCGCGCCGGGCGTTGCGCGCGATCGCCTCGGTGCGGCGCAGCCGGCCGGGCGCGACGATGCCCAGGGCAATCAGCAGCCCGGCGCCGCCCGCGACCTGGATCGCCGTCAATTCGATCACGCCGTGCGGCGATATCGTCGCCCAGAAATCGCGGCCGAAGCCGGCGTTGGCATAAAGTGCGCCGAGGCCGCCGACCATCAACCCGTTCTGCAGGATGATGATCACGGTGAGGATGCCGATCGTGATCCCGCCCGCGAACGCGATCGCCGCGACCCGGATGTTGTTGGTGATGATGAACGAGGCCATCGCCGACGAGTACTGCCGGTCGAAGCCGAAATTCGTATCGTGGATGCGCTGCTTGATCGGCGCGATCTCGCTCGGCGAGAGAAACGCATAGGCGTTGGCCGGGTTCGCCGTGATCGCGTGATAGGACAGGACGGCCGCGACGACCGTGATGAGGATGCAAATGAGAATCGGCGCCCACGAGCGCCGCACTTCGCGCGGAAACGTGTGCGTGGCGAACCGGGTCGCGCGCGACCAGCCGCTGCGCGTGGTGCCCAGATAGACGTACGCGCGCGCGCGCGTCGCGAGCCGGTTGAGGTAGCCGATGACCGCCGCGCCGTAGCCGCGGCCGTTCGCTAGGGCCAGGTCGCTGGTCGCCGCGCGGTAGCCGAGCGCGAGTTCTTCGATCTCCTCGCGCGAGAGCGCGCGCATGCCGCGCCGGTCGACGACGGCGAGGAGCCGTTCGAGTTGCTGCCAGCGCTCGTGGCGCGTCCGCAGAAAACGCTGTTCCCGCACGGCAGTTGCTTAGCACCCGTCTCCAGAAAATCCCCGCATGCACGAGAAGGTCGCGATCCGCACGGGCGAGAGCGTCGCGCTCGAGTTCGAGCTCGCCGGGTTGGGCAGCCGGTTCTTGGCGCTCTGCGTCGACGTCTTCATCCAGGGCGCGGTTCTGGTCGCACTCGTCATCGCGTATCTTTTTTTCTTCGCGACGATCGCGCGCGCCGAAGAACGGCTCCACGTTCCGGCCGCGATCTCCTCATCGCTCCCGATCGCGATCATCACGATCGTCGTCTTCATCATCACGATCGGTTACTTCATCATCTTCGAGATGTGGTGGGACGGCCGCTCGCCCGGCAAACGCGCGCTCGGCCTGCGCGTGATCCGCGACGCCGGCTTCCCGATCGATTGGGGCTCGTCCGTGATTCGCAATCTTGTCCGCATTGTCGAAGCGGCGCTCGGGTTCTACGCGCTGTCGACCGTCAGCGTTTTGCTTTCGAAGGAGAACAAACGTCTCGGCGACATTGCCGCGGGTACGATCGTCATTCGCGATAGTGGTTATGTCGCGCCGGATTACGAAACGCTCGCCGCCTCCCTAAACACGCCGCTCAGCGAAACGTAGTCGCAACGAACCAGGCCCGAGCCACCCCACTGTCATCCTGAGCCGCCCCAGTGTCATCCTGAGCCGCCCCAGTGTCATCCTGATATGTTCCCGGAGGATCGTCCCCGAAGGGGTCGGTCCCCGGGGCGCGACACCGCGTCATCCTTCGACCGGCATCGCCGAGTCCGTGCTCAGATCGGTGCTTGCCCCGGCTCC
>Ga0116229_10015068_pt1 | contig 10619 bp, 5 predicted proteins | sample S1TSphgellanicum_3_FD_87313 | JGI IMG/M metagenome (GOLD analysis project Ga0116229, IMG submission 87313) | Host-associated microbial communities from peat moss isolated from Minnesota, USA - S1T2_Fc - Sphagnum magellanicum MG | ecosystem: Host-associated > Plants > Peat moss > Unclassified...
GGAAAGGGGTTAAATTTTTTTGGAGAAAAAAAAATTTTAATTCTTTTCCCTTATTTCCAATTATTTTTAAAATTGGGTTTTTTTTAATTTTTTTGGGAAAAACATTTTCTTCTTGTTTTTTTTTTTTTTTTTTTTAAATTTTGAATTTTGCTAGTCTCTCTCACAATGTACCTTGTACCTACCATTCAACACAAAACACCACCACACAAAGATGTAGACTTCACACATACTTTGGGTTTACATTCATCCTCCCTCTCCCACTTACTCATGAATGGGGTGGAACACCTCAACTCTTCCTACTTCTGTCCTTCCTCTTCAACACAAAATCAAGATGAAAAATAGATTGATAAATTTTTTAAAAAATCTACATTCACCCACTTTGTCCAGTTGGAAGTTGACTTATATCAAACTCAGAGCTTGATAAAAGTGAGGAGATTAAATTGTGGATGTAATAATCTGAGTCCCTATTCAGGTCTGGAACCTGGATTGAAATAGCAGGTTTTCAGAGTACCTAGTACTTTGTAGTAGGTAGTGTTTATGCCCCCCTTTTTTCCTTCATCTTGGCCAGGTTATGCAAAAACAAGCTTTAAAGCCTTAACTCTTTGATTGGCCTTTTCAGTGACCTGAGCCCTAATACCAGGACAACAAATCTACAGAAGGCAGGCTAGGGATGTGCAATTCCCTACAACTGAACCCAGCAGTTGCACTTTCGGCTGCCTCAAGCTTTTTGTTGCCAATTTGGACCTCATCCCAAGACTTGAATACCATAATGGCACTTTGGGTAAGGCCATAACTATGAAACCTGGAAGCTGTCAAGTGGCAGTCTTTTATTCTAGGAGGAGATAAGGTAGAGCTGAAGTTTTGGGTGGGTAGTAGGTAGGTAGTAGGGTTTGTTGGTACTAGCATTGTTTCTTTTGGGATGTAGCCCAAGAGGTTGTCATCCATCCATGAGAAGATTTAGTCAAATTTGGGTACAAACAAGGTATGAAAGTAAAAACATTTAAGCTTCTTTTTTATACATTTGGCTGCCTATTGGAATCAAATATAGAAATGTTTATATTTTTTTCTCAAATTTTGGCTATTTGAAATGCCCAAAAACCACTTCATTTTGAAAATATTTACACCTTTAATTTTGTAAGATAGAGAAAAAAATTGTTGCTAAAGGATTAGAAAAATAGGTCTCAATTTTCAATGGTGCTAAGAAAGGCACCTTGCTAGCTCAATTATTTGCCGCCCCCCACTTGCATCAAGCCCATAATGCAAGTGGTCTAAATTCATGGTTGCCTTGCAAGTGCTTGTGGGTTCAATTCAACATTCTGCCATGTAAAATGACCCTTTCCAAGGTAACCCTATCAATGGGTCACCAACAAACATGTGGTTACCTGGGATTAAACCTTGGGGGAGAATGTTAGGTGCCTGACTTCCCCAAAAGTTGCAAGGTACACAACAGTAAAGGACCCTTTAGTGGAATTGCCAACTCAAGGAGAAGGGGGAGGGCCTTCTCCTCAAGAAAAGGTGAAACACCTGCCTCTACAGGCATTAGGTTTTTTGAAATGCTCTCCCATGATGGACGCCACATTACGTTGGATAAGTGCATCCACATATATTGCATTTTTGGGCAAAGGTTTTACATTGTTGCAACGTATAGCCAGGTCTTTGGGGATGTTTACATGGAGTATGGAAAGGTCCGTGGCCAACCGTAACCCCTAAGAGCCTAAAGCCCTTTTTACACCCCTTTTACCTCTACTCAAAGCCTTAGAAATGGGACCCAATGTACTCATCCACAAATGGGATTTACAAAGTAGCTGTTCAATTCAAAGTTTGCACTCTCCAAGTCTTTGATAGAAATTCAACCAAAATCAAGCTTGGGATGAAAAAATATATATCAAAGATAGATTGAGTTCATCCAGGGCTGGTGAGGTGCAGCCCAAAATGTGAATCCAAAGTTTTTGTCAATGGAAAAAAGGACTTAGACATGACACTCATGTGTGCACCTTAATATGCACTAATTTAAGCCAAAACGAGAGAGTTGTAAAGTAAGAATGAAACCTTGCAATTTTTGAAATGTGAATGTGAAACGTTGAGGAATTGTGAAAATGTGGAACAACTTTAAAGGGAAGTTCCTCTTCAATCTCAATGTTGGAACTTGTGGGTTAGCTCATAGATGAGTTTCCTCAATTAGCCCCGGCTAATCACTCGAGATGCCCACTTCTCTCATTGGTGCACTCTTGAATGTGAGTAACTAGGTTCACCAATTGAACTCTCAAATTCATGCACTTATTTGATTAAAACCTCACACAAATCCAAGTGGCAATGCATGGTCAGCATACCATGTCTTATGCCATGCAAGTCAAAAAAATAACAATCAAAATTGTTCCAATCAAAATATCCATTCACCATATTGGTTTAAAATTCTAAGAAAAAGGCCATTTTTTGGCTTGTCAAGCACCTAGGCTTTGGTGAACAATTTTGCCATTTGTTTGCTCATTTTAAAAGAACAAAATAGGTTGGGTGATGCTTGTGGTCTTGAAATGCCATTTGACATGTGTAAGTAGGTAGCCATTGGACAAATTACTTTACCCATTACATGGTGTCCCATAATGTTCCAAACTAGAAGGTTACATTTTATAATTTTCTTAAATTCTAACTAGACTTCATAATGCTTTAAATAAGGTTGTGCTATGTGTTCCTCAAACAACAAAATTGGTCATTAGAAGTACATTTTATAAGTAGTATTAGTTATGACCTATGGGTAGAAAGATGAATGGATATGGAAGTTAAATATTATATCTTATGAGTCTTACACATAAAGATTTTTAAAAATAGGGCTTTACATTGGACTCATGTATGAATTAGATGACTATTTTGGGTTAGGCATAAATAAAGGTCTTTGCTGGGACAAAAACATTGAATTTTGAGGAAAGAAATGTCAAATAATATAAAGGTTCATCCATGGAAAAGATGAGTGTTCTAGAAAACTAGTAGGTGACATAAAATTATTGATTTAGAATTAATGAATTATGATAATTATTAGACTTAGATGAAAAGGCTGCAATAATTCATCTTTTTCCCCTATATAAGGGGGAGGAGTGGGTGGAACTTTGGGTTTATTCTTCATTTCCACACTTCCATATTGCCAATCTATTGTTAAACTTGTAATAGAACTTTTATGTTTAACAAACCTAATAATTAACTTATGTGTTGTTGGATTCGCAAGAGAAAGCTTATACGAGTTTGGTCAATGATCTTAATAAGGTTAAGTCTTTAGGCATGCGTGATGCGCTCCCCTTTGGATGTATTTCACATAAAGACCAAGCTTTACATGCATCAATGATCCTAACCCAAAACATATAAATATTTTAATGTGATGTCACAAGTCCTTGCTGATTATAGTTATAATTTTTTGAAGTAATCTCATAAGTGAACTAACCAAAGTGAAGTAATATCCACCAACACACCATAAAGGATGGACGGTGAGTGGATTGGAAACACTTTTCCAATCACGTCCAGTTACTTCGCAACCACAATAGTTTGCTCCATTCCTATATTTACTAGCAACCCTTTAACTACTCATTAGGACTTACCTATGTTCTAGCCATCGACATGCATATACTTCCATAGTAGTCACATATCATCTTACCTACCAAGCTACCTAACTACAAAACCTATCCTTATAGGATAAGTTACCAAGGTAACTCAATGTCAGTTCAATGAGTTGGGGTTGATTCACAACTAAGTCCCAACCAGGGTTAGGTGGGTATTGAATTTTGTTAATGATCACTAGTTTTCAAATATTTCAGAAGCAAATCATTATTTTTAAAAACTCTTGGTTGACCTTTAATTAACCCACAATTCAAGTCACTATTTCCCCCGAAGAAAAACACATATCTTGGTTCCGGTTCTTGGTCTATTTCTTAAAAAATCTGGCTCCGGTTTTGAAAATCAGACCCATTTCCAAAACCAGTTCCAGTTTTTTTTTTTTTTTTTTTTTGGGCACAAATAAAAAAATTCATTTGGAAAAAAAAAAAAACCAAAAAGGACCCCATCACAGGGGAGCACCGACAAGCAAGCCCTCGAAGAAACCTAACTAATGAAGCCCTTCTGGGGCCAAAAACCAGTTCCAGTTTGGTTCTTAGTGGTTCTAAGTTCTTAACCCCCCAAAGCCCAAACACTCATCAGAACCTAATAAGTACCCTCAGGTTACTAGGTAGCATGTTCTTGGGAAGGGCTATTAAACTAGTCCAAGACAAAAATGGTGGCAGCCAATTTTAGGAATATATCTGGGTAGCTATTGCTTCACAATTTACCACAGTGTGCAAGGAGAAAGAAGGAAAACAAGCAAGAAAATTGGTCCCAAGGCCAAGTCCACCTCTGAGGACCATTCTGTAACAACACTAGGAGCAAAAAAACCATTCCAAGTTCTGACATGTCTCACTATAATGCCGTGAGAGGGGGGCGGGGGAGGAATCCACTTTCTAAGAAAAAGAGTAAACTTTTGTCAGCTGATGTTGCTTATGATGTAATGAACCATTTCTGACACCACCGAGTGAAAGCAAGAAACAAAAAATCGGCAGAAATGAGCAAAAACCCAACTCAACCCGCTGTCAAATGTATTGTGTGTCGAACTAGCATGGACAACAAACAACTCCAAGAAAGAAATTGTTAGATTTACGTACATAATTGCCCCATGCAGTAGCAGAACTTGATACAGCTGCTTGCTGTTTTTTTGGTTGTTCTGGAGTTTTCTGCCATTGGATAAACACAGTAAAAAATGGTAGCCAATAACAAACTCTGCTGCTTCGTGGCTGGCCAGCTACTGTCCCCTCAAATCAGCAGAAAATGGCATGGGACATATGTTAAAATCCAAATCCGACCACTTGAATTCACTATCCGGTTTTGCCATGTGACAAGTGTGTAACACTAGGTGACAGAGAGAAAGGAACTAGAAGCCCCTCGTTTGGAAATGAATTATTGAGAGAGCAAGGTGAGAGGGATCACTTGTGAAGTCATATACCCGTGTTGGGGGTGAGTATTAAAATCCTACCGAACCCCCACAAGCTATCTGGGTGGTTGTTAGGGTTCATAATCATAAATCTCAAATAATAATAATAAAAAGCATTGTGATATATAACCATTTGTCTTTTTATATAGATTTCAGTGTAGCTGGTACTGTTGGCCCAAGTGTGAATTGGTTACCCAATTAATCTTTCGTTCCAAAACTATTTTTGTAATTTAATTGAACTTTCAATGATAAAACTGTTCTAAATTCAATATTTTTTGTACCTTAGGTCTAAAAATTATCCAAATCGACTTTCTTAAATCCTACTCATTGAGGGCTTTTCAACAATATCAAGAACACATCTGAATTTGCTTATAATTTTTAGTTTTTATTTAAATGAATTCTCAATGAAAAAAAATTGTTCACTATTCAATAATCTCTCCACTGTAGGTTGAAACATTATGAAACCAACTCAGTGCATTCCTTACTGGCTTTCCAATGGTAACAAGAGTGAGGAAGAGATATCACGATTCCGAAAATCTTTAACGGGACAAATAAACAAAACAATCAACCTTCCTTCATAAATAGATATATAAGTCAAATAACTGTGAACAAAATGAGCAATTAGAGTATTTTAAAAAGTTGGAAGTGACAATTTATTAACAAAATCAAATACCCACCTCAACACTCTTACATACCCGACTACATTGAGCCTGTTGAACCAACGCAAACTTGGGGACAACCATATCCTTCTGCAACTGCAAATAGCCAAAACAAAAAAAAATTCTTCTTCACCCGACACTTCTCAAGTCAAAGTGTCATAAGCATTTTACTCTAGACCCAACCCATATAACTCCGTACACTAGTGTGCCAAAAGAATCCAGTTTACCGATAGGGAAAAGGGGGGGGGGCTTAGCGGTGCATAAACCCAAACGAACAATGAATGTTGTTGTGGACCGAAGACTAATAACTGTCTTGCAGCCAAACCGAGTGAGATAAAAAAAAAAAAAAGCCTACCCCACCCCTTTACCTTCCCTCCTGCTCCCAAACAAATCACATCCGGACAAGGCACATCATTACCAACAGAGTGAAATGCACTATAAGCCACGTGAGACCAGCCATACATATTGGAATGAAAAATTCAACATGCTTATCTCTGATCTCTCCTCAAGCTTTTTACTTACTCCGTCTGAATGAATGAAGCTTCATAGCAGGATACCTCCTGTTGTCACATGATTGTTGTGAGGTAGCCAGCAGGGTTCAATTGGGTATATCATAGCTGTTGCTCTCATACATTTGATTTCATGTAAATCGTGTTGCTATCCACCTATAGGTCCCCCCCCACCATACTAGTGTTGTTTCATTCTTGATTTCAAAAGGAACCTTTGGCGTTGAGTATATAAAAAATAATAAAAATTAACTTGATAAAACATAGTGTTCGGTTTTAAGATTGATTCTTTGAATTTTCAAAACCTTCAGTTTTGATCATTTTCATAAATAATTTAGAGCTAGTCCAGCTTAAGATCAGTGTTCATCTCCATTACACACACATATATATATAGTTTAATATTAGTTTCGTCACATAGTCCACATAGTTCAAGATAAAAATTATGTAATATTAAATATGTACAATCAATTAAAATCAATAACTTGTCTAAAATGTAGAGATAAGCTTATATATTTCAAAAATAAAGTTGTACTTATTTACTAAGGAACTTGAATTTGTTCAAATGGAACAACACCCTTAATTCTAAATTTTAATTCAATTTTGAAAAAAAACCAATTGCCCCGGTCAGGTTCCTCCTACAAAACTTGGGAAATCTGATCCAAACAGCCTAGAACTTGACCTATATAGCCTGGACTTGAACTTGCCTAACTCCCAAAACCTGCCAACATTGCTCCAAACCATTGCTATGTGCTATCAATACTAGTGTTCAGAGAACCACTAGTTCCAGTTTTCTAAACTAACCAAAATCACAGAACTGCTCATTTAGGATACTTGAGAAAGATTTGGAACCCAAGAACCGTTTGTTTTGACTATGTAAAAAAGCCTCAAAGAACCAGTGGTTTTTGTGAAAGAAGCAAAACTGGTTATTTTATAGGTGGTTATTTGAATTTTTTTCAATTTTTTTGAATCATTATTATATATCAGAATCAATTTTTTTTTAATTTTTTGAGAACTATGATTATAAACCTTAAAATAACCATGGGGCAGTTGTTCATGTTTTTAACGCCCACCCAACATGGGTTGATACATGAGGTTGTTTTCAATTGCACATTTGTTGCATATATATCCAAAGGATCAATTGCAAGTGTGGATTATGTGCAACAAGTTTGATGCATCTCCCTCTCCAATGCAAATATTCCAAAAGTTTGGGCATCTCTATTAGTTGTGCATGGAGTTGTTTGGTAAATATTTTTTATTGGAAGCCATTAGTTCCTCATTCTTGGATGGGACTTGGCATTTTGAGGCTTGCAGACACATCAAAAGAATTTCCATATCATCTGTTTTTCATCATTTTATTTAATTTTGCTTACATTTTCATTCATTGATTCATTCTCAGATTTGTTTTTTGGTTTAAAAGATTTCATTGCATCCATTTCTCCTTTCTAGGATTCAACTTTCTTGAATTGTATCATTCTTGTCTTGCATCTCATCAGCTTTTCTTTTTTTTTCAAGATTCAACTTTCTCAATTCTTACCATTTGGGGCTTTTGTGTCATTTATCATTGTTCTCAAATTTTCAACTTTTTTCAATCTGATCTTTATTTCATCTAGAATCCTTTTCAAAATTACCCCCCCAAAATTTCTTTGGCCTTGCATTTTGATCTTTTTCTTCTTTTTTTCGGTTTCAGATTTCAACTTTCATAAATATCTTGCAACCAACATTCCATATGATGTTTTTCCTAACCTATGCAAATTTCTTGAATTTTCCATTTTTTCTAACCTATATATCATACTTTAAAAAGAGCATTTTGCATAATTTTGACCAATGAAAAATTGGAATTTGATGAAATCCTTTGCTAGAGAAAATGATTAAATAGTGAAATCCCCTCCATCATATTTGAATTGTTGGTTGTACATATGAATGCATCTTAAACTCTTTACATATTATATTTGAACTCTAACCCCCCCCTCCCCCCTCCCCCTAAAAGAAGCCAAGCTTGATCCAACCCATGATGATGGGACATTTTTAATGAGAAACGAAACCCTAAAACCATAAGAATTTTCATCCAAATTAGGTCATAGGATGGAAAAGGACATTTTCTTTCCAAAAAAGGAAACAAGGGAGGAAAAAGCCTGGGAATAATGAATCCCAAGGGGCTCAAATAACTCACTCATCTCCCATTTTCATATCCATTCTTATGTTGGCATTTAGCGAAAAGAAAAACAAAAAAAAAGGGTCCAATCCATCCCTCCAAGAGACATTTATTCTATGTTCCTCAGCCTCTCCTCTAGAGCCCGTCCAATGCAATCCAGATCCGGATATAGGATTCAAAGCCTGATCCAGAACTTTTCAGAGGGCCAAGACAAACCCAAGGAGATCTATAACCTTAAGTAGTTAAGTGGACTTTTTGTTTTGGGAGAAAAAGAGTCAAGACCTTCCAAAAATGCAAATCCCCCTTCTCTAGTACCATTACCATTCTGGGCAGTAATTAAATTATTTTAAATATTTTTTTCAAAAATCAGCTACTCTCAATGCTGAAAGTTCTAGAATTTTAAAATAAATAAATAAAAATTGATTGCTTGCCCTAAAGCTTGGTGGTGGTGGTGTATGCGAAAGTCATGCAAAATTAATTGGCATTTTTTTTTCCTGCCTCAAGTGTAAGAATTGCAGGAAATTTTTATTTTTACTACCATACAAGGTGAAAAAAACCCTTTTAAAAAAAATTGTCAAGAAGGTGCCGGAATAGTAAAGACATCAAGGTATAAGTTTTTTTTAAATTATCATCAAAGTATGCCAAAGAAGAAAGAAAAAGTCATGCTCAATGGATATTTGCTCGCTTCATTGAGTCTCCCAAAGAGAAATAAATACATTAGAAACTCCCAAAAGTATGTATGAGTCGAGAGGTTCTGAGTTGTTTTCAAGTTTCTTATTTTGTTTCTTTTTGTAGCGGATCCAGCTTGGGAAGTGCCTTGTCTACACAACAAAGGTCGGACTTGGCCCTAGCCATTATAATTTAATAATTTAATAATAAAATAATAATTTAAACAACCAAAAAACGTGGGGGAGGGGTGGAGGAGGGGAATATGGAATCCTTTGCTCCTTCCCCCTTATTATATTATAGTAAACCATGAATTATTATTTTTATTATATTTTATTTTTGGGTCTAAGTTTGGAGAGCTTGTTGCCCAATATTTTTGGGTTGAAAAATAATACTCTTTTTTAGTCACATGGTGGGCCTTCTTCTTCTTCCTTGTACATGGGGAAGGACATGATGTGTTTGAGAGCATCTACAAGTAGAAAGAAGTTCATAACTTTTTCTCTTTTTTTTTACATGGGGAGGATATCATTGGCAATTGAGTTTGGAAGTGATGAAATGACACATGACACTGTATTGAGTCACCTTCTTCTTAAATTGAGAGATAATAAGCTTTTCAGATTGTTTGAAAATTGCCTAGCTTGTATGGGCACAAGAGTCTCTCTCTATTTGCATCATCAACCCAGCAGCTAGCTAATTACATAATGGCTCTGCCCTTTCTTTTTAATGGTAGGATCAAACAAAATCATGAGTGATATAATGGAATTGTGTAACACAATAAAGATAATTTGACTTGCAAAAATGAAATTGACTCCTCTCCCCCCCCCAAAGGAGAAATTTTGAAACCCAAAAAAAACAAGTGGTCTAGAGAATATAGCAGGCCTCATAAGACTAGGCGGACGCCTAATTTAACTAAAATAGCTAAATTAGGCGTCGGATGGATGCTTAAATTAGGCGCAACCATAAAATTGCATGTTTAAAAGGCTCAAAAATTAAAATGCTTCAATTCATAGTCGTGAGCGGTGCTTTATCAATTCAGAGAATTTCATCCTCCTCTTCCTCCTCCCCATCCGGTGGCGTGATCAGGCCGAGCATCTCGCGGATGACGCCAAGCTGCTTGGTCTGGAAGATACCTTCCACCGAAAGTGCCGTCAAAGATTGGCGAAACGAATCGTTCTCGCACTTCAGAATCGAGAATCGCTCTCGACAGACGTGGTGTTTGAGAAGGACGTCGCCAGGCCACCGCAGAACGACCGGAGATGAACGAAGGGTTTGGCGAGTAGATCGCCCCAGGCGTCGTTGAACATTATCTAGTGCGTGTGGCCATTGATGCTCGCCTGGAGAGACGCCGAACTGTGGCACATCGCGACAAGAGCGCGGTGTTCGTCCTCAATGCGATCAACTCGCTCCTGGCCCCACGCCGCCATCAACATCTCGCGCCGTGGATCGAGGACGTCCTCTATGAACTTGCTCGTTCGCATCTTGATCAGCTGTTGAGGGAACACGGGCGGGGCGAGCTCTGCAACGGCGTTGTTGCGGAAGTCGCGCTCAGCCTGTACGATGGACAGGCCGGAGACGAGGTGCAACGCGTACAGGGCGATTTTGCGCAACAAGTCGAGCTAGTCGTTCTTATCGAA
>Ga0116229_10015069_pt1 | contig 10619 bp, 10 predicted proteins | sample S1TSphgellanicum_3_FD_87313 | JGI IMG/M metagenome (GOLD analysis project Ga0116229, IMG submission 87313) | Host-associated microbial communities from peat moss isolated from Minnesota, USA - S1T2_Fc - Sphagnum magellanicum MG | ecosystem: Host-associated > Plants > Peat moss > Unclassified...
ATTTTAATTATTTATTTTTAATATATTTTTTATATTAATTATTTTTTTATATTTTTTTAAAAAAACCAAAAAAAAAAAAATAAATTTTAAAAAACCCCCCCCCCCCCCCCCCCCCTCCCAAACCATCTTATTATAATAAATTGATATTGATTAAAAAATAAAATAAAATTGGCTTGCAAAGAATTACCGATTTCCATTATGATGGTGGTGACTATCTTTTTGATGCAATAGTATATTTGTTAAAATATGCAATAAATTTAGCAAAACTCTACAAAAATAATATGGCTCATTGACAATAATGTTTAATACTCAAGACACTTGAAGTATTAGAATGTTGTACACATGAATTAAGTTATGAATTCCTATATGATCTACATCTTGGACAAGTAAATAATGAACAAACTTATATATATATATATAATGTCAAAATTTGCAACTAATGGTGGATTGTGAGGTGATTTCATTGTTGTGTATTAGATATCAAGATATTTAAAACACCCTATTCATGTTTGGAATAGAAACAAAGGATGAATAATGGCAAGAATAGGAAATCAATATGCCATTACAATATTAAATATAGTATATGGAAATAATCATTGTGGACCTACAAACAAATGTAATAATGTTATTGATGTCCCAATTATTTTCAACCATGATGTATGTAACGATATAGCTGAAAATATAAAATTAAGTATAAAAGGGAAAAATAACAATGAATTTTTAATAAAAAACGAAAAAGGTACATTTGGAAATTTGAATTAAATAATACATTATTAAAAATGAAATAAGCATATCCCACATGGAATCCACAAGAAAATACATTAACATTCATTTATCAATATCCACATTTGGATTTATCCATGTCACAAATTAAACAACATCTAAAACATTTTGATGCTCAAAAACATAATAACACTAATAGAATCAATATTTGTTCAAAAGATAATGAAATAATCATTCCAAAAAAAAAAAAAAACCAAAATTATTCAAATGTTCCATTATATGTATCAATCAATATTGATAAAATGTCTACTAACCATAATATTATAAATAATCAAGTTTTGAATGATGAACATTTGCAAACAAAAATATTGGAAAAAGACAAGGATTCAAAACAAATGAATATTAAGAAAAATATCAATGACAAGCACAATCTTAAATATAAATCAGATATTGAAAACATTGCAAAAAATATACATCGTTATTGTTTAAAGTTTTGTTTTGAACATTAGGTTTGTTATGCATCTCAATTATACATTAAACGATTCCTTAATCTTATTAAAAACATAAAATTTAATGATCATGTATTAATGTGTAAATCTTGTTGAAAAAAAATTGATTTTGAAAAGCCCTTAAACTTAAGTTTATGGGAAAAAATTATGAGTAATAAACCAAATATGGATTTTTAAAATATTAAACAAAATAGAAGAATGTTTAATTGCACCTTGTCTTGCGTTTGCACATATTTCCAATTACAAAAATATGGACAATATGGAATGCATGGTAGTATCATAGATGTACCAACAAACTTAAGGTTAATACAAAATGTAATGCCACAAATGCCATATGATGATTCCTCAATTTCAATTTTTTCAAAAGGAAAATTAGAATACAAGTTTATATATATATATATATATCAGGTTATGTTTGCCCAAACATGGTCATGAAAACTTTCCAAAACATTTATGAAATTCCTTTATATACAAATGTAGATGTTTCAATAAAACCAAATTGACAAGGTTTAATGGAACTTGCAAATATAAGTCAAGAAAGTGAAATACCAAAAAAAGAATTTGAAAATGATTTCAATTTTAATAATTCAAATGAATTTGAAGAAGTCATAGAAGAAAACTATGATGATACATTGATTCAAGACATATTAAAATTAGTGTGGGGTGGGTATTTGTTTTATGTAGGGTATTGATCGAGTATCAGACTAAATGTATGTATATATACTCATCGGGTCTTTATTTTCTCAAAAACTTGGACCCCCTCCTACCTAGCATTTTTTAAAAATTAACACCCATCCCCACTTCATAAATGGTGATTTAAAAATTTTAATTATCTATAACCCAACCCCACCCAAGGATAATAACAATGTAGGGTGTCATTCAAAAACTTAAATCAATAACTGTTTCATACTCGGATTGTGCTACCTTTACATTGAAAGAAAAAAATTCCTCAAATATTCTTAGTTGTTACAAATAATCAATATTCATTCTAAGTTATGATTAGTGTTTGTACATTCAAATAACACATGTGTTCAAGCTTGCGAAACATTAATGTCAATTTAGACTATTAGGAGCTTGTTTTGTAAGCTTAAAAAAACTAAGATTATTTTTCAAAGCCTAAAGATTTGGCAAATACCTAGATTTGTAGGAAATTGTTGAAGACCTAACATGCGTTTTTAAAAGTTGAGGTTTCTTCCAAAACCTTGACAAAATGACCTTTTTGTATTCATCTAGGTTTCCTATTAAATAACTAGACCTTATAATTGGCTAATCACATACTTTAACCCTTGCCCACACCTCATAACCCCCCTTCTTTGGATTTTTAAAACTTAGAACTAGCCAATTTTTTAAATTTCTTAAAAATAAAAAACAAGACCCAAATAATTATTTGATTTTTTAATTTTCAAGTACTTAGACCCAAATATTATAAAAAAACAAATACTTGCCCCGCATTGATTAAAACCTAAACAAATTATGGATGATAATTATAAATAATTAAAGATTACCCTTGGAGAAGGTTTTCAAACTCTTGGATTATTTCATGAGACACATTCCAAAAAACATAACATTCCAACATACCATCTTTTAATTGTTCATTAAAAGAACATAAATTTTGTTAGAAATGAACCTATTACATGTGTGCGATGGTACGAACATAGGATGAATAGTTTTTGTAAATTACTTAAAAACAATAATGTTTTCTTTGGCAAAGTTAAAGATTGTTTTTTCATCACCTAATTTCAATTGACAAGTTTAGTTCATGACCATGGATTGTTATGGATTAAAAATGGCCCCGTGTTTGGTATTTCTTCAAACAAAGATATTGAAAATTTTGTTAATAAATATTTAACAACAAATCAATTTATCCTTCAAAATAAGATTTGTGCTACACAAATACATCAACATAAACAAACATGCAAAGAAAAAACACCAATAAATCTACTAGTTTTGATATCTTAAACCACAAATGAAAAAGATTGCACTTCATATTTACATGACATAGGAATTCGAATTTATAACAAACTTGTAAACATGGTTTTAAGCATAGAAATATCATTTCATGAATTCCTTTTAGAATTACAAAGAGATGAAATACATATTTGCTTGCATTGCAATGTACATTATGAAAATCAATATTATTTTTTAAATGAAAATGTGATATGCGTACAAATGTATTTAACATACATGTTAGACCTTTATGGGGAACGAATACATATGTACACTTTATTTTAGACCCATATGTTGTTGATGTTTATTGCATTTCTTATCTTACAAAAGTAGATAAATATGTTACACAAGAAATGCAATATATATTAAATAAATGAAAAATTGAACAAATTGAAGCATCCAAACGAATTAAAGAATTAGGAAATGCATTTTTTAATGCTTAACAAATGCCAATTCAACAAGTAGTACATATATCATTATCCATCCCACTCTATCATTCAATAAGATCATTTCAATTCATGTACATATGTGAAGAATCCAATAGAGCCTTCATATTACTACCACGAAAAAATTACAAAACTTACTCCGAACTTCAACAAATATTCATTGCAAATCATTAGTTGAAAAATACAAAGAATTAACCACAAAGTTTAATGATTTGTGTCTTGTATAATTTATCACAAATTACAACACAAGAACATGTAAAATTCATAAACATTGTAGAGTAATTTGTTGGGTTTTTTTAGTCTTCATAAAGATGTTGAACCAGTATAGAAAATTATTATTATTGTTCAAACATTTTTGTGGATTAGAAAGTTTTGATTTAAAAAAGACCATACCTTGTGGAAGGATGCATATTTGAGTGAAGAAAATAACAATAATTTTTTTAATATTTAATATTTAATATTAATTTTAGTATAAAATTTTCATCCTACTAATGAATATAATAATGAATGCAAGAATTTACAATCAAAATCATAACAATATACAAAAATTAATGAAATTAATAACTAGAAAATCTATTTCATGACAACATGATCAATTATGCAAGTGACCCACACAAAAACATTAGACATTAATTTGTAGTTTATTTGAACAAATAGATGAACACGTATCATATGAACAATTTTATTCAAACATGAGAAAATTAAATAATGAACAATGAATTATTTTATATATATATATATACATATTTTTCTAACAAGAGGTGTAGGCACTAGGAAAACATTCACATTCATGTGTATTATGCAAAACATGTTGCATATTATATAAGACAAATACCAAATGTTGACCCTTTAAAACCCAAACTATGAAATTGTCATACATAGGAAGAGTTGCATTCAACATTAATAGCACAATAATACATTTTACATTTGCCATTGCATTAAACAAAAATTACAATGAACTCGAAACATTAAGTGATGAAAAACATGACACTTTAATAAAAACTTATGATCAATTACAATTGTTAATAATATATGAAATATCCTTAGTATGTAATAGAATGTTAACATTTATTGATTGTAAATTATGTGATATAAAACAAGTACATGATGAATTTATCGGTGGTCTTGATGTTATAATGACAAGTGATTTTTACCAAATTCCACCAGTTTGAAATTCATGGATTTTCAAATAAAAAATTGATGGACTCATTATCCTTGGAACACATTTTCAACAACAAAACATAAAATTATTATGAATTAAAACAAATCATGTGCCAAAATGATCTTTAATTCAATAATATTTTTAATAAGTTTTGAATAACATCACATATTTTCGAAGATATCACTTTTATTAATCAAATTTGCTTACAAACACCACTAATAGATAATATTTTGCCACATTTATTTTATATGAATGCCAAAACAATTGAACATGACAAAATCATATTGCAAAACACATTAGGTCAAACATTCACATTTCATGCAAAAGATATTCATTCTGAAACATGTCCTCTGCATTTCAAATTACAAATGGTACCAAGCCAAATAGTTGGCCTATTGAATTATTAATTTAAAAAGTTATATTAGTTAAATCATGCGCAAGAAATCACATAACAAGATATGGCATTATAAATGGTGCAAATGGAAATTATAAAAAATATACATAACCCTTTTCAAAATCAGTAATATGGATACATTTTCACAATCCTCAATTTGGAATCAACACAAGATTTGAGAATTCACAAATGTACAAATAATTTTGTACACTTGATAAAAATTGGACATCAATTGAACAAAAAAATGTTGAAATACAAATAGATAACAATCCTATTCATACCATTACAAAAATATAATCCCTTACTAAATTGATTGTTGGATGCACTATACATTGTGCACAAGGTTTGACTCTTGATCATTTAGCATTTCATCCATTCAATGTAATAAAACATAACCTCACATACACAATGTTATTTGGTATTCATTCAAAGGAACACTTATATTTTCTTTCCCCATTATTAAACAAAAATTTTCATATAGATTCCATTGTTGAACAAAAAATGTTGCGATTAAAAACAACCCAATATAACTTACCAATCCCTAACTTGAATTTTTATAATTTTTTTAAAAATAATCATACAATCCCTTAACACGCATTTATTAAATTTACATTTCTGAAACATCTTTGTGGACCAAAACTTGCTAGCATTACATTTTTTTTGTCTAAATAAAACAAAAATACAAAACATTTGTACATACCAAGAAATTCACAATGCCATATTAAATAAAAAATTTAACAATTTATCTTGTTACAATTAACACAAAACAATGATACTTTACAATGAAATGGTTTTTTTTCTTAAGCACAACTTCAATAAAAAATTCAAATGTAGAATTCATTGTCACAACCTTCAATGAAAATACATAAGAAATTATACATGTAATTGCAATTTATAAACCACCAAAATACAAATATCTTATTTCATCTTTATTTTAAAACCCATTCTCCAAAAAACACTTACAAATTGTCCAACTATAATAATTGAGAATTTTACTAAAAACATGTTAACAAACACATTACAATCAATGGAGCTACAAAAGAAATTTATGAATGAATATGATTTACTAGTTGTTTGCATTGAAACATCCATTATTTATAACACTCAACTTGATCACATATGGACCAATGCACTATTCCAACAATACCATTTTCAATAAACTAAAGATTATTGGATAAATCATAAACGGATACACATTGCATTCATATTACCGGACCATGTCCCAAAATTTACCCTATCAAATAATATAGCATAATAGAGATATCCGTAAAGACAGAATCAGTACCCTGAGTTTGGTCATACACAGGGTGAGATTAAAAATTAAAAAAAAAACTTGCAAACAGTACATTAGCATTCAAGGGGGGCTGAAACTCAGAAAACCAACAATTTTGATGATTCCTGAGTTTCACCCTGTCTTTCTTTTTTCCTGAGCGGCTCCAGTGCTGCTCCATAAGATTTTCACTGCTCCTACCTGTACAGCTACTATATAATTCCTCTTGAACCTTGTGCATTAGATGCTGATATTCAGCATTTCGTACTGAGTTTCAGCATTTCATACTGAGATTTAATAAAATTTCCTTACTCTACGGAGGCGGTGAAGACAGGGTGAATTTGCGGATATCTGTAATATCTCCATCACATTTTAATGATTATTCAAACAGTACGAAGTTCTGAATTCGCGACACATGTTTTGTTTTGTTTTGTTTTGTTTGTTGTTATCTTCACGTACGCTCGTGGGTCCCTCCCTCCCTCCCTCGCTCCCCTCCCCCACAGCCCATCATCATCATCATCATCATCGTTGTTGATGCCTTTTGCTTCAACACCATATTCTCCAACGCTCCTCATCAGATCATTGAGCACAAATTTTTGCAATTGCTGTTGGTCTTTTAGTTGCGGTAAATTTTCCAATGCAAAAGCTTTCTCCGCTTTCTTCTTCTTCTTCTTCTTCTTCTGCTTCTTCTGAAACAGAGTTTGTTTTCTATGAGAGCTTCCACATTCCTCATCTGCCAGAAAACTTCCTCTGCTGTCTCTGTCCATTTGTTTCGTGCAACTGCGAAGAAGGGGATCATCACAATCTCTACGGTTTGCATTCTTCAGTAGAGAACTTTTTTTTCTGTTTTGCAATTGTTGTTGTTGTTGTAGGCTGATCCTGGAAAACTTCCTATTTGAAGGACTTCAAAACATGGGTGCTGCGAAAGTAGCCGCTCCTGTATGGAGGAGAAGCAGGAGGAGCTCGAGAGAACTGGAAAAGCTCGAGGATGAGCATTGACTTGCTGGGGGGTTTTTTTTTTACGGGAGCAGTTCAGATTCCGGAAAAGTAGTGAGGACTGGGGAGAAGAAACTAGCAGGGTTTTGTTTAGTCCTGAAGAAGGAGGTGAAGGAGAGATCAAGATCATGGCCATGGATGGAGAGATTCCAAGGCAACCGGCAATGGCTTTACTGGGTTGTGGAGTGTTTGCTCGAGATGCGTACATCCCAGTTCTGCAAGCCCTGGGTACAAGCATAACTTTGAGATTTGTGTGGAGCAGATCTCAAGCTGCCGCTCAGGAAATGGTGCAGAGAGTAAAAGGGTTTGCACCAGATGCCGACGCGGAATGGGGTGAAGAAGGTCTGGAACATATTCTTGCATCTCCTTTTGTGCAATGCTGTGCCATAGTGCTTCCCATTCTTTCGCAACCTGGGATTGTAATGCGAGCTTTGCGAGCTGGGAAGCATGTGTTGCAAGAGAAACCTGTAGCTGGGTCGGTTGAGATAGGGTTGCAAGCCATGCATGCCTATCATGGGATGCATCATGAAGCACCCATTTGGGCTGTTGCAGAGAATTACAGATTCGAACCAGCCTTTGATGAAGCAGGGAAGCTGGTGAAATCTCTGGGTACCATGGTGGCAGTCACTGTTGCAATCGAAGTTCCCATGACAAAGTCCAACAAATACTTTGACTGCGAATGGCGAAGAGATCCATCCCTGAAAGGCGCATTCATTCTCGATTGTGGAGTTCACTTTGTGGCCGGTCTTCGAGTGATGACAGGATGTGACATCAAATTGGTGACTGCCATTGCAACACACCGAGACACCACTGTCCCTGCTCCAGATACACTCACCACTTTGATTAGGTTTGACAATGGATGCTCAGGTACCATGGTGATCTCATATGCATCTTCAGTAAGCAAAGCTTGCTGGCGTGTGGTGTGCTCCAGAGGGACAGTTGTGGTTGAGCGTGGGGTTAGGGAAGGAAAGTTGGGCTATATTGTGACCTTGAACCCTCGAGGAGGAGAAGGTGAGTCTTCCTCACAGTTCTTCCCATTTTCAGGGCTGGAAGAAGAGTGGCGAGCTTTCATAGCTGATGTACAGAGGAGCAATGGATCACCGGATCTCCGAAGCTCACCAAGGGAAGCACTTAAAGATCTGGCCATTGTGGAAGCTGCCCTTGCTTCTGGCTTGCATGCCGATGCTCCTGTCAGTGTAAAACCTGCTTCCATTTGACTACACACTGCACCCCTTCCCAGTGAGAAATTCCTCTATTCTTTCTTCAAATTCTATTCTTGCACAAAAGGGTTTCAAAATCCTTCTAGGTTTTCTGTCTCTGCTGAATACATAAACAAATTGTGAGTAGATAATAACCCTCTCCATGCTTCCAATGCATCCATGAGAGATTCAAGACTGAGACACTATGAGAAGGAGTTTCAGCTCTTGAATTTTAGTCTTGTTTATACTCTTTTGCAGCAAAACACAAAATTGCTACACAAAGAGAGAGAGAGAGACACACACACACACAGACAATCACTCACATATAGAGAGACAGAGAGATGGAGACAGAGGTCTGGTATTATCGGATCACTGTGGTTGTTGAGTTCAATTTTTCCAGTGCTGTCTCTGTTGTGGTGTAAATACACAGGAGCACAACTGAGAAAAGAAATGCAAGCAAAATGGTTTCCATACAGATGAAGGTCATTCATTACATGCAGATTCATAGCTTTGAATGGATTTCCAATCTCGTTATACTCTCTGATCTTATCATATTTCCATCTGTACAACTTCAATTGTGTTGCCTGTACAGGATTTGGTAATAATAAAGCCTGCCTGCCTGCCACCCAGGTGGTGATTCCTTGCCTGGATGGTTTTCAGCATACACAATTGCTTTCGAAGTTTAGCAGCAAGTTCTTAAGCAACACACCTGGGTCTTTGAGCAATGCACCCACCAACATGGTTTTTGATCCTAGTTTGTAGAGTCTAGATTGTTCTGTGGAAATTTCTATATCAGTAATAGCCTTCCTGACTCTAAGCAGCTCTCATCTTCTCTCCACCCTTATGAGTGAAAGCTCCTTGTATCCAGGTTCTGTTAGAGTGATTCACTACCAACCATGCCCAGCTGCATAACTCTTGACAGATCTTCAATGTTCTTACAGTCTTTTATATATAATACAGGGAGGGGAGCCTTCAGCTTCCTACCAAGAGAGCATGGAGATTAGCTATCACCTCATCAGCATTGTGAATCTCCTTTGGCTCCAGATACAATTTCAACCTAAAGAACAACAAGCACAACATAAAAGTTCTACCTCAGTATTGTGTACCCATACCCATTCATTCTATGAACTCCCAGTAAACTACAAAAACTAATGGCATTAGAGTGATCCAAAAGGAGGTATTCCACAAAATTCATCAATGCTCTCATGTGCTTATGAAAGTGGTAGGCAAGCCGCCACAGAGGGGTGGTGTGGACACCTGCCTATGGAGACATGAACTTCTTGTGGAGCCAAGTCTTTTTGGTGTGACAAAGAAGTGTTGCCACTTCACCTCTTCACATGCACACAATTTCAAGAATAGTTTAATTAGTGTCAGATCCATTCTTGTACAATGTTAATCAACTATAGTTACCTGCAAACTGAATCTAAAATTATCAGTCTAGATTTTTTGCAACTATGGTGATCCATTGAAGCATTTTTTTTCTAGCTGTTTTCTTTTTTCAGTCAGTCATTTATGTGTCATTCAATAATCTTCCACATACAAAATGAATCTAGGAAAGTGCCAAAAAACAGGGCCTCTCCAAAAGACATCTTGAATGAGGGAGGTTTTCCAAAGTAGACTGAATAAAGAAAACAAGCTACAATCAATTATTAAATAGAGTCTACAAGGTTTTAAATTGAAACTACTACAAGGTAAAGGTTGCATTGCACTGAAGCAGGAAATTTTGGCTGGAGTGAAACAACAGCCACCAATGCACCAGTTCAGGATGAGGCCGTTCAAGCCATTTTGGGGATGAATCAAAAACACATCCTCTTGCCTTGCCCAGGGATTTTTCAGCCCCCTTCTCTGCTCCAAAATTTTCCCCTCCTACCTACTTCCCCCCCTCCTACCTACCTCCGCCCTCCTACCTCCCTCACCTCATTTCCTGCTCACTCCATCTCCAAAGCTTAGAAGAGCTCATGAGCTTGAGTAGC
>Ga0116229_10015072_pt1 | contig 10617 bp, 6 predicted proteins | sample S1TSphgellanicum_3_FD_87313 | JGI IMG/M metagenome (GOLD analysis project Ga0116229, IMG submission 87313) | Host-associated microbial communities from peat moss isolated from Minnesota, USA - S1T2_Fc - Sphagnum magellanicum MG | ecosystem: Host-associated > Plants > Peat moss > Unclassified...
AACTTTTAATCCATTAAGATAAATCACACGATTGGAATATCGCACCTGAATCTAAAATAATCAGCATTTATTTGGATAAACTTAAAATTATGTTCTTTATTTAAATCTTTCATACTCCTCTTATAAATGTTCCATTGGAATCAAAATAAAGATGATAATATTATCAATGTAACATTGGCAAAGGCAAAACCAACCAAAACCCTATCCATGACCTTTTGAAATTTTAAAAGGGCATTCTTTAAACCAAATGGTAATAACCACCTTTATTACATAAAATTATTCTCATTAAAATCAACCTTTCAAACAATTGTTTTATACCTTGTCACCTTCTTTTGATGTCAACTAATGGTACCTATAACACAAATCCAAAGTATTAAACACCTTATTTTCCCTAAAGGCATTAAAGATATATTTTCTTTAAAAGCATGACATATTTGTCCAAATGCATCCATTTGTTCACCAAATGATAATCCCCACACATAAACATTTAATTTAAATGAAAAAATATATTTTTCATGAATGACATTATTGTTCTTGAAGCATGTTCACTTTTAAACAGTTACATGAACCCAACATTCAAGAACTATGTTGTTTAAGCTTGAACGAAGGGCCTCTCCACCTCACTAAAGCTTGTAAGGTTGCATAAAAACCAATTTATCATCTTTAAGTGTGAGCCTCTTATCATTTCAATTGGATTATTTTTTTCAAATTGAAGACAAAACATACAATTAATCATGTAACAACCATCTTATTTCATGCATTTCACAATTGGATTAATTTTCAGCTCCCATATTTCTATAATCACCTATATTTAGAATGACAAACTATCTTTATTTCTCAAGGTTGAGATTATGATGATTTGCCACAAATAATGTGAAATGATATCAAAATAGCATGTTGCCCTCACATCACCAACTTCCTTTCCACATGTTTTTTGGTGTTCATGATCCCATAATTACCAAGGACATATAATTCAATTTATCATAACATCACCCATTTTGTATTGACATGATCATTCCAACTATGGGTGCAAACAATAGAAATAGGGTGGGCAAATGGGTATAATTAAGCAAAACATATATATTCATTAAAGAAAAATTGTTTGCAATCAATTTTTGTAATTAAAAAATGTCATTTACATATTTTTTAGTTGCAAACAACATTGTGCAATTCAATTGCAAAGAATATTTTTAATCACAAAAATTGGTTGTAAATGATATTTTTTCTTTTACTAATTATGCCAAGCCCAAACTTAGGATCCATGTGAAGAAATTAAAATTCATAACTTTTTTCGATACGAATTTCATCCGCTTTCAAAAATATTTGACATTATAAATTTTGGCATTACGAAACTTCATGGCTTCTTTTGTTGCAACCTTAGCCTTGAGCTCGCGACCAAAGCAAAAGCTTATAGAGGTGCGACCCAATAATGAAGCTCAAGAATCACATTTCATGCTCTTGAGAGTGTAAAAGAGTGTGAGGGAATGAACACACACACTCCCAAATGGGCTCCCATTTTGGGAATTAGAATCACGATGGATTCTTAAATTTTAGAAGGCAATTGCAAGGGTCAAAATTTATTGGATTGAAAATTTCTTTATATCATTGGAAAGTTCTTCGAACTTAAATGTTTAAAATGAGCTCACATGATGCATTTGGGTACTTAAAACATAAGTTGTGGTCAAAAGAAGGGATGTAAGTCAAACTGCCAATTTGACTCCAAATCACTAAAAGTCGAAAATCATTTTGATTTACTTACATGCAAGTGATGTGCAACATATCATTAGAAAGATCTCAACAAGGGCTACAACTTTGTTGGAAATTTCACCTTAATCAAAAGTTTTCACAATAAGTTATGGGCCTCCAAAATTGTGGTAGTCTTAATTTTGAGACTTTCAAAAATTTTGGGACTTCCAACTTAGGAATCCTAAGACAAAAATGACATTTGGGTGTAGGCATCGTGGTCAGGCACAAATAATATTATAAGGGGGAAGGTGGTGGCTTCCCCCAAGTTCAGGTTGTGGTGAGTCTTATGAATCCATGTTTACTTATGGCTCGTCTATGCACCAAAAGTGCTTTAACTATGCACTAACCAACTTGTTTTTTGTTTATGCAGGTCCATCTAAATAATTGACTTGCTTGTCACTTGTCCTAGTCCCCATCCCGGAGCTCTAGCATGCCCCTTTACCCCCGAAGTGTTGCGAATTAAGGAGCGTACCCCAACTTCTTACCTTTTCGTTATTTTCACATTTGGACTCATAGTTGAATCTATTAAGGAATTTGGGGGTGCGTCATCTTCCCTTTCATCTACATTAGGTTCCTCCAAACAAAATGAATTGGCATCCCAAATCATGTTTGGTTTCACATCCTAAAAATGCATGACACTGAGGAGAACTCAAAAACATTAATAGGATTATTAGTTGAAATCTTATTGTATTGACCACAACCAAAGGTGGTTTATCATCATGGTGGTCTATCACACATGAGTAATGTCCCAAATTTAATATTTCATTCAAAAAACATGTAGGTGACCATGGATCACCTTTGGTCATGTTAGGTTAGTCCATTTCCATGAAAGTAAATGGGCATATGAATTAACTATTGCACATCCACTTGCATTGGTTCAACAATTTAAACCCAAATATGTTACGATCATGTTAACACAATAGTTAATAATTTCCTAATGGTGGAACATTTTCGAAGAAATATGCACACAAGATCTACACATACTATAACACATGGACTCCTAAAAAAGTTATGATATGGGTCTAAAAGGTTTTGACATGTGTTAACCTATGAAAGTCCTTAACATGGCCATCTTGAAATGACTATATCCATTCACCCAATCATGTCCAAATATTGTGCCCCCAACAATGTGACATTATTAAGTAGAAAACACCAATAACCATGTGTTGTTGATATTGGCAACAAATTAAAATATCATTTTTACAACATCATAACATGATGTATGGAAGTTTATATAACATGTGGGTCTGTCTCCACATAGTGGTACTTTCATACTTAAATGCCATACTATAAAAATATAATTAGATTATAATTAATGTTCCCAAAAAACACCAATAGACATATCTTGTCCTTGGAAATATTTCAATGAAATAACCTTGGTATCCAAATGGTTTATTATTAATGACCCATTACTAGCATTCATGAGTGTCTATGGGTTTACTAATGGCAAAATGTGTCAAACTTGATGATTATAATGATGACAAAGTTACCAAGCCCAATAAATGGAATGATGAAAAAATGTGCCAAACCTAATGAATGCAGTGACAAAGTGCCCCGTGGTGGTATGGGGTCTAATGTCAACTTTTGGATGAACATCATCCCATTTATTATTGACATATTATCGACATTGTTAATTCAACATGAATATTTAATTAACATAATTGATTTGTTTCGTTTTTTAAATACCTTTTAAGGAATTTCATTGCTAGCAAAATCTTATGGTCGTTTCCTATATACCATGTTGATCAGTGATATGTGGTTTGTTTTTATAAATTTAAGGTAATCCCTAGGGATTATAAGATTGTTCCTTCAACTAACACGTCATAGGACATGGCATGCATAATCATTTATTAGGCTCGCACCATGGTATAATATATTAGTATGTGGGGATTGATTTGGATCACATATTTTTGTTTAGTTAATCCCCAAATTTTTTAAACCCATTCATTGATGTTAAGATTTCATATGGGCATGGCTATAAATCAATGGTAAATCCAAAACATTTCATTTTCATTTTGTCCAACATCATGGGTTGAAACACTAAATTGAATAGAATTGTTTGGGTTTGGTATTATTGTGTCAACACCCCTTCTTCATTATGTACCACAACCATGTTGAGAATAACCTTTGGCATATTGATGGCTAAACACACAAGGAATTTTAATTATATTCTATAACTACATGTAAAGATTTGACCTTGGATACCTTGACTTAACTAACCTTGAAAACATGTTGAAGCACTTCCATTGGTATTAAAATTTCATCCAATGTAGCCACCATCCATGGTGTTCCCCATCCTCACATAATGTGGCCGCTAAACATAAAATTGCCATTGGTTGAATGTTGTGAATAACAAATGTTTTTGGTGGAAAATAATGGTGTTTAATACGTGCAACTATTGTTGCCTTAGCATATTGTTTAATGCCTTTGTTTTAGAAATGTAATTGAACATCTTTTTAATGTCACTGATACACAATCATAAGTTAATGCCTTCATAAGCTTGGAAATTGTATTCATTAGCATAAATGATTATGAAAGATGAAGCTAATGTTGAAAGTCCAACTTTTTGTTAGCACCCATGATTCAACAGTCAAGATTTTGCTCTTTGCTATAGGTGCCATTATCAAAAACATTTTAATTAGATTTGAAACCCTAACATCATTTCCATTTGATCTTTTGCAATATTTTATATAAATTCATTTCAAGCCAATGGACCTAAAGATCTAACTTTACAAAAAATAACTTTAGCCAACATTAAAACTAGAAGATAATGTGTTTCCTTTCTTTAGTTTTCACCAACACATTTGCATTGGAATTCACTTATGTCACCAAACTTCTCACCATGTTTATGATTAAAATCTTTAGGCATGCAAATATCACTTCCATGGTGTTATGTTCATTTGGAATTGATCACACCTTTCCCCTTTTGTATTTCCTATAACTTTGATCGTTCACAACATTGGCAATTTGTGATTAATTTTGTTGTATTTCAAAATGTAAGGTGAAATAATTATTTGCATCATGTTTATAAATTTTATGATGAGAAGATGGTTGGCTATTAAGTGTGGGACCAAACCCATCACACACCACCTTGTTCTAGTTTGGTCCCTTTGGCCCATAAATTTTACGATGAAAGCAAAGTTGGTTACTTGCATGGTTTTATTTAGTTAGTTATGTGATTATTGAGTAGACAATATTAAGGAGTTCATCAAGTTGTCATTATTAAACTTGAAATCAACATGCCAACATTATGGATTTCATTCATATGAATGTTCATTCGTGTCTTATAATTAATTTGTGTTTAACTCTTAGTTTAATTTCAATTCATTATTAGTTAGCTTTTGATTAGCTTTTAATTAATTCTTAGTTGATTTATAGTTATCCTTTATTTCATTTCAAGTTCACTTTTAATTAACTCTCAATTAAATATTAGTTAAGTCTTAATTCATTTATAATTAACTTTCATTTAATTCGCAACTAAATTTTAATTCATTTTTAGTTATATCATAGTTCATTATTAATTTCCACATGAATGGACATGGGCAACACATGGGTGCACATGGTTCACACATGGTTACACATGGGTCACACATGGGTGAACATGGATGAGATGTAGGTTGGAAGTTTATTGAAAAGTTTTTTTGAGTTAGGTGCCCAATGGGTATAAATAAAAATAAAATCCCACATTATTTTTCAGCCTATTGAACACTAGTTTTGGGTATGTATTTTTGTTATGATCTTGTTATGTTCTTATCATGTTTTTGAAATGAAATCCTTTTGCATTCACATTGAACATACATTGTGTTTTTTCATTTGATTTTTTAATTCCATGACTTGAATTTAAAACTAAACCTATGGTTTTTTATGTTCTTTTTGTGCCTATGACACATTACACATTTATTCACCAATTTTAACTCGTATGTTTCAACAATTAAAATACATTCATTAACATCAGTTGTGTGAGTTGAAATAACATATCATCTTGCATCCATTGCTTAAATCTTTGTTCAAAATCCCATATTATATTTTGAATAATGTGTGTTTTAAACAACCCGTCATGTCATAATGATTAACCTTTACATTCACACATATGCTTATGGAAGGCTTTCATGCAACTCACATTGAAAATCCTACAAACTTCATAGTTTTTTCGATCTAAACCCCTTTGTGATTTTTTCACAATTTTAAAAAAAAATCCACAAAAGGGTTGAATGTCGATAAAGGACCTTGTCCATTAGTGGAAGGGCTAGCACCGCCACTTTTGGCGGTTGTGCCATTAACACTCCCACTTCTATTGGTGAAATTGATATTAGGCATTGTCGTAGTTGTCCTTCAAGTCATGATAACACTCAAAGGGCATATTACCCTAGGTGATGGGAACATAATTGAACAATCAACACATTCACCATTCCTTAATCAAAGTTTCATGGACATGCATGAGCTTGTGATAATTATCCATTGATAACCCTTTCAAATGTTGTAACAACCCTTTCCATGCCATGAATGGGGTGCACAATTTGGAATTATACATAAGTTTCAAATTCCTAATGCATTTTTACCATATGTCAAATTCCTAAACAAAACAAATTACCCTTCAATATCGATGAAGCTCTTTGGTAGTTCCATAGAGTTTGTCCATGTATCTCATTATAATGGTATGACAATTTGTAATTGCCTTGTAATAAAATTCAAATCCTAATTCAAGGAATCCCTTCCTTATGATGGTGACAATGGTGGCATTGATGGTCAAAACCAATTGGTACTGCTTGGAACCCCCATTTTGTAAATCCATTAATACCACTTGTACTTGAAATATTTCTTGTTTTTTAAATTCATGGCACCTCCATGGTGACCTATTATCCTTAAACCATGGGCTCGAAACATTAATTCTTAAAGGATGTTGAATATGTTGAACCATGAGCTTATTTTTTAAATGATTCAAGATCACATGTCATGGGTTTATACCCCAAACACAAAACATCTCCAATTGTGTTCACATTATTTCCAAACTAAAACCATAACTATAACCCAATTTATCAACATTAATCAACTTAAAACTAACCGAGTAGTGAAATCAAAACATTTTACATAATATAAAATAATATAATACTATTGAAACTCCAAAATAAAGGGTATTAAATAAGGTTGTTTATTTAAAAAATTTATTTGTCACCTTGAAATCTCCCAAATCATAATGTTTTTGTCACATTTTTGGTACCATTAAAAAGCCTCAATGATATGGGTGCATTAAGGTGGTTTCATAATGTTTACATGGTGTAAGAAATATTGAATGTTGAGCAATTGTTTCATTTCAAATATAATAAAATTGAAAATTAAGGAAAATTGGGATGCGCATTTAGTATTGTTGGCAAATGCTCAAGATTAAAAAAATTGTAAGTCATGTTTAAAATGAAAGCAAAATAAACAAAAAATTCCCAAAATAAGAAGCACACGAACCACATAATTATTTGGTTTAATCCATTTTGACATTAGTGGAAAAATTCAGATCCTCACACATTTTGGTTATGTCTACTTTTAATTGTCATAAATTAATTTTTTATACAATAATTTATTTATTGCAAAATACATTACCTTACAAGACATTAATTGAAATTCAACTAAAAAAAAAAAGATTTTAATGTCAAACAATGATGGAAAACAAAAATCACTTTAGTTCAACTTGTAAATTTGTGAGGAACACAAAATCAAAAGACAATTCACAATACTTGAGACACCATAACAAAATGGTGTTTTAGGAAAAAAAAGGGGGGGATTTTAATGGGGGTAACTTTCATAATGCTACATGCTAATTTGTTTAAATATTATTAGGGAGAAGCCATACTCATAGCAAATTATCTCTAAAATCAAATCCCTACCACAACTTTAACAATCAATCAAACACCAATAGAAATTCGGTTTGGAAAAAAATTGATTTTGTTGTATTTCAAAGTCTTCATATGCATAACCTATGCACATATCCATGAGGATAACAAAAGAAATTTGAATTGCCATTCAAATAAATGTATTTTCTTATGTTATAACAAATAATCAAAAACTTATTGTCATTTCAAGATATATGAATTTTTATGAGTCCACCATAATCTTACATACCAATAATCATGCAACTTAGAAGGAGCTGACAATGATTTAATAATGGATTCAATTTTCTTTAATTTTTTTACAAATGGACCTTCCACTAGTTATTCCATCACACAACTTATTATTTCTTCTTTTCCATAACAAGGCCCATTAATAAACCCACAAGCATCAAAGGTCCCTACTTTTATGCTTGAACAAAATATGAAGTTTTACACTACAATTCTAGATGTGTTCTTGCTACTAATTCATGATACACTTGTTAACATTTTCCCTAATTTATCAATTAAACAAGAAAGGTGTTATTTTCAAAACATCATCTCTCCACCTATAACATGGATTTGAAATTGTTCCAACAAATCATTTAATCTTTCAACAATACCAAGACCAATTTGACAAAAGAAAAAACCCACCTAATTAATACAAGTTATCGAAGGTTGATAACTCATTACACCCAAATGCAAAAAAAATCCACACAATGCTTCAATTATTAATTTTAATGATGATGTTTTGAATTCCCAAACACATTCGAATAAACATTATTAAGATCCAATGTGATGTGCCCCCAAATTCTTTAAGAGACCTAAATGTGGATCCCAAAATGAAACAATGGAAAAAGAAGAGAATTAGGGCATGCTCTCAAAATTACACCATTTCAAGGGTAGGAGGGTGTGTTGGAGTTCTAGGATGGGATTAGAATGAATTCATAAGCGATAATTTAAAATGAAGTCAATTTGCACAACCAAGAAAAGAGGGCAATTAGTGTAAATTGGATGAAAATGGTGCAATGGACTTAGTAGAGAGAACTTCAAACACAATCTTTGTATGATTCGCAACCTTTGGGAGGAGGCACCACTCCCCTCCCCTATAGTGTACTTTATGCCTATCCATAGTGACAACATTCAAATGTCACTTTTCTTTGGGATTCCCAAATGGGAGTCCCAAAACTTTGGTTGCTCATATCTTTCTCAAATCAAATTTGTTTTAAAAAATCGAAGGCAATATTTTATAACCTTCAAAAAGATTTTTCCAACGATGTATAGCATGCCTCAAGCAAAGCTCATTTGACCCTTGCTTTCAAGGGGTTTGTGGTTGGGAGTCAAATTCCCAATTTGACTCTTGCCTTTTTTGAAATCATAATTCATGCAAATCAAATCTAAATGAAAAGTGCGAAGGCATTTTAAACATATATGTTTCAAGACCTTTCTAATGGTGTCATGGGGGCCCAATTTGGCATTTTTTGGTCTTTCCAACCAAGGCTCTAAACATTTGCAACTCTTGCATGAATGCAATTCCCAAAGTGGGAGTGCATTTAGGAGTCATTGGGTTTCATCCCTTACACTTTCCCTCATTTGTGAAAGTGTTTTTCACACTTAAACACATTATCTTGGCCTCATGGGCCCTTGTACTTTATACTTAGTCGCGAACCCAATTTCTTATGTGGATTGTTTTGGGTTTAGCAAAACCCAATGAGAATCGCCATTTGAAATTGATGCATCATATTGTTGCAAACCATGAAAGTTTAAGAAAATATAAAAATATAATGTTTCCTTCACATATTGAGCTTGACAATATCTCAAACTTCACAAATTTTGAAACCATTGATTTATTATTTGCATAACCTTAAATTCCATTATTGACAACAACACTTGCCAACAATGGGAACAATGATAATTGAAAGAAGAAGGGAAGATGTCTTAGAAAAAACTTTTAAAAATGACCTAATTTTTTCCATAAACATTCGTTAAAGGATGAAATCTTTTAGATGAACATATTACATTGAAAAAAGTGACAATGTAAGAATCCATTAGTTCACAAATAATATATTACAATTATGTACAATTTGTATTATATTTAGTTATAAATTTAGATAGTTGAAGGTTTTATCTTTTCCTATCTTTGATCTTGCCATGTATAAGACGACTATTTTTATCTTAATATCATCTTTTACTCTTCCTTTGAATCCAAAAATCTTAAAGATCATAGTTCCAATAAATTACACCTATTAATAATAGGTGTAAGATAGATACCTTCCACTCTTAAGGAATAGATGTAAGACCCCTCCCACTCTTAAGGAATAGGTGTAAGACCCCTCCCACTCCTATGCCTTGTGATCGCAGTATGTTTTAAGTTCACAATAACGTTCATCTTGTGCTTTCGAATGGGTAAAAAGCCCATGGATGGGGGACATTCTCAAAACGTAAGGCCGGACTCAGCTATTCATCATCCCTAAAAGGAACAAGTGGGTTCATCACACAATGGCTCTGGCCTTGAAATGACATCCATAAGGATGAAAAACAAAGTTATTCAACATACTAAATTCGGAAACACATGTTAGGGGTTCTAAAAGTGAGGTTCATCCAACTGGATGAACTCAAAACGGGAAACACTTTGGTCCGTTTGTGCCCTGCCTGCCACAGTGAACCAGCACCCCACTGGTGTGCACCATCATCCACTGAATTTCCTGTTATTACTCAGTTTGTGGATGAACCTTAACTGAGTTCATATTTGGTTTCACCTTGGTAACCAATTCTGTAGGGAAATAGGTCTCTTATATAGGTGGATAGGTAGGAAAATAGGTAGTTACTAGGTAAGAGCTGTTTTTACTACCTACCTATTTATTACCAACCTGCTTGTGAGTTGTTTGTAGGTTATAGGGTGGGAGAAAAAACGCAACTGAGCTAACCTAACCACCATGACCATGGTTAGATAGGAAACTGAAACCCAACAGAAAACTGTTTCCTGACCACTTATCATTCATTCATTCATTCTTCA
>Ga0116229_10015074_pt1 | contig 10617 bp, 8 predicted proteins | sample S1TSphgellanicum_3_FD_87313 | JGI IMG/M metagenome (GOLD analysis project Ga0116229, IMG submission 87313) | Host-associated microbial communities from peat moss isolated from Minnesota, USA - S1T2_Fc - Sphagnum magellanicum MG | ecosystem: Host-associated > Plants > Peat moss > Unclassified...
ACGTCGCCGCGATCGCGGCGGCGTAGTATCCGAAGACCATGAAGTCGTACATCTCGAGAAAGTTGCCGGATGCCACCTGTACGACGCTTCGTGCCAGTTTCATGAGGGGTTCCGCTTGGCGGTCGGCGACCGAGGCCCTGGACCGGGAACTGCATGAGCGCTGAACTTTCGCTGCGCGACGCGCGCCGTGTGGCGCTGGCCGCCCAGGGGTTCGGTGCGGCACGCGGAGCGCGGATCGGGCGCCGGGCGCTTGTCGCCCTGGTCGGGCGGTTGGGGTGCGTTCAGATCGATTCGGTCAACGTCGTCGTACGTTCGCATTACCTCCCGTTCTTTTCACGGCTCGGCGCGTACGACGTCGCTCTGCTGCACGATCTCTTGTACGGTAAACGGCGGCATTTTGCCGAGTATTGGGCCCACGAAGCGTCGATCGTCGATTTCGAGCGCTGGCCACTGCTGCGCTGGCGCATGGAACGTGCGCGCGACGGCCGCGGCACCTGGGGCAACATCGCGCGTGCCGGCCGCGAGCAACGCGCGCTGGTCAAAGCCGTGCGCGAACGGATCGCCAAGGAAGGTCCGCTGGCCGCCTCCGATTTCGAGGGCGCGGCCTCGCAGGGCTCGTGGTGGGGCTGGAGCGACACGAAGCGCGCGCTGGAATATTTGTTTTGGTCGGGCGAGGTGACGACGCGTCGTCGGCGCACGAGTTTCGAGCGCGAGTACGATCTGGTCGAGCGGGTCATTCCGGCCGACGTTTTGGCCCGCACCGTCGGCGAAGCCGAAGCGCAACGCGAACTGATCCTGGTCGCCGCGCGCGCTTTCGGCGTCGCGACCGAGAGCGACCTGCGCGATTACTTCCGATTGGACTTGGCCGACGCGCGCCGGGCGGTCGCGGAACTGGTCGAGGCCGGAGCGTTGGTCGCGCTCGCGGTTGAGGGTTGGCGCGCGCCCGCCTACGCCGTGCCGCCGCTGCGCATTCCGCGGAAAGACGTGGGTCGCGCTTTGCTCTCGCCCTTCGACAGCCTGATCTGGAACCGGCAGCGCGCGCAGCGCTTATTCGATTTCGACTACCGCATCGAAATCTACACGCCCGCCCACAAGCGCGTGCACGGCTACTACGTCTTGCCGTATCTGATCGACGGCCGGTTGGCGGCCCGTCTCGATCTCAAGCATGACCGCGCGACGGCCACCTTGCGCGCGCACTCGGTGCACCTCGAAAGGGGCGTGCGCGCGTCGGAGCTTGCCGAGCCGCTACGCGCCGACCTGGATGAGTTCGCGGCATGGCTCGGCGCGGAGCGCTCCGTCATTCCGCCTGCGAGATCGTGGAGGTGAGCCGTCGCGCGTCCGACGGTTCCGAGCGGGCAGCCATGGTTCCGGCGTTAAGCGCGTTCCGCGAACCAGTCGGCGATGTCGTCGAGTTCGCGATTGGAAATGCTGTGCGCGTGCGGGTATTCGCGAAACGTCAGCTCGGCGCCGCTGCGCTCGCGCAGGTAGCTTTCGGTTGCGGCGACCAGATGTGCCGGGATAACGTCGTCGAACGATCCGCGCCCGTAGAACAGCGGAAGATTCGACAACCGCTGGTTCACCGGTTCCCGCGCCGCATCGATCGCGAACGCGCCGCTGAGCAGGACGGCGCCGGCGAACCGCCGCGGGTCGTGCAGCAAGAGCGCGCCCGCCATCATCATGCCGGCGCTGAAGCCGAAGAGATAGCACGGCCGCGTCGCGCAGTCGTTCGCGGGGTCGTCGAGCCACGTACGCACGAGCGCGACCGACTCGCGCAGGCTCTCGGCGACCGGACGCGCGACCCCGCGGTTTTCGAACCACGTATAGCCGCCCTCCGCCCGCACCGGCGCGCGCAGGCTCGCGTAGATGAAACTGTTCGGCAGGCCGTCCGCGAGCTCGATCAAGTCGTGCTCGTCGGCGCCGCGGCCGTGCAAAAAGAGCACCAGCGGCGTCAGCGCGCCGTGTTTCGGCGGCTTGGACCAGACGACGATCAAGCTGCGGTGAGAATGTGAATGGCGCGGTCGGCAACCAGGTCGGCGGTCTTGGCGGCGTACTCCGCCATGTGCGGGGCGCGGGCGTGGGCTTTGAGCGCGTCCGCGCTCGCCCAGCGCTCGAGCATCACGAACGCGTCGGGTCCGAGCGGCGCTTGGAAGCGGCCGAAACCTTCGGCATCGACGACCGGACCGTATTCGATACACCCCTCCTCGGCATGCACGGCCGGGAGGTTCTCTTTGACGGCTGCGAGCAGCGCTTCGCGCTGACCCGGCTTGGCGGTGATGACGGCGACGACGTGAATCATACGTGGCGCTTCTTCCCACGACGCGCGGATTCCACCGCCGAGCCCGGCCCGAACGCGGGCTAAGGCGCCGGCTCGGGTGGCCCGATCTTCATCGGCGCCTACGTGAAGATGCCGGCGTGTGTGTCGGCTTAAATCTCGCGGCGGGTGAAGCTGTAGCAGGCCACCGCGAGCACCGCGATCATCCAGCAGAAGCTCCACAGCAGGAACGCTTCCGGTGGCGGGGCGGTCGAGGCGAAGGGGTTTTGCGCGCGGGCGTTCTGGTTCGCTTCTTGCGCGAGCAGCAGCGCCACCGGCTGCAATTCGAACGCGGCGCCGCGCCAGAGGCCGTCGGTCGGTAACAGCAGGCCCACGGCCGTCGCGCCGTGCTGCACGTCTTCGCGTTGCAGCGCACCCGCGATCGAGCCGACGATACCGGCGATCCAGGACGCGCCGAACGCAGCGACCACGGCGATCCCGCCGGCGATCGCCGGGAGCCGGGTGCTCGCGAGCAGCGCGAGCGTCAGCAGCGTCAGAGCTTCCGCGGACAGATACGTCAGCGCGCCAAACGGATGCGGTGGTTGGTAGCCCGCGACCAACCCGATCGATGCGAATTCGAGTCCGCCGACGACGAAGGCGAAGGCGACCATCAGGACCGCGAGGCCGAGCCATTTGCCGAGCACGTATTCGGCGCGGCTGAACGGGCGCGGCAGAAGGGCGAGCGCGATGCCCGAGTCGACGTCGGCCGCGATGGCCGACGACGCGAGGAAGGCCGCGGCAATCGCCAGCAAGACGCTGAACGCGTACGCCAAGAGCACGACCAGCACGCTCTCGATGGCGACGAGCGCCGCCGGCTCCGACGTCGACCCCGCCAACTTCGCGAAGCCCCAGGTGGAGAGGCCGATCGCGATCAGGCTCGCGCCTCCGAGGAACCACAGGACGCGGCGCCGCGTCGCCTCACGCAGGGTGAGAAACGCGATCGTCAATAACGGCGGCATCGGGAACCTTTAGGAGTTGCAGAAAGCGTTCTTCGAGCGTCGCGCGCGACGGCTCGACCGCGTGGATCTCCGCGCCGTCCGCGACCAGACGCCGCACGAGTCCGGGCACGGCGTCGTCGCCGATACCGCTCACCACGAACCACGGCGCGTCGATCTCGAGCTTGCCGAAGGAGCGCAGGGTCGCGATCGCGCCGGCATCGACCCCGCTCAGGTGCAAGCGCACGGAGGTCGTCGCGCCGAGCATCTCGTCGATCGAGCCGCTGGCGACGACCCGCCCCTTATCGACGACGGCCACGCGATCGCACACGCGCTCGACTTCGGTCAGGAGATGCGAGTTCAAGAAGACCGTGGCGCCGCGGGCTTTGAGCGATTCGACGATAACGCGCACGTCGTTGCGGCCGACGGGATCGAGCGCCGACGTCGGTTCGTCCAGGAAAACGAGATCCGGTTCGCCGAGCAGCGCGACGCCGAGCCCCAGCCGCTGTTGCATGCCCTTCGAGTAGGTCTCGACGCGATCGGCCGCGCGCGCGCCGAGACCGACGAGTTCGAGCGTGTCCGCGATCGCCGCCGCGCGGCCGGCGCGCGGCAAGCCGAGCAGGTCGGCGTGCAGACCGAGCACTTCCGCCGACGTCAGCCAACCTTGATAGCGGAAGAGTTCCGGTAGATAGCCGATCTTGCGGCGCGCTTCGCGATCGCCCAGCGGCGCGCCGAGCACCTCGCACGCTCCCGACGTCGGACGCACGAGGCCGAGGAAAATTTTGACCGCCGTCGTTTTCCCCGCGCCGTTGGGGCCGAGAAAGCCGAAGGCTTCGCCGCGCCCGACGGTCATCGTCAGATCGTAGAGCGCGGTCTTCTCACCGAATCGCTTGGCGACGGCGAGCGTGTCGAGGGCGGCCGCCCTCAACGCAACGAGTCGGCGATCGCGAGCACGTCCCGGCCGGCGAGCGGCCCGGCCACAGCGTAGAGGATGCCCCGGTTCTGCCAAATCACCGCCGCGCCCAGGCCCGTTTCATCGCCGATGCCGATGCCGCGCACGCCGTCGACCACCAGCGGTTGCGCGTACGCCTTGTCGACGGGAATCGGGATCGGTAAGGTGGTTGACATATCGCCCAGCGCCCGGAACGCCGCCGCCAAGCGCGGCGGGAAGCCCGGCTGTTGGAGCAGATAATTCTCGAGTACCGAGACCGACACGCCGGTGGAGAAGATCTTCGGCGCGCGCATCTGCGCGACGATCACCGGCGCGCCCTGGCGCAGTTCGCCCGGCTGTGCTTCGGTCTTCTGATAGAATGCGTGCGACGGCGGTGCCGTACTCAGGTACGTGGCGATCACGGCGCTGCCGAGATCGACCTCGAGCGCGCTGCCGTCCAAGCCCGGCGGCATGGGGCGCAGGACGAGGTGCTTCGCGGCCGCGGCGGCGCGGGCGCGGGCCGCGCTGAAGATAAACTGCTGCGAGGATGGTCCGATGACGCGTAGCGCGTTCAACGAGGCGGTCTCCGTCGCCGGCGGGTCCCCGTGAACCAAGCTGACGTGTCCGGTGGCGTCGTCGATCGGCCGCACGCCGGCGGCCGGCACGCGCACGGCGAATCGCGCCAGCGCGGAAGCCGCCCGCGCGTCGGGAGCGCTGGTCTCTTGTGCGTGAACCAGGTCGCGAGCCGTGCCGTAGTCGCTCAAATCGGGCATGCGGCTTAGGCCGCGCATATCGTCGAGCGTGATCGGAACGAAGGTAACCGTGTGCGGTTCGAAGACTTCCAGGAAGCTGCCGGCGAGCGTGCGCAGCGGCGTCGCGAGGAAGATCAGTCCGGCGACCGCTGCCGCCGCCGCCATCATCCAGGCTTGCGGAGTCCGCGCGCGCGGCGGCTTGACGGCTTGCCCCAAGGCGCGCCGGCAGACGATACACCCGTCGAGGTGGCGCATCGCGACGCCGCCGGCTTGGCCTCCGCCGCGAATGGTTTCGAGCTCGCCGGCGCTGAGATGCTGGTGCACGGTCAACCCTCCGAATACGAGATGTTCGACGCCGCCCGCGTCGCCTCATGTGTCACGAACGCCCTCGCCGGAGCGCCTGTGACGTTTCGCGCACCCGAGGCCGCCAGACACGGATCCGGCGAAAGCGCGGTTTGACGTCGCTTATTTAAGGCCGGGGACGGGTCTTGGCGGAAAGACCGCCACCACGAAACCATCGCTATCCGCATAGGGCGGGTCGAAGACGCGCGGCCGCTGCAGCGTGCGATCCGCAGCGCGAGCGATCGTGCGCTCTTCGCCGGGGACGACCGCGATCGCGCGCCCCGCGCGCTGCGCGGATTGCATCATCGCGAGTTGCAACTGCGGAACGCGCAGTTGCGCGAAGGCGAGCCACTGGCGCAGGACGAGATAGTCCGGCGACTGCGGAGCGACCGCTTCGCGCTCGCGGAGGGCTTCTTCGATCAACGCGTACGTCAACAGTCCGTGCTGGTAGCGCGACGATTCGAGCGCGGCCTGATCGCCCTGCGAGGCCGCCAGCACGTACATACCTTTTTCGTACGCCAGTTGCGCGAGGCCCTTATTGTTCATCGGACCGATCTTCTTGACGTCGCCGAGCGCTTGGCCCGATTCGCAAGCGTCGATTACCAAGACGATGCGATGGGCATCGATGGGTAGCAACGCCGCGGCTAGATCGAGGTCGGAGAGCGAGTGCCGTAGGATCGAGTCGAAACCGGCGGCGTCGATCGAAGCTTCAGGGCCGGAATATCCCAGATCGTGCGGGATCAGATAATAACGATCGCCGTACGCTACGCCGTGACCCGCAAAATAGATATACACGGCGTCCTCGGGCTGGGCGCGGCGCGCGAGCGCGGCGAGTGCCGCGCGAATGCCGCTTTTGGTCGCCTGCCGGTCCGTGAGGGTGACGACGTCGACCTCGGCCGAACCGTAGAGACGCGCTTCCTGGTCGCTCAGTTCACGGCCGAACGCGCCGGCGTCGCTCGCGGCGTAGCGCAGTGAGAACTCACGATTCGCGTAGCTGTTGACGCCGATCGCGAGGACGTATGCCTTTGCGCGGCGCGCGAGCGTGCGGGGCCCGAGCAGTTCCGTTTCGGCGGACGCGCTGCGGACGCCGTCGGAGTTGAACGCGTACGCTTGGAGTTGGTTCGTCCCGGCAGTCAGTTTGACGGCGGCTTCCAACACCGCCGCCCGGCTTCCGTGCAACGCGTCCCCCGGCCAGAGGTACACGAGTGAACCATTGCGGAAAAGGCGGACGTCGCCGGCGCCGCTGCCCCGCTCGTGGGTCGCGTCGGGCGGTGCCTGGGCCACCGAAACCCGCACGCGGATCGTTCGTCCGTACGGCGGTCGCGCGAGCACGGAGAGCGCGACCCGCGGCGAGCGCCGGTCGATCGTCGCGAGCGTGGCCGCCGACGGTTCGCGCCGAGCGACGAGGTCGGCCAATAGTCCGGGACTGAAAAAATCGTTGAAGAACGTTTCGGGTTCCGCGACGTCGAGGGTCTGGCCTCCGAACCGCCACAGGAGCGATTCCCAACCGCCGGGCGAACCGTCGAAGCTTCCGTTCGTCGCCGCGATCAGCCAATCGTCCGCGCCGCCCGCGCCGGGGAAAATCTGCCCGAGCTGCCGGTCGCGCCGCGCGTCCCACAGGCGCACGGTGTTATCCGACGCGGCGGTCACCAAGGTGCCGCCGTCGCCCGAATAGGCGGCGTCGTAGATCTTGTCGGTGTGACCCGCGTAGCGATGCGTCGTGCGTCCCGTGGCGAGTTCGACGAGGGCGGCCGTACCGTCTTCGTCTGCAAATAGCGCCGATTTTCCGTCGGGCGCGAAACCCAAGAGCGCCGCGGCCACATGGTGCGGCACGGCGAGTTCCTTCGCGGCCGCCGTATCGAAAAACTCATACCCGACGCTGACGTCGTTGACGGCTTGTTCCGGAAGCATGACCGCGTAGCGTCCGTCCGGCGAGAGGCCTCCGTACAGGAAGCCCGCCAAACCGCCGCTCGGGCCGGCCATCGCCGCCGCCGGAATCCGGCCGGTTTGTGTGACGGCGCCGCTCGCGAAATCGTAGCGCTCGATGGCTCCGCCGTACTCCATGAACGAGACGTACCGTCCGCCCGCATCGAGGCCGGCGGCAACGGAGGCGTCGAGCGTTCCGCCGGCCCGCACACTCCGTCTCGTCGAGATATCGAACACGTATGCATAGCGGTAGGTCCACGCGCCACGCCGGGGCTGTGCGTCCATCGTTCCGAGCAGCTTGGATCCGTCGGCCGAGAAGAAAGCCTGCTTGTTTTCGATCCTCAGCTGATATCCGTGGTCGAAGCGCGGCGGCAACGTCCACTGCGCGATCGGCGCGCCCGAGCCGACGTCCCAAACCGTCAGCGTGTGCGGCTCGACACAGGCTAAGCGGCGCGAGTCGCGGCTGAACGCGACGGCGCACGATCCGCGCAGATCGAGCGCCGGCTGACCCGTTGCGAGGTCCCAGAGTTCGGAGTGCTTGCCGACGCCCGTCACGAGCCATTGCCCGTTCGGGCTCGCCGCAACCCCGGATCGGCCTGGATTGTCGCGTACGTCCCAGAGCGGACGCACCGCGCCGGAAGGCACGTCGATGAGTTCGATGTCGCCGATGTCGTCGCCGGCTGCAAGTATTCGATCGTCCGGCGTCATCGCCAGCGCTTCAATTTCGCCGAAATCCATTGCACCTTGCTTGCCGCCCGCGACCGGATTGCCGTCCGCGTCGCGCGCCGGCAGGAGCACGGTCCGCGCCCTTGCGCCGGGGCGGACGTCGGCAATCACGAGCGCGCGATTCGACAGGATCAGGGCGACGTGCTTCGCATCGCGGCTATAGAGCGCGGCATGCTCGCAAAAGAACTTCCGAACGCCCGTTTCGCAAACGTATCCCGTCGAAGCGATCCAGGAGCCGATCAGCTTCCCGTCGGGCAGCGTGCGAAGCTCCACGCGCGTGGCCGGCAACGACCTGCGATTCGTGTCGGCCCACCAGCGCTTCATCTCGGCGGAGGACTGCGTCGCGATCACCTCGGACCGCTTGTCCGGGCCGTAGAGCACGACGCAATCCATACCGGCTCGCCGGCATTGCGGGGCGTCGGCTCGCGCGCGAGGTCGCGCCGGCGGAGCGACCGCGGTTCCCGTGCGGACGTCGAACGCGCGCGCGGCGCCGCCCTCCGAGGCATTCACGAGCGTGGCGTCATCGGCCGTGAACTCGACGTTTCCGCCATCGATTTGGCCGGGATGCAAGGGCGGAAAAGCGCGCAAGATGCGTCCGGTGTTGAGGTCCCACAAGCGAATGCCGTCAAAGCTTACGCTCGCGAGCAAACGACTCTTCGAAGCGGTTGCGAGCGCGGTGACGATCGAACCGGTGCCCTGCTGGACGACGAGTTCCGGTGCGCCGCCCGCTGCCGTCGACATCGGGGATGCCGGCGGGCCCGCGGCCTGCGGCGCATGCGCGCAGCCGGCGAGATTCAGCGCGCATGCAAAGACGGCGACCGGGACGGCCGGGATGTGCCCGCGGCGCGGCGCGCCGCGGAGGCGGATGGGCTCTCGCACCGAGTCTCTCCCACGCGAGGAGCGAACGCTTTCGAGGATAAAGTCCGAGCGTAGGCGAGAAATGCATTGCGGCGAGACAGTTTCCTGCACGTCGTCGCGCGAGCAGACATCGCCGGAGGTAAGACTGCGTCCTCTACCAGATGCGTTGCTTCGGACGGCTCGCTCGCTCTGCGAACGCTGGCCGAAGGCCGGCGAGGTCGCGCGTTTCGTCGGCGACCAATGGTTCTCGCTCGCGCTCGTGTTCGTGTTGGCCGCCGCCGGCTATGCGATGGACGAGCACAAAGCCGAGGTCGCGCCCTTCCTGATCGACTGGGAATCTCAGGCGCTCAACGTGTTGACGTGGGCCGATCCGCGCGTGCGTCGAGCCGATCACGTCACGGTCGTCGAGATCGACGATGCGACGTACCGGGCGCGCAAGCAAGGCGATCGCACCGACCGGCATTTGCTCGCCGCGCTCGTGCGCGATGCCGTCACAGCGAACGCGGCGGTGGTGGCGCTCGACATCGACCTCGTGCGCGACCCCGAGGACGACACGGTCCGCGCGCGGGCGAACGCCGATCTGCTCGACGCGATCCGCACGGCCGCGCGCCGCGAGCCTGCGATTCCGGTCATCCTCGCGGTCGCGTTGAAAGCCGACGACGGAGGCGGCTGGAGCGAGGTCGCCAACATCTTTGCGGATTCGGCGTTGCCGGTCGTCGATGCGGCGCCGGACCTACCCGCGCGCGCGCCGGTCGGCTTCGTGAACTCTCCGCTCGACCAACGCCAATTGCCGCTGGTGTTCGATGCGAAACCGCTAAGCGGCGGATCCCCTCAACCCATCTGGTCGCTCGGCCTACGGACGGCCGACGCGTACGATAGCGCACTGGACATCGCGCCGACCGCTTCCGACACGGCACCGACTCGCGCTGCGATTGCCGACGGCGAGTTCGTGTACGGGACGTTCTTGCCGCAGTCGGCGTTCCTGCACGTGTCGGCGAACGACCTCTTGAACGGAGCGCCGCAGGCGCGCGCCGCGCTCAACCATCGCGTGGTGCTGATCGGCGGAGTTCGTCACGATGCGGAAGGCCGATGGGTCGACCTCCACGACACGCCGCTGGGCTCGATGCCGGGCGTCTACATCCACGCCAATCGGATCGAAGCGATTTTGGACGAGCGCATCAAGCTTCCGGTGCCGTGGTGGGTGCCGTGGGTCGTCGACATCGCGCTCGGGCTCGCGATGGTGATCGTCAGCGCCCGCGCGCGGACGCCGGCGGACCAGCTGGGGCTCGTCGCGCTCTTCGCGGCGCCGTTCGTGATCGCGTACGTCGCGTTCGTGAACTTGCAATGCTCGATCGATTTCGCGCTGCCGCTCTTCGTGCTGATGCTGCACCTGGTGCTCGAGAAATATCGCGAATTCGGCCATCGCAAGGAAACCGTGAAGGCGGCCGATGCCGCGTAGGTTGGCCGCTCTGCTATTGGTCGCGAGTTTATGCGGGTGCGTCCCGCCCCGCCCCGCGGAGCCGGGAGCGCTAGCTTCGTCGATGCCCAAGCCTGCGGCTAGGCCTAAACCATCGCCCACCCCGCGGCGGAGCGCGACGTTCCATCATCATCCGGTGGCGCCCAAGGCGATCGGCCCTGAATTGGAGTTCAGCCGCGGGATTCCGACGCCGAAGGCCTCGCCCTGAGCCCCGCGCCCGGCTCACCGCGGGAGCTTGCTTTCCTTGACGAGCTTTCCGGCAACGGGCCCATTTCACGCGCCGTCGCGGAGACACCCTGATGCGGCCGATGCCGCGTAGGCTCGCCGCCCTGGCTCTGATCGCATGCCTGTGCGGGTGC
>Ga0116229_10015076_pt1 | contig 10616 bp, 1 predicted proteins | sample S1TSphgellanicum_3_FD_87313 | JGI IMG/M metagenome (GOLD analysis project Ga0116229, IMG submission 87313) | Host-associated microbial communities from peat moss isolated from Minnesota, USA - S1T2_Fc - Sphagnum magellanicum MG | ecosystem: Host-associated > Plants > Peat moss > Unclassified...
AAAATAAAAATAAATAAAAATGATCACAAGAGTTTCAAAAAATGAAATTCAAAAACGAAATGCCCATAGAGTTTGAAAAAATGGAATGCATGCTTTTGTGGGCATTTCATTTTTTCGGAACACTCACAAGTTTCTTGTGAGCTTTGTAAGTGTATGTGCAATTACATTTTGATGGAAAAATGAGCAAGGATTTATGAATATGTAAAGAACTCCTCCCAATTTGATTGGTGTAATTTGAGGGCACCTTAGGCAATATAGGTATCCTTTCCTCCATTATTTGCATGATGTTTCAAAAAATGGAATGCCTATTTTTCATGCATATTCTCCAGTCTTTACATTTGAAATTTTCATTTATAACTATGCCCTGGATAAATTTCTAGTTTATTGCAAGCTAAATCAAATCTAATTTAACATTCATACCTTGGGTTGCCAACAAAAGGGGGCAATGGACATGGAGAGGACCACAACAAGCACTAAACAAAGAACAACGAGGGGTGTGTGTCACACCGTGGCCTTGCCATTTACATTAAAAAGGTATCGCAAGGCAAAAGAAGAATTATGGAAACTCAAATATTTCACCATGCAAACATATAACTAATCTTCAAAAAAATACTCTAAAAGAAACCAAAATCCTTCAAAATATTATAACTCTATAACTAATCTCAGGTTTCAACACAAGCCAAAATATCATCTTTCAAAAATCCTCCTACAAAAATAGGCATATTAATTAGGGGCCAAAATCCCTTAAGCTACTATACTCTATAATGAATTTAAACACAATATCCTTGCCTTAGTAGGCAAGGCCAACAAATTAAATGTGGCACCAGGCTCGACACAAATACAAGCTAGTAACCAAGAGCAAGAAAAATTATTTTCAAAACTTTTTTATTATATCTAAATTGTGACGAACATTTTAATTATTTTTCTTGCATCATTAATTTAAAATAATAATCATAGTGCAATGGTTATAATTGCTCCCTTTAGCCCAAAGGTGCAAGGCTCAATGTTTTTCCAAATTTTTTTCAAAAAAAAATTCATAGATGATGAATAGATGAAAAAGATTGTAATGTTTTTGACAATTTCCTTGGGTTGAAGGAGATTTAACCAAGTTTCCCTAACTTTTTGGGGGAAAAAGGAACTTAAAATTTCCCAAAGCAAATGAGCCCAAGTACCTCACATGTTTCCCAAGGGAATTTGGATCATTTGTTCTAGGGAAGTTGCAAATGACTATCTCCCAAAGGATTGCTTGAAGAAGTTGCCTAAAGATTATATCATCTTTTTCGTTTATTCATAGAAAAAAAAGAAAAAGTTCACAAGTCCCCTTCTAAGAAAATTGCAAATGTTTATCTCTCAAGGGAAAAATTTGCTTGAGGAAATTGCTTGGAGACTATATTGTTTTTCATCCATGTATTAAAAAAAAATAGAAAGTTGAAAAAAGAATTGAGTTATGGACCTTTGGGCTATAAAAGGCAATTCTAACCATTGCACCACAAAAAAAATTTCAAATGGTGGGGCAAGAAAGATAGGTAGTTAAAGCATTCATCACAATTTGAGTACAATAAAAACAAAGTTGAAAAAAAATTCCTATTGGATATTGTCATACAAATTTGCACCAAACCTAATGTCACATTTAATTTGTTTCTCATGTTTAGTGTTTGCCACAAACCACTAAAACATATTACCTTGTTCATTGGGGATCCACTTTCATAGTAGTTCAGACTCAAACTAGTGAAGCATTTTATAAGGGTGTTTTACCAATCTTGTGTGGTTATTTGATTTTCTGAATAATCAGTAATTCCAATTCTTTAATTTTTTATAATAAAAAACATTTAGTTCCAATTATTTTTAATTTTTTTAAAAAAATAGTAATTTAAATGAATAATTCAAACAAAAACCAACAATCATAAAGGCAGTTTTTTGAAAATTTCAAAAATATTGAAAACTGCAATTATACACAAAAAATTGATTTTATTTTATAAATTTTTTTTTTCCCATCCCTCATGGGTAAATGGACATGTGCCCAAATTAATAACCAACATGTATATGTAACACATTTTAATAACCGCACAACATTGTGTTTTACTCTCCATGTAAAGTACCTTCCAACTTGTTTCAAGGTTCAAGCCTAGGGAGGCATCTCAAATAGCAAAAGGTATACTAAGTCAATTTATTTGGCCACAATGAACTACACACCATGCATGATGGATCATATGTGGGCATCAACCATTTTTCATGGTAGGCATGTCCCATAACTAACCATGGTGGTTAGCTATGTATATGTGCATGTTTAGTAGTTATGAAATGCCTTACCCACTTACCTAATGTAAAACTTGAGCACCACGTTGCTACACACTACCAATGATGATCAATTGATGAAAAAATATTGAATTTGTGAAAATTAATTTCCATTGGAACGAAGTTATCAAATGACATTGCATGTAAATTTAATTCAAATTTAATTGAAAACAAATTGGGTGCAAATTGGCGAAGAAGTTATTGAAAATATGTTCATGAATATGGTGTTGGAAAAAACAAACCTCTAAAAATACACACATGCAAAGCAACACCTTTCCATCCTCTTTACTTGGGAATGGAATAAACATATTTTAATTTGGAATTATTCAAATGATGGCTTCCAAACATGAAGTCTTATGAAACCTAAAGTTGTCCTATGTAAACCAACTACAATGAATCATCATCATTGGAATTCATGTTCTCACGAGTAATACAAATTGTTACGTATATTACAAATAACAGAGTGTGAGAGGTGTAATTATATTTTAAACTTAAATAAAAATGACATAAATATAATGGCATCGTCCTTGTGTATTTTACACCTTTATTTCATTTGTGGGAAGAAGCTAACAATCAATTTGTATTCATCAATGTGTATTTCTTTGTACTCTATTTTCTATTTTTAAAAATATGAATATCTAGCTATTGCTACCTTTTCATCAAGGTTATCATAAAAATAATTAAAAGAACTATCATGTGTACATGAAAGGAAATCATTTCCATCATTTTATGGGTAGAAATTCTTCTTGAAGTTATAATGGTTCATGTTAGTAGTCTTTTGTTTTGAATGATGGAAGGATTCTAGATTATTTTCCATTTTGCATGTATTTCATTTGTTAGAGGGCAACTTAATGTATTATATAATTCAAGGAAATAATGATTTATCAACAATTTGTGGCATTGTTTTTTGTTGCTTGCAATTTTTTAAAAATATTGATATCATTTTAAAATATTGATAATGTTGCAAAAAATTATGCGACAATTAATTTTAGGTCAAACATTGAAAAAAACTGTCATGTAATTCTTTGAACAATTCTTCATTTAACAATTCCAAATTGTGTATCAATTTCTTGTTGCAATAATAATTGACAATTTAAAACCTAATATTTTGACCCACTTTTTTAAAAAATTGGGTTGATTTGGTTAATATTGCTCTTTGACAATCATAAATGACTATAAACTTGGTTATGAAATTTTGTTTTTAACTTTTCACATTTGGTATTTGATAAAAAAAAATTTGACTTAAATTTACCTTGGGACTCTTTAATGATCAATTGATCAACATATGTTCAACTTTTTAAATAAGCAAAATTTGAGTTAAAATTAAGAATAAAAACTCATTTGTAAAGAGTTTATAGCATGTTCCCAACCATTTAATTGGTGTTCCGAAAACAACAAAAGGTGTTTAGTCAATGATTAATTTCAAATTTAATTATATTATCATTTATGTCAAGTTTTTATCACAAAACATTAACCTTTGTGGGATTTATTTGTTGTTGGAACCTAGTGTAGTGCGAACAAGGTTTTAACTATTTTTTGAGTTTGAAGGGGTTTATCCATGAGGCTTTGCTTTGGAGTCTCATCTTTCATGTTATGAAATTCTATAACACATCAAGGAACAAAAGGTTGGTTTGATGTCATGGTTGTTTTATAGTTTGTTTATATTTTGAACTTGAATTCTTACAGTTTATAGGGGGATAATATTTTGATTTGTATGCATGTTTTAATGTGTGTGACTTAGTTAGGTCAATATTGTTGGGTGCCAATTTAGTAATGCACAACATTTATCAAATTTTTTTTTTTTCCATATCAATTTGCTACTAACAACAACAATAATAATAACATTATCTATTTAGTTCATGAAATTAGACAAGGGATGGATGGTCAAATGCTTGACAAGGTGAAAGCATGATAAAATAAACTTATAATACTTGTAACATAAATGGAAAGTAGCCACATAATAAATTTTGAGATGTGTTGAATTTAAAGATATTATTTGTTTCAATAACCAATATGAGTTCATGTTCTTTAACTTCACCATAACTATATCGAACATGTCACCTTATCACATGTTTAATTTACATTTGAACATTATAAAAAATGCAAAAAAATGCAAGTATATATCCATTCCTACAAAATAGTAGACAAAATATTAGATATTTTTCATTTTCAAGTTAATGGAGCCTAAAGATGTATTTATGTAGTTTTGAACTTCTAAATATGATAGACATAATATATCAAAAATTTAAGTAAAATTTGTAAATTTGAACATAATATTCACAACTAATTTTGAATGTATTGTTTTACATATTTTTATTATATTTAAGTTTTCAAATTTTGTGTTCAACTTAGCATGTTCTTTATGAAAGGCATGATCGTTTCATAATGAAAATTAAAGAGATTTTGAATATGTTTTCTTGTAATCATGTTGAAAATTAGACCATTTTTAAATTGAAATTTTCAAGGACTAGTTTTTTTTGTCTATTTTACCATGAATTCAACAAACTACCAAAAACAACAAACACCAAGAAATCTACACACTAAGAATACTAGAACCATGAATATAATTTATTTATGCCACCCAAATTAAACTATAACTTGCCCAAAACATTACAACTTACCATGAAATAAAAAAACTAACTCATGACCATCATAATTCTTCACAAATGGATGTTGGAATGCCAAAGTATGTAAAATGTGTTTTGAAGCCTTAGGTATTTCACAAATAGGGTTTATTTTGTTTAATAAAGTAGGATATGGACCATCTATTTTTCATCATTTTTTATTTTTTTTAATGAATATTTAGATAATTGAAACCTTACATTAGTTCAAATAGTTATGTCAACATCTTTCATGTGTGAAAATTGTGGATGCATATTTGGACTCCCAATAGGATTTTCTTGCCTTGAAATTTAAATTGTTTCCTTCATAGCCATTTTGTAAATCAAACCATTGACTTTAGTCCTTTAGTGTTTTGTTCCCATTTTGCTTCCCCCCTCCACCCCCCCACCTTTAGGCTCTTACATTTCTTATTAGCCTTTTCTTGGAGTTGTTTTTTTCTCTAATAGCTACCATATACTCAGTTAATTAAATTGAATTTGTGCACAACACAATAAGGGATGGACCTTATTTCTTATTATTCATAATGATTTTGAGAATTATAAAGCAATGTTAAAAGTCTTGAAAGTTGATGTTATAAAATCTAGATTTCAATCAACACACAATGTTTTTTTTTTTCAATTTTGTGATGTTCAAATGGCAATCACCCATAATCTGAACATTTAGCAAAATTTGGTGATATTTAGAATGTGAAAGTAAAAGAATGTTAAACATTATTTCATGTTGTAGGCAATTGTGGTGATTTTTGGCAAAATTTTAGAATGTTGTTCATTTTTTGGCAAAAGAAAAAACTTAAAATAGGGAGTTTGTGACATAATATTATTCTTTCAAAACATTTTTCACATGTACAAATTTGCCACTAAATTTGTAACGCATATGTACTTCTTGCCTATTCCATTTCGTCATTGTATATTTCATTGATGTAACAATGATGTCAAATTTGTTAAATTTCAAATGTGAAATGTTTAAAAACATATTGTGATTCATTTTAACATGTTGATTTTGTCATTAAGGTTGTCTCCATGTCCATCTTCATGTTGGTTGGGCCCTACCTTTTACATGAGAAAGGACCATCATTTCAAGGGAAATTTTGCACCAATAGGTGTTATTCACACAAGTGTTATTGGTTACATGTGATCACACATAGGTGGTAAAGTGGTTTTCTCTTTACATCATTCATTATTTGTTTTATCATGACCTTAATTTTGGGCTTCTGACCAAGGCCAAGGCATGGGAATGGGAGCTAGTTGTGAAAAAATCTTAGGATTCAAACACACTCCCACAAATGATGCGAAGGGTGAGTCTCAACATTATAGTTTTTCACTTTGAAAGTTGGAATTTCATGATGTTTCGAATCTTTGGGACAAAAATGTTGGTAATAAATGTGTTCCAAACTGGTCCCCTTGGTATACTGGATTGAAATTTTTTTGAAGTGTAAAGATCGAAAATGGGATCTTATTTTTCATTATGGTATAGAAATTAAATAGACAAAAAAATGGTTGAGAATCAAATTGATGATTTAACTATTAACCATTAAAACCTAGAAACATGATTCAACCAACCTTCAAATTGAAATTGTGACATGGCATTGGAAAGATTTTTCAAAGGCTACAACTTTTCCATTAAAAGATCTTCAATCAAAGTTTGTACGTGGGAGTTATAATGAACTCACAAAATTATGGGATTCATAACTTGACAAAATCAAGTCAAATTTTCGAAATGTCAGTTTAAGAGTCCTAGGATTTTTTGCCATTTTAATGCAAACCTTGAAACTAGTCACAAAATGTATTATAGGAGATTAAGTGATGACTCTTATTCAAGTCTAAGCCATAGTGTTTTGTGAATTTGGTTCGCCCATGATGGCACTAAAAGGAAAACCCCCCTTTACCAACTACATTTCCAATTCCTTTTTAACTATAATTTCCAATTGAAAATAACAAACTTAGTTAGAAGATTTTATTTGCAATTGAAATTTACTATTGCAACTGAAAATTGTGGTAATCAATAAACACAAGTTGAAAATGACATTCTAGTTGAAATTGTTAGCCATGTGTTAACACCACATCAATTGCCACTTCAAACCATTTTAGTTGTGAATGACATTAACTATTATAGTTGAAAATCATTTTCAACTTGAGCAATAGGGTGGATGAATTTCATCCAATGACATTTCATGAAATCATTGACATGTGGAGTAAAGAGACGATGACACATGGTAGTGATCAACTATTTTTAAATTAAATATTTTTGATAAATAACATTAATTTAAATTGTCCATCTTGCATCCAATAAAATTTTGACATGTGTACATAAATTTTATATCTAACCAAGCCTAGGTAACATATTTACATACCTACCTAAGCTTGGTTAGATATGTAGGTAGTTAAGTGCACCTAAGTAGCTTAAACTACATACCCATCAAAACCTAGTTACTAAATAAATTAATTTAAGATAAACCTATTTTATTTCTGGTTTAATTTTTAAGGTACAACCAATTTCATTGGTTCATCCCAAGTACCATTTAAAAAAATAAAAATGGTTGGTGCATTTAGTTTGCAAACTTGAAACATATAACAAAGAATATGGGACAAACATTTTAGTTGCATTTTAGTTGTAGCTACTAGGATAAACATGCTAATAACTTAAGGACAAAGAGTTATAAATCTTTGTACATCAATTTTTTTCCTTTGGAGTTTTAAAAGATTTTTTAGCCCTTCACCTTGCGCATCTAATGCAACAAAAATCACTCAAATCGATCAAGGAATGAACAAGATATGTTTTTTCCAAGTGAAAGGGGTTGTGGGCATTTGGGTTGGCACATATGACCAATTTGTGTTATGGAGCTTAAGATCTTTGGACATCATTCTATTATTTTTGCACTTCAAAAAAGTTTTGTAAAACTTAAGATGATGCTTTCATAGCTTTTTAAATTGTTCAAAACAAACAAGAAATGAAAAAAAATGAGATTTGAAAATAAGGGGGTCTAAATATTTTTTTCTCTCCTTGAACAAGCTCATCCTCTTCTTACTTCTTTGTTGTTGTTCCTTTGTTTTTGGAGTTCGAAGAAATATTGTAAATCTTCACTTGGCTCACACACAGTCATGAATTTTTTTCCTCAAAAAACAATAAACTTAAAAAATATGATACGAGTTTGGTGATAGGCATGTTTACCCTACCCATTAGTTATGTTATACTAGCCTAATCCATCTATTAGTTATATTAAATATTAAACGTATAAATATCTAACAAATTAAAAAACCTATTATCATCATTATTAAATATTTATAATAATAAAAAATAATATTATTATATTTTTATCTTGCTAGATATTAATTATAATTGCATTAATTAAAAATTCAAATAATATTTCTAATATTCATTAAATATTTAATTATAATTTAACTTTTAATTTATAGTTAATCATATAATTAATGGTAGTAATAATATAAAATAATACATATTTATATACATCAATACATATAATCAATTATAATACTCATATAAATTAATGTTAATATAATCATATTTATAATTGAATATTAATTATATGACATTATTTTAATTATAAAATAAAATTTTATTAATGAATAATGGTTGATAATATTATAATATTCATAATAACTTATTGTTTATACATTATAATAATATATATATATATATATGTTAGTAGGTAGGTATCTACTTACTAGTAATTAATAATAATTAATAGGTACCTAATATAGATATGACTTACTATTACAAATAGTCCCTAAGATAATCAATGGTAATCATATAATTGTTATTTGATGAATATGGAGGGTCCGCTTGAAAGGGCCAATCCTCCATAAAAGTGTACGATTGAAATGTTTTTTTTCATCTATTTGCTCATTCATTCAGAGAATGTTTTCACATTTGAATTTGACCATAAGTGTCCTTGGATTATGTAAGTAGTTGATGATTAAATAAACATCACAACATGGAATTGGTAATTTTGCACTTGTAGTTTAGTTGATCCTCATGAGATTTAGATTGGTCACAACTTTATTTACAATCCCTACAATTAACATTTGAAACATAAATGTACCTCAAATTTCATCCATCCATCATCCTAATATGTCATCCAATTACAAACAATGTTCAACCAAGATAATCACATGCTCGACTTGTGGAGTTGTGGCATTTTCCAGCTAAAATAATTACACTTAAATGATGTCACATTTAAATCAACCTTTCGAATAAGAATCAACTTTAGAAGTTGACAATGCTACCCGAATTGGGAGAAGTGGTCTACCATTTAAAAATAAGTTTCAATTTCTGAGCATCTTAGTTGATGGTTCAACTTAATTGGCAGCTCCCATTTTAATAAAATAAAGTAAAATAAATTTAGTTGGAATCCAATTGGAAACAATGTGCAATTGAAAGTTGTTTAGTTAAAAAAAAGGTTTTCCTTCTAGTGTGGTTCATCCATCCTTGCATTATTTTAATTACAACATGTTCTAATCATCTTCTTTCTTGGTTTGTGCAAGTTGATTTCACCTTGAACTTTTGCTTGTGAATTCATCTTAATCCCCATCCCAAAGCTCCCATTCTAATTTCTTTCTTGGGAGTTAGGCATTGCACCTTGGGTTTACATTTTGTTATAAATTTGGGAATCGACATGATTTTTAACCTCAATGTCACTTGACAAAGTTAGGGGTGCATTTTGTTCACACTAATGAATTTGATATAGTAGTTAAGTTTACTTCAATTTTTGAGTTGGTGGAGCAAATGGGGGAGGAGTTAGTTGTATTGTATTGATTTGTTATGAAGTGTTGCTAGTTGTTGGAGGAATCTGATGGAGAGGTGAGGGGTTTTACAAGTTTTGAATTTGGGCAATGGCAAGTGAAAACAAGAATTATATGTGGTTTGGTTCTCTTTGATTTTGATTTTTGATTTGTGTGATTTGTAGTTGGAAATTGTAAAGCTTCCTATTTCGCCTCAAGCATTTATGCAATCACACTAGAATATTTTCAAGCGCATTGACTGAGGGTTAGAATATTTTGTGGCATCTTGGCTTAGGATTAGAATCATTTATGGCATTTTGACTCAACGTTAGAATACATTTTTGTATGGTGATGACTTTAGCATGGTCATATTGAACTCTGATGAGTAAGTTGTCAACTGGTTGGTTGGTGTGTGGGTAGGATTGAGAATTGTTGTTGGGTTAGTAGCTAAGTCAGTCAAGTAGCAGCAGATCTACAGTGTTTGCATTTAGGGTTTCCTGTTTTGGGGGATGGGGTTTTGGAGTAGTTTTTGCTGGAAGTTAGGATTGTTGTTTTTTGGGTGTGAGCTGTTGTGTTTGCCTGTCAATAGTAATAATAACAAGAAAGCTTCAATTCAGGTTTTGGGTAGCTTGAAGGATCTTGGGTGCACATGGTTGGATCATTGTTGGATTCTTCCAAAACAAAAAAAAAGAAAAAGAAGCTTGAGCAGATTGTTGAGTTTTTGGTAACTTGAAGGATTTGGGTGGCAGTTTTCGGCTGTTGGATTCTTCAAAGTCTTCAGTAGATGTTCAGTTTTTTGGTAGCTTGGAGCATTTGGATCCACCTTTTTTTTTTTTTTTTTTTTTTTGGATTTTTTTAAAGCTTTAGTAGATTTTTTTTTTTTTGGTTTTTTGAAGGTTTTGGGTGGCGGTTTTTGTTTTTTGACCCTTTTAAAGTTTCAAAAGTTTTTGTGTTTTTTGG
>Ga0116229_10015077_pt1 | contig 10616 bp, 13 predicted proteins | sample S1TSphgellanicum_3_FD_87313 | JGI IMG/M metagenome (GOLD analysis project Ga0116229, IMG submission 87313) | Host-associated microbial communities from peat moss isolated from Minnesota, USA - S1T2_Fc - Sphagnum magellanicum MG | ecosystem: Host-associated > Plants > Peat moss > Unclassified...
AGAGCGCATCGCACCATGAATGGCCGCAATTTTATAAGAAGATTGCGCCGCTGGGAACACCGGCGCAGATACAGATGGCGGGCGGGCGGATTTATATTACGCTGTTCGACCAGTCCAGCCACGGCATTTCGACGAATTGCGTCGTGCAGCCGGCAATTTCTTCTTCCCCGGCGCCTGTGCCGGCGGCGCCTTGTAGCTAGCGGGTTTCGTCTCCTGATGGTACATGGTGACACCGGGCGTTACTTGGCGCGGCTACATCCCCAATTCCGTCAGCCCCGGATGGTCAGCCGGGCGCGGCCCTGGGGCCGGCCAGTGGAATTTGCGGTCTTCAGCCTTGATTTTTACGTCGTTTATGCTGGCTTGGCGCCAGCTCATGAAACCGTGTTGGTCGAATAGCCAGTTTTCGTTGCCATAGGCGCGCCACCATTGGCCGGTGGTGTCGTGGAATTCGTACTGAAAGCGGACGGCGATCCGGTTCTCGTGGAAGGCCCAGAGTTCCTTGATGAGCCGGTATTCTTGTTCCTTGGCCCATTTGCGCGTCAAAAATTCGACAATTGCCTCCCTTCCTGCGAAAAATTCGTCGCGGTTGCGCCAGGTGCTGTCCTCCGTATAGGCCAGAGAGACGCGCACCGGGTCCCGGCTGTTCCAGGCGTCCTCGGCCATGCGGATTTTTTGCGCGGCGGTTTCGGCGGTGAACGGGGGCAAAGGCGGGCGGGGCGGCATGGCGGGCTCCGGGCATGTAGGGGCAAGAAGGCAAGTAAAAGATAAAGCAAGGCCTTCTTTTTTGTGTACAAAAAAGAAGCAAAAAAAACTTTTGGACTTTAATCCGTGCTTGTGAAACCGCCCTTGGCCCAGTTTAGCAAAAGTTTTTTGCGCGCTTTTTTTCAAAAAAGCGCTACTTCTCTTGTCTCTGGACTTCTCCCTCTGTTGCGGTGCATCAAATACCGGATTGCCATATTAAAGGTGCCCCATGCCGCTTTCCAAATCATCCCCCCGCAAGCTGCTCCATCTGCGCGACATCACGCTCCGCGGCTATGAGCGGGAGGATGGGATGATTGATGTCGAGGCGCATATGACCGATTCGAAGACCCATTCGCAGAGCATGCGGGACCGGGGCGGCCTGAGCGCCGGGGAGCCGATGCATGATATGTGGCTGCGGGTGACGGTGGACCGGGAGATGACCATTGTGGCGGCCGAGGCCGCGATGGATGCCACACCTTATAGCGTATGCCCTGGTGTGGCGCCGAATTATGAGCGGCTGGTGGGCTTGAACATCGGCAAGGGTTTTTTGAAGGGGGCGATGCAGCGCCTGGGGGGCGTGGAAGGCTGCACCCATTTGCGGGAATTGCTGCAGCAGGTGGGTACGGTGGCGTTTCAAACCACGTTCAGCCTGCGCGACCAGGCGAATAAGGCGCGGGACCCGCAAAAGGGCATCCATCCGGCATTTTTGAACACATGCTACACTTATAATGAGAACGGCCCCCTGGCCGCCCGCTACAAGGCGGAAACCGCCGCCGAATAGCCCATTTTTTCTGGCGGCTGACGGCTGGCCACTGGCAACTGTTCATGTTACTGCCCGCGCGCGGCCCGGCAGGGCCATGAACGCGGCATAAACAACGGAAGCGGCTTAATTGGGCGAGATTACTATTTTGGGCGAGACGGGCTTTGCGGCGCGGTATGCGGCCGCCCTTTACGCGCTGGCCTTTGAGCAGAAGATTCTGGACCAGACAGTGGATGAGATGGCGGCGCTGGGCCGGTTGATTGCGGAGAGCGAAGATTTGCGACGGTATATCGGCACGCCGCTGACCGATGCGGCCAAGGCGGCCCCGGTGGTGGACGGGATTCTGGCTCAACAGGGGTTTTCAACCCTGGTGCGGCATTTTGTGGGTGTTGCCATAGCCAACCGCCGGTTGCGGGATTTGCCCAAGCTGGTTGCCGGTTTTGCCGCCTATGTGGCGGGCAAGCGGGGCGAGATGGTGGCGGATGTCGCCTCCGCCCATCCGCTTTCCGATGTGCAGCGCACGCAATTGCGCGCCCGGCTGACCGAGGCTGGCTATTCGAATGTGAAGCTGAATGAGCGTGTGGACGCGGCGTTGCTGGGCGGGCTGGTGCTGAAAGTCGGCCCGCGGATTTACGACACGAGTTTGCGTTCAAGACTGCAAAGACTGAATTATTCCCTTAAAGGAGCCGCGTAATGGAGATCCGTCCCGCCGAAATTTCGGAGATTCTGAAAAAACAGATCGCCGATTTCGACACCGTTTCAAACGTGGCCGAGACCGGCCAGGTGCTGAGCGTAGGCGACGGCATTGCCCGGATTTTTGGCCTGACCAATGTGATGGCGGGCGAGCTGCTGGATTTTCCCGGCGCCGGCGTGAAGGGCATGGCGCTGAATTTGGAGATGGATAATGTCGGCGCCGTGATTTTCGGTGATGACCGGCAGATTCGCGAAGGTGATACGGTCAACCGTACCGGCGAGATTGTGGATGTGCCGGTGGGTAAGAGCCTGCTGGGCCGCGTGGTGGATGCACTGGGCAACCCGATTGACGGCAAGGGGCCGGTTTTTTACGAGGCCCGCAAATATGTGGAGACCAAGGCGCCGGGGATTATTCCGCGCAAATCCGTGCATGAGCCGATGCAGACTGGCATTAAAGCCATTGACGTGCTGATCCCCATCGGCCGCGGCCAGCGTGAGTTGATTATCGGTGACCGGCAGACCGGCAAGACGGCGCTGATTATCGACACCATCATCAACCAAAAAGCCGCCAATGAAGGCGATGATGAGAGCAAGAAACTTTATTGCATCTATGTGGCCATTGGCCAGAAGCGGTCCACCGTTGCGCAGCTTGTGCGCACGCTGGAAGAGCAGGATGTGATGAAATATTCCATCGTCGTGGCCGCCACGGCGTCCGACCCGGCGCCGATGCAGTTTTTGGCGCCGTACACTGGCTGCACGATGGGCGAGTATTTCCGCGATAACGGAATGCACGCGATGATTGCCTATGACGATCTTTCCAAGCACGCCGTTGCCTACCGGCAAATGTCGCTGCTGCTCCGCCGGCCGCCGGGACGTGAAGCCTATCCGGGCGATGTGTTTTACTTGCATTCGCGCCTGCTGGAACGCGCCGCCAAAATGTCCGATGCCGAAGGCGCTGGTAGCTTGACGGCGTTGCCGGTGATTGAAACGCAGGCAGGCGACGTTTCCGCCTATATCCCCACCAACGTGATTTCCATCACGGACGGCCAGATTTTCCTTGAGACGGAGCTTTTCTTCAAAGGCATCCGCCCGGCCGTCAACGTTGGCCTTTCGGTCTCGCGCGTCGGCTCCGCCGCGCAGATTAAAGCGATGAAGCAGGTTGCGGGCAAAATCAAACTCGATCTCGCGCAGTACCGGGAAATGGCGGCGTTCGCGCAGTTTTCATCCGACCTTGACCCGTCCACCCAAAAACTTTTGGCACGCGGCGCCCGGCTGACCGAGCTTTTGAAACAGCCGCAATATAAGCCGCTTTCGGTTGAAGAGCAGGTGGTTTCGGTTTTTGCCGGTGTGCGCGGCTATCTGGATGGCATTGCCGTCGACCGGGTTGGCAAATTCGAGGCGCAGCTGATTTCCGAATTGAAGGCGAAGGCGCCGGAAATTATGGACGCGATTCGCGCCGACCAGCAGATCAAGCCCGAGGTTGAGAAAAGCCTGATTGCGTTTATCGAAGCGCAGCTGAAGGCTTTTGGCTAACCATGCCGAGCTTAAAAGCGCTGCGGACGCGCATCAATAGTGTGAAGTCTACACAAAAAATCACCAGCGCCATGAAGATGGTGGCGGCGGCAAAACTGCGCCGCGCGCAGACACAGGCGGAGGCTTCGCGGCCTTACGCGAAGCGCATGGGCGAGATGATGAGCGCGATTGCGGCGGGTGCCGCCGACAACCCCAACGCGCCGAAACTTTTGGTTGGCAATGGCAGTGAAAAAACCCATTTGCTGGTCGCCATAACCGCGGATCGCGGCCTGGCCGGCGCGTTCAATTCCAATGTTGGCCGGCATGTGCGCAACAAGGTGCGAAAGCTGGAATCCGAAGGCAAGACCGTCAAAATTCTGGCGGTCGGGCGCAAGGGGCATGATTATTTCCGCCGTGAAATGGCCCAGCAGATTTTTGGCACGAAAAATTTCGTCGGTCGTAAAACCCTGGAATTTCATGACGCCGAGGCGATCGCGGACATGATTGTCGCGGCGTTCCGCGAGCAAAAATTTGATGTTTGCACGTTGGTGTTCAATCGGTTTGTTTCGGTCATGACGCAGACGGTGAGCGAAACGCCACTTATCCCGGCGGTTGTGCCCACCGCGAATGATAACGGAGCCGAAAAACAAAATTACGAGTTTGAGCCGGATGATGGCACGCTGCTGGACCGGCTTTTGCCGCGCAACCTGGCGGTGCAAATTTACGCGGCGCTGCTGGAAAACAGCGCCGGGTTTTATGCCAGCCAGATGACGGCAATGGATAATGCAACGCGCAATGCTGGCGAGATGATCAAGAAATTATCTCTCAACTACAACCGCGCGCGGCAGGCAAATATCACGAAAGAGCTTATTGAGATTATCTCAGGCTCGGAAGCAGTTTAAGGGTGCAGAATCATGGCAAGCAATAATACCGGTCACGTCACGCAGATTCTCGGCGCCGTGGTGGACGTGCAGTTCGAAGGCGAATTGCCGTATATTCAGAACGCGCTGACGACCAAGATCGGCGACCGGACACTGGTTCTGGAAGTGGCCCAAGAAATTGGCGAGCAGACAGTGCGCTGCATTGCCATGGACACGACGGATGGCATGGTGCGCGGGCATGAGGTGACGGATACCGGGGCGGCGATTTCCGTGCCCGTGGGGCCGGGCACGCTGGGGCGCATTTTGAACGTCATCGGTGAACCGATTGATGAGCGCGGGCCGATTGAGGCGACGTCGCGCATGCCGATTCATCGTGATGCGCCATCGTTTGAGGACCAGTCTGCTTCCGCGGAAATTTTGGTGACGGGCATCAAGGTTGTGGATTTGCTGGCCCCTTATTTGAAGGGCGGCAAGACCGGGCTGTTCGGCGGTGCTGGCGTGGGCAAGACCGTGCTGATCCAGGAATTGATTAACAACATTGCCAAGGGCCATGGCGGCGTCTCGGTTTTTGCCGGGGTGGGCGAGCGGACGCGCGAGGGTAATGACCTTTATCATGAAATGATCGATGCCGGCGTTATCAAGCTGGGCGAGAACACAACGGAAGGCTCCAAGGTCGCGCTGGTTTACGGCCAGATGAATGAGCCGCCAGGTGCCCGCGCCCGCGTTGCCCTTTCAGGCGTGACCATGGCGGAGTATTTTCGGGATGTTGAAGGGCAGGATGTGCTGTTCTTCGTGGATAATATTTTCCGCTTCACGCAAGCCGGCGCTGAAATGTCCGCGTTGTTGGGCCGCATTCCCTCCGCCGTGGGCTATCAGCCCACGCTGGCAACCGATATGGGCGCGCTGCAGGAACGGATCACTTCGACGAAGAAGGGGTCTATTACCTCGGTGCAGGCGATTTACGTGCCGGCGGACGACTTGACCGACCCGGCGCCGGCGGCGTCCTTCGCGCATCTGGACGCGACCACCGTGCTGAACCGGGCGATTTCCGAAAAAGGGATTTATCCGGCGGTGGACCCGCTGGATTCCACATCCCGTTCGCTCGACCCGCGGATTGTGGGTGAAGAACATTATCAAGTCGCGCGCGATGTCCAAAAGGTTTTGCAGACCTACAAATCCTTGCAGGATATTATCGCGATTCTCGGCATGGATGAGCTTTCCGAGGATGACAAAATTCTGGTGGCGCGGGCCCGGAAAATCGAGCGGTTCCTCTCGCAACCATTCCATGTCGCGGAAGTCTTCACCGGCTCGCCGGGGGTTTTTGTGGACGTGGCGGACACGATCCGGTCCTTCAAGGGCATCGTCGCCGGCGACTATGACCATCTGCCGGAAGCGGCGTTCTATATGGTCGGCACAATCGAGGATGCGGTGAAAAAAGCCGAATCCATGAACGCGAAATAACAATGCCAATCACGCTGGAAATTATCAGCCCGGAAAGACTGCTGCTTTCCAAGCCCGTGGACATGGTGGTGATTCCGGGCACGGAAGGCGATCTCGGCATTTTGCCAGGGCATTCCAAGCTCATCACCGGTCTTCGCGGTGGGCTGGTGGATATCTACGAGGGCGGAAAAATCACCGACCGTTTCTTCCTCTCCGGTGGCTTTGCCGAGGTGACAGAGGATTTTTGCGCGGTGCTGGCGGATGATATAACCCGCCAGGCGGATTTGAATGCCGGCGTGGCAGCGGAGGCCTTGGAGAAAGCCAAGGAGGAGTACGCCGCCGTGGATATTTCCGCGCCCGATGCGTACCGCGTGGCGACGGATAGGCTGATTTCCGCGCAGGCGATGGTGGATTCCGCAGGGGTGGCCAGAAGTAAGTAAGGCCAAGGGGCTGTGCCGTTAGCGGGGTTCCAAGGGGCAGAGCCCTTTGGCCTTACTTACTTCTAGCCGGCCCCCTACGGTCTATCCCGTAGCTGAGGGTTATCGAACATTGGGTTGCGCCAGTTATGCAGGGCGCGTGTTAAGGCTTCGGCGAGGTCGCGTTTTTGGTCTTCGCCGAGATGTCTGGCGATTTCCGTCACCTGGCCGCGGGCGGTGAGCAGCAGCCTGGGGACGGTGCCAGGGCGTTCCTTCAGCACCACGTTCAGCCAGTACGGTGACAGCACGAATTGGACGATTCGGCCGCGCGCATCGGTGCGGGTGACGTAGAGCGCGGTTTCCCCCAGCATGATGGTTTCATGCGCGCGGGCGGCCCGCACGTTGAGCCAGACCAGGAACACGGCGAGCGCGATATCCGCCCCGTTGAAGCCGATAACGGGCCAGGCGCCGAGTTCGAGCATCAGGCTGGTGATGACCACGGAGCCGGAGAGCATCACCGCGACGAGGACTAGAACTCCTTTGCGGGACAGGCTGCGATGCGGTGCCACCACCGCCTCGAAGATCGGACTAGCCGTGCTGGCGATTTCCCCATCCATAAGACATAGATCGCCTAAATGGCGCGATGAGCAAGAGGGAATTATGACGCAACGGCAAATTTGCGGGATATTGCTGAACGTTATGTTGCAGTGCAGAAATTTAACCGCGGGGTTTCGTCCATGAAGGCCGCGGCTGCGCCAGCAAAATTGATGAAGCGCAAGGACATAAGGGCGTTTCTTGAGGCTATTTCTGCCGGCAACGCCAACCCGAAAACCGAGCTGGATTATGACAGCCCGTTCATGTTGTTAGTGGCCGTGGTGCTTTCCGCGCAGACAACCGATGTGGCGGTGAACCGGGTGGGCAAGACGCTTTTCGCCGCGGCGCCCGACCCGGCGGCGATGGTGGCGTTAGGCGAGGCGGGCATTGCCGCGCATATACGCTCGATAGGGCTGTGGCAGGCCAAGGCAAAAAATGTTGCCGCCTTGTCCCGGCTGTTGTTGGAGCGGCATGGCGGCCAGGTGCCGGGCGACCGCGAGGCGCTGGAAGCGCTGCCGGGGGTGGGGCGCAAGACCGCGAATGTGGTGTTGAACGAGATTTTTGGGCAGGCGGCGATGGCCGTGGACACGCATATTTTTAGGCTCGGCAACAGAACCGGCATTGCGCCGGGGGCTACACCGCGCGCGGTGGAGGACGGGCTGATGAAATCCGTGCCCAAGGATATGCTGCGGCCGGCGCATTTATGGCTGATTCTGCACGGGCGCTACGTTTGTAAGGCGCGCGCGCCGGAATGCTGGCGCTGCGCCGGCGCCGCGTATTGCGTGTTCTCTCCAAAGACCCTGCCGGCGGCGCAAAAACCAAAAAAAGACCCGTCGGCGAGAACGCCAACGGGCCAAGTCAACAGGGAGGCTTCACGTCTGGGAGACGTCGGGACCGAAGTCCCGGCCAGGCCTGGGAAGACCTGACACTGTTGTATATACGCCACAGCGCAGAAATATTAAGGGGGGCGAGATGAAAAAATTACACGCTCGGCGTGTAGCTTATTGTGTTAAATTCCTGGTTTCGAGGGTTTTCATGGGTTTGGCGGCCTTTAATGGCTACGTTCTGAAATACTTTTAACCAGGAAGTCACGAAAAACTGATACCCGCTTCGAATTCCGCAGCTCCTCGGGGTAGACGAAGAACATGTCAACATGCGGTTTGGGAATGGCGGGGAGCAGGGCAACCAGGTCGCCGGGCTCGTGCATCAGGTAATCCGGCACCGCGGCAATGCCGATGCCGGCGCGCACGGCCATCAGCATGGCTTGCAGTGAGTTCACCTCCAATATGCCGCGGCGGGGCGTGCCGTCCCGCCTGCCGGCTTCGCCGAGCCAGTTGACATCCTGGACGGGGGGCTTGCGGTCGCCGAACAGGATGAGCTTGTGGTTGTCCAGATCCTCCGGCGTCTCGGGGGCGCCATTGGCCTTCAAATATTCGGGCGAGGCCCAAACCTGCCAGCGGATTTCGCCCAAATGGCGCTGCACCAAATCCGGCTGGCGGGGCGGGTGCATGCGGATCGCCACATCGGCCTCGCGCATCGCCAGGTCGAGATCCGTGTCGTCCAGCAGCAGGGTGACGGAAACATCCGGATGGTTGGCGAAGAAGGTTTTTAGGCGCGGTGCCAGCCAGGCCACGCCAAAGCTATGGGTGGTGGTCACTTTCAGGCGCCCGGCGGGTTTTTCCTTGCTTTCGGCCAGCAGCGCTTCGGTCATTGCCAGCTTGGCAAAAACTTCGCGCACGGTGCGGTTCAGTGCCTCGCCCTGTTCGGTGAGAATCAGGCCGCGGGCATGGCGGTGGAAGAGCGGGACGGAAAGTGATTCTTCCAACGCCGATATTTGGCGGGAGACGGCGGATTGGCTGAGGTTCAGCGTATCGCCCGCATGGGTAAACGACCCGGCCTCGGCAACCGCGTGAAATACCCGCAGCTTATCCCAATCCATTTTCTGCCCTGTCATGTCACGCAGCCTTTTCGCTTAAATGCAGCGGAATTTTCGCGAGGAATTTCTCGGCTTCCAGGGCCGCCATGCACCCTGTGCCAGCCGCGGTAACGGCCTGGCGGAATATTTTGTCCTGTACATCGCCGGCGGCGAATATTCCCGCAACAGAAGTTTCGGTGGTGCCGGGCGTGGTGATAATATAGCCTTCCGCATCGGTCTTCACCTGTCCGGCGAAGACGGCGGTGGTGGGCGAGTGGCCGATGGCGATGAAGACGCCATCCACATCCAAAATTTGGTCCGCCCCGGTTTTGGTGCTGCGCAGTTTTGCGCCCGTGACGACCGGCGGTGTGCCGGCCCCCAAAATTTCGGCGACCTCGTGGTTCCAGATCACGCTGATCTTGGGGTTGGCGAAGAGGCGGTCCTGCAAAATGCGCTCGGCGCGGAAATTATCCCGGCGGTGGACGATGGTGACATGGCTGGCGTGGTGGGTGAGGTAAAGGGCTTCCTCCACCGCCGTATTGCCGCCGCCAATGACGGCGACTTTTTTGCCGCGATAGAAAAACCCGTCACAAGTGGCGCAGGCGGAGACACCGGCACCCTGATAAGCGGCTTCGGAGGGCAGGCCGAGCCAGCGCGCCTGCGCGCCCGTGGCGATAATAACCGAGTCGGCCAAAAATTTATCGCCGGAATCGGCCCAGGCCTGAAAGGGTTGCGACGCAAAATCCACTTTCGTGATGACGTCAAAAATGATCTTGGTGCCGACATGTTCGGCCTGCTTGCCCATTTGTTCCATCAGCCACGGGCCTTGTATGGCCTCGGCAAAACCGGGATAATTTTCGACATCCGTGGTAATGGTCAGCTGGCCGCCCGGCTGCAGCCCCGCGACCATGATGGGGGCGAGATTGGCGCGCGCGGCATAAATGGCGGCGGTGTAGCCGGCCGGCCCGGCGCCGATGATGAGAACGCGGGTTTTATGAACTTCAGCCATCGAATCCAGTCTTTCGGGTGCAACACAGCATATCCGGGCTTTCGGCCCGGTTACAAGCGTGAGATGAGCAATTATATTGCGCAGATCAACGATGGTGCTTGAATAGATATTATGAGTGACAACGCGGTGCTCGATGAGATTGACCGGCGGATTTTGCTGGAGCTGCAGCAGGATGGCCGTATGACCAATGTGGAACTGGCCCGCCGCGCCGGAATTTCGCCGCCGCCCTGCCTGCGCCGGGTGCGAAGGCTGGAGGAGGCGGGCTATATCCAGGGCTATTACGCGCGCACGGATGGGCAGAGGCTGGGCTGGCAGATCGCGTTTTTCGCGATTGTCGGGCTGGAGAGCCAAAAACAGGCGATCTTATCGGCCTTTGAGGAGCTGGTGGCCGGCTGGCCAGAGGTGCGGGAATGCCACATGATCCGCGGCGGCGGGGATTTTTTAATCAAGCTGGTGGCGCGCGACGCGGCGCATGAAAACCAGCTGACAGCGCGGCTGACCGCGGCCCCGCATGTGGCGCGGGTGCAGACTTTGCAGACCATCCGCACCAGCCGGGATCTGGCCGGGGTGCCGATGGAGCGGCTTTATGGATAAGGCTTCGGCCGCAATTTTTTTGGCCGCTCTGGTGGTGGATGTGCTGTGCCGGTTGTTCCCG
>Ga0116229_10015084_pt1 | contig 10611 bp, 13 predicted proteins | sample S1TSphgellanicum_3_FD_87313 | JGI IMG/M metagenome (GOLD analysis project Ga0116229, IMG submission 87313) | Host-associated microbial communities from peat moss isolated from Minnesota, USA - S1T2_Fc - Sphagnum magellanicum MG | ecosystem: Host-associated > Plants > Peat moss > Unclassified...
AGGTTCATCTGATATGGTTTATGAACACATTTGTGAGTGTTTTCATATTGAAGATTCAGTTAGTGGTTTCTCTCAATCATTCTAGTTGTGTTTCTTGCATCATCACATTGCAATTTTTGCAATTTGAGGCATATTTATCAACACATTGCTCATGTTCTTTCTTGCTTGGAGCAACTTGTCCAATAATGATGAGCAAGTTCTCTAGAGGAGTTGTTCATCCAATTGCTTGAGGAGAAGTCTTACATCATTTCATTTAGCCACACTTTGTGCCTTTGATTATTACATGATTCTTTTTTTGACGCATTTTTCTTCTCACCAATTTGGAGTTTCAATTTGGAGTCGTCATTGAGAAAGGTTGCAACACGATGATGATTCATGACATCTCCAATTTAGAGTTGTCATTGAAAAAAGTTGTGAAACGATGATGGTTCATGACATCTAGTGTGCTCTTGACATTCATCTTACATGGGTGCTTCATAAGTCAATGTGGCAAATGCATTTAGTTTGGAATTGCGCAATGTGATTTTTCAAAAAATACACACTATTGAAAATAAAATTGTTCAACTAATCCCTTTCATTTGTACATTTTATTTTATGCGTCAAAGTCTCCTTTATACTATAATCACCACAATCCAATGGTGAGATCATTATCATCCATCTTGTTGTGAGTACTTGTCAAGGTAACCCTTTTGACAAAACTTTGTCTACCCTAGCTCATCAAATAACCCTTCATTTTACAATGTGTTTATGATTATTCCCCACCATTGTTAATGGCATTCACATATTAAGTTGTCCCTCCATGGCCTTTCTAACATTCAAGCACATAGCCTCCCAACTTGGCGCAATTGGTCTCTCCATACAACCTCACAAACGTATGTTGGTCCCCATCAAGAATACCTAGTGACTTCATTCCACTAGCTTCACTTAACACCCCTTCTAATGGTTACAAAGTTTTGAAAGTCCTAATGGGATCAATCAACCTTATTCATTTCTACTTTCATGGAAATTGTTTTATTAAAGAACATTAGAGATTTTGATTTGCTTCCCAAGATGGGTGATGTATAAGCAACTTTCAAGATGTTAATTAGGTGTTTTACACAATGTTTATCATATTTGATTCAATGCATGCCACCTAGTCTTGAATTCTTGCATTTTCTTACATCTTTGAGCTTCGTTTTTTCTTTTATTTTTGGGCAACATATCAATTCAAGGTCTTTTGATGGTCCAAAAAAATATTTAATTTTATTGTCAAACTCCCTCCCCATCTCTTTAAAATGCATAGGTTTCATTCCTACTATTACAACCTAAGGGAGGTCACTCATTGCATAATTTTTGAAATATCTAAAATAAAGGGGGTTTTTTGTATGCTATGAAATAATGAAATATTAAAAGAATATTCCATTAAAATTGTGATTATTTTACGCATATTATATGTCTAATATTTCCATAATGAATTTTTGGCACCTTCTTCACATTTAAATAGATTATAAATTATATTTTATAATGAATTAGTTATACACTTTATATTTTCTTGCACATTGTTTGGAAAAAAAATGAAAGTGATTTTCTCAAGTTGTCGTTGTTCAAACAACATTCTTAAAAAATTGGGCACTATTTTTGTCATTTTTAGTCTCTTGGTTTTTGTTCAATCAAGATTATTTCTTGTTAGAAATTTAATTTGCACTGATTCTAACACCCTCTTGTTTCAATAATAACTAAAAGCAACTTATGATTTTTCCCCCATGGATTGCGCATGTCTTGTTCCTTTCAAATATTTCATTGGGAAATGTATCAAATGACTTGAAGGCTTCTTTTCAAAACATATGCACCATCACACTCTTTCTAACATAATTTTATTGGGACATTCAATGTGCATCAAGTTCACATCATCTTTTACTTATGCCCACCTTTCAATATGCGGCTCACAACTTGCCCAATCTTACCAATGTTTCACCTATTATTAGCATTTTTCTCCACTATTTAGCTTGGTCTATTCCATCCCTTAGCAACAAGCCTAATTTGGTTGCATATACACCTAATTCATTCATCCATTAGGATTCCAATTATTACAATGTGCCGATGATAGCAAACACATAGGAAATGCATGATGCCATCTACAATATTTTTACATTTATTGCAAAGGAAACTAGCTCTTGGGGGTTTTTTGTATATTAGAAAATTATATGAGTAAAGTATAAGGTCCCATATATTGGTTGTTAGATCAAAATTATAATTCAATTAATTTGATAATATGAATATGTTGATTCTCAAAATTCAAACATAATTAATATAAAGTATGCATTAATAATAGGTATTAAATAGAAAATATAAAACAATAACATACATGTACAAGACACTTATAATAGGTATTAGATTGTTGGTAGGTTCAATTAGTAGGATGGAAAGGGTATAAATTCTAAAGTTTACAATAAAAAAGGAGTTAATATTAATGAAATGATATTTACTTGGTTAGGACAAGGAGTTAATGAAAGGCTGAATGTAACAACTTAGTGGTATTATTACTAGATTATAATCAAATTGTGTTGGCCAAGTACCCAAATAAAGGGTGGATATTAACCAAGGCATAAATACAAATATTTAATGCCTTAACCAATAGGAAGTGATCTCAAAATAAACATGAGAAGGCTTAGCTAGCTAGGATTATGTTTTGTTCATACACAAGTTTTGTTGATATGACATTGAACTTTTATTTTTTGAAGCCCAAAAGCTGCACATGTTTAATCAAACTTCTCATAAAATTTACATCAATCTAGAATTAGGGTTTAGAAAAAGCTTTTGATATGGCAAGAATTGAAAATCAATAATTCTACCACATAGCAAAAATGAATGTTGCATCAAATGACAATGTGACATAACAAGAAGCACCAACATTGGTGGGTTCATGATTTCTTGTTAAATTGTTATTGTCATCTTGTAGTTTACATTGACGTAAATAAATAGGTGATATGTATATTGAAGAAGGAAAGCTTCAAGTTCACATTTTTTCTTTGCCTTGTATTTCCAATGTCAAATGTGGTTATGAGCTTTGAATTCTTAATTTCATTTGCATCATTTTTGCCAAACATTCAAGCATTTCATTAAGTTTTTTTTCATTAAACATTATGTTTTCACTAAATTTAATTGAACTTTATTTTGCCTAAACCTTTAAACCTTAAAATGAAGCATTGTTATTGAAAATTGGATTTGCCGAGCTACAATTGTTTGAAATTTATGTGTTTACTAGGGTTTTATGCTCATGAAGGTGGTCTCGTGAAGTTGATGAACTTGCAAGGGCTTTACTTGTGAAATTTATGCACACATATTTTATTGTGTAATTTTCAAACACAATGCAAAGTGTTCCATTCTTCTATTGAAAATCATGCATTGTTTACAATTGTTTGAAAATATTGTTTTCTTTTTGTTGTGTTACTTTCGATTTTTGATTCGTTGCTCTTGTTTTTTGTTGCATGATGGATTTTGGGTTGGGATGTTATAGGTTTCGTGATGTTAAATGAAGAATCACCCATAACTTTTCTTTGTTAGTTGTTGATTATGGTATTATTGTTGTTGAAGGTGGGGTTGGGTTTGAAACAATGAGTGAACTAATTAATTTAGAAAGAAAAACAAGTGAGGAGATTTTACAAGCAAAAGCACAAGTGCAACAACATCAACAATTGGAAGTCAATCAAATGTTATAAACTCCTTGGAACAAGACAACAAGCATTAATTAGTACTTGGGTTTTCTTTACATTGATTGATTATATTGCTATAACAAATCATTTTACATTTCAATAAATGAGATGTGTTGTATGTCATAATGTACACTAAGAGTCCACTTCAATTGTGAAAAAAAACATTCATGACCAAAAGGGGTTGTTTATATGTACAATAAAAACCATGGAACAACGACCATGAATAGACACGTAACTTCAAAACATTTGGAGGTGTTGGTTTTACAAAATAAAAAGAATTGCAAACAATCTCACACCTAATGTTCCATAAGCTTCTAAAAAGAAAAAAACAAACCACATGAACCTCCTTTGCTTATTTTTTCAACAATGGAATTCTTCATAAAATATTTGACCTTGTTCAAGAAACATTTCTTAAGGACCTAACTTTATATATCTTTAAAAAGTATTGGCCTTTGAATTCTACCAAAAATATATGGCTTAGGAGGTTAATCCTTTGGCAATGTGGTTGGGTTATGTTTCCAAGTATATGCATTTTTCAAATGCGTTACAATTTTGAAATGGTGAAGAAGACCATGGAATAGTGTGTTTTTTCTAGCCTTGTTAAAGTTTCCATAATCATTGTCATTTCTAACATTTAGATGTCACAAGGTGGGTTCAATACATTTGTTTTGGTTGTTAGTTACATTAATAAAACATGGGAACCATGCCATGTAACAATAAATATTTTTGAGGTTCATAAGAATTTAAGAGCTACCATGGCTATACAAGTGAAGGATTTGTTTGCTTGATATGGATTATGTGACAAGGTAATTATGTACATGTGAAAAACAAAGGTGCCAATTTCAATACCTTCATTGTTGCCCTTACAAAAATAGTATCATGTATTCCATTCATGATAACAATGTTTTATTTTGCCACTTGTTATGCACTACAAGAAAAAAATGGTTTTTATCACAATAAAAGTCATAGTTCATGATGCTTATGTGAGCTAAATTGTGTGGTTTCATCCATTACAATGTATAATATTTGGCATTTATTGTGGCTTATAATACAATACAAAAATTGTAATTTGACATTAAGTAATGGTAATGACATTAGGTAATTCCAATTTTTGTATTGTATTATATGCCACAATAAATGCCATATGTTGTACATTGTAATGGATGAAACAACATAGTTTAATTCACACAAGTGTCATGAGGTACAATGTTTTGTGTGATAAAAGTAATTTTTTCTTGTTACGATGGGCATGAGATGTTTAAATGTTGTCAATATGTTAATAATGACTTCAAAATATGTGTTGGAATGTGAAAGGTTTCAATTGAAATTATGTGATTTTCTTTTTCAAAAAATTATTACTTGGACAAAGTAAAGTGGAAAGGGTAGACATGAATATTGGGTTTAAACTTATAGGGATGCATTTTTTTTCCCTTCAAAATTGAAGACCAAGTTTGCATCTAAAATGATTTGTTCAAAAAGACTTTGGAGTTTTAAAACATCATCAACATATGTTATCCACAATAGATGACCTTGCAAAGTAGAATTCATAGTCCCATGAATATTGTTTATTATCTGATGCAAAGTTTGCAACCATCATTATATGTTGTATGATGTACAACATGAATATTCAAGGAGCTGAAACAATAGAAATGCATGTCTTGTACAAATTACATGTAATTTCATGTTGATGGTTCTATTTTGAAATTGGTGTATTTGAATTTTTTTTCTATTTGATGTGATTGCAAATTAGAAATTTTAAATCTAATTCATGCATCTTGGCAATTATATGAGAATTGAGTTTTAAAATGTGTTGAAGGCATGTTATGTTTTATGTGTCATAACATGCTTGTGCTTATGGTAGACTTGTGGTTTAAGAACTTGTAACTTATTATATATTTTATGGGCCTTGAAACAATTACACATATTTTCACAATGTATGATCACGAAGTTTCGATGCCTTTGTTGATGATTGTCTACAACAAATTAACACCAAATTTTTTTGTCATTATTTAATTTAATGTTATTTTGCACCTACATTAGTGTTTTGGAGCTTTGATTTTGTCTAAAGATACAACAATGGGGGTTTCAAAAGCAAAATTATCATTGTTTTAAAGGACTTTGGCTTATTGAATTGAATTCAATAACTTACATTGGTGGACAATTTCCAAACATAGGATTTATTACATGTTAAGTGATGGCCATATCAAAACTAAAAGGATTTTAAATATAATAGGGATGTGGTTATAATTAGTTTGAAACGTTGTTGACTTGGCATTGACAATTTGAACAAATTGGTTTAAATCATCAAAAACTAATTGCCAAAAGATCTTGTTTTCCAGTGTTCAAATGCTTCATATTTCAAACCAATTGAAAAATATTTGGATATCAAAGATGGTGTTGTTGAGGAAAATGAAGAGCTCATTGCTAATTTTAATTTATTTGAAGAAGATTGAAAAGACATTGGTGGCAATAAATAATTGAATGTTAAAAATTGAAGTTATAGTCCTACCTATGTTTTTTATATGTGTTGCCTTAATGTTGTGGTAGAAGTTGTTTTAATGATTTGAAGAATTAGTAAACTTGATTTGGTTTTATTTGAAAAACTATTTGGTGGACTATGAATTTGTTCTTTTGGGTTTGTTTTTTGTGTCTACCTTACAAATGGATTACCATTAATAATGTGTAGATGGGTGATGTGATAGACTTCCCAAAGGTGTAGAATGCTTCAATGATGAAATGGTTTAAAATGAAACAATTTCTTGTAATTTTTAGAATAATTGGCCATGGATTGTTTTTTATGTATGCCTTGAAATAACATGTCCCAATTTAATGGCATGTGAAAAAGTTAGACTTAATATTATAATATTTCCACCTTGCATTAAATTTTTAATTAAAAAACAAATCATTATTTAGACCATGGAGATTGCAACATTTAGTTTAACATTACAAGCTTAAATTTGTAACAAATTATTTTTTTACAAATTTTTCTTGAACTAAATGAGGATTTCACACCACATTTGTGTTAAAGTTTAACTATGACAAAACATTAATGAATGACTATGATTAAGAATGAATGATTTTGAATTTATATTTGACAAAGTAGTTATTTGAATTATCCAATTGTTAATGTTTGGCCTATGATGGTTTTGAATATAGGTTTGTTAATACACATGCCCAAGTTGATGTTTAAAAAACATTTCACTTGTTCACATGTAACAAGCATGCTCATATGTAAAAATAAAAAATTGATATATGTGCATGTTTAGAGGGCTTAATTTTGCAAAGAAGAAACAAGCCCATGCCATGCAATTGATGTATACATTTTTTCAAAACACCTTATCTATAGGGTATGGTTGAAAGTAAATACTCAACCAACATTGGTTACAATGCACATTTTGCTTACTTTGATTTTAAAATCCAAAAACACCATTATTTCTTTGTATATTTTTTCTCATGGAAACAAATAAAATGTTTACTGTTTTTAATATGTTTATTGTTTTTAATAACTTTGTGAATATCAAACATATGTATGAAATGTGATTTGGTATTGATATTTGTTGATGTGTTTCTAAACTAAATTTAATCATTTCGTGCATGATGTTTATTTAATCACACATAATCACCTTACTTTTTCCATCATTCATCACACCTTCAATCAAAATTTAAATTTCAAAATATATATGGCACCAAAATTCAGTGCAAACATAAAATTTAAATTAAGTTTACGATGATTTAAATATGTGAATATGAAAATATTAAGTTCAATAATAAGGTGGGAAATTTTTATTTTCTCTCACATAATAGTCCCCAAACAATGCCCACTTTGATATATGTGATGAAAAAGATTAACACATATTGACCCCCCAAAAATTGGCATTAAAGTGACTCAAAAACAACTACATGTTATTCCTTTATCTATTTCTTTGACATCTAGATGGCACATCGACATTGCCCATTCCAAGGACAAGGTCCACACCCTTGTAGATATCATCATTCTTGACTTAATTTGTGCAAACCTTTTGCTTCAAGCAACCTTTACCCAAAGGCAACCCAAACAAAATAGTGAAGTTATCAAGACCCGCACCCAAAAGATTAATTTCTTCCCCCAACAATTTTTTAAAAATTATTTGCATAACATTTTAATGAATTTTTACACTTGTGTGCCACCAATGCATAAATTTTAAAAGGTCTGAAAGGTCTTCCTTAGAAAATAGAGTTATCCTTAAAGTCGTACCTAATTTAACCCTTTTTTATACCCTTTTCATTTTGTCTCCCTTCTTTTGTTGTTATCCATAAAGTCCAACAAAATTTGTTCAAATAGCAAAATTAAGTAATTGAATGTTCACATACCATTTCGACTTGTTTTGGACACTCAATGAGCAATTCCATCCCTTGTCTAGGGTATTTTATGGATAACTTTAATGAACCTCCATAATTCTACAAAAGATGTGAGCTTGTGTTTACAATTCCAAAGTTGGCCAATAATGATGGGGTTGGCTACCTTTTGACTTCCATCGGCCACTTAAAACATGTCATTATATGTAGTTGAAGTTTGGGTCCTTGTTTAACCTTACTTTTTTGACATTTTGAACTTAATAGCACTTAAAAACTTGTATTGAACCATATCCTTCTTCTCAATTATTATTTTTCTTTCAATTTTTTTTCCCACCCTTTGTTTTTTCTTGGGATAAAGTCTTCCAAGTTTACATCAAATTAAAAAGCATGCATACAAAAGGTTTACAATTTTCCTTGATAATTCATTACAATTTGAAGGAAAAGATGAATGGAACAACTGAATGTTAATAAAAAAACATTAAGGGTGGGAGGGGGGAAATATCACAATGTCTAATTCTTGTTTCCAAATATCTAGCAAAACATTTTAACAAGTGATTCATTTGGTATTTAATGGCTTTGGCCCCATTTTATGGCAAGTTCTAAATTATAACCAACAATAATTAAAATAGCAAATGTTCCATGGAGTTCCCAAAAAAACATGAACTCACAATAAGTTCATAATAACACAACCTAGTGAACAATCCAAAAAATGTGGGATGAAATGAAAACTATATTAGCATATTTGTAAAGTGCCCCAAAATTTAAACTAGGGCTACTAAGCAACTAAACTCGAGATGAAATGAGAAATCAAGATGTTCAAAAGTAGTACGCATGAAAAGAAAACTTGGAACTAAATTAGTTTTTTCACCTAAACTTCTATGTGGGGGAATTTCACCCCCCAATTTCAAATTTTCCTTACTTATGCTTTGTCTACTATATACTCACATTTTTCATTCAACTCAAGCCTTGTTAGAATAAGATCTTATTAAACCTCTAAACTAATACCCAAAAATTTTCACTTTATGGACACACTCAAATTGAGGATCATAAACAAGTATTAAAGGTCAAATTATTGGCCCAAAGATAAGCTAACTAAGTTACTAAAGATAATTCTAATATTTTCTAGTATCTTCCAAAGCCAATAGACTCAACACCCACTCCCCCCTCTATCCATGTTTTATGCATTATTATTTTTTAAGAGAACTCAAGAGGGTGGTGATGATGCTATGGTTGAAAGATAATGAAACAAAAAAGTTTATTTGTCCTTTGAACCATATCTCCTTTACCTAATAATTGGATCATTTTCAAAAATTTGAACAACTCCATTTTCTAGGGATAAATAAATAGCTAATGTTGTTGGTGTTGTTCATATGCCAAAGTTATTGAATCACAACATTTAGTTTTTACATTAGAAAACAAGCATCCCAATATATGTTATATCTTTTTTTTTCCTATTTGAATTTTTTTTGTATTTTTATTGAAATTGAAACTAATTAAAAAAATCAACTTCATTAATTTCAATTTCAGTAACAATAAATAAGTGCCAACTCACCCCACCCCCCCCCCCCCCCCCCCCCCCCTTCCCAAAAACACAAAAACACAAAACCCACCCTCCTTTAACATCCTCACCTTCATTGTCTTGTTGTTTGTTGATGTTGGTGTTATTGTTGTCACTATCCTCATCCTTTGTTCTAGAAAGTGGTTGCTATCATATACCCCACTATGCCTTCAAAATTTAGAAAATATATTTATAATTAATCTTCGTAATGGAACTACAATGGAACTACCAACTAGGCTTCTCTTTAGTGAAATGGAACTAGAACCCTTCTTTCCTTTTTCTTGAACACCCCCATACTACATTTTTTTCCTCTTTGTCCTTCTTTGCATGTCCTTTTTTCACTCCTCTTTTTGTGTGGTGCTAACATAAAACTCCATCAAGACAAACAAAAGGTAGTATGTTAAAAAGACTCTCTTGACAGCATCATACTTCATTCCTCCTTCAAATCTTTTTGTGTCTTTTACAAGAAGTTTGGGGGTATTGGGCCATAGAATGGGGGCTTTAATCTTTTAATGGTTTTTGTTTACTTTTCTTGATTGCGTATGCAAGAAATTAAAATTCCTCTTTTTTCTTTTTCTTTTGTATAGTAATTGTAAATGACATTTTTTAATTGTAAAACTTGATTGCAATTGACAATTTTTTTTCTAATGAAAATGATTTTTTATATGATATAATAGCAGATATGCTAAGATATTCTAAAACATCAAAGATGATTCGTTAAAATAATATGTCTCGTTTATGGGAATGCTTGAATGTAAACACACATTAATCATTAGAATGTCAAAAATGTGAATTGAACCCACAATTCTTGTTTGATTGAACACAATGGACAAACCAACAACAAAGAAATATATATTGAAAAAATGTCAATGCTTGCTAGAGATGAAGGATTATAAGGTGATTTTATTGCTTTTTTAAAAATTTCACAATGTTTGCACCATCCTATTCATGTTTGGAATAATAATATTTATCAAATAATGGCAAAGATTGGAAACAAGTTTCAAACTAAAACTTTGAACATAATAT
>Ga0116229_10015085_pt1 | contig 10611 bp, 9 predicted proteins | sample S1TSphgellanicum_3_FD_87313 | JGI IMG/M metagenome (GOLD analysis project Ga0116229, IMG submission 87313) | Host-associated microbial communities from peat moss isolated from Minnesota, USA - S1T2_Fc - Sphagnum magellanicum MG | ecosystem: Host-associated > Plants > Peat moss > Unclassified...
ACCTTGCTCTGCTACCACCACGTTGCGAAACATTGGCTTAGCCGCTGAAGATAGCAGATCTGCGGACCAGGTCGGGGCACTCCCGGCCAGTGGCACTACCCATGGTGCTATACTCGAGTCTGTTCCGAAGGGGGCGACCGGTTTCGACGTGGGTTACGAACCTTCAGGGGCGTGCCGAGGTGCAGTGGACCTCGTTAAACACTGCTGCAAACTCTAGTTGCCAACGACGACAACTACGCTCTAGCTGCCTAAACGCAGCTGACCTCTGACCAGTTCGTGCCTATGCGACTGTATCAGGGGACGCGCTCATAGGATCGCGGGCCACCGTGCGACGGGGTGGTTCCGTTAAGAGATACCGTGGCTGGTCTGGCGTCTTCCCTGCCCTTCGGGTAGCGACGGATGAGAAACAAAGAATGGGCTACGCGCGTAGATGCTGAAGTCTAGGACTTGCGGACGCGGGTTCAATTCCCGCCGCCTCCACCAACTGGAGATATTCCCCGGAATTGTCCGGGGGATATCCAGTGGGACACGATTGAACGCCGCTGCTTACCAGATCGTTTCAACCTGACCCCAATCGATAATGCCTTGATCGCGCGTGATCAACGGCACCTTCAATTCAAGTGCGGTACCCACGATGAACCGGTCAGCCGGATCCCCGGGAAACGTTCCGCCAATGCCAGCAGCACGAATGGCCGCGGCTGGAGTGAAAGGCAGCAACTCGATCCCGGGGCGCTCAAGGGCGTGCCCGACCCACTGCGAGACCTCAAGACTCAGCTTCAGTCGTCCGCTGTTGCATAGCATTGCAACCTCCCAACACGAGACGGGATGAACCCCTAGTTGCGTGGCACGACGTATACGTGCTTTGGCCCTTCTCGAGAGCAGTGGATCCTCCGAGGCGTACCAGATCCAGGCGTGCGTATCCAGAACGATCACGGTGCGCTGTCCCACTTCTCCTTCAGTGGTGCGATCAAATCGCCTTGAAACGCGATGCTGCCCTTCAACGGATTCACGCTCGCGCTATTCTTCTGGACATAGGGCGAGATCTCGACCACCGGCTTGCCGTGCCGTGTTACCAACAGGGGCTGGCGCGTCTCACGAACCTCTTCGAGCAACGCCAGGCAGCGCGACTTGAATTCCGTGGCCGGAACGGTTCTTGGTTCCTTCATGTCAGTAATATGGTCCATAAAAAATGGACAGATATTGTGTGACTGTTTCCAGCGCCTGGCAAGCCGGGTTTAAAATCAACAGCCTCCATGACGTTCAATGAACTTCACCGCGCCAGCCGCCGCCCAGCGCCTTGAACAGCGCGATCTGGTCCTGGACCAGGCTGGCATCGGATGCCGCCACGGCCGCATCGATCGCGACCAGCGACTGTTCCGATGTCAGTACGTCCAGGTTGCTCACCGAGCCTGCAAGGAATTGATCGTGCGCCATGTCGTAGGCGGCGTGCACCTTGCCCTGGGCGTCAGCGAGCGCTTGTCGATTGTCGAGCGCCGCGCGGTACAGCACCAGCGCCTGCTCGGTCTCCTTGAGCGCGGTGAGCACCACCGCATCGAATGACGCCAGGGCCGCTGACTGTGCCGCCTTGGCTTGCCGCACCCGTGCGCGCGGTCCGGCCATGTTGGGAAATGACCAGCTGATCGAAGGCCCGATGCCCCAGGTGCGGCCGATATTGGTGTTTAGTTCGGGTATCTGGGTTGCCGCACCGCCGTACAGGCCAATCAGTCGGATGGTGGGATACAGGTCCGCGGTCGACACGCCGATCTGCGCGGTCGCGGCCGCCAGCCGGCGCTCCGCCTGGCGCACATCGGGCCGGCGCCGGATGAGCGCCGACCCGTCGCCGACCGGAATGAGCGCGACCAGCCGTGGTGGCGCCTGGCAGGTCTCCAGATCCTCCGGCGCAGCCGCGGGCGTGCGGCCCAGCACCGCAGTGAGCTCGAACAGCGCTGCGCGCCGCTGGCCTTCCAGCGTCGGGATAGCCGATCGCACCTGTGCCACCAGCGCCTGCGCACGCGTGACTTCATAAACCGAGCCGGCTCCTGCCTCGTAACGCCGCACGCTGATATCGGCCTCGCGCGACACCACCTGCACTGAGCGCTGCGCCACAGCGAGCTGTTCTCCGAGCGCGCAGACCGCGGCGTAGCTGCGCGCGGTATCCGCTGCCACCACCACCCTGACGCCGTCGCGGGCCGCGGCCACGGCATCGGCGTTGGCATTCGCCACTTCGATCGCACGGTGCACGCGACCGAAAAGATCTACTTCGTACGAGGCCTCGAACAGGTCCTCGAGCAGCCAGATGGTTTCCGGCCGGTGCCCGTTCAGTTCCAGGATCTCATCGGTGACGGCATCGCGCCCGTATACGCCGCCTCCGATCACCGCCGTCGTCGGATAGCGAGTGGACTGCGCCGCCGACAGCACCGAGCGGGCCGCGGCAAAATTGGCATCGGCCGCGGCCAGCGTACGATTCGCGGCCAGCGCCTCCTGCACCAGCGCATCGAGCCGCGTGTCTTCATACAGCCGCCACCACGCGTCCGGCGGCGGCGCGACTGTCTCGGCCGCCGCATCCATGGAGACCAGCGGCGCCTCGGCCCCTGCAGGCAGCACCGGCGCGCGGTAGCTCGGGCCGACGCGGCACGCGGCCAGCAACGCGGCGATCAGCGCGCCCGTCACGGCAAGGCCGCGCGATCCGATCATGGCGGCGTCGACGCGGAGGGCGTCGGCACGGGTGGCGTCGTCGGCCGGCGCGGCCGAAACAGTGGCATCGCAGATGCCGGCCCCTCCGGAGCCGCGCTTCGCAACACGACGATCAGCAGCGCCACCGCGGTCAGCACCCCGACCGCGATGAATCCATCCATCACCGCCTGCGTGACGGCTGCCGAGCGCACGACATTACCGAGCACCAGTTCGCCGCGACGAACGGTGGCGGTGGGATCCACGCTGCGTGCGGTCGCGGCACCATAGGCCCTGATGCGCGCGATCACCTGCGGATCCCCGATCCGTACCTGCTGTCCAAGCAGGTTCGAGGCTACCTGTTCGCGCACCCGCGTCAGCGTGGTCACGAATGCGCTGCCAATTTCGCCGCCCATCAGCCGGGCGGTCTGCAGCACGGCGCCGAACGTCAGCGCATCCTGCGGCCGCAGGTGCAGGATGCCGAAGAACACGACGCCCGAGAGTGCGAAGCTCTGGCCAGCGGCCTGCAGCAGCGCCGAGGGCAGGAACTGGTAAGTACCCCAGATCGGCGTCAGGTTGTAGGCCACCATCAGGCAGGCGACGCTGATGAATATGAATCCTATCGATGCCACCAGCCTTGCATCCGACCGCCGCAGCATCAGCGCTGCGAGTGGACACAGTATCAGCTGCGGGGCGGCGATCCAGATCAGCGTCTGGCCGACCTCTAGGTCGCGAAATCCACGTACCGTACCCAGGTACAGCGGTATCAGGTACGCCGTGGAGAGTATCGTCAGGCGCAGGAATGCGATCAGCAGGAACTGGCTCGGCATCGGCGCGCCAAACACCACCGCGAGATTCAGCAGTGGACGCGGCGTGCGCGCCTCGTGCACCAGGAATGCGAGCAGCAGCAAGGCGCCGGCGGCCATCAGCCCGCAGACCAGCCCGGAGTTCAGCCAGTCGAGCCGATTGCCCTGGTCGAGCCCCGCGTAGATCAACGCCAGCCCGGCGCCTCCCGACAGCAGTCCGAACACATCATTCGGCGGACGCGTGGTGATCGGCTTGCTGGCGATTCCGCGACGCAGGCAAAGCGACATCAGCAGCGCGAGCGGCACGTTTTGCCAGAAAATCCAGCGCCAGGAATGATGCTCGACATACCACCCTTCGAGCGAAGCGGATATGTTCAGCGACAGCTCGAGGTTCAGCGCGTAGATGGCGATGCCGAACGCCCAGTACTTCGGCGGCGTGTTCAGCAGGATGAAGCTCAGCGTCAGCGGTATGAAACACCCTGATGCCAGTCCGCCCAGGAACTGCATCGTCAGCAGCATCGGCAACGTGGCCGAGTACGGGGTCAGAAGTGATATCACCGCGAAGGCAATCGATGCGCCTATCAATACCCGGCGCGCGCCGTAGGCGGCGCCCATCCAGATGGCCGCAAGGGTGATGAACATCTGCGCCATGGTCTGTGCCGTGGTAATCCAGGCTCCCTCGTCGAAGCCTGCACCCACGGCGCCGCGAATGTCGGCCAGCCCGAACGTCGACAGCCGTCCGTTCAATGTCGATATGAAGGTGCCCATGAGCACGGCGAGCAGGCCCACCCAGGGAATTGAGGTCGGTGCCGACGGCAGCGTCGGCGCGATCAATCCTGCACGCGGGTCGGGTGCGGCTGCGGGTGCGGCCTTGGGCTCTGGCGCCGGCGGCGGAACTGGCGGCAGCACGCTCACTGGCGACGCTCATCCGTGGCGTCTACCCGGGCTTCGACCGACATGCCCGGCAGCAGTCGATCAGCCAGCCCGTCCGCATCGTCGATCGCGATCTTCACCGCGACTCGTTGCACGACCTTGGTGAAATTTCCGGTCGCGTTGTCCGGCGGCAGCAGCGCGAACTCGGCGCCCGATGCCGGAGCGAACGCCAGCAGGTGACCGTGCAGCCTATGGCCCGGGAAGGTGTCGACCGTAAGTTCCGCCTTCTGGCCGACCGCCATGTGCGTCAGCTGCGTTTCCTTGTAATTGGCAATCACCCACAGGTTCGGCAGTGGTGTCAGCGTCGTGATCTGGGTGCCCACGCCGACCAGCTGGCCCGGCTTGACCTGCCGCGGGCCGATGACACCGTCCTGCGTCGCGGTGATGGTGGTGTAGCCCAGATTCAGCCTGGCGACATCGAGTGCCGCGCGCTGCGCTGCAATGCTCGCCTCGCTCTGCGCCAGCTGCCCTTCCAATACCGCCAGCTGCCGCTCAGCCGCGCGTGCCTGCGCCTGGTTTTGCGCCAGCTGCGCCTCGATCTGGGCACGTGCAGTGGCGAGCTTCTCGCTTGCCTCGGTGGACGAGGAACCGCTTTGCAGCAGTACCGCCTGGCGCGCCAGGTCACGCTCATTCTGCGCACGCGCAGCGCTGGTGGCAGCCACCACTGCGCGTGCAGCCTCGATATTCGCCAGCTGCAGCGCGTGCTGTGCCCGCAGCGTCTGCGCCTGCGCCTGCGCGCTCGCAACGCCGGCGCTCGCCTGCGCCACGGCGGCGCGGTAATCGTCGTCCACCAGCTGCGCGAGTACCTGCCCCTGGTGCACGCGCTGGTAATCGTGAATCGGAAGGTCGCGCACGTAGCCGGCAACCCGCGCGGATATCGGCGTCAGATCAGCCTGCAGGTAGGCGTCGTTGGTACCCTGCCAGCCGGCGCCACCCTCCCAGCGCGTCCAGTTGGTGGATACCACGATGATGATGCCGATGGCCACCACGAAAACGAGGATGCGCCAGGTGAATTCGAAGACCCTGTTCCAGTCGACCTTCGGATTTTCCATCGTGGAATTTGAGCATCCGGACTGCCATGCGGCAAGCGCTAAATTGGAACCACCGCGTGCGGCTCACTACACTGCAAGCCACCGGTCATGTGGGAAACCGATGAGCACTAGCGAGATCTTTCTGCTGGCGATGGGGATCATATTCCTGGTCCCGTACGTCATCTGGCGTGTCGGCGCGACCGAATACTACGCGCCGCTGGTCGTGGTGCAGATCATCACCGGCATCCTGCTCGGTCCGGGACTGCTGGGCGCGGCGTTCCCGTCCTATTACGCGTTCGTATTCAATCCTGCCGTGGTGCAGTCGCTCAACGGCATCGCCTGGTGGGCGGTGATGAGTTTCGTGTGGATAGCGGGCATCGAACTGGATCTGGCCGGCGTCTGGCAGCACCGCCGGGAGAGCGGCATCAGCGCTGGGCTGGCACTGGGGACGCCGTTGCTGCTGGGCTGCGCGGCAGCGATTGGCTTGGTCCGCTTCGATGGTTGGATCGGCGCAAGCGCGCGACCGTGGCAATTCGTGCTCGGCATCGGCATGGCCTGCGCGGTGACGGCGCTGCCGATTCTGATCCTGTTCATGGAGACGCTGCAGATACTGCGCCGGCCGATCGGCCAGCGCATCCTGCGCTACGCCAGCATGGACGACGTGGCCATCTGGGGAGTGCTGGCCCTGATCCTGATGGATTGGCATCGCGTCGGCAAGCAGCTCGGATTCCTGGTTGGCTTTGCGCTTTGCGCCTGGGCGTATCGCCGGCTCATGTTGCGATTGGCGGAGCGTGATCGCTGGTATGTGGGCCTGATCTGGCTGGCGCTGTGCGGCCTGAGTGCCGACTGGTCCGGCCTGCACTTCATGGTAGGAGCATTCCTGTCCGGCGCCGTCATGGACCGGCAGTGGTTCGACCAGAGGCAGCTCGATATGCTGCGGCAGAACGTGCTGCTGGTCATGATGCCGGTGTTCTTTCTGAGCACCGGCCTGCGCACCAGCTGGAACATGGGCGGCGCGGCGGTGCTGCTAGCGGCCGCGGTGCTGCTGGTCGCTTCGGTCAGCGGCAAGCTGCTCGGCACGCGCCTCGCCGGAATGATTCTTGACTGGCCGCCGGGCGAGAGCTCGCTGATCGGCTGGCTGCTGCAGACCAAGGCTTTGATCATGATCATCTTCGTCAATATCCTGCTGGACAAGGGCATCATCACCGGCACCATGTTCACCGCGTTGCTGCTGATGGCAGTGGGCAGCACGATGCTGACTATTCCACTGGCAACACCCAGGCTGCAGCGACTTGGCGCGACTTAGCGCCAACGAGGCGCCCCGGCCGGACGTGCGGCTCGACACCAGCCTGGAACTGCTGCTGGAGCGCATCCGCGCGGATGCCACGCCATGCGTGCTCGCCACTGTGGTCGCGACGGCCGGATCCACTTACCGCAAACCCGGCGCGCGCATGCTGATCATGGCCGACGGCAGCCATGTCGGGCTACTGAGCGGCGGCTGCCTGGAGGCGGACCTGAAAATTCACGCGCAACAGGTGCTCGCGGACGGCGTGCCGCGAGCCATCGAGTACGACATGCGCGGCCCCGACGACATCCTGTTTGGCATCGGCGCGGGCTGCGAGGGCGCGATGCGGCTGCTGCTCGAGACCGCAGGGCCCGGCAGCCCGGCGGCAGCGGCACTGCTGTCCGCGGGGCGCGCGACGAGCAGCGGCGTGTCGACATCTCTGGTGACCGTTCACGACGCCGTTGATCTGGCGCTTGGCACCTATGGCACCCACCCGCCGCTGCCAGCGCTGCTGATCGCAACCGCCGAGCAGGCTTTGGCCGCCGGCGCCTCGCGTGACTTCAGTCTGGACCTGCCGGACGCGGACGTGCCGGGCGTTGCGTTGCCGACCCGGCACCTGCAGGCATTCATACAGGTGCTCGCACCGCCGCCTCACCTGTTGCTGTGCGGCGCGGGCCCGGACGCCGAACCGGTGGTCAGCATCGCCCAGACACTGGGCTGGCGCGTAACGGTCGCAGACCACCGGCCGGCCTACGCCGACGCGCTCGCGGCGCGCTTTCCGCGCGCCGAGGTCCACCTGTCCGAGCCTCGGCTGCTGCGCTCGACCCTCGAGCTGGATGGCTGCCACGCTGCCGTGGTGATGAGCCATCACCTGGCGTCGGACCTGGCGTATCTGCGCGAGCTCGCCGAGGCCGGTGCTCCGGCCTACGTCGGCTTGCTGGGCCCGATGTCGCGCCGCCAGCGCCTGGCCGCGGAACTCGGACCGGCGGCTGCAAAGCTTGAATCCCGTATTCGCGGGCCGGTGGGTATCGACCTGGGCGCTGTCACGCCCGAGGCGATCGCACTGGCCATCGTCGGCCAGATTCACGCCTGGCTCGCGGCGCGTCCGGTCGCGGTATCGGCGCAGCCGTTGCATCGTGCGCCTGCTTGAGCCTGCTTGAGCGTCACCTGGCCTAGGAGTAGGCTCCCGACGGACGCGATCTGCGCGATGCGGGAGGATCTCGCCAGTGTCTTCGGATCATCGCGCTACCAGTCGCCGCGATTTTATAGCCGGCACCCTGGCGATCACACCAATGGCAGCGACGCTGGGCGCCGCGCTTGCCACTGAGTCGCCGCAGCCCGAGTCGCCGCAGCCCGAGTCGCCGCAGCCCCAGTCGCCCCCGGCCGGAATGCCATCCGGCAGCGCGCCCGCTCCCGACCATCCCGCCACCAATGGCTATCGTCCTTCCTTTTTCACGCCTGATGAGTGGGCGTTCATCAACGCCGCGTGTGCGCGCCTGATCCCGGCCGATCAGCATGGTCCCTCGGCAGTCGACCTCGGCGTGCCGCAGTACATCGACCGGCAGATGGGCACGCCGTGGGCAGAGGGTGCCATCTGGTACATGCAGGGACCGTTCGTCGAGGCCGCAGCGGAATTCGGTTACCAGTCGCAACTCACGCCCAGGCAGCAGTATCGGCTCGGCATCCGCGCGATCGACCAGCTGTGCCGCGAGCGGCTGCAGCAGCCGTTCGCCGCGCTGACTCCGGCACAGCAGGATGATGTCCTGAAGCAGGTCGAGAAGGGCAGCCTCACCTCCGCCGATCTGCCGCTCAAGACTTTCTTCACCAGCTTCCTGCTGAAGAACGTCATGGAGGGGTACTTCGGCGACCCGATGTATGGTGGCAACGCGGACATGGCGGCCTGGAGGATGATCGGTTACCCGGGCGTACGCGGCGACTACCTGGAGTGGGTGGGGGATGCCAGACCCTATCCCTACGGTCCGGTGAGCATCTACGGCAAGCGCGGCTGATGGCAACGCCCGCCAAGCCGGTAGATGTGGTGATCGTCGGCTTCGGATGGACCGGCGCGATCATGGCGATCGAACTGGCGCAGGCAGGGCTGAATGTGCTGGCGCTGGAGCGCGGCGACGACGCCACCACGGTGCCGAACTGGTCGTATCCCAGGGTGCTCGACGAGATCGCCCAGTCCGCCCGCAACGGGCTGCTGCAGAACCTGTCGAAGACCACAGTCACCATCCGTCACGACAAGGCCGGCGTGGCGGTACCCTATCGGCAGATCGGCTCCTTCAAGCCTGGCACCGGCGTCGGCGGCGCCGGCATTCACTGGTCGGGGGTGCATTCGCGCGTCATGCCGCAGGAACTGCGCCTCAGGAGCCATGTCATCGAGCGCTACGGCGCGCGCTTCATCCCCCCCGGCATGAGCCTGCAGGACTGGGGCATCAGCTTCGAGGAACTGGAACCGCATTTCGATCGCTTCGAGTATGTGTGCGGCACCTCGGGCAAGGCCGGCAACATCCAGGGCGAGAAACTGGCGGGCGGCAATCCGTTCGAAGCACCACGATCGCGAGAGTTTCCGCTGCCGCCGCTGACCGATCCGCCGACCAGCGCACTGTTCGCCAGCGCGACGCGCGAACTGGGCTACCACCCCTATCCCCTGCCGGCTGCCAATGCCTCGCGGCCGTACACCAATCCTTACGGCTGCCAGCTCGGCCCGTGCAATTTCTGCGGCTTCTGCAGCGACTACGGCTGCATCAACTATTCCAAGGCCTCGCCGCAGACCACCATCCTGCCGGTGCTGTATCGGATGCCGAATTTCTCGCTGCGCACGCATGCGCACGTGCTCAAGGTGAATACCGACAGCAGCGGCAGGCACGCCACCGGCGTGACCTACGTGGATGCCCAGGGCCGCGAGAACGAGCAGCCGGCGACGCTGGTAATCCTCGCAGCCTTTCACCTGCACAACGTCCGGTTGATGCTGTCCTCCGGGATCGGCAAGCCCTACAACCCGGACACCGGTGAAGGCACGGTCGGGCGCAACTTCTGCTACCAGCTTCTCAACAGCGTCAACCTGTTCTTCGACCAGGGCGTGTACATCAACCAGTTCATGGGGGCCGGCGGTGTCGGCCAGGCGATCGAGGATTTCTACGCCGACAACTTCGACCACGGCCCGCTCGGGTTCATCGGCGGCGGAGTGATCTGGGGTCGGCAGACGGGTAATGGCCCGGTGCGCGGCATCCCGCTGCCATCGGGTTCCCCGACCTGGGGCAGCGGCTGGAAAGCCGCGGTGAAGGAGAACTTCCTGCACAGCGGCCGCATCGAGGCCCAGCTCAGCAACATGGCCTACCGCGGCTGCTACCTCGACCTCGATCCGACCTATCGCGACGCCTACGGCACCCCGCTGCTGCGGATGACGCTCAACTGGCAGGACAACGATCTTCGCATGTCGGAATTCTTCGGCGAGCGCCTGTCGCAGATCGGCAAGGCCATGGGCGCGAAATCAATCTCCGGTCGCGTGCTCAAGCGCGGCGACAGCTGGGATACGCGCGCCTACCAGAGCACGCACATCAACGGCGGCACGGCGATGGGCGCCGACCCGAGAACCAGCGTAGTCAACAAGTACCTGCAAAGCTGGGACGTGCCGAACCTGTTCGTCCTGGGCGCCAACGTGTTCGCGCACGGCATTGGCTACAATCCCACCGGTATGGTCGGTGGGCTCGCCTACTGGGCGGCAGCCAATATCCGCGCAAGCTACCTGAAGAGCCCAGGCCCGCTCGTCCGCGTATGAGCACAACCGGCGGCCCGTTGCGAAAGCCCTGGGTACTCGTCGCCGCGGTCCTGCTGGCAGCGGCGGCGGCCGTCATTGTCGCGCTGGTCGCGCACCGTCCGG
>Ga0116229_10015086_pt1 | contig 10610 bp, 8 predicted proteins | sample S1TSphgellanicum_3_FD_87313 | JGI IMG/M metagenome (GOLD analysis project Ga0116229, IMG submission 87313) | Host-associated microbial communities from peat moss isolated from Minnesota, USA - S1T2_Fc - Sphagnum magellanicum MG | ecosystem: Host-associated > Plants > Peat moss > Unclassified...
CGCAAAACCCCGTGTGACTCGCTCCCGAAACAAGAGCGCCGCCCCCAACGTCACGAAAATCGGCGCCAGATTGGCCAATAACGTTGCATTGGCTACGGGTGTCAGCTTGATCGCCCAATGCCAGGTCGCAAGATCACCGGCAAAGCAGAAGCCGGCGAAGCCGATCAGTAAGCGGTTGCGCCAGGACCCAGCGTCGGCTGAGGGCTTGTGCAACCGTCGCTCGCCGATGGACCAGACGATCAAAATCGGTAGCGCCAGCGCCGTCCGGTAAAATCCGGTCGCGACCGGGCCGGTTTCTGAGAGCCGGACAAAAATCGGTGAAAACCCGATGGCGCACGCAGCCAGCACCAACGCACCGATCGCCAGCCGCTGCTTGGACAGGATTGGCGTTGCGAGGGGCGTGGCAGCCGCGTTGCTCATGCCGGGTTTATAGCCAGGAGAAGACGCCGGCTCCAGCCGTCAAATCCTCAAGGGTGACCGGCATGCGCTAAGTCGCGGTGTAGAGCTGTTCCAATCGGCCAAACAGCGCGTCCACCTGTTCATCCATTTCGGTCAGGCGTTCGCTCATCAAACCTAGAAAAATCCGCATCAGCGTCTGTCGTTCGGTTTCTTCGACGCGACGATAGAAAAAATAGCCGATCTGAAAGCACATCATGACCAGGCCGATATTCATGGCCCGCAGCACCGATTGGTAGGGACTCGCCCCATACTGGGTCAGGAACGGCTGCATCGCGTCATAAAAGGCGATGAAGCTGGATTTTGCATCAAGCGCGGCCGCGATTTCGGCACGCATCGCGGAGTAATACGCGCGGAAAGCCTGACGAACCTCTTGCAGCTTGGCGAGCGGTGCCATTTCAACCGGTTGCTTGGGATCCAGTTCCAGACGAAGCCGCCGCAGGATGATGTCTTTACGCCCCGGTGGCACGGTCAATCGGATGGTTCGCGCCAATTTCGGCAAGGCGCCTGGAACATTCACCCCATCGCAGCAGTTGAAGATGCGGGCGACCCCAAATCCCTCGATCGCCTGAACCATCATCATGCGAGCCCAATGCAGGATTTGGTTGGTGTACGCGATCCCGCCGAAATTGCCCGGCATTTCAATATTCATCACCCGGACCGGATCGGTCACCATCTCTTCGCTGAGTTTCGCATCATCGCGATAGATGGAATCCTTGGCATGGTGCGCCTGGCGTGTCCTGGTGCCAAGATCAACGCCGAAGAAATAAATCTCGCGAAACCCCAGCAGCAGGGCGCCGCGCAAGGCGAGATTGGTGCAGGTCGGTGCAGTCCCGTGGATGCCAAGACCGTCAGGGCACCAGAGCGGTGTTGAAACCACAGAATCCCTGAAATACAGGACCCGGTCCGGGAACAGGTCGAGCATCGCCGGATGAACCGTTGTCGACGCCAGCAGCGTCACACCCTCGAGCGAGCATTGCGCGGCTGTCCGTTGCAGAACTTCGACCGAGCCGTAGCCATTTTCCAGCTCGCAATGAAAATCAGGACGGATGCCGTTCAAGAGGAGTGGCAGCAAAGCCGTTCCTGAAGAGAAAATGACCGCCTGTCCAGAGAGGCGCTTCAGATGCTCGATTGTCGCGTCGAGTGACGGGCCGGAACCGACAATGAAGGCCGGGATATCCTTCTCGAGGCGCGGCTTCGGTTCGAAAAAGAGAAAGGACCGACGGACCAGATTTTCGGTTGCATTCTGCATCATGACCATTTCGTCTTCGAAGAAGCCGATGGAGATGGCGAGCAAGGGGAGATTCTTGACGAAGTCGCGGTGCGCCTGATCAATGACCGTCGAACTATAGTGACGGAACACATAGGAACCGTCGACCAGACCAAAGCCCCGCCCCCGAATATGCCAATGGACGCGACCTGATATGACACCGGGATCGGTTCCGACCACGAAATGCAGGGTCTGTCCGGCACTGATCATACGTTCGATAATCTCCGCCCAATCGATCAGCGATAGTGAGTGGCGGAAGAATTCCAGATGTTCTTCGATCAGGATAAAATGTCTAACCGGTGCTTCGGCGAAGAGCGCGGGCAGATGCAGCCCGAGTCCAATGCCATAGACCAGCATATAGCCGCCATCATCCAGACTTGGTGTGTCGGGAAAGGCGGTTAACTCGAGCGATCCGTAGCGTTCGTAGAGACCGTGGCTGACGTGATGTTGCTGCTGATAGGGGGGCCAGAAATCAACCGGCGGTTCCATGTAGACCCGTTCAGGCGTGGCTCGGAACTTGGTGAGTTGGGCCTCGGCATAACTCTGCGCATCGCCGCTATAGAGCAGCGTGTGGCCGAGATCGAGATTGAGCGTTCCTTCAGCCAGCGACCCGACCAAAACCGATCTTGGTTCGGGCAGAGCGATGACGGCTTCGTGGAGCTCGGGAAAGCGGCGGGCGAGATTGTCCAAATTTCGAGCGAGCAGGCCCGAGTCGGTCGAATTCATGCAAAATTTCCGGTAAGGACGGGCGACATCATTGCATCCAGCAGACGCGATGCCCGCGGCGTCGCGCCCCGGTCGCGGTCCGCTGCGGTTGCGCTCTCAATCTGATGCCGCAGTGCGATACGATCATCGAGCGGAGCGACGGCAACGGCAAGGCGACTCATACCGTCGTAATCGGCCGCGATCAGCCGATCCAACCCGATCGATTCGAGCCAGCCTGCGACCAGGCCAGTACGCGGCTGCGGTCCGCGGGCAGCAATGACGATCACGCCGATTGACGCCGCCGCGATTGCACTATCGGCCATCGGATCGTTCGGGGGCACCAGCAGAATGTCGATCGCCTGGAAATGGTCGATCAGTGTTTCGTGAAGATCGCCGAGCAAAATATTCGCCGTCCCGAACAGCGTGCGGACGGCATCAAGCTCCGATGCACTGCCGATCGACGTCGGTGTTAAGCGCAGCATCGCGTCTGGAACAGCCGCATGGATCGCCCGCCAAACCTCGACGATATCGTCGCCGTACGCGGCGAAGGGCAGGGTGAGACCGTATATGGGAGCCTCGGTCGATAGATGTGCTCTTGCAGCTTGCGGAAGGTCGAAGGGCACGGTGGCAAGGCCGCCGGTTACCGGGACGGCGCGTTCGACCGTCGCGAAGGTCTTTGGATCCCCAATCACCCCGTCAAAGCCAAGTGTCCCGGCGATTTCCGGCAGGCCATAGAGGCTGAGCATCAGGGCGGCCGGACGGGCCAGAAACAAAACGGGCCGGGTACAGAGCATGGGGCCGTCCAGATCGATCAAGACATCGAGCCCGTCATTTCGCACGAGAAAGCTCAGCGTATCGTCATCCAGCACCTCAATATCCCGCCACGCATCGGCCCGGTTACGCAGGCGTGTTGCCAGTGTCGCGCGCGTGCGGTCTTCGGCATAGACGAATAGCTCTACATGGCGGGGATCGAACCGCTCAAGCACCGGAACGATGGTGTCGAGCCCTTCGCCATTGCGCCAATGTGTAGATACGACGCCCAGGCGGAATCGGCGCTGTTTCAGCGCGTCGAGGCCGGCGCGCGGCGGCGGCGCGAGCCCGATTTCGAACCGGGTGGCGAAATCCGCAGCGGCCGCGATCAGCGCCGAATTTTCGGATTGAGGATGACGGGCCAGCGTGCGGATTAACGCAAATCCGACATTCGGATCATCGGGTAATTCGGCCACTGCCGTGGTCTGCGCGTCAATCGCCGCATCGTAATCGCCATTTGCCAACAAGGCCTCGCCATGGAGTGCCAGATCGGCGGGTGTCCGGTCGCGCAGCCCAACCAGCGTCGTAGACGCAGCCAGCGCATCAATCGCCCGCCCGGCACTCAACTGCGAGATCGCCAGACCGCGCCATGCGGCGGCGGCATCGCGATCAATCTGCGTCGCTTGCCGATAATGACGCATCGAAGACAGGAAATCCCCAGTATTGAAGCAGCGTTCGGCTTCGCGCAGCAAAGGCTGATCCTGCATCTTGAAAAAGGCGCCGAGGAATGTACCGAACCAGGCCGGCACCAGTGCCTCAATGCCGAATTCGCGTGTCGTTGCGGTCGATAGCTTGCCGAAATAGAGCGAGTCGGCGACATGGCCCAGCTTGGCGTAGAGGATGCCGAGGATCTCGGCATGTTCCTTCACCTCGGGGGCGAGTTGATGCGCCAGCAGAAACGCCTCCAGCGCCTTGCCCGCCTCGTGGGCGCGCAGCGAGATCAAGCCGATGAGATGCGACGGCAGGGAATGATTGCCGAGCGCGTGGGTGATAAACTCCACCTTGCGATAGGCAGGCTCCAACTGGTCCTCGGCGAGCAACGCCAGAGCGGCGTCAACCTCGGCGCGGATCGGTTCATCCAATTCCTGGATCGCCCTGACGATTGGCGTCACCCTGCTATTGTCCCTTCCAAGCTTTCGAGTTCCGGCGGTTCGGCATGCGCGACGATGCGATAGGCGTTCCATTGCTGGCGCAGGCGCGCTTCGATCCGGCTGACCGTCTCATGCACGAATTCGATACGGTGTTCGGGTGCCAAAGCGCAATGGAAGCTGATGAAGAGACCGGCAAGATCCTGCCGAACCCGTACATCATGCGTGTCGATCACGCCCGGCAGTTCCCGCGCGATCGCATCGATCGAGGCTGCCACCGCTTTGGTCAGCTCGTCCGATGCGGCGGTACCGGCGACGGCGTCCGGCATGAGGGGCTCGATATGGGTTTCCACTTCGACCTCACCACCGAACGCCGTCGCAATCGCGACCTCCAGCCGGGTCGCTGTCTCATGCGCCTGAGCCAGGGTTTGTTGACCGTCGATTTCGATATCCAGGCTGATCGATAGCAGCGCGCCCACATGCTGCACCGTCACATGATGGATCGGATGGCCATGATAGGCGGCGATCATCAGAATCCGCTCGCGAATCGTCTCATCATCGAGCGCGACCGGGAAGGTCGATACGGCAATCTCGGTGCCGGGCAACGCCGCGCAGATTCGTTTAGCGACATCCTGGCGAACCTCATCCATCCGGTCGAGCGAGAGGCGACGGCTGACGCCGGCTTCCAGATCGACATGCAGGGTCGCGCCGGCGATCCGGGATCGCACCCGCCCGGTTTCGACAACGCCCGGCGTCCGTCGCGCAATACTCTGCACCCGTTCGGCAATCCCGGCCGGTGCCGTATCGATCAGCGCATCGATCGTCCGCCGTCCCAACCGTAGCGCCGCCACGCAGATAAAGCCGGCCACGCCGATTGCCGCGATGCTGTCCGCCCGGTCATAGCCGAGGGCGACACAGCCAAGTCCGATCAGGACGATGGCAGAGCTCAAAATATCCGAGGCGAAATGCAGCGCATCGGCTTCCAGCGCGGGGCTTTTCGTCGTCTTGGCCGCTGCGCGGAGCGCGCGTGACCGGATGAGATCGATCGTGATGGACAGCACCATCACCAGGACGGCCCACCAGCTGAACTCGACCGCCATGCTCCCCTCGATGAGACGCCGCACGGCTTCCCAAACGATCCCGACCGACGTCGCAATCAGCAATCCGGTCTCGGACAGCGCCGCAACGCTCTCGATTTTCCCGTGACCGTAAGGATGGTCACGATCCGGTGGCTTATCGCTGATGCGCACCGCGAAAAAAGTGATGAGTGTGGCGCCTAAATCGATCAGGCTATGCGCAGCCTCGCTCAGAATACCGATGCTGCCGGTCAGAAGGCCGACAATCAGCTTGGCAATCGTCAAGGCGGCACTTGCCGAGATCGAGGCGAGTGCCGCGTTGCGCTTGATTTCGGTATGCGACAACGACATCGGCTGAGCGGCTTTGCGATCCCGAGGGAAAAATAGTAGTTCCGGCAGTTTACCAAAGGCTTAGAGCATCATGGTAGCACGAGATTGGTTTCGACCGGGACGGATTTTGGTTCTGCGCCATCTTCGTCGTTGGACCTGCCTGTCGAACGCGCTACAATGAAGTTTAGCTCCGTAAACCGCGTCGTCAGTGTGGCGAAATGCAACGAGCAAGTGCCGCGTTCGGCTTGTTGATATTTGTTTTGTGCCTGGCCTTCCTGTGGCTGGGCTTAGCCTATGTGACAGTGTGGGCCGCTACGCAACGTCGCCCGCAATGGCGCATCCTGAGCTGGATTTTTTCGACCGACTCAGACCCGAACCCGCCGCCATTGGCGCAGCCCAATACGCCGAAGCCGAAGACCGCAGACGTCATTCCGTTCGATCGCAGAGCGATTGTACGTCGCCGCAAACGGGCCTGACCTCATTCTGCGCTTTGCGGCTGTTCCATCGCCACGGGATCGTCTAAGGGAGATGATGAGATTGATCGACGCTGTGGCTGAAACAGCCACTGTCGCAGCCACATTTGAAATGAGGGCGCCAGACGATGATCGGTGACGTGGATGATCTCGGGGCAGCGACAAAGCCCAGCATGATGTTCCTGCCGGCGACATTCGAGGAACGCGGGACCTACGTGCCATTTACCACGCCGGTGATGCTGGCGAGCCGGATCCGTCCTGACGAACGCCATCGGATCGTCGTGCTGATGCCCAGCTTTAGCGGCACTCAGGGATCGTTGGTCGTGCCGTGGAAGGCGCTGCCCGATGTTATCACCATGACGGTGCATGATCGCGCGCTTTACGATGAAATCAGCGAGCTCAAGGCGCTCACGCCCGAAGCGATGCGTGGCGCGGGATTGCGCGTGGCCTTGACCGGTCTCGCCGGCCCGCGCGCCAAGGATGCGGCGGAAGCGACGCTCAAGGCCGATGAGAATCAGCGGCTCGAGACCCAGTTCTTCGTCATGCTGCGGTTGTTGCAGATGCTGGGCATCGACGACTCCGCGTTGCTCAGTGTTGACATTACCAGTTCCGATTGGGAAGCAGCGGCCAAAACAATGTTGGTTGATGCGGCCGGACGGTTAAAGCTGGATGTCGATACCGTCTACGAGAATCTGGATGAGGTGAGCCGGCTGCTTGCGCCGATCGGGCTCACCGTCCTCGATCAAACCGGTCGGCTGCGCCGCATGCTGACTTCGATTGATCGGTTGCGTGATTCCAACGACACGGCGACAATCGATGCACTGCCTGAAGTGGCGGATTTGCATCAATTCGCGGTGGTGGTGGCGCAGCATACGATGGAGGTCGGTGAACGGCTGCTGGCCCGCGCCGACAGCATGGTGCGCAATCTGCCGCGCATCATTGGCGAATGGGAATCCGAGCGTGACTCGATTGCCCAGGCGATCGGCCGGGTCGCCTGGCTATTGGATGGCTGGGATCAGGCGCTGGGGGCATGGTCGCAGATCATCGAGCTGCCTGGGCTCGAGCGCAATGCCCAGCTACCCTATTTCATCCGTCTGCTCCCCATGGTGCCGCGACAGGAAACCGGGAAATATGAAGCGGCGACCCGCATGCGGCTGGACAAAATCTACCAGACCAATCGCGTCAAAAATCTGGAAGATTGGCGGAGCGGTGAGACGGATGTCGAGCTGGTCCGCCGGATTGAGCAGGCGCGAACCAAGGCCGTGCGCATTGGCGCACCGGCGATGCTTTAGGCGCTCCCATGCAACATGTATCCGTCGCGGCTGGAGAGCTGATTTTCCGTGCGGGCGAACCCAGTCACGCCGTCTATGTGATTGACCACGGCGAAGTCTCGATCATCACCAACGACCCAATTGCGCCCGCCGAAATCGTTCGCCTCCACGATGGAGATTTGTTCGGCGAGTCTGGCGTTCTTGAGGGTCGGGCCCGCTCCGCCAATGCCGTGGCGGTCAAGGACTCCACCCTGTTGGTGACCGAGGGCGATGCCTTCCTCAAGGCATTTGGTCTCGATAATGACAAGGCGCTGTCGCTGCTGAAGCTTTTGTGCCGACGCTTGCGCAATACCACGCGACGGGCGGCGCTAAACGCCTTTGAGCGCGACGTACCGGAAACCGGCGGGTCAGACGATGGCGATCTCCCACCGGCGCGGCTGCACCTGATTCCTGACAGCGAGAAATTGATCGGGTTGCTGGGTTCGGAGATGATCGAGGTCCGAAAATTTCCGTTTCTGGTCGGCAATCGTTTCGGCGGCGAGGTATCGGCGATCACCACCAACCGTAATTTCTCGGTGCCGGCGGCAGCGGATCCCGAATTTTCGGCGCCGCATTTCGAAATTCTCCGCCGTGCCGGCCGCTATGTGATTCGGGATCTCAGCCAGCGGAGCGGGACGATCGTCAACGGGACGGTGATTTCCCGCTTTTCCGAGCATGCGGTGGCGGATTTGCGGGATGGCACCAATTCCATTGTCGCAGGCCGGCTCGGCTCGCCGTTTCGGTTTCGCCTGCTGATCGAACGCGGCCGGGTGACCAGTTAAGCAGTTCGAAAGCAAGCAATGCCCTTTCCCTCCCCCTTGTGGGGAGGGTGGCGCGGAGCGACGGGTGGGGGAATGTTGCCGCTGGCGTTGAAGCGCCGGACTGGGTCTGCACGAGCGGCGGCGGCGGCCCCACCCCACCCGTCGCTTGCGCGCCACCCTCCCCATCAAGGGGAGGGAAGAAGGAGGTCTATCCCGTTTTATTCTGCTGCCAGCAGTGAGATTTCCTCCTGCCAGCGCAGGCATGACACTTCATGGCCGGGGCCGGCGATTTCCAGGGCCGGCGCCCTGTCGGCACATTTCGGCGCGGCGATCGGGCAGCGTGTTCTGAAGACGCAGCCGGAGGGTGGATTGATCGGCGACGGAAGATCGCCGGTCAGATGGATGCGCTGCTTGTTTCGTTCGCGGTCGGGATCTGGGATCGGTACCGCCGAGAGCAGCGCCTGAGTATAGGGGTGACGCGGCGTGCGGTAGATCGCGTCGCGATCGGCCAACTCGGCGATCTTGCCCAGATACAGCACCATCACGCGGTCGCTGATGCGGCGGACCACCGAAAGATTATGGGAGATGAAAATCAGCGCGAGATTTTCCTCGCGCTGCAGCTGTTTCAGCAGATTGACGATCTGCGCCTGGATCGACACGTCGAGCGCCGAGACCGGCTCGTCGCACACGATGAGTTTCGGCTTCAGGATCATGGCACGGGCAATGCCGATCCGCTGACATTGGCCGCCGGAAAATTCATGCGGATAGCGGTTGATCAGGCGGGGCGACAGGCCGACCCGATCCATCGCCTCGGCGACACGTCGGGTCTTTTCCGATTTTGACAGGCCGGATTCAAATGTGTCGAGCGGTTCGCCAACGATGGCACCCACCGTCATGCGCGGATCGAGGGCGGCCAGCGGATCCTGGAAGATGATCTGCATGTCGCGCCGGAGCTTGCGCAGGGTTTCTCTGCCTGCCCCGACAATCTCTTGTCCCTGCCAGGTCACGCTGCCGGCGCTCGGTTGGATCAGTTGCAGCACGCCCCGTCCCAGGGTCGACTTGCCGCAGCCTGATTCGCCGACAATCCCCAATGTTTCGCCGGGGCGAAGCTCGAAACTGACGCCATCGACGGCTTTCACCATTTTCGGCGGCGCAAACAATCCCGCCTTGATCGCAAAGTGGACTTTGAGATCCCGGACGGTGAGCAACGGGTCGGTCATGGCAGCTGGTCCAGAATACAGGCCTTGGCGCGATCGCTGCTGATCGGTCGCAACGGCGGCACGCCCTCGCGACAGGCCGGCATCACGTAAGGGCAGCGCTCCGCGAACGCGCAATAAGGCGGCAAATTGGCGAGGTTCGGTGGCTGGCCCGCGACGGTCGGGAGATCGCCGATGAGATCGTCATCGAGCCGCGGCATCGATTGCAGCAGACCCTTGGTATAAGGGTGCTGCGGATCGTAGAAAATATCGCGCACCGGGCCGCTCTCGACGATCCGGCCGCCATACATGACCAGGACCCGATCGCATAATCCGGCAACGACGCCCAGATCATGGGTGACCATGATGATCGCGGTGCCGGTCGCGTGCTGTAATTCCGTCAGGAGATCCAGGATCTCCGCCTGGATCGTGACGTCGAGCGCGGTCGTCGGCTCGTCGGCGATCAGGAGATCGGGCTTGGCGAGCATGCCCATCGCGATCATGACGCGCTGCCGCATACCGCCGGACAATTCGTGCGGATATTGCTCAAGCCGCTTTTCCGGTTCGGGAATATGCACCTGATCGAGCAATCGCTTCGCCTCGTCCCGCGCATCGGCTGGGCTGATCTGGCGATGGCTGGTCAGAACCTCGCTCAATTGATGCCCGACCGTCATATAGGGGTTGAGCGCGGTCATCGGGTCCTGGAAGATCATCGAGATGCGCGTGCCGCGGATCTTGTTGAGCCGGTCGCGTCTCAGCCCCAAAATCTCCTGGCCATCGAATCGCACACTTCCCGTGGCTTTACCGTTCTGCGGCAACAGCCCCATGATCGACATCAGGACCTGACTTTTCCCGGAACCGGATTCGCCGACGATGCCAATCGTTTCGGCGCGGTTGACCTCGAAGCTCACGCCATTCACCGCGCTGACGATGCCGTCAGGCGTGGTGAATTGCGTCTCCAACTGCCGGACGCTCAGCAGCGTCGTCGCGGTATCTGACTCAGGCGCCATCAGCGATCCTTCGGATCGAGCGCGTCGCGAAGACCATCGCCCAAAAAGTTCAGCGAGAACAAGGTGGCCGCCAGAAAGCTCGCCGGATAGAGCAATGCCCAGGGCGCCGACTCCATCGTGTTGGC
>Ga0116229_10015089_pt1 | contig 10606 bp, 2 predicted proteins | sample S1TSphgellanicum_3_FD_87313 | JGI IMG/M metagenome (GOLD analysis project Ga0116229, IMG submission 87313) | Host-associated microbial communities from peat moss isolated from Minnesota, USA - S1T2_Fc - Sphagnum magellanicum MG | ecosystem: Host-associated > Plants > Peat moss > Unclassified...
ATATATATATATAATTTTTAAAAAGGTTCATGACTTTCACATAAATGCACATTCTTTTTCACAAAAAAAATTTCCTTTTCATTTTTCAAAAACAACACAAAAATACATCATTGAAAATAAACCAAGAAAATAAATAAGTTTGGAATGAAAGAATGAACCCAAGGGATAAAAAGAAACCAAAAGTGGTTTCCCATCACATAAGGGTTTCCCATATCCTTCAATATTCCCCCACCTTGTCTTAATTTACTCCATAAGACAAAACAATACTCAAATTCACCCAAATCTTATCTTAATCTTCCCCAAATGTCCCTTAAGTGATTAGTCAACAAACCAATCACAAACCTACTTAACTACCCAGTTAGTTTCATCCCCTTTAATAAACAAGAAATGATAAGTGAAAACTTACCACTAGTAACTAGGATGCCCACTAAGCTCATTAAGGTAGGAGATATACCCTATTAACAAATTAACCTTTTATCTTAGTCCATTATTTATTTTTGATTATTTTTCCTTAGGAGGATAATTACTACCTTGCAATGGTAACTATTATTTTGTGAAAGTAACTACTACCCTATGATAGAAACTATTGTCAATTAACAATAGATTTTAAGCATTTGACAATTTGTTTAATGTAACATTTATTTGAATGTTTTTTTCAACATGTATTTTCAATCTCTCACATTCTCAGGCTTTTGGCAAGTTATTCCTCACTCCATGGCATGTCACAATGAAGAACAAGGATGGCAACTCCACATCCAAAAGCAAGTTGGAGCCATCAAAAAATCAATCCCCACCTGAAAATTCATTTTAGTTAAACGTTAGGGATCTAAGCAGCATGATGACTATAGAATAAAACACATTGAACAAGCAAACATGTGAACATGAAAAAGTCATCTTGGAAACAATCTGAAGCACAATGTTACATTGCACAACAAAATGTAAAAATAGAGATATTTAAAAACTCCAAATGAACACCAAATTAAATGGGTGGCATTGGGATGCATACGATTTGAGTCAAAAATTAATTAAAAAGAACCCATTAGTGGAATGTTTCTTCCTATAAGAAGCAAAAGACATCATGATCCTGGGAAATTGACAACTATGGGGTGAACGACAAAACTATTCATGAATGTGAATGAATTTTGAACCCAATAAAAACATAGAAAAATGTATGTGTTCATCAATTGAACCATAACATTGATCATCACTTAGTCCAAGTTACGTTCATCGAACTAATCTACCAATGGATTTAAGACCTTCAAAAAAGAGATTATGCAAGTTGTGGTTTTGGGAGTTCCTTGTCAACATTCACTCAAACCTCTATTTAACAAGGAAGGCAATCAAGGACCCACGGCTAAAGGGTAAGTTCTTTTCTTGTAAAGGCTTGGAGGCTAAGTTTCATTGTTCATGTTTCTTGGCCCAATTCAAATGTGTGGGTTTACAATTCAATCCCCTTACAAAATAATGTGTGGGTTGAATTCAATGTTGGTTTAGTATTGATTTTTGAACATACCAACTTAATCTTGGTATCATTTTTTTTTTTAAATTCACAAAAGGTTGTACTTGTATTGGATATCTAAAAAAAACTTTCATACAAATTTGGTCCTAGAATTGAATTCAAGATTAATTTTTAACTAGTTGACAGATATAAATATGTCCTATATTGAAAATGGCATAAAATTCATGTAATATTGGTTTTATTTTAGGTTCCTACCAAATTAATATATATTACATGTATTATTTAAATTCACAATGAATTGTTAAGTCCTTGCTATTAATGTTGATATATAACACATGTTTATATGTTAAAACAACATTGGTTTAATTCATCAATAGGTCATGTTAAATAATTTGCATAATAGAGATTTTTTAAAATACCCACAAGCGAACACCCTATCACCTTAATATTGGGGATGCATTGCATGATAAGGTGTTGGGCATTTTAAAATGAAAATAGTTGAGGACCAAACTCGTTTTTGCACTAATTTTAATGAACAATGAATTTTATTCACATTTTTTATTGTTTTCATGTGGAGGTCTAACATTTTTGAAAAAAATATTGCTTCTATTAAACTTTGCAAAAAACAATTCTATGTTTGGCAAAGTATCTTGTGTGAAGAGTTGTGTGCATTATCGTTTGAAAGGTGGAAAAGAAGGATAAGTTTGTTGATTAAAATAAATAACTCGAAAAAAAAAAAAATGTTTGGTGAAATCATGAAGCTAAGATTATTGAAACCTAAAAACATTTTGGGAAAAAATCACAAAAGGAGTTTGGGAATATGGGAACTGTCATTTGCTAAAAGTTGTGTTGTTTTTGCATAAAAATTATAACATGGACTTGAAATGAAGACATTAACTACATAATTTAACAATTGTAAAATGTGGCATTGTTAATCTATGAACATGAATGGTGAATGGTTAAGCACAACAAAATGTTAATGAATACAAGGAAAATCAATGAATGGAAACACATGGATTTAAATGGATTCATGAATACAACAAATGAATGAAATTTTTTTAATGAACAATGGATGAATGGAAAATTATGGATCAATAAATGGAAATCTTAAATTTTAAACAACTAAATCACAAAAACGTACAACCAGATGGATTGCCTAAATGATGTCCAAAAATGGCATTTACAACATATGTAGTAATATTTGTAAATGAGATTATTAAAAACAAATCCCACGAGTTTAAGATATATCATTGACAAGACTATTGGAAACATTTTATCAAATATAGATATGTACTTTAGACAATATTATTTAATAAATTTATCAAATATGTAATTTGATGACTTATGCATTACACAATGGATTTTTTAGGGGATTTAATTGAGGCATCTATATATATATATATTCTTATTTTATTTCTGAAGAAATCATTTTAACACAAATTATGCATCATATTGTTGCAACTTTTTAAATTATTGATGAATTGTTGGGTGAAGTAAAATTTATTTTTAAAAAGTTCTTATGGGTGTGCAAACATTGCAAAGGATGACAATGATGTGAAAAAAATTAAAACATAAGGAAGGGATTGGAAAAAGATTACAATAATGTCAAAAAATGTCAAAACGTTAATATAATTAATGTTTGCAAAATTAAATCATAGGTCTTGGATTGCACACAATACAACATATGAATATTTTGATCATAAAAGGCAAAAATGAACAAACACTAAATCATGGGTTAATGTGCAAAGTTTCATCACTTTGTGAATGTTAATATGGTATCAATGCGATGACAAAAGGGAGGATGAAATTTTTTAAAAAAATTCCAGAGTAAAAACTTATGCTTTGACACAATGAATTGACATCACAACACATTTTGGGTTTTGCAACTTTCATTTACAACTTATGAATTATTAAACCCATGTTGTTTCACCCATCAAATTGTAAAGGATAATGATGTGACATCTAGTTGCAAAAATTAATCACATTATCAATTAGTTTTTTGCTAATTTTGTAACAATATTGAGATTCCAGCTCATAAAGTTTCATAATGTGACATGTAAAATGTCAAATGGTGTGAATACCTAATCATTTTATTTGATTAAATGCTATAAATGATGTCTTCATATAAAAATGACATGTGTGTAAAAACCATTTACACATGGTCATTTATGAATTGCACATGACCAAAAGTGAATTGGGTGTAAAATTCACTTGTCAAAATTTTATCAAATGTTTAAAATAAATAAATATGTAAATGTTTGGGTCAATTCACTACACCAAAACATAACATATATACGATTACATATCAAAATTCAAGCTAATATATGTTAGGCCACCTAGGTTAAAAGCATGGGTTAAGTAAAAAATCAGTTAACATAATTTACACACCTTACTTGTGAATAACCATATAAAATTATTTAGCCTAAATTAAGGTAAATAAGTTACAAAAATAATGATTTGAACCTTTCACCTTCACAATGAAGTCCAAAATCTTTGTCACAACAACAATTCTTTTTATGTAACATAAAATGTAACCACATTTTAATTAACAAATTTTCTAACCCACTTAAATAATTCAACCTACCCTACGCATATTTAAATTATATTTGCATTTGTAATATTTGTGATGCCATGTGTGACGTTATCATTAAATAAACAATGAATTATATTCATAATGTTCATTTAATGATTACATGTATTTGTGTTTTATTGTACCAATGTGTCAAAGTTTAATTTGATATCTTTTCATTTAGAGATGCAAACATTCAATATTAATCACACAATGGGGATTAGTTATTATTGCCACTCGTCATGATTATTTTGGTCACAACAATGTATGTGTGGGTTTTTTCATTTCTCTTGTGATGCCACTTGTGAGTCTACCATTAAATAATTAGTGACCTACAATTGCAATGCTCATTTGATAATCACATGTATCATGTTTTGTTACATCCATGTGTCAAGTTTGTATTTGATATTTCTTCATTTAAAGATATTAACGTTCATTACTAATCATTAACAAGCACTAATTATTTTGCCACTTTTTTTTATTATATTAAGCATAACATAACATCTTTGAATTTTGTAACTTTTCTTGTGATGTCATGTGTCAATCTATTATTTGATAATTAAAGATATAAAGTGATAACATTTATAGTTGCATGTAACATCTTTTGTTACACCCATGAATCATGATGTTGATTATAGTCATAACATTTTATCATTAAATAGTTTCCTTTTGGGTGATGTTTTCTACAATTGTTGCATCCCCTTTTGGATTTCCACCATGCAACATTTATGTTTCTAAAATTATTGTTGTTGCAAGTTTAGAGGCTTTTACATTTATTGTTGCTAAAGATGTTTGGCCTTCTCATTAAGTTTTGTTTTTTTCATCTATTAGCCCTAGACTAGTTGCCTTGGATTGCCAATAAACATGTGATAGACAAATCCTATATAAACATCCTTATAAACTACTAATCATTATCGCCCTATACATCTCTTCATCAGTTGTATATTTGTCTACCATTCTTTTCAATTCTATTAGTAACATATAATGCATTAAGTTCCACCATTCATCCATATTTGTGATTTGCAATTTCAAATCATGTTGCCTTGTGTGAGATATTTATGCATCCAACTATTACATGCATAATATCACACAAAAAAGTTCGGGAAGTGAATGATATAATGGTAGTGATTGAGTTGTAACTTAAAAAGTATGACAATTCTAATTTAGTTTTTCATAATATGGAAAATTTAATTTTCAAGTTAGGTGTATATTAATCAAATGAACATGTTAGCAATTCTTTATCACTTAAAATGTTGTATTCTCCTCAAAAAAGTTCCAAATTGGATATGTAATGGCTAAAATTAAACCTATCTTACATAATTGATTATAAACTAAACATCATTGCTTAATTGTGAGGGAAAAAATCTATCACATGATTAGAAAGAAGGGGATCCAAAAATAGTGACATTACACTTTTATTCAATCAAAATGCCATCATTTCTTCATATAATCTTGGAATTCAACAAACAGGGGTTATTTATGAAATTAACAACTAATTACATAAACATGAAGAAAGTTAACTTAAAATGATAAAATGTCGATTTGCCACATCCTCCACAAATTATCTTGGTAATAAACCCCCTTGAGTTCTAAAACCTATATATTTCAAAAAACAACTCCAAAAGCTTTAATTTTTTGTGAACACGTTCATTAGGTGTTAATTTAATGTTGTGTCAAATTTCAAAACAATTTACTTTTATAGTCGAAAGATCTAAATGCTAGAATGGGAAGTTTAAATATTGGTTTGTAGTAGATGTCTTCAAATTCTAACAACCTTATCTCCTAACTAGTAATTTTAATCAGGTTAAAACTTTGTGCAAATGTGTTTTAAATATTAATATATTATTGTTTCAATTTTCAAATGAATCCCTTGTTGCAATCATCACTTCTTGAATGTATAATGGACATTTAGAGTCTAAATAAATAATTTCACTAGAAAATAATCAATTCTAGCTCATTCATATTCAAGTTATTATTTCTATCTTCATAATTTTATCCCTTGGTTTTACCTTTTTTAGACTATGCCCTGTTTATTATTATCACACTAAAGAAAACATCAAAGCCCAAAGGAAACAAAATAAATTTTTGCCCTTTTTCTTTCAACCCTTTCAAAGAGTTTCCCTCTTTTAAAAAACGAGCTTTTACTTTTGGCCAATGAAGGTGCAATGAATATTTTCCCTTTCTTTTCTTTCAATCAATAGCTCCTATCAATTCATGAACTAATAATAATTGCAAGGAATTGGTCATCCTCCAATCAATTCAATATGAAATTTTTATTTATAATGGAAATGTTTGTTTTTTCCTTCACATTTAAATTTGGCTTCCTTCATCGCTCAATCTTGATCCTCACCCACAAGATTAGATTGAAGCCACCATTTTCCATCACAAAGGATGTATTCATTTTTTATCCTAGGTGTGGCTACACCATTTTTTCCCCAATACACACCATTTTTACCATAGGAAGTTTTGGTAAATCCACCTTAACCTTCGTATGATTTTTTCAATTTTTTGTTTATTCAAATCTAACCTAAAGGTTCAATATGTTAAATTTAATGTTCAATGGTTTTAAAGTTTAGAAATAGTTGTTACACCTTCATGAATCAAACATTAAACTATTCCTAATTTTAAATTCTTAAATATTTTTTAAAAATTATTTCATTTGAAAAACATCATAATTAATATGATGGTGTGATGTAGTTTAGAATCGCGTGAAGTTTAAGTCATTCAAGAACTTTCTGATTTTTTGTTGGGTTTGAATTTAATATAAACATCAAGGGTTGAAAAAGGAAGTAGGTGGATGTAAGGTGTGCCTTTTAATGACACGAAAATCCATAAAAACAAAGGCTAAAGGAGATGTCTATGTCCAACTTTCAAACAAGGAACAAGACAAAATTATGTGATTTAAAAATAAGAACACAAGAATTAAAAACAAAAACACAAGATGTGTAAAAGCAACGTGGAAATGGATATTTATTATGTTAACATACGCAAACATGAACATGAAAAGAACATGTCAAGGCTATGGTGTAAGATCGTGTTTAAGACTAATGTTGAACAAATTAAAGGAAATGAGGGGTCTTATTTTTATTTATACCCCTTTGGAGACTTAGTTTAAGGAAGCTTTCAAAGAGGCTTTTATGTGTGCATTGAGTAAAAAAACTTCTTGAAAACTTTCCTACCTAGGAATCAACTATGAATTAATTGAAACTTAATTAAAAGTTAATTGAGATTTAACAAAGAGTTTAATAGGAATTAACTTGTCGTAACCCTAGCCTTGGATTCACAACCAAAACAAGGGCTTGCAAAGGTGCAGGCCAAGAGTGAAGCCTGGGAGTCACATTTCATGCTCCTGGAAGTGTAGGAGAGTGTGAGGGAATGAACCCCCGCACTCCCAAGTGAAATCCCACTTTGGGAGTTGGAGTCCCGATGGATTCTCGAATCTTCAGAAGGAGATTGCAGGGGTCAAAATTCATTGGATTAAATTTTTTTTTATATCATTAGAAAGATCTTGGAATGTAAATGTTTAAAATGGTCTTGCATGACCCATTTGGGTACTTAAAACATAAGTTATGGCCAAAAGAAGGGTTGGGAGTCAAATTGTTAATTTGACTATCGACCATTAAAAATCAAGAATTGCCTTGATTTATTTATGTGTATATGGCGTGCCACATACCATTGGAAAGTTCTCCACAACTTTGTTTTAGAACTCACCTCAATCAAAGGTCTACACACAAAATTATGGGCATCCAAAGTTGTCGGAGTCCTAATTTTGAGAATTTCGAGATTCCTAATTTGGGAGTTTTAGGATAAAATGACATTTGGGTGCTAGACCCGTGGCTAGATACATAGAATACTATAAGGGGGAGGTGGTGCCTTCCCCCATATTTGGGCGGTGGTGAGTCTTGTTAGTCCGTGTTTGCCCATGGCTCATCCTTGTACCAAAAGTGATCCAATTATGCATTAACCAACTTGTTGTTTGGTTTGTGCAAGTCTGTGTGAATAATTGACTTATTTGTCATTATTTGTAGTCACTATTTTGGAGCTTCAACACACCCCTTTACCCCTGAAGTGTTGGGAGCCAAAAAACATACCCAACTCCTCATCCTTTTATTATGTTCACCTTGGATTCACATTTGAGTCTATGAAGGAGCTTGGGAGTGCGTCATAACTAGATTTAAGTAAGAGTTAATTGGGAGTTAATTAGGAGTTAACTCGAAGTTAATTCCAACTTAATTAAAAGTTTAACTAAAAGTTAACTAGAAATGAACTATGAATCAAGTGGAAATGAATTAAAACTTAATTAGATGTTAACTAAAATGAAATTGAAACTAAACTAAAAGTTAAGATTTTATTACAAATCATGGATGATCATTCAATTAAATGAACTCCATGGCATTAGCATTTGTTACAATGCCTTCAAGTTGATTTTTAACAAATCACTTGACTTTGGCATTGTTGATTGGGGCCAACGCATGTTCCTTAGTGCTGGTGTTGGAACTCAAGTTAGTTGTAATTCATGAACCCAAGATCATGTATGAAAGTGTTTTTGAAAGTGATGAAATCGTGATGTTAGTTTAGTCCATAGTTCTTGGGATTGGGCTTTTATCGATAATTTCGAAGTCCAATGTTTCAAATCGAAGCAAAATGCAAAGTAGAATTTTTCATTTATATTATGCACTGCATTTAAAAATTCTTGTAGTTATGACTTAATGAAATTCAAGGCTAGTGGTTTAGAAATGACATGTTTTTCTAAAACACCTTTGAAATTTATAATAACTTTTAACACCACAATCAAATACATTTAACATATATGTCTATTTGTGATTCTTACAACTAAAAACTTCAATAAAATTGGCATCATTGTTTTCTTGCCAAAAGCTTTCTATTTGTATTGTCCAAAATGTTGAATATATTTTTGTGTCAAATTAATCCATTTAATTAATCTCCACATAATTGATCAACAATTTCACATAATTTCATATCAAGAAAAATAACTAAAATGAACACACCACTATCCTAATATTATTTCAATCAACTAGATACCTTTTCCTTTAATTCAATGATTTAAAACCTATTTGTTGAAAATTCACTAATGTATGATCATTTCACCTATAAGAAAACTACCAAATTACAACATACATATCCTAATCATTAAAGTTAGACTCACACCTTGCTTTTAAAATTGTGTAATTCAGTAGCAACTCATCATATTAGTGTAGGTGAAAAATAATGATGAACATATCTATGTTTAAAATTTTTGTTCAACCAATGAAGTTATGCCGCATGCACCCAAGAGGCTTAAACTTTTTGCCTTCGGTGAGGGAGCTGGGGTCTAAGTTTTTTTCATTTTTTGTTTTTGGGGAGAAAGAAAAGGAATCAATTTTGTTGGGCATCCTTTTTTTAAAATGACAATTAACTAACTTATGCAATCTTTTAGACTTTTTGCATCTTTTAGATCAGTTGTGGGTGCATTAAATCTTCCAAGTTTTTTCTTATATTTCATGTTATAGTCATTAGTTAATCACCCAAAAAAAATAAAAATAAATCTCAAAACCTTAGGACATCTTAAAGTTAACAAATATCTCCTTTCTTTCTAACCTTGTTTTTTCAAAGTTTGAGACTACACAAATTTAAGATTAAAACTAAAATCATTATATACAAGTCTTCAAGAGAACTTGCTAAAAGAGGATAAAGTTTTGCAAAAGACAAACATTGTAATTTCACAAAAAATCAAAAATTTGCATAAGTTAATTAATTGTCATTTAGAGGAAAGGCTCCCTAATAGAATTGATTCCCTCTTTTCCTCCCCAAAAAAACTAATTGTGTTTGCCCCATACATGCTTGGTAAAACCTAAAATTATAAATGCATGTCGACTATCTTAAGGCAATAATAAATTTTTATAACATGAAAGGCAACAACAACACAAACAAATTAATCAATTAAAAACTAATCTCATTATGATTTTTGTTATTAAATCTTCATCAAAGCCTTACAACTTAATTAAAAACATTTATATCTCAAAAACCAAATTCATATTAAAATTTTAATTTATTTTAAAATTGGCATGTTTTATTTTAACAATTCTTGCATAAATTTTCAAACCAATTTTTTAAGAATCTCATTTTAATAATATTTAAACAAATTGAGATAAATTATTTGTATATTTATTTAGTCATATGAATTTTTTTTACATTTCATAGTGATATGAAACCTTGTGATACAAAAAGGCAAGTGAAAACCCAAAAAAATAAAATGATATAAAAGCATGATTAAATCAGTTACCCAACATTCATATTTGGAAAAAAAACCCAACAAGTAGATGGGTAGACTTCAAAACAACCCATCAAATCGATGGGTGCACCCAAAATCTACACATGTGTGTCCATTAGCTTGGGGCAATAACAAAATAAAAAAAACTCAAACCCTTCCTCCCATGGGCCCCTTCACTAAGGGCCCCCTTGTTAAAGGTAAAAACCCTAGGACTTTTGGGTTGCATATTGCATTGCCTCATTGGTTGAGCAAAATTTCTAGATATGTTTGTCACTATTTTTCACCTAAAAACCCAATCTTATACCTC
>Ga0116229_10015090_pt1 | contig 10606 bp, 9 predicted proteins | sample S1TSphgellanicum_3_FD_87313 | JGI IMG/M metagenome (GOLD analysis project Ga0116229, IMG submission 87313) | Host-associated microbial communities from peat moss isolated from Minnesota, USA - S1T2_Fc - Sphagnum magellanicum MG | ecosystem: Host-associated > Plants > Peat moss > Unclassified...
CTTACTTTCAGCGCGATCTGATTGAGGGGGAACTGTTCGTGCCGTGGAGCCAGCAACACATGCGGGGTGAAATCTTCTCAACTTGCGAGGTCTTGTCGGAACGCGCGGAGGCGGATGGCGCATTTTTCTTGGTACGCGCCGAGGCAGCGAGGCTTGAACAGCTGCGAGAACGACTTGAGCCGAGCGAGCGTCCGCGCGAAGAACGGGAACGTAACAGCTGAAAGAAATGAAAGAATCACCGCTCTGAGGATTGCGTCGGCAGAGTATGTACAATCTGTACGCCTTGGTCGATGCAGCCGGAGGGGGTGCGATTCGGTGTGTAAGTTATTGAAAAATATGGAATTTGTCACGTGGCCTTGGGGGCTCAAAATTCTCGGGCAACCCTTGCACCAAGGCAATCTCGAGTCCGCAGACCAACAACATGGCGGCATTGCCTTAAGCCTATTCGCCAGCCTGCTGCTGCGGCGTGGGAGGTGTCCCTTTCGTGACCGTTAGCCAGGCAGTGATACCGGACAGGAACGACAGGGCCGCGCCACACAAGACCGCGACCTTGAAGATGTGCTCCAGCTGACGGCCTTGTGCTGCGAACAGCGCACCGAGCGCGGCAATCGCGACCAGCCCACCAATGCGTGCCACCGCGCTGTTAAGCCCTGACGCGATCCCGGTGTGATCACTGCTGACGGCACTTAGCACCGTGGTGGTTAGCGGCGCGACAGCGCCAGACAAGCCGATTGCTGCGACGCAGATGGCGGGAAATACCGAGGTCCAGTAACTGGCCCGCGGGTCGATCGAAAGACACAGAAGCAATCCAACTGCCGTTAACAACGGCCCCACAGTCAGCAGTAGTCGCGGGCCAAGCTTGACCGATAGTTTGCCCATCGCTGGTGAGGCCGCAGCGACGATGACAGGTAACGGAAGCAACGCTGCGCCGGCTTGGGTGGCCGAGTACCCATTCAGCTTGATCAGCTCGTAAGGCAGCACCAGCATCAGACCGCCGAGTGCGCCGTACAGCAAAAAGGTCAGGACCGTGAGGCCGACCAGTTGGCGTGAGGCGAACATGGCGCGCGGCAGCATGGCGGCTTCGCCAAGTTTTCCTTCCACGACGATGAACAGCATCAGTGACCCGATACCCGCTGCGAATACAGCTACGAGGATTGGTACGCTACTGCTGCGCGCCGATGCTTCGGTCAAATCCCAGGTCAACAAGCTCAGACACAAGGTGATGAGTGCGGCGCCAGTCAGATCGAGGCGGCCTTGCTGTTCGGTCAGCGACCGAGGAACGAACCATAACGCCAGAAGCACTGCACAAATGGCGATCGGCAGATTGATGAGAAAGATGGTACGCCAGCCCAGGTGATCGATCAGCGCGCCACCCAGTACCGGTGCGATGGCACCCATCGCGGCGCCTACAGCAGCCCAGATGCCGACGGCACGGCCGCGCGCCTGGCCATCAAACGTCTCGGCCAGAATGGCGAGGCTGTTAGGCAGAAGCACGGCAGCGCCGGTGCCCTGCAGCACCCGTCCTGCGATCAACAGTCCGATGCTGGGCGCAAGCGAGCACAGCAGCGAAGCCACGGCAAAAAGCACCAGACCGATGATCAGCACACGGCGCTTGCCATACAGATCGCCGGCCGCGCCACCTGCCAGCAAAAGCGCACCCAGGGGCAGCAGATAGCCGTTCACCACCCAGGTCAGCTGGCTCCCTTGTACCGCAAAGGCGTGACCGATGGCAGCCAGTCCGACATTGACGACCGAGCCATCGATGAAAGCCAGACTGGACGCCAGGATGGTGGTGGCGAGCACCATGCGCACATTGGTCTGGCGGCCAGGCCTCTGGTTACCTTGTGGTGTACTGAAGGCACTCGGGGTATCGCAGTGAAAGAGCACAGTTGGCTCACAACCAAAATAGACTTGGCGCTCGTCTGACCAATACTCACTGAAGCGGATAGCTACCACTACCTGGGAGGCGCGCCCCGCGCCCTCGGACTCGATCTTCTCATGGGCTCGTACAGGATATACCAGCGGTAGGGTCAAGAAGTTTGTAAGGTATCGGGAGTCACCTTGTGTGTCTGTTCGGTACCTGGTCTAATTTGGTAACGAGTCCCGAACCCTGCGTCGCGCTTCGACCTGGCATTCCGAAAGCCGTGCCTCATAAATCGAGCGCGGCTCGAGGGTGCGTGCAACCAGCGTCGCCGTCACGATGGCGAGCAGTAGAGGCACGATGAATGAGCGATCCAGCCCGGTCAGTTCAATGATGAGAACGGTGGCCGAAACCGGACCTTGAGTGGTTGCCGCCAGAACCGCACCAGCGCCGATGAGCGCAAATAGGCCTGCCGGCACGCCCGGCCAGATCAGCGTCCAGCCCGAGCCAAGAAGCGCGCCGAGCAACGCACCGAGTGAGAGCGATGGCGTGAACAGGCCACCCGGTGCACCGCAGCCCAGGCAAAGCGCGGTACTCAAGGGTTTGAGAAACACCAATGACAACATGAGCCAGGGCCCAAGCCCGCCAAGGAAGGCCACCTGTGCGACGTCCTTGCCATTGCCTAGCAGTTGAGGAAATGGAATCGAGATGATGCCGAAAGCGCCCAGAGCCAGCAGCGGTACGAACAACCTCCATAACCCTTGTGGCCTGTTTTTGTCGGCGAACGAAATGAGGCGAACATAGAGCACTGAGACGACACCGATGATAGGACCGGCGGCAGCAGCCCAGACCACCACAGAAGCTGAACTTGGGTACGCCGGCATGATGTAGGTCGGTGCATCGGGAAGCACGGTCCAGGACACGAGTGTGGCGATCAGCGCGGTAAGAATGGCAGGTAGCACCAGACGCAGCGACAGCGCACCTCGGAGTACCTCGAGGGCGAACAGGGCGCCCCCCAAAGGCACGCCGTACGCGGCCGCCATGCCGGCCCCGGCCCCACATGCCACGAGAAGTCTTCGTTGTTCATCGGGAAGGTTGGCACCATCCGAGACGGCATCGGCAATCACGGCACCGAACTGCTTGGGTGCACCTTCCCGTCCAAGGGAGACGCCCATACCAACGAGCACCACGGAAAGGAGGGCGCTACCGAGCGTTCTAAACTTCGGTAGCCGCCCCGCGGCAAACCAGATTGCCTCGGTGATATCGATGCCATTCCCGCTGGTCAGACGCACCAGCACCAGTTGGCCAAGACCTGTCAGGGCGCCAGCGGCGAGAAGGATGGCAATGTGATGCCAAGCGGAGGCAGAACGGGCCGCTTCAAGAATGGAGTGGTGCGCGTCTGGCCAGAGCAGGTTCTGGACGGCGAGCACAATCGCGGTCAGGATCGCCGCGCTGAGGCCAGTTCCCACGGCCACGATCACCACGGCGCCCCAGAAAACTGCTGCACCCGGCTGGGTGAGCGAGTAGGGGACCGCGTTGCGTACGGCCGCGTGGTGCTTTGTCATACCGCTTGGCGCATGTCTGGACGACGTTCCTTCACTCAATCATCTGGGTGCCTGCCTGTGGCCCGGTCGAGGTGGCTACGCGACACTTACCATGGGCGGAAGGGCAACGCTGCATTTTGTACAGGTACCGGACCCTCTGTAGCCTCGTTCCTTCGCTGAAGGTCGCTGAAGCGGAACGCCCGAAAATCGGGACGTTCGTCGAGGTCAGAGTCTTACTTATTCTTGATTTCGGCGCTGGTGTGGTTCTCCTGCTGGTTCAGCGCCCTCTGTTCAGTCTTGGTGATGTGTCCGCCATTCTGACTGGCCATCGAGCGTTCTTCCTGGCGGATCTGGTGGTCCTGTCCGCGCACGGCAGCACCCTGGGCGGCGGTCATCTTTCCCTCGGCGACCTTGTTGTCGATACGCTGGTTCTGATTTGCGAGGCGCTGATTGACTTCCGCGCGGCGAGGATGGGTTGCATCAAAACTACTCTCCCCTGCGGGTGCTGGAGCCGGGGACTGGGCGAGGACAATTGAGCTACCCAGTGCGAGACTGGATGCAAGGGCAATCCGGATAATCATTGGCTTCATGTTAGATCTCCCTAGAAGTTGGCCTCAGAAGTAATCAGGCGCAGCAGACACAGTAGCGCGCCAGACTGGCTTTTGATACACCCGACAGCTCATTGGTAGCCAACTCTTACAAATGGCTCTCTGTGGTTACATGGCGCGTTGACAGTTTGATGCGGCCGGAGGGCGGCGGTTCAGCGGAAACCGACCTCTTCGTCAGAGACGCCGGGGTAGCTTTCCGAACCTTGCTGCCAGAGTTTCAAGCTTCATCGCCGGAACTTTCCCGCTCTTCCAGCGTGCGCAGACCGACTCACCGATCTCGGCTATCCGGTCTTGGTAGAGGTGCATGCGACGTAGGCTTGTTAGTCGAGGTTGGAGCGGCTGGGTGCACGCTCGCCGTTACCCCTAGAAAAATATCGGCCGATCGGCCTAGCCCTTTTTGGCACGATTATTGCGCCGAGTACTCAATACACCAATCGATCGTCTCACTGGATTTGGCTCTAGCGAGAGCACTCCTTGATGGGGCGGTCGATACGCCGCGAACCCGGCAACAAGGTGCTAGACGGGCCGCCGCGATTGCGGGGGATCTTCTCGGAGGCTCTGTGACGCCATGACCCATGGATAGCCCAGCACCCAGCGCTCCTGATGAGTCGGGATCCAGTGCAGCCCTGCCCGCGGACCCGCCACTGAGCAGCCGAGCCAAGGAACCCCCGGTAGCGCGGCTTCCGTCCCGCTCGCGGCCGATCCGCCGCGTGCCCAAGCCCCGTATGACCGGACTCCTTGACTCACCGGTCAAGAATCTCACCGGCGGGGTGGCGTACACGATCGCCGTGATGATCGTTGCAACCGGGGCTTATCTCTCGCAGGGCTGGAGCTTCCGGGACGCGTTGTACATGGTCATCACGACCATCTTCACGGTCGGTTACAACGAAGTCAGGCCCATCAACACCGTGGCGCTTAACGTCATCACCCTGACACTGATTGTTCTGGGATGTACAGGCATCATTTTCTTGACCGGTGCCCTGGTACAGTTCATCACGCTCAACCACCTCAACAAGGCGATAGGACTCAAGCGAATGAATGTGCAAATCGATGAGCTCAAGGAACACGTGATCGTCTGTGGCTTCGGCCGCTTTGGCGCCGCCCTGGCACGCGCGCTGAGTGCGAGCAGCGCCGCATTTGTCATCATCGAGGAAAACGAAGCGCGCGCAGCAGATGCGCGTCTGCAGGGATATCTGTGCATCCACGGCAACGCGAGCGGGGAGGAGATCCTGCGCGCGGCCGGCGTGATGCGCGCGCACGCGCTTGCCACAGTGCTGGCCAACGATGCATTGAATGTGTTCATCACGCTCAGCGCCCGGGCGCTCAATCCTGAGCTGTCCATCGTGGCGCGAGGGGAACTGTCCAGCACCGAGAGCAAGCTGCTCCAGGCGGGCGCAGACAAGGTCGTTCTGCCCACCCACATCGGAGCCGAGCGCATTGCCGAACTGCTGCTCTACGAGGAATCGGCCCGCATTATCGAGAGCCTTGAGCGTTCCCATGGTTTTCAGCGGGTGCTGCGCAATTTCGGCATTGATCTCGAGGTCGTCACGGCAGCGCCCCAGAGTGCGGCGGTGCGCATGACCGTGGCCGCAATCGAGCGCCAGGCCAAGGGGGCATTTTTCGTCGTGCAGATCAACCGACGCGACGGGGACGTTTACACAGCGCCTCCCGCGACGGCTGTGATCGGCGAGGGTGATGGCGTGGTTTTGATTGGTCGACCGAATCGTGCGGCGATCCTCACGTCCCTCTTCGAGCCCCGCCAAAAGGTTGGCGCGCGCGCGTGACGCGCGCGGTGTCCACGTCGCCAGTCAAGTTGGCCGAACCGGTCGACGGGACCCGGCCTCGTGACGAACTGGCGGCTGCCTTCATTGGAGCAGTGGGTGGCGTCGCGGAGAGCTTCTTGCGCCGCCAGCGCGAAGCGTGAAGGGCCATCCATCGCTGATGCGGCCGGAGAACCCTCTGCCGCTCGGAGCGGTTCGGCTGCTACCGGCCTGCCAGCCTGCGACTGCCCGGTGAGGAGCTTGAATCACTACGAGATCGCTTCTTAAGAGCGCGCCGTGTCATCTCTGCAATTCCGCGGCTTTGACTTGCTCCTTGAGCGATCCAATGGCCGATCGCCATAATATAGGCACGCCGCACGGTCTAGCCTCACGCTGAGTTGCAAATCGCTCTGAATTAGTTCGCAAGAATCGGATGGCCCACCAATCTCTGGAGACATAGTATTCCTCCCATTGCGACTTGGATAACGGGTTAACGATGGACCACATCATCGACTACATCATCAGCTACATCAATGAAATTAGCCAGCCACATCCTCTTCCCGTCGTCTTAGGCGCTGGCGATATTGGCGGCACCGCCCCCCTTGTGGAAAACCTTGCTGTGAAGAGGGGGGTGCGAGCGAATCGAGCCTTCTCCAAATATGTATAGACCATTCACTGTTACTCTCAAGGAGCTTCTACGATGAACTTTCGCATACAAGGTCTTGACCCGGAACAGTTCCGTCCCCTGTTCGGCTTGTCGGAGGAAAAGCTAACGGAGAAAGGGGCCCGCCGTCTGACCGCCGATAGTAAACCGGGATACCCTGATCGGATCACATTAACTGAGGCCGAGATCGGTGAGTCGATGTTGTTACTCAATTTCGAGCACCTGCCCGTGGAGAGTCCTTACCGTTCGCGCCATGCGATCTTCATTCGAGAAGGCGCAGGGATCGCCTTTGACGCTGTGAATTTCATTCCAGAGGTAGTACGTACCAGAGTGATGTCGCTTCGGGCATTTGACTCAAATGGATTCATGCTTGACGCCGACGTGATCGAGGGCTCAAGGGTCGAGGAACTGATAGACCGGTTCTTCGAAAATGATTCCGTGGACTTCGTGCACGCTCACTACGCAAAACGTGGCTGCTTCGCTTGCGCGATTCACAGAGCTTAGCGATGTGGGAAGTGGCGGACCGCAACGTGGCCTGGACAACGTAGTTCCGAAAATTGGACTCGGGGCGTCCGTGCTCGGGATGAGTGCGGCGGTTCAGGAAAATGCCTTCAGCTAAGTAACCTGCAGATCGTTTCTAGGGTCAGCCATTTGGGTCGATGCCAAATCGAGATGTGCATTGGGTCAGGAGCAGAAAATGCCAAAGGAAACTACGATTGACACCAGGCGTTGGCAGGACGTGACATCGCGTCACAAGGAGGCGGATGGAACGTTCTTCTATGCCGTCAAGACCACAGGGGTTTTCTGCCGCCCGTCGTGCCCTGCGCGCACGGCAAAGCGTGAGAATGTGGTGTTCTTCGAGACCGCAGCCGACGCCGAGGCGGCGGGCTTTCGTCCTTGCCTTCGCTGTCATCCTCTCGCAACAGTCGGTCGCGACCCCCAAAACTCCCTGATGCAGGCGATGGCCGACTATATCGACTCGCATGCAGACGAAGCGCTACCTCTCGCCCGCCTCGCGATGGAAGCGGGCGTCAGCCCGTTTCACTTCCAGCGCACCTTCAAAGCGGTGATTGGCGTCAGTGCCAAGGAATACCACGCTGCTGCCCGCCTTCGCCGGTTCAAGGAACGGCTTCGAAAAGGCGAAGGTGTGTTGGAGGCCACGTTCGAATCGGGCTATGGCTCCGCCAGCCGAGTCTATGAAAAAGTGGACGGAGGACTGGGTATGACGCCGTCGGCATATCGCTCGGGAGGCGCGGGCGAGACGATTACCTATGCGGTGCGTGAAACAGCACTAGGTCCGCTAATGATGGCGGCGACCGAGCGCGGTGTGTGCTTTGTTCAATTCGGCGAAGGCGAGGAGGCGCTGCGCAAGCAACTCAGTATTGAATTCCCTCATGCAGTACTGGAGATCGCGAGTCCCGGTGCTGAAGGTCCGATAGACGATTGGATGTTGGCGTTGAAGGAGCACATCGCCGGCGCAGCGCCACGACCCGAGCTACCTCTTGACCTGCGCGGCACCGCGTTTCAGATCAAGGTGTGGCGCTTTCTGCTGAGCGTGCGTCCCGGTGACGTGGTGAGCTATTCGGAGCTCGCCACCGGCATAAGTGCTCCCAAGGCAGTTCGGGCGGTCGCCAGCGCTTGTGCCGCGAATCGGATCGCGGTGCTAGTGCCCTGCCACCGGGCGCTCAGAGCGGATGGCGGCCTCGGTGGATATCGGTGGGGACTGGAGCGTAAGCGGACTCTTCTTGACACCGAAAGGCGCGTCTCTACTGGCCGCACGATTTCGGAGTAAATCCCGACCATCAACATGGCGGTTGCTCATCCTATGTTCGCAGTCAGCTCTTGCGATCGATCAACGGCCCCAATGCCTCAAGGAGGGGTTCAATCTTGGGTCGATCACCGTTTGACCAGCGGTCTTGCAGTTCGGCGATCTCGACACCTAGAATCGGGCCAGTTGTGAGAACTTCAAATGCGCTTCTCAGTTCTGCCAACGATAGTCCGCCTGGAACTTCGTATTCGGTCGGGACGATCCCAGGCTCTAAGACGTCGCAATCCAGATGGATATAGATGGGACGCCCCGCGATCGCATCGCGTAGCTGTTCGGCCAGGCCGCGCCCGGGTACGATGTGAACCAGCCTACCATCGGCGATCAGTTCCTGCTCATAGGGGTCGAGATCACGAGTTCCGACCAGTACGACGTTCTCCAGTCTTAGCCCTGAGCCAAGGCTCGACTCCCATAGGCCAGATGCGCCGGAGAGAACCATGCCCCCCAAATAGCCACTGGTTGAAGAATCGGGGACATTGCAGTCTGCATGTGCGTCGAACCAAACAACCAATGCATCGGGATGATGACGAGCAACCACGGGGAGCGTGGCCAGCCCAGCGGCGCAGCGGCCCATCGTCGTCAGTGTCGGCCTGCCGCAGTCGAATGCGTTGGACAAAGCATCGGCCAGCAAGAGCAACTCTGCTTTCGCTGCCGTTAATTCGACTGACCAACCCGCGTTTAGCGGTGTCCGCATGGTCCCTATGCGCTTAGCGGTTAGGCCGGTCTTGATGCTCAAGAGATCGGCAAGCAGTGCGGCACCCGGGGCGCCCAGCGGATTGCGATCGCCGGCGAGCCCGACATATGCAAACTGGCTTGCTTTGGAGGTGTTCATCGGCAACGTCAGTTCCTCATGCACAATCTTGGATCCCACTTACCGTTAAGGTCCAGCGGCCGCTCGGCGTCGCTTTGGGTCACTCGGAGTCATGCCAGACTTTACCACCCCGACGCGCACCCCGCCGGGCGCGACGCGACGGATGTCAAGCTCTCGCGGGGTCCCAGACGCGGCAGGTGTGGAGGCGGTTAGTCCTAGGTCGGCAGGGATTCTATCGGCGACCCGTTCAAGGGCTCGGTTCCCACTAAATGATTCGGGAAGAGAATGGCGATGCAGAGGCAAAAGCCGACCGCGGGCCGGAATCCTAGTGGCTTGTTTGTCTCCGTACTGTACGGTACCGCACATTAAGAATATTGGCTGGGCTGCCCCTTGACAGACCATATTACGGAATGTGTAATCTGCTCTCGACGTTGACGGTACGCGCTGTCGTAGCGATTCATCATCGGGATTTGTGAATAGAAGTTCCGAGTAGCGCACTGCTTGACCGGATTCCTCCATCCGGTAGCCGCGATAACAACTCGCTATTTCGCCGAGTTCCTCCGCTCGGCAGTCTCATGCGAGCAGACGCCTTTGACGGCAGCCTGCCAACTTCATTCAAATTTATCGAATCACTAGTGCTCCGGGATAACCAGAGCACGACGTTGTCCACCGAACGGAGGAGCACATGAAAATATCCACTGCTTTAGAGCGGATCAAGTCCCATATGATGCGGCACCTTGGCATCTGGGTTAGAGCAATGTGTGTTGTGACAGGCTTAGCAACGATGCATCCGGCCTTAGCCGAATTGACGCAGGGTGATCAAGGTGGGCATCTTATCCGTGTACTTTCTGCACCTGCCCATCTCACGAGCGGGGAGAACGCGCTGGTGAGGATTGATCTGTCGCACTCCGGCGGTGCGGCGCTCTCGCGCGTCGATCTGAATGGGCACGATGTCACGCCAGCATTTCAGCCAGATCGCGATAGCGGCACCTTCACCGGTTTAGTCACTGGCTTGAACGTCGGAAAAAATATTCTGAGTGTATTCAATCACGGTCGACTGCTGGACAGCTTGACCATCACAGATTATCCGATCACGGGGCCCATCACTTCGGGACCGCATGAAACTCCTTATATCTGTACTACGGCTGACTTCGAACTCTACAACTCGCTGCTGGGGCTTCTGATTCCCGATACCACCACCTACAACCCTCCCACGGACGCCAACTGCTCGGCACCGACCAAGATCACCTACCTGTACATGCCCATTGGGGGGACTGCGCTACAGGCTCTACCCAGCACCACCACCCTTCCCGCCGACGTGTCAACGACGACGACAAGTGCCGGCGATACGGTGAACTTTATCGTACGCGTGGAGACGAGCACGATCGATCGGGGAATCTACCAAAGTGCGGTCCTGCATGACCCCACAACGGAGGCTCCGCCTGCTTGGAACACTCCGCCGAAGGGCTGGAATAGGCGACTAGTTGCGATCGAGGGCGCAGGCTGTCCGGGTGGATGGTATTTCCAGGGAAC
>Ga0116229_10015092_pt1 | contig 10605 bp, 2 predicted proteins | sample S1TSphgellanicum_3_FD_87313 | JGI IMG/M metagenome (GOLD analysis project Ga0116229, IMG submission 87313) | Host-associated microbial communities from peat moss isolated from Minnesota, USA - S1T2_Fc - Sphagnum magellanicum MG | ecosystem: Host-associated > Plants > Peat moss > Unclassified...
CTTGCGCGCTGCGCGCAAGCACTTTGCGGCGCCGCTTGGCCGTATACGCCTGTTGCGCGGTGGCAGCCGGATCGGGGACGACGATCAGACCCCGCTGCGAGCCGAGCTATTCAGCGCCGACCAGATGGAGCAGCACGGCAGGGTGCTCGCGGGTACCCACGCCGTGCGCCGCTCGGTCAAGCGCGATCCGCTGCTGCGGCGCCTGGACGACAACGAACGCGTGCTGACCACGACCTGCCGCTTGCTGACCGGCGTGGTCCTGTCCAAGCTCCGCATCACGCCGGCGGGCGAATGGCTGCTGGACAACTTCTACCTGGTGGAAGAGCAGATCCGCGCCGCCAAGAAGCACCTGCCCAAAGGCTACAGCCGCGAGCTGCCGCGCCTGGCCGCGGGGCCGTCGGCCGGCTTGCCACGCGTCTACGACCTGGCACTGGAGTCGATCTCCCATGGCGACGGGCGGGTGGACGCCGAGACCCTGGCCCGCTTCGTCACCGCCTACCAGCTGGTCACGCCGCTGCTGCTGGGCGAACTCTGGGCCATCCCGATCATGCTGCGCCTGGCGCTGATCGAGAACCTGCGCCGGGTCGCCGCGCGCATCAATACGGCACGCGTGCACGCCAACCAGGCCGGGACCTGGGCCGACCAGATGCTGGAGGTGGCGCAGACCGATCCCAAGAGCCTGATCCTGGTCATCGCGGACATGGCGCGTTCCGGGCCGCCGATGTCGAGCCCCTTCGTGGCCGAGCTGGCGCGGCGCCTGCAGGGCCACGGTCCGTCGCTCGCCTGGCCGCTGACCTGGATGGAGCAGCGGCTCGCCGAATCGAGCATGACCATCGAGCAGATGGTGGTGGCGGAGAACCAGCGCCTGGCGGCCGACCAGGTCTCGATCAGCAACTCGATCGGCAGCCTGCGCTTCCTGGGCGCCATGGACTGGCGCGAATTCGTCGAGCGCATGAGCAGCGTCGAGCGGGTGCTGCGCGAGGACCCGGGCGGCGCCTATCGCGGCATGGATTTCATGAGCCGGGACCGCTACCGGGTCGTCGTCGATCGCCTCGCCAAGCGCTGCCAGCGCACCGAGACCGAAGTGGCGCAGGCGGCCGTGCGGCTCGCGCAGGATTGGGCGCAGCAGGCCGGCAGCGGCGACCGCCGCGCCCATGTCGGCTACTTCCTGATCGACGAGGGCTATCCGCTGCTCGAGGATGCCGTGCAGGCCAGGATGTCGACCGGACAGCGCCTGCTGCGCGCGTGCCGCCGCCACGTGCTGGCGCTCTACCTGGGTTCGATGGCCGTGCTGACGCTGGCTGGCGGTGGTGCGCTGGGCTACCGGGCCTTCCTCGACGGCCTCGACGGCTGGCAGCTGGCCCTGCTCGGGCTCCTCGTCCTGATGGGCGCGAGCCAGCTGGCCTCGGCCTTGACGAACTGGATCGCCACCCTGGTGGTGGTGCCCGTGCGGCTGCCGCGGCTGGATTTCTCGCGTGGCATTCCCGAGGCGATGCGCACGCTGGTCGTGATCCCGGCGCTGCTGCGCACGCAGCGCGGCACCGATGAGCTGATCGAGGGCCTCGAGGTCCGCTTCCTGGGCAACCACGATCCGCAACTGTTCTTCGCGCTGCTCACCGACCTGGACGATGCGCGCGCGCAGGTGCTACCGCAGGACCAGGCCCTGCTGGACCATGCGCGCGAGGGGATCGACAAGCTCAACGAGAAGTACCGGCCGGCGGGCGATGATCGCTTCTACCTGTTCCACCGCCCGCGCCTATGGAACGCAGCCGAGCGCTGCTGGATGGGCTTCGAACGCAAGCGCGGCAAGCTCGGCGCGCTCAACGGCTTCCTGCGCGGCGCGGCGCAGGACGCGTTCTCGCTCGTGGTGGGCAACGTGCCCGCGCTGGCCGCCGTGCGCTACGTGATCACGCTCGATACCGACACGCGGCTGCCGCGCGATACGGCGCACCAGCTGGTGGGGGCGATGGCGCACCCGTTGAACCGGCCGCAGCGGGATCCGGCGCGGCGCACGATCGTCGCCGGCTACGGCATCCTGCAGCCGGGCGTGGCGACCAGCCTGTCCAGGGCATCGCGCTCGCGCTACGGGCGCCTGTGCGGCAGCGAGCCGGGCATCGACCCGTACACGCACTCCGTCTCCGACGTCTACCAGGACCTGTTCCAGGAGGGGTCCTTCATCGGCAAGGGCATCTACGACGTGGACGCGTTCGAGTTCGCGCTGCGCGATCGACTGCCGGACAACCGCATCCTGAGCCACGACCTGCTGGAGGGCTGCTATGCCCGCTCGGGCCTGCTGAGCGATGTGCACCTGTCCGAGGAGTACCCCGGCAGCTACCTGGCGGACATGGACCGGCACCGGCGCTGGATGCGCGGCGACTGGCAGATCGCCCAGTGGGCGCGCGCGCGGGTTCCCGGCGCGGACGGGCGTGCCGTGCGTACCCCGCTCTCCTTGCTGTCGCGCTGGAAGGTCCTGGACAACCTGCGCCGCAGTCTGGCGCTGGTCAGCCTGGCCCTGCTGCTGCCGCTGGCCTGGGCGCTGCTGCCGCACCCGGGCACGTGGACCCTGGCCGTGCTGTCCGTGTTCCTGGTCCCGCCCTTGCTGGTGCTCGCCGTGGCGCTGTTGCGGCCGCCGCAGGACGTGTTCCTGAGCACCCACGTCGAGGCGACGCTGGGCGCGGCGCGCGAACACCTGGCGCTGGCGGCGTTTCGCATCGCCTGCCTGCCGTTCGAGGCGCTGCGCTGCACGGGAGCGATGCTGCGCACGCTGTGGCGCGTCGGCGTGTCCGGCCGGCACCTGCTCGAATGGCGTGCCTCGGGCGACCCCGCGTCGGTACCGCGGGCCGGGCTGGCCGCCAGCCTGCGCCTCATGGCCTTCGCACCGTTCGCCGCGTTCGCGACGGCCGCCGGCCTGGGCTGGTGGCGTCCCGAGGCGCTGCCGTACGCCGGCGTCGTGCTGGCGTCGTGGTTCGCGGCACCCGTGCTGGCGTGGTGGCTCAGCCGTCCCGAGCTGCCTGCCGGCGTGAACCTGAGCGCCGAGCAGGAGCGCTTCCTGCGCCGCCATGCGCGCAAGACCTGGGCCTTCTTCGAGCGCTTCGTCACCGAGGAGGATCACTGGCTGCCCCCGGACAATTTCCAGGAACAACCGGGACCGCTGCTGGCCCATCGCACCTCGCCCACGAACATGGGCCTGGCACTGCTGGCCAACCTGTCGGCGTCGGACTTCGGCTACCTGAGCTTGGGTGCGCTGCTCGAGCGTACCGAGAACGCCCTGGCCACCATGGTGTCGCTCGAACGCTACCAGGGCCATTTCTTCAACTGGTACGACACGCAGACCTTGCAGGTCCTGCGGCCGCGCTACCTATCCTCCGTCGACAGCGGCAACCTGGCCGGCCACCTGATGACGCTGGGCGCCGGACTGCTCGCGCTGGCTGACCAGCCGGTGGCCGGGGCGCAAGCGTTCGACGGCCTGGCCGATACCCTGGATTGCCTGGAGCAGCGCTTGCCGCGCGATGGCAAGGCAGCGCTCCTGCATCGCCAGGTGGGCGTGCTGCACGCGCTGCTGGCGCCGCTGCGGGCCATGCCACCCGAAACCCTGTCCGGGATGCGCCTGGGCCTGGCGCGCCTGGATGCGGCCGCGACGGGGCTGGGGGCGCTCGCCGAGGCGGCTCCCGATGGCGAGGCCGCACGCTGGGGCAGGGCGGTCGAGCAACAGTGCCGCGAGGCGCTGGCCTACGTCCAGCGCCTGACGCCCTGGCTCGACCTGCCGCCGCCCCCGGCGGACCTCGCCCTCCCGGTGGACCCCGCGGCCGGCGCGAGCCTGCGCCAGCTGGCGCGTCTGCGCGCCGGCATCGCGCCGGCGCTCGAGGCCCTAGCCGCGGGGGACCTGTCGCCGGCAGGACGGGCGTGGCTGTCCGACCTGGGCGCGGCACTGGAGCGCAGCACCGCGATCGCTACCGAGGAGATCGGCCGTTGCGAGCGGATGGCCGGCGAGGCCAACCGGCTGGCGGTCATGGACTACGACTTCCTGTACGACCGCGCGCGCCGTCTGCTGTCGATCGGGTACAACCTCGACGAGTTCCGGCGCGACTCGAGCTTCTACGACCTGCTCGCCTCGGAGGCGCGCCTGTGCTCGTTCGTGGCCATCGCGCAGGGCCAGTTGCCGCAGGAGAGCTGGTTCGCGCTCGGGCGCCTGCTCACGGTGGTGGCGGGCGATCCGGTCCTGGTGTCATGGAGCGGGTCGATGTTCGAGTACCTGATGCCGCTGCTGGTCATGCCGTCCTACGAGGGCACGCTGCTCGACCAGACCTGCCGCGGCGCCGTGCGCCAGCAGATCGCCTACGGCAATCACCGCTCCTTGCCCTGGGGCGTATCCGAATCCGGCTACAACACGGTGGACGTCCATCTCAATTACCAGTACCACGCGTTCGGCATCCCCGGGCTGGGTTTGAAGCGGGGCCTGGCGGAGGATTCCGTGGTGGCTCCGTACGCCTGCGTGATGGCGCTGATGCTCGCGCCCGAGGCCGCCTGCGGCAACCTGATGCGCCTGGCCGATGCCGGGCTCGAGGGGCCGTTCGGCTTCTACGAGGCGATCGACTACACCCCCTCGCGCCTGCCGCGCGGTCAATCGAGCGTGATCGTGCGCTCGTTCATGGCCCACCACCAGGGCATGATCCTGCTGGCCCTGTCGCACCGGCTGCTGGGCCGGCCGATGCAGCGGCGCTTCGAATCGGTGCCGTCCTTCCAGGCGACTCTGCTGCTGCTGCAGGAGCGCATACCCAAGACGCGGGTGATGCGCGAGGGCCTGGCCGACGATGCGGCGGGCAACGCCCTGGGTCGTGCCGCGCAGGTCTCGGTCCAGGCGCCGATGCGCGCCGATACGCCGACCCCGGAGGTGCAACTGCTCTCCAATGGGCGCTACCACGTGATGGTGACCAACGCCGGGGGCGGCTACAGCCGCTGGCGCGACCTGGCACTTACGCGCTGGCGCGAGGATGCCACCCGCGACGACTGGGGCAGCTTCGTGTACGTGCGCGATGTCGACAGCGGCGAGTTCTGGTCGGCCGGATTCCAGCCCACGCGCAAGCGCGCGGACCGCTACGAGGCGATGTTCTCGGAGGGTCGCGCCGAGTTCCGGCGCCTGGACCATGAATTCGAGACCTACTCGGACCAGGTGGTCTCGCCGGAGGACGACATCGAGCTGCGCCGGATCCGCATCACCAACCGATCGCGCCGGCGCCGCGTCGTCGAGCTCACCTCCTATGCCGAGGTCGTGCTGGCGGCGCCGGCGGCCGACCTGATGCAGCCGGCCTTCGGCAAGCTGTTCGTGCAGACCCGCGTGCTGCCGGAGCGCCAGGCCATCGTCTGCACCCGGCGCCCGCGGTCGGTCGGCGAGGCCTCGCCCTGGATGTTCCACCTGTTCGCGATCCACGGCTCGGACCCCTGCGAGATCTCGTACGAGACCGACCGGATGCGCTTCATCGGTCGCGGCGCCAGCCTGGCGCGTCCGCGCGCCCTGACCGAGGTAGACGTCCTGTCCGGGACCGACGGCTCGGTGCTCGATCCGATCGTGGCGATACGCTGCCGCGTGTCGCTCGGTGCCGAGCAATCGGCGACGATCGACGTGGTGACGGGGGCCGCCGACACGCGCGAGGCCTGCATGGCCCTGATCGACAAGTACCGCGACCGGCACCTGGCCGACCGGGTGTTCGACCTGGCGATGACCCACAGCGGCGTGATCCTGCGCCAGATCGACGCGAGCCAGACCGACGCGCAGTTGTACCGGCGCCTGGCCGGCTCCGTCCTGTACGCCAACGCCCAGCTGCGCGCTCCCGCCGAGATGCTCGTGCAGAACCGCCGCGGGCAATCGGGCCTGTGGGGCTATGCCATCTCGGGGGACCTGCCGATCGTGCTGCTCAAGATCGCCGACCTGGCGCACATCGACATCGTGCGCCAGATGATCCAGTGCCATAGCTACTGGCGCCTCAAGGGGCTCAAGGTGGACCTCGTCGTATGGAACGAGGAGCACGTGAGCTACCGGGCGCGCCTGCAGGACCAGATCATGGGAATGGTGGCCAACGGGGTCGAGACCAACACGATGAACCGGCCCGGCGGCATCTTCGTCCGTGCCTCGGCCGAGCAGGTGTCCAACGAGGACCGGATCCTGCTCCATTCGGTGGCGCGCGCGGTGCTGAGCGGCGAGCGCGGGACGCTGGACGACCAGGTCCAGCGCCGCGGCCTGGCCGAGAAACGCACGCCGCGCCTCGTCCCGAGCCGAGGCCATCGGCCCGAGCCGGCGGCGCCGGCCGACGCGCTGCCGCCCGGCCTGGTCCTGGCCAACGGCACCGGCGGCTTCAGCGCCGACGCTACCGAATACGAGATCCACATGGCGCAGTCGCGGGCGACGCCCGTCCCGTGGGTGAACGTGATCGCCAACCCGCGCTTCGGCACCGTGATCACCGAGAGCGGTCAGGCGTACACCTGGAGCGAGAACGCCCACGAGTTCCGCCTGACCCCCTGGAGCGACGACGCCGTCGGCACCGGTTGCGGCGAGGCCCTCTACCTGCGCGACGAGGAAAGCGGATTCTTCTGGTCGCCGAGCGCGCAGCCGTGCCGCGGGCCGATGCCGTACCGGGCCCGGCACGGTTTCGGCTACAGCATCTTCGAGCACACGTGCGGCGGCATCCACTCGGAACTGTGCGTGTACGTCGACCTGGACGAGACGGTCAAGTTCTCGGTCCTCACCGTGCGCAACGGCTCCGGGCGCCTGCGCCGCCTGTCGGCCACCGGCTACGTCGAGTGGGTGCTGGGGGACGTGCGCTCGAAGACCGCCATGCACGTGTTCACGCAGATCGATGCGGCCAGCGGCGCGATGTTCGCGCGCAATGCGTACAACACCGAGTTCCCGGGGCGCGTGGCCTTCTTCGATGTCGACGACGCGTCGCGCACCCTGAGCGGGGACCGCAGCGAGTTCATCGGGCGCAACGGCAGCCTGGGCGAACCCGAGGCGATGACGCGCACCTTGCTGTCGGGACGGCTGGGCGCGGCGCTCGACCCCTGCGGCGCGATCCGGGTGCCGTTCGACCTGGCCGACGGCCAGGAACGCCAGATCATCTTCCGCCTCGGCGCCGGGGAAGACCTCGACGGCGCGCGTGTGCTGGCCCTGCGCCTGCGCCGGACCGGCGCGGCGCGCCAGGCGCTGCAGCGGGTGCGCCAATACTGGCGCCGGACGCTGGGCACGGTGCAGGTGATGACCCCCGATCCGGCCCTGAATTCGCTCGCCAACGGCTGGCTGGTGTACCAGACGCTGGCCTGCCGGTTCTGGGCCCGCAGCGGCTATTACCAGTCGGGGGGTGCGTTCGGCTTCCGCGACCAGCTGCAGGATTCCATGGCGCTGGTGCACGCGCAGCCGGCCCTGGTGCGCGAACACCTGCTGCGCTGCGCCGCGCGCCAGTATCGCGAGGGCGACGTCCAGCACTGGTGGCACCCGCCCAGCGGACGCGGCGTGCGCACGCGCTGTTCCGACGATTACCTGTGGCTGCCGCTGGCGGTGTGCCGGTACGTGAACGTCACCGGCGACCGCACGGTGCTCGCGCAGGAGGTGCACTTCCTCGAGGGCCGGCTGCTGGCTGCGGAGGAGGAGTCGTACTACGACGTGCCCGGCCGCTCGACCGACACGGCGAGCGTGTACCGCCACTGCACGCTGGCCATCGAGCACGGCCTGCGCTTCGGCGCGCACGGCCTTCCGCTGATGGGGTCGGGCGACTGGAACGACGGCATGAACCTGGTCGGCATCGAGGGCCGGGGCGAGAGCGTCTGGCTGGGCTTCTTCCTCTACGCGCTGCTCGGAACATTCGGCGAACTGGCCGCACGCCAGGGTGACGCGGCCTTTGCCCAGCGCTGCCGCTCGGAGGCCGAGCGCCTGCAGGTGAACCTCGAGCGGCACGGCTGGGACGGCCAGTGGTACCGGCGTGCCTACTTCGACGACGGTTCGCCGCTGGGCTCGAGCGGCAACCCCGAGTGCCAGATCGACTCCCTGTCGCAGAGCTGGGCCGCACTCTCTGGCGCCGCCGACGCGCAGCGGGTGCGCCAGGCGCTCGACGCGATGGACGACCGGCTCGTCGACCGCGAGCACCGGCTGGTGCGCCTGCTCGATCCGCCGTTCGATGTCTCGAATCTCAATCCCGGGTACATCAAGGGCTACGTGCCCGGCGTGCGCGAGAACGGCGGCCAGTACACGCATGCCGCCGTGTGGGCAGCCATGGCGCACGCCGCGCTCGGCGACGGGCGGCGGGCCGGCGAGCTGCTGTCGATGCTGCTGCCGCCCAACCACGCGCGTCACGGCGCGGATGTCGCCCTCTACAAGACCGAGCCCTACGTGGTAGCGGCCGATGTGTATTCGCAGGCGCCCCATGCCGGGCGCGGCGGCTGGACCTGGTACACGGGTTCGGCCGCCTGGCTGTACCGGCTGATCGTGGAGTCGATCCTGGGCGTGCAGCGCGAGGGCAACTGCCTGCGCGTAGTGCCCTGCATGCCGCCGCACTGGTCCGGGTATGCGCTCGTGTACCGGTATGGCGAGACGAACTATCACATCGCGGTGACGCGCGTGCCCGCGCTCGAGGATGCGGTGCGCCCGGAGCACGGTGCCGGCGATGCGGCGCCCGTCACCTGGCGCCTGGACGGCGTGGTCCAGGCGGACGGACGGATCAGCCTCGTGGACGATCGCGTGGACCACGCGATCCAGGTGCACGTCGGATCCGTCCCGGTGGCGGCGCTGCCCGGATGACGCCGCAGCCGCCACGCTGCCAACCCAGGCTGGCCCCGCTGCCCGCCGCCCTGTCGAGGACCACCCCATGAAGAACACCGATCAGCTGCGTGATCTCGGGCAAGGCCTGTGGCTCGACGGCATCACGCGCACGATGCTCGATGACGGCAGCCTGCCGCGCACCCTGCAGGAGTTTTCGGTCACGGGCCTGTCGGCGGATCCGGCCAGCGTCGGCGCGGCGATCGGCGCCGGCGCTGCCTACGACGAGGCCATACGGGCCAAGGCGCAGGCGGGCCTGGCCGGCGAGGAACTGGTCGCCGAGCTGGTGCTGGAGGACCTGCGCCGCGCCGCGCTGCTGCTGCAAGCGGCCCACGATTCGAGCGCCGGCCTCGACGGCTGGGTGTCGATGGCGCCGTCGCCGCTGCTGGCGCGCGATACCGCCGGCTGCATCGCGGCGGCGGCGCAGCGGCACCGGCTGGCGGCGCGGCCCAACCTGCTGGTGCAGATCCCGGGCACGCCCGAAGGACTGCCGGCGATCGAGGAATCGATATTCGCCGGCATCCCCGTCGACGTGACGCTGCTCTTCTCGGCCGAACAGTACCGGGACGGCGCGCTGGCCTACCTGCGCGGCATCGAACGGCGCCTGGAGGCGGGGCGCGATGCCAAGGTGGGCTGCGTGGCCTCGGTGTCCATCAGCCGCTGGGACGCCAGCGTCGCCGGCCGGGTGGCGCCGGAGTTGCGCAACCGCCTCGGCATCGCCGTCGGGCGGCGCGCCTACCGCGTCTACCGCGAGCTCTTGACCTCGCCGCGCTGGCGCCGCCTGGCGGCAGCCGGGGCCAGGCCACAGCGCCTGGTCTGGGTGGACACCACCGCCGAGGACGAGCAACTATCCGCGTCGTGGTACGTGCAGGCGCTGGTGGCCCCCGACACGATCGACCGCATGTCGGAACCGACCTTGGTCGCGTTCGCTGCGCACGGGCGCCTGCACGGCGCCACCGCGACCGATGCCGGCAGCGCCGAGGCGTGCCTGGCGCGCTTTGCGCGGGCGGGCATCGACGTCGACGCACTGGCACGGCAATTGCAGTTGGAGGGGCTCGCTGCCGCTGCCGGATGCTGGGAACAGCTGCTGGTGCGGGTAGCCGAAAAAAGCACTGCGGCGCGGGCCTTGCATCCGCTCAACTGAGCGCATCGGACAAGGGCGCGCCGGCCGGCGTGGAGCGCCGGGGCCGGTCCGCAGCCCCGAACCGCCTCACACCGGGCGGCGACCGTCGTCCTCGGCGTCCGGCGTCGCGCGTTCGAACCTGGTCTGGCACGCATGGCAGCGGCGGCCGGCTGGGTAGGCAGCCAGTCGCTCCGCCGCGATCGCCTTGCCGCAATCGGTGCAAACGCCGAAGCTGCCCTGATCGATGCGGAGCAGGGCGTCCTCGAGATCCTGCGCACTCGCTGCATCGCGCCCGATCCGGTAATTGTCGCTTTCGACGAGCGCGTCGGCCACCGATCGATCGCTCCAGTCCGGGCTGTCTCCGGCGATGTCCTCGAAGCGTTCGCCCTCCTGCAGCGCCCGTTCGTCGGCGAGCTGGCCGCGCAGGCGCGCCAGTTGCCGCTCGATGGCCGCGCGGGCGTCGGCCAGCTGCGACGCATTCAGCACCTTGCCGCCCCCTTGGTGGGCGAGGAGCCGCTCATTGCGGCGCCCCGGTGGGCACGGCGGGGACCGGGCGCCAGGCCTCGGGGCACTGCGTCACGTACGGGTAGTAGCCGCGTGCCGATTCGCAGTAATACCAGCTGGCGCCGAGCGGCACCGCGCCCTGCAGTTGCACCGGGGGCGCGACGACGACGGGCGGCGC
>Ga0116229_10015093_pt1 | contig 10604 bp, 8 predicted proteins | sample S1TSphgellanicum_3_FD_87313 | JGI IMG/M metagenome (GOLD analysis project Ga0116229, IMG submission 87313) | Host-associated microbial communities from peat moss isolated from Minnesota, USA - S1T2_Fc - Sphagnum magellanicum MG | ecosystem: Host-associated > Plants > Peat moss > Unclassified...
AAAATCCTCATATAAAAATAGACCTATTATTATTACCTAGGGGCCAAAATCCCTTAAGCTACTATACTCTATAATGAATCTAAACACAATATCCTTGCCTTGGTAGTAGGCAAGGCCAACAAATGTTGGGCCACACTACAAAAATCCTCTCGTGGATTGATTTGGGATCATTTTGGGGAAGGAAATTGCATGAGAAAAATCCATTTAAAACTATTTTAAATTTCTTGTTCTAATTTGAAAAAATATGTAATTGGCTCATTCTCATCCACTAAATATCATCTCATTGTAGAATCATAATTCATTTATGGATGATTATCACATCTTCTCATGTTAGTTTGATTCACAAGACGGCATATTATCAATGGAACTTCCAACTCATGAGTCTCACATGCATCCAATAGATTGTGCATTTCATCTAATTGTATATATTTTCATCCAAATAAAGTTCATCCAATCTGTGCCCTACCACATCCATCAACTATCATATCGATCAAAACAGAAGTTCATTCTCAAAGGGGTCACATTTATCCCAATGGGATAAAGAAACCCCCATTATCGAAGACATGAAATTTGATGAGTTCAAACAGAAAAAGTCCTCATTTTTTGGACAGCTCAAACCCACATGATTCTGCACTTTTCAGAGTTCCTCAAATACCCATTCAGTTAGAAAATATAATGTAATGATGCACTGGGTCAATTCTAATGAAAGTAGGGTTTAGAGTAGAGAAAAGAATGAGCCCAATCTTCTGGGCTGGGGTTGTTTTACAATTCAATGTTGTATACATGTACAGCAGAAGTTGTGTCTGCACAGACAGGGAAAAAAAATCATTAAAAAACATGGTGCTGCAACTAAGGCTTTTTGGGTTTAGGGTTCGTCATTTCTTTCTTTGCCTACATAGTTTGCTTCAATGGAAAGTAATGAAGAAAAAAAGTTTTAAGTTTGTGTTTTTTATCTCTTCCGCCCCATGGGTCTTCTTGTCTGCGGGCTCACAAACACTTGCACATTTTTCTTCCATCTTTGAGAAGAAGGTTTGCTACTACCACCCCCCTTGTGTTGTAATAGCTTTGCCTGCTTCTGTGCACTGCCCTCAATTTCAGCAACCATGATCTCAGCACGCTTCTCCTCACCCATACGTGCCAACTTTGAGAACTTCTTGGGTCGAATGTCACCCAAGGTTTTTTCTATCTGCTGCACAACTGGTATCATCTCCACACGCATCCATGCGCCATTGTACACCTGCATGGTATTCACTTCAGGCAAAACTCCACTGTCTCGTAGCTCCATGTCCACACAGTATGGAGAGTCTTTGAGCCACATGCGGAGTGAGTGACCTTTTGCTATCAATGCACCCTCCCTTGCAGGTGTTGTGAGGAACGGTGACCCAATTTCCCACAGGTGTGCTTTTAGAGTCTGACACAAGGACACTGCATTACTGCGCTTGCTGGTCCCTGTGATCAGAGTTACCATTTTTGATGACTCAGGAATCCCTTCAAGTGACGCCTCCTGCAAAAACGCAGTGACCAGACAATCAGACACGTCAATGTGTTGGGTGTAATCACTGAAGTCATAACACCAATGTCTGTTGTGCAAGAAGTTGCACCAGGAAGGATCTTGATCTACAAATCCTTTAGAGCTACAATAGGGAGGGCTGAGATGCAGGGGCAGGGATGATGATGATGATGATGATGATGATGCACAAACCTGCATACGACTAAGCCATTGAGTCAAAGCAACAAGAGCTGCACCGGCTGATAACTTCCGGAAATCAGCTGTCCAGTTGTTATGTTCTACTCTGCAAGGATGTGCCAAACACAATGGTCAGAAGAAGATGAAATCCAATCTCTCTGAATTCAAAATGATATCCTCACCCAAAAGCTAAAAGCCTAAACCCTAATAGGTCATGGGGTTAGGGTTTAGGGTTTAGAATAAAGAATTGTGTTACGTACCTATATAGGTTCTGTGGATATACACCAAGATGCACTGCCAAGTGGAAGAGGTGTGCTGCAGCTTCACGCCGCTTGAATGCCCATAAAAGATCCTCCAGAACATTGACCATTCCTTGACCCCAATCATTTGCTGATTCTTGGAGATTTTCCAACCAATCCTCCGTATCCAAAATCACATCATCAATTCTCTCAATCAGTAATCTGCAGGTTCATGACTCAGATATCAGAAGAGCAGAACAACAAAATCACTCAATCGGTACCAAGATCATGATGAAATTTCCCTCTATTGTACAATATTTGCAACTTGTAGTTGTCTAAAACAGCTGATTTTGTTTGCAACTTCTCTTCATCAAGACTCTAAATGCACACCCAAGCTTCACTTGATCACTTCACATCGGTCATACCGAAGAGGGACAGGGCAGCCAGTATCACGTAGAGCTGCCAGAAGCATCAATGCATCACTCCGTTTTTCACAGCGACTGGCAGCACTGACGACACAAGTCCAGGTGATATAGTTCGGCTCCAACCCTTCTGCTACCATCTGTGTCAAACTCTTCACTCCAGACTTGTAATCGTGATCGCGCAAGTACGCGTCAATCAATGCTGTGAAATGTAAGACATCTACATGGGCATCAGAATCTCTCAAGCTCTCAAACATTTTTGCAGCCCGTTCTGGCTTGCCTCCCTTTCCAAAAGAGTCCATCAGCATGTGTAGTGCAGCTGGGGATGGCTCAAAACCAGCAGCTCTCATCTGGGATACCAAATTCTCTGCTTGCTCATGTTTGCCAGACCGTCGGTAGACGTCAATCATTGCATGGAATGTGCTTTCCGTGGGTTTGCATCCTGCTTCTTCCATATCTGAAAAGATCACCACTGCAGCTTCCCACATATGCAAGCGCCCATATGCCCAAATCAAGCAACCATAAGAGATCGCATCTGGTACACAGCCAGCATCATGCATTTTCTGGAGAACTGCCAATGCCTCTTGCGTCATGAGATTCTTGCTGTACAGACCAATCAACGTGTTATATGTCACCGTATCAGGAGCACAGCCAACCACTTGCATGCCCTGGAAAACTTGTGATGCCTTCTGGAAGCTTCCCAATCGGCTGTAAAGGCTGATCATGGCATTGTACACAAACACATCAGGCTCATATCCTGCATTAGTCATGTCCTTCACAATCGCCTCTGCCTCTTGGACATAGCCAGACTTAGTAAAAAACCCAAGAAGCATCTTGTACATGTGCATCTGCAGGATGAAGCCAGCAGCACACATCTCCCTGTACACCCGTGTCACCTCTCTCATTTTATCTTTCTTTATAAAATAGTGGATCATGGTGACATAGCTGTTTCTGTTTGGTTGAAGCCCAAGCTCTTCCAATTTACAGTAAGCTTCTGGCAGTGCATCAGGTCTCTCAGCTGTACACAAAGACTCCACTAAGAAAGTCCCAGCACTGTCAGTAGGAATCCACCCGCCTCTGACCATCTCATCTAAAGCTTGTCTGACAAGTTCATACTGTCCGCTTGCTGCATAAGCACCTAAAAGTGCATTCCATGCTTTGTCTGTGAGGGGCACTGCTGCAGACTGCTGCAGCTGCAACTCCTTAAAAACGCTCTGAGCTTTCTCCCACATGTGCTGTTTTCCAAAAGCTTTGATCAATGCAATATGGAGAGCTGAATCTTTGACACCTCCAAACATAACCTGTATATGCTGAAGCAGCTCCTGTGCTCGTTGAGGGTCACCCACCTTGCAGCAACTGAGCCCAGCCACTTGACAGCACTCGAAGTCAGGTTCCAAGCCAGCTTGATGCATGCTTTGAAACACTTCCAACAGAGCTTCTGGCATTTCTGCCTGCTCATAAGCATTCAACAGTGCTTTGTACATTGGTGCACTTGGTTGCTGGCCCAGCTGCTGCTGCCAGTTTCTCAGTTCCTTGTTTGCTTCATCCAACTTCTCTGCTCTTGCAAGCATCAGTATCAATGACTCACGCATGTGAAGCTGAGTCTGTGGCTCATCGTGAAGATGGGAAAGTGAGTGTATGAGATCCCGAGCATCCTCATATCTGGCATGGAAAGTAACAACAACAGACAGTGTGAAAAACCAATACTAGCAATAAATCAACAATGTTGTTCTTCACCCACAATCAGTACATTGTCTTACCCACTGTCATGTAGAGAACACAGCACAGTGGGTGCATGTACAAGGTCAAAGCCAATAAGAATTATTTTTGGGGCAGGTTGGTGAAAAAAAACCAGAAGAGAGAAAACCAGGGGAGAGGTGTAGTCTACCTGGCTGATGCAGCATATGTGTTCAACACAGATTCGACCAACTGTGGCAGCACATGAGGAGGAATGTCGCCTTGCTGTGCTGCCATTGCCATCTTCAGAGTCTTACCTGCCTCCTCCCAAAGACCTGCCTTCGCAAATGTAGAGCACAACAGAGCTGGATCAAACCCAGATTGCAAAACAGATGCAGTGAGCTCCAAAAGCTCCTTCATCATGCCTTGCTCTCGATAAAGCTGAAGAATCACTCCATGTGTCAACAAACTCGGTTGCAATCCAGCATTGACCATTGCTTTAAAAGTCGCAATTGCTTTCTCAACTTCACCTGCCTTATGGAAAAGATCCAACATGACAGAGTAGAGAAGGAGATCTGGTTGTATACCCACACGCAGCAAGTAAGCATAAGCTCTCGCTGCTTTGCTATACATCCCTGCTTTTGCATACCCACAGATCATGGCACTGAAAGTATGCAAAGTTGGATTCACATTCGATGATTCCACCATCTCTGCAAACACTTGTTCTGCCTCAAGAACAAGCCCACCTTTACCAAGCACATCAATGAGCACTGTGTAGGTGACTGCATCAGGGACACATCCCTCATCTTTCATTCTGTGGTACACAGAAAGTGCTTTCTCATGAAGACCCACATTGCCATACATGTCAATGATGGTGTTGTATGTGATTTCGTCAGCACGACATCGCACAAACTCCATCTGCTGCAACACTTGCTCCACTTCTTCCACCCGTTTGTTTCTAGCATACGCAAACAGAATGGAGTTGAATGTGATGGCATCAGGTATGAACCCTTTCATCTTCAGCTCCTGGAACACATCCTCTGCCATCTTGTCCATACCCGAGCGACCACACACAGCAATCATGGTGTTGTAGGTCCAGATATCTGGGTCACATCCTCGTTCCTTCATCTCTTGGAAGATGGCTCTTGCTTCCTCGAAGCTTTGGTTTGCACTGCATGCGCTGATCAATGTGTTGTAGGTCACAGCATCAGGTTGCAAACCCGCAGCATGAATCTCTCGCAACAGAGTGGTTGCCATCCCTTCTCGAATCCCTCCTGCTTCTTTGGTCCGCGCATTCGCAATGATGTTGAAGGTTATGAGATCAGGTTCACATCCTTTCTCTCTCATGCTCACCAGCAGTGGTTGTACCTTGTTCCATCTCCCATGGCGTGCATGCACACTCATCATGGCATTGTACACCTGCAAACCCTGATTGTCAGAAGAAGAAGAAGCCATCTCCCATGCTGCACATGCACAGTTATCATGGCATTGTACACCTGAAAACCCTAATTGTCAGAAGAAGAAGAAGAAGAAGGAGAAGAAGAAGAGCTTTATTGCATCTGGCAAGGAGTTCTGTGAAAAAACAACAACAACACAGGAGCTCCTCCTCACCTGGACACAGTTTCCGAGCTCAGGTTCGGCTCTGGAGAAGATCTCTTGAGCTAGAGCGGGTTGATTGGAGCGACCCAAGACGCCGAGAATGGTGGCGAGCATGCGAGGATTGGGAGTGTACCAGTGCCGCATGTTGAGCCATTCGTAGAGCTCCAGAGCTCGTTGCCAATGGGTATGTCCCACCGTCTTCACCACGAAGCACAGATCCGTGGGAGCAAGCTGCTCCGGCCAGCCTTGGAGCACATCCGCCACGGAATACTGAAGCTCCAGCTGACAGAGAGCTCTCGACAGTCTCTCTACTCTTCCTTTCCAGTCTTTGGCTTTCTGCAGCGCCAGCTTCGATAGCTTCCGCGGGCCAGGAAGCTGAGGCGCAGGAATTGTCGTCCTCTTCTTCCAGATCCCTTGTCGCGGTTGGATTTGCAATCTCGAAGCTACGGCAGAAAGCAGAGAAGAAGAAGGAGGAGGAGGAGAGGAGGAAGAGGAAGACACTCCTCTTGCTTCCGCCGTCGTCCTCCTCTTCTCCTCCAATTGCAATTGCGGCAAAAGAGCATCACGGACAGAGCTTCCTCCTTCTCCTTCTTCTTCTTCTTCAACTTCGTCACGGTGCGTGCTCGGCCATCGCGCTGCGGGTGAAGCTCTCTCGTACACAAAGGACCTTGGCAGAGATGGCTGTGAAGCTCCTCCTCCATGACTGCTGCTGCTGCTGTCCTCCACAGCAGCAGCAGCAGCAAGGGAGCACACAACTCTTAAGCCACAATTGAGCACCGAACACATCCCTGCTATCTCCTCCTCCTCCGCCTGCTTCTCCTTCCCCTTCTCCTCGTCGTCCTCGCCTCAGCCCACCAGCACTAGCAGCTCAGAGAGCAGCTGATGCTTCTGCTTCTTCTTCTTCTTCACGTAGCACAAGAAACTCTTCATCATCTCCTTCGTGCAAGAAGCTCTGGATCTCTCTCGATGCTGCTGCAGCTGCTGCAAGATCCTCCTGTTGTTATCCTCATCCGTCAATCCTTTCGTATGGCGGACTAGGGTCATCGACTGCACGTCCGAACTCCCAACGCTGCTGCTACTGCTGTCGCCCACAAAACCTAACTGCTGCTGATGCTCTTGCGCCCCTCTCTCCACAGCCCCCCTTGTTGTCGCGCTGCGGTGATCTCTCGCGGAGGACTCTCTCACCATGGTACGTTCCTTCTGTTCAAGCAATCTCTTCTGTTGTTTTGGAAAACTCTTCTTCTTGAGTGTAGAGTCTGTTCAAGCAAATCTGTTGTGTTGGTTTGGAAGCTCTTGTTGAGGGTTGAGTCTCTTCAAGCAATATCTTCTGTTTATGCTCTGGGGATGGTTGAGATGGGTGGAATACATGGTGGGTTGCAGGCAGATTTGGTAACTGCAATCGGGAGTCCCATACCTCCGACACTGTATCCCTTCTTGGCAGTGCTTCTGGTCATCGCCGGCCTTGTGTTGACGGCTTCATTCTTCATGTAAGAAAGCTCTCTGCTCATTGCTGTTCTCAGTGTCTCTGTTCTATGTCTCTTTGCACAAGAGCCCATCCAGAGAATTGCTTGCTTGCTTGCTTGTGTGCGGAGACTCTCTGAACATGTCCAAGTGAAGAAGAAGAAGAAGAAGCAGTAGCAGCAGCAACAGAAAGGAGAGAAAGAAGGACGGTGGTGTCTGCTGTTCTATCTGTTGCTCCTGCTAAGAAGTTTGCCTCAGCTGCTACAGCTGATGCTTGGTGTGTCCAAATGACTGGTGCAACAAAGCTTGCTGCAGCGACTTTTTTGCATCTTTGAAATCAGCACCCATGTTGCTGATGATCAGTACAACAATACATTGATGATGAATGTGGGTGGGCTGTTTGATGTGCTTGAGGCAGCTATGAAGCAACCAGCACCAAGTTCAGCCGCAAGCTCTCCCGAGAATTTGCAACCGGAGGCACATCATCTCTATTTCTGGTGTGTGTGTTTTCTGCCATATCTCTGCTTGCTTCTGAGACTGCATTGAAGACCCCATCAGTGTAGCATATAGATGGTAGAATGGGGAGCAAGAAACTGAAGGATGATGCACCACTGCTTATCACTGAGTTTCTGTTCTCCTGAGTCATAATTTTGCTTTCGACATGACTCCTCAGGTAAGGAAAAGAAAGGAAAGATCTATGTAGATTTTCAGAAGAAGCATAAAATCAAACAGGTAGAAGAAAGTCTTCATGCTGAAATGAAATTGGTAACTTGTGATTCTAGAAGCTTGAATTTTGCTGTTGGTGATTTTTGCAGGGTTTTGGGACGCTGTTTCTGCTTCTTTGGACAGGAGTGTATGTGTAAACCATGCAGTGATATAGCAGCTAGTGGGTGATTATTAATGTTTTATCTTTGTAGCAATCAGACATATTGGGTGGTGGTTCTGAACCTTGAGTTTTGTAGGTAGGCCCAAATGGACAAGCATTGCTGGGTGTGGATGAAAGCTTATCACCAAGCAAGTGTGTTTTAAACCCAAAAATCAAAAGCTTTGGGATTTCTTCTTAGTGACACTTTTCTGCTGTTTACCTAGCTTGCTCAATTCCTAACAAAACTGAAAAAACTTGGTGTTTTTTGTATGTCACTGGCTGCATTCATACCCATTTGCAGATAAGGAATTATAAAACAGGCAGGGCCTGACGCAGCCTGCCTCCTCTACAGGACCTTGATCTTGCAGTAATCTGGACCATAAGATAATGAGCTGATCACAGTGTCAGCATAAGCAAAGATGGGTCATCTTCAAAGCGATCTTGAATGAATGAAGTGAGGGAGAAATCATGTTCCTAGACCAACTGGTAGGACTTTCTTGTACACTAAACCTTTTGATTTCTGCAGTCTGGCTCCATCAGCTTCCATCTGAGATAGTTCTGGAGTTCTCTCAAGTTGCTCAGAGTTTGGAATTCAAGGTTTTCTAGCCCAGTATGTGAATATCACACCTGTGCTTTACTTCCACAGTTTGTTTGGAATTGTGGTCCGGGGTTTTGCTTTCAAAACTCTATTCATAACCAGAACAGTATTACATGCAACCATTATAAGTATTACATGTGATCAGAACTAGAACTGAAGTACAATAAAATTTTAATTTCTACATGGTGATGAAGATTACTCTCTGGGAGTAAGTAAGTAGGTAAGAAAGTAGGTAGGCAATTAAATAGGTAAAATAGGTAAGTAGGTGGATAGGTAGGTTTAGATAGGTGTCACATGCACAAAAACAACCAAAACAAACTTAGGATTTTTTTGAAGGACCTGAAGTAACCATGAAGAAAAAAGTTTTGTTTGAAATCCAAATCATGGAACACATCAAAACCAAGGACAATAACATGAAATGTGCAAAATGTAATTCAAAGGAATTTCACATTGAAACATGAAAAGAGCAAAACAAACTAGCTATACCCAAAATTGGTGTTGAATAGACTAAAGCTAACAAAAGGAAACTACTTCTATTTATACAACATTAATTCAAAGAAATTAATTAATGTCAAAAATATTTCAAAGAATGTTTTTGAGCAAGTTTATAATTACATTATGAATGTACAATGGATGTAAGATGAAATATGAACATTCATGAATGAACTTTATCCATGAAGATGATGCCAATGATGTTAACAATGAAGCTAGTGATGATGTTGGCAATGATGTTAACGATAATGATGGAGATGATGCTGGACATGTTATCCATGATAGTAAGAAGGTTAAGATAGGCAAGTTGGTATGCTAAGTAAGTAACTAGGCATGCATATAATTAAATATGTAATAAGTAGGTAAGTTAGTTAGTTAAATAGGTAGGTAAGGTAGGGTAGGCGAGCGGGTGGGCGGGTGGGCGGGTAGGTAAGTAAGCAGGTAGTTAACTAAGTGGAAGGTAGGTAGACTAGGATTAGGCAGATAGGTAGGATTTTTTATGAAAATTTTATTTTAGTTTGGGTTGCTTTTAAGGTCAATACCAAATCAATTCACTTTTTAAATGTTTATAATGCACACCTACTAATTTGCAACTAGATTATAATTAAAAAATTTATCTTAAAACTTTTGTCTTCCATTTCAATTTTGTTAATTATACAAGAATGTGCATTTGAAACATTGAAAAGTCAAAAAAAAAAATTTAATGCCATTTGGGATGAACCAATCAAATAAGTTTGATCCTAAATGTTAAACCAAAAACAAAATAGGAATATTTACCAACTACCTATTTAACCTACCTATCTACCTACTTAACATGTTTAAGTAGGGAAATTAAGTATTTAGCCTAGGTAAATAAGTACCTAACCTACTTACAATTTAGTCACAAATAATGGGAAGTAATCAAAAGAGGTATATGATTGGTCAATGGGTGTGGATGAACTCAAACGAGCCAAAATTGATGTGAAAATGTTAATTTTTTTGCAATTCTTGTTACATTTGTTTATGTGATGTCACTTTAATGGCATGTGAATCATGAAAAGTTGTGTTTATTGAATAATATGGATATTGAAAAATCTAAAATGAATAAAAAAATTTCCAATATCAAAGTTTGGTTTGAACAAGGGATGTTTAACAATTTCATTCAATAACATTACTTTCATAATGAGCCCCTTAGTCTTCATAATATAATTTATTTCATCCTCAATTCTTTTGTAGTAGGGTACAATTAGACACATCTAAAAAGCATTCAATTTTTCATATTTTTTCAATTTTGTTTTATCAAAATTTAAGGTTTTTAAAAAGTTCATAAGTCATTTGCAACATGTAAATGTGATGCAAGATATATGTTGTTTAATAAAAAGTTTTAGCTTATAATGTCAAAAATTAAACTTGAAAATGTTAACATGTTTTGGTTTGATTTGAAATTATAACATTTTTTCAAGACTAAACACAAAATTTGGCAAAATATGTTCACTTTCAAAAAATCATATTTATTCAAATTTGATTGTAAACAAACATTTGAAATATTGGGGCAACTATAAATACTATAAATAAAAAGTTTCAA
>Ga0116229_10015094_pt1 | contig 10604 bp, 12 predicted proteins | sample S1TSphgellanicum_3_FD_87313 | JGI IMG/M metagenome (GOLD analysis project Ga0116229, IMG submission 87313) | Host-associated microbial communities from peat moss isolated from Minnesota, USA - S1T2_Fc - Sphagnum magellanicum MG | ecosystem: Host-associated > Plants > Peat moss > Unclassified...
AGTTGGCCTAGCAAGAGGAGGGATGATTGGAGACCTTAATCTGTACATCTGGGAAGAACAGTAGCTCAATAGCAGTTCAAGGCATCATTGTTTGTACTATGTGACTGGGTTGCATCAATTGCACGAATAAAATAGTGTTTCTATTAGGTTCGAGGCAAGTTGCTTGGTGTGCAAGAGGCCACGTACTCCGATTACACCTGCTACACAGGCATTGCAGACTTTGTGCCAGCTGACATTGATACTGTCGGGTATGATTGCTATGTCCTCCATTCTCTTTGCTACTTGATGAGCCAGCTTTCTGCTATGAACAGTAATGAATTTCTCTTTGAAACTACAGAAGTGCTATTTGCAGGAGATATTGCCTTCAGTGTTGTTGGTTGAACCTGCAATGTTTCTCTTGTTTCAACTCCCATACAGGATGACCACCAAGCACTTGAAAAAATAATAAGCACATGTTAATCTGGGGTTGAAGTGCAGAGGGGAGGAGAAATATCATGTGTGCTAACAATATTATATCATCCTGGGCATCTTTTGGGGTTGTCATTGTGCTGTCAGAGTTGGGAATATTCCTACAGTGATTTCCACTGATCTCTACCATTTAGCAAAGTAGGTGTTGTGATGTTGATCATAGCACATGGGAAGGACCACTGAAAGAGATTGATGGAACCATGGGGATGTGTGTGGATGGCTGTAGGTACCGTGTGTTCTTGGGGCACAAACAGTATTTTGTGTCTTCTGATGTGGGACATGGCAAAATGCAGTGGTATGCCTTCTACAATGAGCCAGCTGGTGGTTCTGACCCTCCTGGTGGTCCGTAACTGCCTTGCCAAGTTTGCTCTGTTGGTGTTATATCCTTTGTCTTGCAAATTGTGTTGGGAGGAACTTATGTATTTCTAGTTTGGGGATCAAGACCTGATAACTACACAGAAAGCCACATAGTGCATGCTTTGGGAGCCTCTTGTTTGTCATCAATTTTTCTTGTTACAATGTGAAAGATTATATCCTTTGTTTATGGAACAGACACTCCATGAATGCCACTGGGGATGCTTACCATGGACATATGTAGGCATGTGGAAAGCAAACCTCAGGGGAGAGCATTCTTGCAAATTTTCTTGAATGAACTCTTTTGGGAGACTTGACATTTGAGGAAAGGGTCTGAGGCTCTGGCTCCTATTGTGCAGGGAGGAAGGCAAGGCTGATGGAGCTCTTTGGGCACTGGTGTGATAAAGTGGTTGATTTGCTGTTAGCAACACCTGAGGATCTCATACTGCGACGTGATATTTATGACCGTGTGCCTATCATGAATTGGAGTAAGGGGCGGGTCACCCTCCTTGGTGATTCAGCTCATGCCATGCAGCCTAATTTGGGACAAGGTGGCTGCATGGCCATTGAGGTAATTTGCCCACTCCTTGTGCAGCTACAAGATAATTCCTCTTGTCATGACCTGGCTTTGTGAGCTTCTAAGTTATGTTGTAATTGGCACATAAGGCATGGATAGTAGTCGTCATGTACTTGATCTTGTCCTTGGAGTTACATTGAATGTTACCAGACTCCTCTAGAGGCCTTGTCTTCTGTCTCAATTCTGTGAGAGAAGTTCGTGACACACTCTGCCCAAATTGACATGTAGATCTGGAACTTGCTTGTTGAAATCAGGATGGATACCAGCTGGCATTGAATCTTGAGAAAGCTATGAAGCAAGTCACATACGAAGGCAAATCCCTTGACATACCTAAAGTTTTGAAAAGGTATAGTACTTGTCCGTGTCTGTTGATCTTCATTTTGCTTTGATTTTTCAAGAGTTTGTATTGACCATGCTTATATTCCTGAGGAACATGTTGCTAGGATTATGAAACTGATGTTTGAGATCCAAATCAAAGTACCCTTGATGAAGACTGGTGGAATTGACTGTCTGATTCCATATCCTAGAGGCAAAACCCTGCAATTTGTGGTTTGGTTGTTGATGAAGCCTTAGTTTCATGCCTGTAGGTGCTCAAATCAGCCACTGGATCTAAACTATTTTGAAGTACCTTTACCAGTTTCAGAATGAGCAGTTTGGCACTCAGGTTGGTACCTTTTGGCAGGTATGAAGGGGAGAGAAGGTTGCGGGTTGGGGCAATTCATGGCTTGGCACGGATGGCTGCCATCATGGCAACAACATACAAGCCTTACCTTGGGGAGGGTCTGGGACCATTATCAGTATGATTGTTTTCCACTGAAAATCAGAGAACACTTGTATGGAGAGAACTGGTGCTTGTTTGTTGTTGATGTGCTTTTCGGCCAAAACTCAGTGAGCCCAAAGACAGGAAGACAATTGAAGACAGTTAGAGATGCAAGCAAATCATAGGAGCTTTGATTGTCATGAAAGTGCCGGGTTGACATTGTCCATTTACATGGTTTAATTTATTGGGATGTGTCTAAACTGCAGTTTCTAAAAGAGTTGAGAATACCACATCCTGGAAGGGTTGGTGGAAGGTTCTTCATCACAATTGGGATGCCGACAATGCTCAGCTGGGTTCTTGGTGGTAACAGGTAGGCCTTTGACCTTCTGTACTACATGAAAAAGGTATTCTGAGGTTTGATAAACTCCTGTGTTCATTTCACTATTATTTCTTTTGACCAATACATGGCATCCAACTCAGATATGCAATCAGGCTATGGTGAAGCTAGCTAGTGTGCCAGCTCAGTGCCTGTGCATTTTCAAACAAGCAAACATAACTCCTGAGGGATATGAGTCAATTGGTCTTAGTTCATGAGGTGGACATGCAAGCAGGTTACAGTGGGGTAGTGTGCCAGCTTAGCACTGAAGGGCTGAACAAGCTATACATTCAAATGACAAGCAGGAAATGTCTGAGATTGAATCAAACTGTGAATTTTATATGATGAGGAGAATATTGGGTGGAATTACACATCCAATGTTATTTCTGATTCAAGCAAGTTCTGTAAATGTAGGCTGGTTTCCTTGCTTTAAGATTTGGAATATGAGGGAGTCTTTTTTTTGCAGTTCTGCGTTGGAGGGTCGAGCACCACGTTGCAGACTCGAAGATAAGGTTGACTTTGCATGTTCATAATGCTTCCTTATGTTCCAGCCTTATTCTGTGTGATGATGCTGTGGTTTATTTGCTAGTTAGCTGTGAAGCTGGGCCATGATGAAGTACTTCTGAAATCCATACTTTCTATGGGATTGTTGCAAAAAGATTATCCACCTGCTAGATGTTCTGTTCTGAGCTTTGTTCCTAATGGTTTTGTATTTTGGAGACATTCCATTTCCTTGATTTTCTTAACTAGTCTCACTTCAATTTGTGAAGGTAACATTGAGGTCATCATCCATTGTCTTGAGCCATGGGAAGAGCCTCATAACTTTGGTCTTGTTTCTGCTTCTGACAACATCTAGTCGTAAACTGTGTCAGATGAACTGATTATGCCAGTGCAATTTATCAATATCTATTCCCTTTGGAATCAATCCTGTTGAGACCCTGTCACTGAAATACTTCATGCTGAAGAAGCAATTGTGCTCAAGAGCAGATAGCAATCTGTTGAGGAGAAAGTATCCTAAGAGAACCTAGCCTGGCTTCAGACTAGAGATGGCTTTAGTTGCCCTAGCTTCTACACTAGTCCTCAGCATTTGTGTGAGATTTTGCTTTTAGTTGCAGAACATGCTCTGCAATAGATGGATGTGGGTTTGTGATTCCAAGTCTCCAGTAACAGTTTTGGGTTGACCAGGCAAATCCAAATCTCACGCAATGGTTTTGGAACGATGATGCTTTAGAGAAGGCCACAGCAGCAGAGTGAGTGGTTTACTTTTCACCTTGCACCTGACTACTGTATGTGTGAGTAACAGTGTCTCCTGCAGCTATATGTCAGACATTAGCCTGCTTTACAACGAACAAAAGAATTTTTCTAAGGACAAGGTTTAACATTCATGCATATATGTACAGGTGGTATCTGCTGCCGGCTGGAGAAAGGATGCCTTTGAAGGGTGATGTGACAGACAGTGGGAAGCAGCTACTTCAAATTGGTGGATCCAATGGAAAACCCACCATTATTGGGTCAGTAAATCCACAGAGACTCATTGTTTCTGATTTCCTTCTTACATGTGATCTACAAGACATGATAATGCCATGTATAATGTCTTCAGATCTTGGTGGGCATCAGGATAGTTGACATAAATCGTCAAATTGAGACAAAGTCACCCTCAGAGATTGACTCTGAAGTACTTGATTGGTTCAATTGTGCTTCCCAGACCAAGTGCCATGCTGAATGAGTGACATTTTTCTTTGCCATCTGATAGTATGGAGCATATACTCAGTAACTGGTTTGTAAGTGTTTGGTGCTTGACTGATAAATGTGATAACAGATGTCGAGTATGTGATGAGGTGGACGGAGATGCTGTTGTTATCTGTGTTCCTGAGGTACTTACAGGCACTATAGTTCTGTTCTGTGAAGATAAGGCATTTTGTACTGGCAGCTAGTACCACTAAGCATTTGTGTGGACTACATCTTCTGTTTAGTCTTCATGAACACTGTTTAACCTATACTTGGATGGGGTATGGAACAGGTAGCAGAGCAGCATGCACGCATTGAGGCTGTGGATGGTGTCTTCTTTCTCACTGACCTTTGCAGCAAGCTTGGCACCTGGATCACAAGGTATGTAAGTGGAGGATTGCTAATATAGTAAAAGCCTGGAAGGCATCATCAGAATTCAAGAGTACATCTACTGCAATTCTGAGGAAGGCATGTATTGTATTACACTTTTTCCAGGGAGACATGGCTGATGTGCAGGGACCTTGCATAAAACTGGTTTGTGGCACCCATGCCTGATGATCAGATATAGAGCAACCTAAATTCTGAACAGAAACCGGGCCTCAAATGAGCTATAATGAGTATTTCTTGAATCTGAAGCATTCACATGTGCTATGCAGTGTTGATGGTGGTCGATACAAACTTACACCAAAAATGCCTGTTAGATTGCGACCTGCTGATGTGATTGAATTTGGCTGCCACCCAGAGGTATGCTTCAATTTTCTGAGAGTCTGCAAAATGTGGATCTTAGTGCCAATGAACATTAGTAAGAGTTTATTCAGACACAGGATGAGACAGTCCTGTGGAAGAGTGGCTGAGCAAGATGCTCCATTTTTTTTCAAGCTAAACCATTTAAATTTGGTAGTCACCAACTGCAAGAGAAGGGAGACATTTATTTTTTGCTACAGTAAAAGCTCTCATGGGATTTCTGATTCAGAAGCTTTATGGTTTCTGGGTGGTGGTGTTGGTTGGCTGAATGAGCAGGCAGTATTCAGAGTGAAATTACGCAAGTCATCTGCATGAAAGAGTTGGCCACCTCCCACATGTTTAGCACCCTTGTATCTGTGGCTATGAATGGGTCCTGTTGTAATTAAATGTCTTGACTGAGACTATAGCAAGCTGTTTTCCAGCTTCATATTCATTCGCACCCAAAAGGGGGTTGCTTTGTCAAACAGTTGGTCATTGTTGTTAAAGTATATTTCATTGTATAACTATGGCTCTGTTTCTGCTGAGCAAAAGGCTACTGGTTTTATGTAATCAACAATTTGCAGTGAGACTGGGCAGGTCCAGGAGCTGACAATTTAACCAGAGATTCTGTTTAGAGAATTGATGTCCTTTTAGGATTCCAAAAGATCTAGATTAGGCAACCACATTTATTTAAATTTTCACATTGTTAAGGACACCTAAAAATAGGTGCCCTTTTCTTTTAATTTTCAGTTTTGTTTCCTTAGGAAACTCTTCTTCACTCCAAAACATTTGCTCACTAGTTTTGAATCCATGAACTTCAATGTCCAGTTGCAGATTGTGGTGAAAATTATGCCACAAATTATGGAAGTCTGTATCTGCAAAACTTTGGCAAATAAGGAATCCTGGGAGTTATTCTCCATCTAGATGTAGCCACCATACTTGAAATTTGGGGTGACGTAGAACACTGGAATTTAAGTTCTGGTTATCTATATTCAGTTTGAAACCACTAAGTTTTGAAGTTCCTATTTTCGTAGTCAACCTCTGAAGAATTGAGAGGTAGGCACAGCAATTTCAGATCTCACAACACAAGAGTAAACATGAAAGCTGAAATTGCAGACATAACAAAAAGAGAAAACAAAACCACAAGGCAGAACTGAAGAGCAGTTTGAACAAGAGCAGAGAAATGTAAGGGACTTTACACAGAATGGAAGAGCAGTTTGAACAACAGCACAGGATTTTAGTGGCTTATTAGGCAAGGCAATTGAGGTGCAGTTTTGAATGACCGTAATGGTCATAGGCATTTTCAGGGAGTTTAGGGACTTACAACAGTAAGGTACTTCAACATCAACATGTATGGTATTGACCACCTACCATAACTTCCCCACTGACTTCTTCAATTCTTGGCAAATGGGTACAAGTCACTGCCAAACATCAACTGGCATATTGAGTTTCTGTCACAGGACAGGTAGTAACAGGAAAATTCAGCCATGATGCTGGGCTTGGGCTAGCTCAACACAACTGAGAGAGAGAGAGAGAGAGAGAGAGATCCCAAGAAGAAGAGGTACATAATGACAAAGAGAAAGAGTAAAACAGAAAAGGTGAGAAATGGAATGAATGAAGAAAAAATGGGAGGATTAAACAGCAAGTTTACAGAAAAGATTGCATTATTAAATTCATGAACAAGAGAGACCTCCATATCCATAAACATCCATGCAAAGTACATCAACAGCTCAATTGTTGAAAGAAAATCCATCAATCATCTACAGCCTCTTAAGTTGGTCTATTTGAAACAGTAAGCATCAAATAAGCAACTTTCACCTCACTTGTGTAGATTAGTATTAGCAGGGTGTGGCCACAGCATTGGGTAGGGTCTATCTCAACACCAATGTAGACCGTGAGAACCATGGCTTTGTAATGCATGCTGCTGTTGGTGATGCTCATGTTGGTGCAGAGATCTGACTATCCAAAAACTCAAGAACAGTGAACCGCTGCACACAACCACCCCATCAAGACAACAGTAAGGTCACTTCATGCCAAGTAAAAGATTTTGAAGGCAACAGAAAGTGGTTTGAATAACCCCAGGCAGACTCTTCACTGCAAAACTTCTAAGTTCTTTGAGACAAGGTCTCTCCATTAAGCTATGTTACAACAACTTTTCTAGTCTAAATCCCCAGATTGTACAGGCAACAGAAGGTAGTTTTAACAGCCCCAGGCAGGCTAGTGTTTCTGCACTGCAAAACTTCTTGTGAGTGCTTGGAGACAAGGTCTCTCCATTAAGGTGTGTGCTACCCTTTAGTAGTCTCTTTCCCCAGAAACTCTCTGTGGGCTGCGAAACCATATCTATGAGATTGCTGAGAAAACAGCACAACAGAATGTCAGCAATAAACTGTTCTGTCAGTTCCAGCAAAATCAAAACCAACACAACAAGCATAAGTGTGGTCATGACCAGATGAGTCTCACTCACAACATGTCAGACCATCAACTTCATCACCAATAGCAGTGATGAGCTGCCATGACAGATCCTGACAAGCACACAGTGATAAGTATGTAGGAACCCACCAAAAATTTCAGACAAACCATTCTATAAACATCTGCATACCAAGCTTTTGTCACATTCCAGAGGCAACGCAAGAACTCATGCTAAATGTTGGCCAGCACTCTGAATAAATTCCAAACCAACAGATTGGCTGGAGATGATCAATTCTGTGAACAAAAAATCTGACAAAGGGCTTTCAAAAGAAAATCTTTGTGTGTATCAAGAACTTCTTCACACTCACAATTTAAGTCAAACTGAATCAGATTAAGGGATAAAAAAATAACAGGGTTGTAGAGATTTCAGCTCCAGCAGCAGATCCACCAAGAGGAGAATGTGGAGACCCAACTCTAAAAGATCACAGAAAACACTTGACAAGCAGTTTGACCAATAGTGACAGTCATCTGTATGTTCAGTGATATTCAACATGTATAGTAGTGCCTAACTAACATAAAATCCCCACTGGCTTCGTCAGATTCTACCAGAGTGTGAAGATATAGATTTAGCAACATGCTGAGTTTCTGTCAGAGACCAGCAGTAACAGGAAGTCTCAGCCATGATGCTCACCTAGCTGAAAAAAACATGGAGAAAGAGAAGACCAAAGAAACAAAGAAACAGGAACACAAAAATAACTTAAAAATTAAAAAGAACCAAACATGAAAGAGGAAGAAAGAGAGACACAGACTTAGAAAGTTTTTTGAAACTGGACATTACCCGTTTTGCAAGGGCTGAATTCTCAGAGTTCTTTGGCATTGAAAGACCTTCCAGTTTCTTGACAGCTTCCTGGAATCCCTCACAAGCAGCTGATTCATTTCCCAAAGCACGGTCAACATCTGCCACTTTTGCAAGTGACACTGCCACATCCAGTACCTGTCAATGGCAGGAAGTAGGTTCAGATCTCAAAATCTCTGGACAGTGCCCTATCACAGCCACCAAAACCCTGAGACTGACAAGAAGCGAGTTGGGTGTCATAGAAAGGTGAACCTGTGGGGATAAGGTTTTGAAATCTTGAGTGGCTTCCACACGGACATCCAGGGCTTGTGCATAAAAGGCACGTGCACCTTCCAGGTCCTGGGCATAATATTTGAGATCCCCAAGTTTGTTCAAGGAGACAGATAATGCATGCACCACCTGCCATGAAAAAAATCCCAGTTCATATCATGTTGAGACACCAACAAAATATGCTGTAGCTTCTGTGCAACAGTTGCCAAATGTTCTTCCCCTTGAAGCAATATTCCACAATGCACACACAATGCCCTGAAGCATACACCAATAGGACTGAGGGAAAACCTGTAACTACCCAGTTGCAAACGTGAACAAGTCATTGTAAAAAGACAAGCAAAGAGCTCCAAAACAGTTTTCTGATTGAATCACTGTACCTCAGAGTCTCTTTGCTCCAGCTTGGACAGAAGATCAGCACTCTCCTTGTAGTTTGCAATTGCTCCATCTGTGTCATCCATTGCCCGACTGCATCCCATCCCACATTGCTAAGTAGTTCATCTATCTAATGCATCAAATCAAAACCCAAATATACAACATATTGCTCACATAGAAAGGAATCTCTAGTGACGCCAGCTTTGAGTTCAAAAGAAGGCATGTTGTGCAAGAAAACACTTGGAAAGAGCAACACAAAAATACTTGAGGCAGAAAGCAGAAAGAAACAAGAAACAGGAAACAAGGGGTGGACTTGCTCACCAGCAATCACCAAGCATGCCCAGCAGTGCTCCTAACTGTGAACAATTTTTGGCATTGCTGCCAGAGTGCAAAATCTCCTCACGACTGTCCTCCACACAAAGCCCCAGCCTGGCCTTCGCACTCTCCAAGTTTTGAGCCTGGAAGGCCTGTCATCCCTCCAAACTTTCAGCAAAGCACTATGAGCAAAGGTCACCCATATAAACAATTCCAGTAGACCCTCCCACTCATTATAGCAAAAACCAGCTGCATCTCTTCATTCATGATAATAGAGCCCTAATCATGGACCCTGATCAACCCCCAAAAAAAAACCTACCCGCATGGCCTGCTGAACTAGGAAACTGCCTCGTGCAGATGAAGCATCTTCATACACCACATTACTTTGATCCTCACTTTCTCCTGTTTCACCTTCTGCACTGTTGGCATTCAGTGGAGTTCCCTTGATGCGAGCATGTCCTTCAATAAACTGGTCCACTAGGGTTTGCATTTCTGGATCTGGCACTATTTCATCAACATCAGCACCACATAGGGGACAGTCTTTGAACCGAGATATACATGCCCTGCAACCAGTGCAACTCCAAACAGGTGATGATGATCCCAAGTTACTTGCTATAAATGCAAAGAAACCACAAAACCCAGAGATTGCTTTCTAGACTCTTCCACCACTACTACACAAACTCAAAGAGAAATCAAAGGAGTTCAATCCTTGTGGAATCATGTTTGACACTCTTAAGTGAGCAGAGCATCAAAAAGCCAAGGATTTGCACAAAGGGGATGGCGTTTACAACCTGCAGTAGATATGGCGACAAGGCAGACAACGGCTGCTGTCAAACAGTAAAGCCCGACAGATCACACAACTCAGAGGACCAATTTTGAAGGATCCTGAATCATAACCCATGGGACATTTCGCAGGTGGTTCTCTTCTTGACTCCTGTGCATTCTCCTCTTTGCTTCCATGTTTTGGCTCAGCCTCACCAACCTCATCTTTCCTTTCCTCATCATCACCAGCAGCAGCCTCCTCCTCCTTGGTTGTTGTCTCCTTGCAATTTTGTCCTAGCTTTGACATAGGACACCTTGCAGCTCCATCTAACTGCTGTGTGCCACTTATGCTTAGTCTTGAGAAGGGACAACTCCCACTCATGATGACCAACCCACACTATCTGGTTTCTTTTCTTCCTTCCTTCCTTCGTTCAAAGACCAAAATCAGTACCTGGTCGTCCAACAGACAGCCCTACACAAAGACACCCCGAAAAACCTCTCAGCTATGACAACTTCTAAGTTGCCAGGGAGCAGCACCACAGCAAACAAGAAGCTTCTGATGTGGATGTGAATGTGAGGAGTCCTCAATGGCATGCCATTGCAATAAGAGACACAGAGATGAAGTACCCAAGAA
>Ga0116229_10015095_pt1 | contig 10603 bp, 3 predicted proteins | sample S1TSphgellanicum_3_FD_87313 | JGI IMG/M metagenome (GOLD analysis project Ga0116229, IMG submission 87313) | Host-associated microbial communities from peat moss isolated from Minnesota, USA - S1T2_Fc - Sphagnum magellanicum MG | ecosystem: Host-associated > Plants > Peat moss > Unclassified...
CATAATGACTGGCCCAGGTGGTGATGTATTTATATGCCTAGTCTCTCACCAGAGTTTTTTTCACAAATTCTTGTTAAATTTTGACCTGAAAAATATGATTTCAAATTGTACAAACTATTTTTATTTTTATTTTGTTGAAGAATTCGTTCAAATTCCCCAGATTTTAATGATAAGTTCCAGTAGGTAGCAAAGAATATAGAATAATTCTGTTTTTTTCTATTGTCATATCTAGTATGTAGCCAGATTTGGCTAAATTGTTTTCTGGATGATCACCACTTTGACAGCATGCCAAAATCCTGAAAGGAAACCTGGTCTCTGACCTTACAATGTTCACATTTTCGTGTAATAGGTGTATGGATGGGGATGGATCAATAATTAACACTCTAATTCGGATGTGATAAACACTGATTTATTCCCAAATAATGGATGTGTGTGTGTGGAGATGCTATCCACCAGTGCTCAGTATGTTGCTCTGGATAATAAAATTAAATATCTAAGTTTAGCTGTTTTTCTTTTGGCAACCCCACCAATAAAATTGTAACTGGAACTGCATATATGTGGGGACTACTAATAGCAAACCACCTGGACCAATCATTATGATCGACCAATCAGAAACATTGGGTTGCAGTTAGGTCCAATTTATTACACTCTTTTTTGGAGGTGCACAACTGTATTGCGCCTTCTACCGGCCACGGCAAGCTGCATCAATTTGGTGCAGAAAAACAAATTTCCTGAGCAAAGGCACATTTTGACTTTTTCTCAATAAATTTTAATGTCTGGAGTCATAATACTGAGCACCGTTGGAGACGCTCTAAGGTCATCCCCATGGGTGCTCAGCATTGGACCCTGCACATTACAATCGGATGAAGAAAAGTTAAAATTTGCTGGTTTGGATTGAGAAAATGGTTTTTCTCCTGCATGTTTGCTGAGGCTGGTAAAAAAGCGCAACAAAGCTGTTCACCTGCTAGAGAAGAGTGTAATAAATATGATCTGACCGCTGCTCCCTGTTTTTGATTGGTCGATCATAATGATTGGTGCAAGTGGTGTGCTATTAGTAGTTTCCCACCTATTGGCAGTCACCCCGTGATCAGTTTTATGGGTGGGGTCATCAAAAGTAAATAACTAAACTTGGATGTGAGAAATATTTTTGCAGGGTCACAGATACTGAGCACCGGTGCGGATGCTCTTAAAAGCCTCTAATAGATCGACTACAGGATTTTGGTTAGCCAATTCCATATCAAGAGCAGCACTGACACTTATAGGTACACACTAGAATAGAGTAAAGTTTGGTACAGGGTTAGGGGTTAGCCTTCTGTAGGCTGACTCTGAATGGGATTTAATTTCTGGCTTGCTTGCTTCATCATCACCATCATTTTACAACTGATATTTTACTTACATAACTGGGGAGTTTGTTCAACTGTAAACCCTAAAAGTTTCTAACCACTTATATGCATATCTTTACACAATGGTGTCCAATAGGTACTTAAGTGACTAAAAAACAAATCTATGAAAAAAATGGATTGCAAATAGGAAAAAAATTGTTGTCAATTTGAGAAAAAAGAGGGCTAACCATGCAAAGTTGGAGATGATGTTATTTGCTAAACAATATAACTACAACTTGCACAAGTGGATAAATGGAATGAGCCTTGTGGTTGTTGTGTACTAAAGGCTACAAGCTTCGGCCAAGAGGCAAAGTTGCAATGCATGTTTGAGCTATATACTATGTACGTTATATATGGTGAGCTATATATACTATGTACATTATATATGGTGTTGTTCCATTTGTCAATACTACAAGGGGCCAACCATGTGGCAAACCCACCATTTTCCCAACTTAAAGAACATTGACAATGAAAATCCAAGGTTGTGTTTGGGGACATTTGAGGGGCCCCCAAAGGATGACATCCAAAGCCATCTTCAGACATGAGTTGTCACGTATCCATGCCTTGCTTTCATGGCCATTAAAGGAAATTCTGAAAAGAAATCACACAAAGTAGGTCTTTCACAATTCCTACTTGATGCCCCCCCCTTCCGTCCCCCAATGTTGACATCCCAAGGAACCTTGGAAGAATGGGTGGAAAGCTCATCATATTCCTATCTAGATGCAAACCCTAACATAAGGTTGATTAAAACCAAAAAGCTTAAGTACTTGGACAATTGCACCCACAACCTTGAAACTAGAGTGGAAGGAAGCTCATCATATTCCTATCTAGATGCAAACCCTAACATAAGGTGATTAAAACCAAAAAGCTTAAGTACGTGGACAATTGCACCCAAAACCTTGAAACTAGAGAAATCTTAATCTACATCTTGAAATGTCAAGTTGAAAAGATAACATCACCATGTGCCACAACAATTTCAAGCCACCTCAATTCTCCATTCTCCCAAGAGAATATGACATTACAAGCCTATGATCCTCGCCTTTTTATTTTAGGGAATACGTGGACATTTTCTAACTTTATTGTTGTGAGTCATTAGTGATGACTTGTAAATGCAAACAAATGGGGTAAAATACGGATTTGCGGAACGGTCCACTTGGTCCCCACCCCCCACACTTTGGGTGGGGTGAATACCATGTTAACCATGGGACCCATTGCCAAAAGCATGAACCACCACCACCACCACCATGACCATGACCATGTTGCCAATACCTAAGCTCAATGAGGTGCCCCACTTTCAGCCCATGGACCATATCCATGTCCCATATTTTGTACAACTTAGCTAGTCTAGGGCAACCATCTCACAAAACAACATCCCAAAAAATTGTAGGAGACCAATGTCCTAAACAAGTTCAGAAGAGAGCAAAGAAAGAGTGTCAACTCTCTCCATAATCGAAACCCCGACAAAAGAGGATCATGGGTCACCATAAACCACCTATATGTGTGAGTTTAGGGCTCCATAAAATGGGGTTTGGGTTATAAGTTTTCTCTAGAGATCTAGGGTTTCAAATAGCATTCTACCTAGCTCAAAAAAAAACCCTAGGCTCTAGAGTAGTGCCTATAGTATATTTGATCCAATTTGGATGTTATAAACTTCCAAAGGCATATTCAGAAGCAAGGTGAGAGAACATGCTCTCCTTTGATCCCCAATTTGGATGGATTACTAGAAAGCCATAACTTCTTTACCACTTATGGGGAGAGATAGATATAGGTCCCTATAAACCCTAGAAACCCTACTTTTGAAGCCTTTCTATATGAGCAAACCCAAATCAAGCACATACAATGTGATTACATATTTAGTAATATTTTGAAAGAATTTTGATTGGTTTTGGGGTTTTTTTTTTTACCATGGTTACCAACTTGGGTGTTGGTTCACCCAAGGCTGTTTGGGTGGGGAGAAGGAGGGTTGAAAATGAGAAAAATTCTCACCTAAGTATATTATGTGTGTGTGTGGTTTCCTTTGCTAGTTTTAGGTTTGGATAGATAGGTAGTTCAACAAAGGCAAGCTTTTCCTTTTTTTGTTTTTAGCAAAAAACCCAAAAACCCAATTGTATCAAGCTTCATGATGATGAGTCGAAGGGTTGGTGTGGGAGGATGAGCCACACAAATCATGACCAAGAAATTTGCCATTCACTAGAAGATACAAAACTATTGTTTTCCTCTTCGTGTGTTTATACCTTAACCCTAGGGTCAGTTTCATCTTTCAAGTAATGTTTTTGAATATTGAAATGAATTTTTTTATGAAAATACAACGTTTGAGGTGATGAAAACCACCATAATTATGGCAAACTACAATAATATGTATAATTTGATTACTCATGTGCTCTCTTTTTTTCCCCTTTTTTTTTCATTTTTCTTTTCATTAGAGGATGAATTTTTGTAAGTTGGTGAAATTGTTTTTAGGAAATGAGAAAAAAAATTGGGATTTTATCATTATTTTCAATTTTAAAATATCATATGTTTTCATATATGAAGAAATTTCACAACTTGGGAATTTTTTTTTGGGAATTCTTTTTCAGAAAAAAAAAAGTTTAAAGAAAAATAAAACATGAAACCCTTTTGTGAGTTTTAGGGATTTTTTGCCCTTTTAAAAACAAAAATAATTAAATTAGCCACATCTAGACCTAGGCACTTCCTTGGTCACCATTTCTTTTGTAAAAATGTTGCAACCCACCTAAGATAGTTGCGATTTAATATTAAGTAATGTTGGGGGATTCTCACCAATGGACCACTTGAGGAATTTGAAAAAAAAAAAAAAAAACCTTGCTCATATGACAATATCATTTAAATGATTCTAATGAACCAAAAATAATAATAATTTTGAAGCTACAAAAAAGATTGGCTATTTGAAAAAAATGAATTATTCATTTACCCTACGCTAGCCCATACGGTAAGTTTTGGGGGGCGAGCGAGGGGTGGTCTTTGGTCATGCATGTTCCAACAATTTTTCTTTAGGCCTTGAATGAACCAGCACTTACTTACATTAGTACATGCTAAACTTTTTTATATTGGTGAATTTTTTGCCAAAGAATGAAATTAAAAAATTTGAAAATAAAAATGTTTTTGGAGGCTTTCAATTGCCAAAAGTGAGAAACATAATAAATAAGAATTGCCATATTTTTATACTCGATTTTCAATGTGTGGCCAAAATATAGAAGGATTATTAAAAGATTCGTAGTTCAAATTTGGTTGTAAATTTGGCTAAATCTTCCTAAGGAGGATCCTAGATTGCATGTGTATAGTTAGTAAATAACTAACTTGGGACTAGTGGGTGGTTAGAGGTTTAGCTAGGGAATTAGAATCCAATGGAGAACGTTTCCTATCCACCCACCATCCATCCCTCATCCATTCCTCATCCAATGGTGCACTAGTGGTTGTAGATTCATTTTGGTCAATAACATGTTGATGATGAGAATCTCTTTAATTTTTATCATCCACATTGGATTTTTTGCACACTATGCTCTTCAAATTGAAGGATTCATTTCTCATGTTCTACAATAGAGCCATGAATAATTCTATTTCTAACTCTTTTGGTAATGAAATTGACTCTCAAAGGGCTTACTTAGGTCTTTAGGGGTTAATGGAATGAAATCACAAATGACTATTTTATTATGCAAATGTTGTGAAAGTGGTAACCTCCATGTTTTTCCCTTTGGGGAATAACCTATGATTTCGGGAATAACCCTAAACCTAAACTCAACAAACCAATTCTATTTCATAATAGAAGCCCTAACATAATAAGTAGTTCACTTTTCTTTTAATAGTCTTTTTTTTAAAAATTGTGTTAATTAAACCAATTATTAGTCCTAATTTATCCCTAAACATCAAATTTTATTCCCTTAAAATTTCTAAAATTTGTGTATACCCTCATATATATTAATTAACATTCAATTTATGTTATATATCAAACTTAGCATATATGATATTTTATTTATACTAAACTTTCAATATCTAAGACAAAATCATATTATTTATATTATTATGCATTCTATTTGAAAGAGAAATTATTTTTAATTTTTAAAAATAAAATTAATTTTTTTTATGTCATTAACATAAATGAGACCTTCTGTTTGGTCTCAAATAATTAGTTTTTGAATGCACTCCTTGTGTTGTTCCCAGGGAATTTACCAATTAAATCGGGTAATAGAAGAAAAACATCATCAATCAAGTGGAATGTTATTTTTTTTCTTTTTTAGAATCGTAGTTTACATACCAAATTGGTTCTTTGAATTTTTGAGAACCGGCAAGTAAGTGAGCATATACCTGGGTTGATAAATGATATGTATCTGCTCATCATTCTAAGAACCCCTCAACATTGGTCTCTAAACATACCAGCCCGTGGTTTTTTTTTGTGTGGCAAATGTTTTGCTACATGTTTAAATAGCCCAAAATAAAATAAAATAAAATAAAATAAATAATAACTAGTTAAAAAATAGCTACCAAACTAAATCAGAGTCCAAATGTAATGAAAAAATTTCAAATCTTTTTTCCTCAAAATTTGGCAATTTTTTTAGAAAAAAAGAATATTGAGGGAAATACTTTTCATTTTTTCACATTTTGGCAAAAATTTTCACATAAAAAGATGCATATAACTCATATAAAATATTTTTTTGGGGAAAAAGTTGGCCCAAAATCATCATATTTCAAGAGGGGAAAATGGCCATATTTAAACAATAGGTTCTAGCATGTCACCAAAATATAGTGCAAGGTTCCAAAAAATGTCCATTTTCCTCTCTTTACTTGTAGCCAAATTTGGCTAAGTCATATAGCCTAGCCCAACTTGTCACACACCATTTAGAATCAAAACCTTGCACTTCAACAAGCTTCAATGAACAATAAGGTTTTGTACCTCTAATCAAAATGCATATAATTCAACATGAATTCCAAAGGTGCAAATGAACACGATTTGTGATTATTTTAGAAGAAGTAATGTAATAAACATGTTTGAATACATTTTTTTAAAAATGTTTTTTAAGGTTGTGTTGTTGCAAAGAAGAAGTAATGTAATAAACATGTTTGAATACATTTTTTTTTAAATGTTTTTTAAGGTTGTGTTGTTGCAAAGAAGAGATACCGAAAACACACAAAATTTGATGGCACGGTCTAATTTAACCTTTAGAAGTGGCACATGTTGGAACTTGCAAACTTTTCAAAAAAAAACTTTAGTCTATGAAGCTCTTTGATGAATGGGGGAAGATTTGAAGAAGTCCTTCTTTGGTGGTTCAAAAATGTTGGAAATGGTGGTGGCTTGGGTTCTTAGTCAAGAAAGTTTAACCTAAGGGTTCCAAAGGCCATGTTTTGCAAATGGCTACTAGGTAATGTAGCATATGATTTCATTCCCAAATAGTTAAGAATGTTGAACCAAAAGGGTTCTTTGTTGGCCTTGCCTACTAAGGCAACGATATCGTGTTTAGATTCATTATAGAGTATATGGTAGCTTAAGGGATTTTGGCCCCCTAGGTAATAATAGGTCTATTTTTAGATGAGGATTTGTGAAAGATGATATTTTGGCTTGTGTTGCAACTTGAGATTAGTTAACGAGTGATAATATCTTGAAGGATTTTGGTTTCAACTTGAGATTAGTTATAGAGTGATAATATATTGAAGGATTTTGGTTTCAACTTGAGATTAGTTATAGAGTTATAATATCTTGAAGGATTTTGGTTTTTTTTTTAGAGGATTTCTTTGAAGATTATATTTTTGCATGGTGAAATATTGGAATTTCCATAATTTTTCTTTTGACTTAAGATACTTTTTAATGTAAATGGCAAGGCCACAATGTGACACACCCCTTGTTTGATAAGACTTGTACACCCATTGTTGGGGACCTCATCCTTGTTGGGTTGAAGTACTAACAAAGTTCACGAAATCTTCACTACCAAATATTGAATTTTGTATACGATCATGCAAAAATACAAATTACACGTTAGTAGATGTCATTGTTAAGCTTAATTAATTATTCAACAATAGTTTGAAATTTAAAACTTTCATAATAGATTTATAAGGTGTATAATAAGCATTTAATTACAATAGTTGACAAATAAAAAATTTCCATTCACAAAAATATGAGACAATTTTATAAATGATTGAATTCAATAACAAGTGTTAAATTAACATTTCACTATTAATTAATGAAAATGATTTTCATTAACCAATGTTGATTCAATCCTTTATTAACTTATAATTTCAAACATTAACCCACAAGAATTCTAGTATTTTGATCATGATTATCCCCTAATTTTTGAATTAGGGCACAACACTTGTTTTGTTCCCATCCTTTTTCAAAGGAAATGTTTAAACCATTGTGGTCAAGGGTACCATTTTTAAAAATTATATAAATCCAATTTTATTTTTCTAAAGTTTGATTTTTTTTCCATATTACATTTAAGAAGGGATTTAGAAAATGTAGTATTTATGAGGGATTAAAAAGAAATGAAATAGAATTAACATTATGCCTAAAATACATATACATGTACACATACATACACACACACACACACACACATATATATATGCATTAGAGGTATGTAATGTATTACCATAGTACCTTGTGGGGGGCTCATCAATAATTAAATTATTTACTAAAATGCCAAATTTTCTTTAAAAAATAGTTTTTTGAAATTCTGAAATTTAATTGAATTAAAATGGAGGGATTTTTTTTTAAAAAAATTGATGGAAAACTAGGTTTTTTCTAAGAATTGCCAAAACTCCCCCAAAATTATTTTTTTCTTTTTGCCAAAGTGGAATTTTAAGAAAATAAAAAAATTATTTGGCACCTAAGTTTTGAGGGACAAGCCCGTAACTTGAAAAGGTAAGAAGTAAAAGGAAGAGAGAGAATCTGAATTGTTTATTCTTTTCATTTTGTATATAGAAAAAATTGGCGAATTTCCCCTCAAAAATAGCAAAATTAGTGTAATTTAAACTAGAATATATTTTAAATTTCCAAAAAAATTCCCAAAATTTTCCAAAATTTTCTGTCAAAAGAAAGAACACTGAGAGAGGGACAGTAAATGGGCGTTTTTTTTTTACTGAAGCCCCCGGTAGAAAATTACTAACTAAACTGGTTAGTAAATCTGGTGAAGTTACTAGTTACTAAATGGAGACAAATTGAACTTACCCGGTGGGTAAGTAACTAAACCTACCTGGTCGGTAAGTAACTGAACCTACCTAGTAGTGGTAATAAAGTAAAGTTTTGAGGACACAAGCCAAAAACTTGAAAGCTTTAATTAGAAGGAAAAGGGGTGAAAAGGGAGAGGTAAAATTTAAGGTAGGTACCTTGTTGGTAAATAGCTAAACTTACCCTGGTAGGCAAGTACATTGAAGCTACCGGGTGGGTAAGTAACTGAATTTACCTGGTGGGTACGTAACTGAAGTTACCGAGTCGTGGTAATAAGTAAAAGTTTTGAGGAATAAGCAAAAAGGGAGAAAAAACGGGTAGGTATTAGGTACTACTACCTGAGCTTTTTCTTTTATGGCTATATACATATAGCCGAAAATCGAAATTATAGTTAAAAGTGCTAAAACAAGTCTTTATTTTCATATTTTAGAATAGCCATAATTAGACCACAAATTACAGAGAAATCGACTTATTTTTGTACATGGTTCAAGTAGGTAGCCAGAAATATAGAACAAAGTTTAAGAATTTTATTTTCATGTTTTTGCTTGCAGCCAAAATTTGGCTAAATCTTCCTATGGATGATCACCACTTTGGTTACATCACAAAATAGACAAAAAGATAAATAAATAAATAAATAAATAGACAAAAAGAACGATTGGTACAACAAGGCAGCCTTTTTATTTTTGGTGTGAAAATTTTGCAATGTTGCAAGGTTTTGGATTTTTTTGGGTGGAAAATTCAATTTTTAAAAAAAACAAATTTTTTAAAATTATTTTTTAAATCACCACATTTTAATAGATGGTTTAAGTAGGTAGAAAAATAAATCTATGGATGGTTTTTTTTTCTTTTTTTTCACATTTTGTTAATAACTAAATTTGGCTAAATCAGCTTATGGATGATCACCACCTCAATTACATCACAAAATTGGAATAATATAATATAATAAATTAATTAATTAACTGAAAATTATATATATATATATATATATATATATATATATATAAAAAATTAAGTAATTAGAAAAATGAGGTTTAGGTTTTCGGCCGCTGAACAATGGATGTTTTTTTTTCTTTTGGATTCAATTTTGTGATGTAGCGCCAAAGGGGTGATCATCCATAGCCAGATTTAGCAAAATTTGGTTCCAAGGTAAGTATGAAAGCTAAAAAAATGTTTAATCATCCCTAATGTATTTTTGGCTACTATACATATTTGACGTATATAAATTTGGCAAAACTTTAGAAATTTTGGTTGAATTATAGCTATTAAAAATCTAAAAATATACCTGATTTTAGCACTTTAAATTTGTAGTTTTGCTTTTTGGCTTTATATAGGTAGCCAGCCAACACCAGAAAACCAAAAAAAAAAAAAACCTGGACCCCCCTCCCCCCCCAATGTTTTTCTCGCTGGGAAAATTTCTCTATTTTCGACAAAGATATTGGGAAATTTTTGGAGTTTTTTTTTAAAAGTGTAAATTCGACAAATCTTGCTATTTGTTTGTTAAGGTTCGCCAAAATTTGGATATGAAAAATTTATTAAAAACAACACTGGTGCATGTCAGTTTTTTTTTTTTTTTTCATTTTTTTATATCGAAAATTTGGCAAAATTTAACCCCAAAACAAAGAGCCAAATTTATCAAATTCACACTAGAAAAAAAAAATTCCAAAAAATTCTCAATTTCTTTGTTGAAAATAGCGAAATTTTGCCAGGGAAAAAAACATTGGGGGGGGTAGGTGTCCAGTTTTTTTTGTTTTTTTGGTGCTGGCTGGCTGGCTGGCTATATATAACTAAAAACCGAAATTTCAAATTGAAAGTGCAAACTAAAATCGAGTGTATTTTGAGATTTTTAATAGCCACAATTCAAAACAAAATTTCTGAAATTGTGCCAAATTTCTATACATGGTTGATGTAGAGTAGCCAAAAATACATTAGGGATGATTAAATGTTTCTTTTTTAGCTTTCATACTTAAATCGAGTGAAGAAGAAGAAACCCCAAATCTCACACCCCAACCCCACCCACCCAACAAACACCAACAAAAAAAAAAAAACA
>Ga0116229_10015096_pt1 | contig 10603 bp, 9 predicted proteins | sample S1TSphgellanicum_3_FD_87313 | JGI IMG/M metagenome (GOLD analysis project Ga0116229, IMG submission 87313) | Host-associated microbial communities from peat moss isolated from Minnesota, USA - S1T2_Fc - Sphagnum magellanicum MG | ecosystem: Host-associated > Plants > Peat moss > Unclassified...
CGGGCGCGAAGCTCAGACATTTCCGCAACGGTGAGACCCATATAATGGGTCACGACCACGGCGCCGGCGCCGGCGAAGACCGTCTTCAGGTCTTCGATCGAATCCGCTTTCTGTGCGCGGTCCATAAGTTGCGGTCTCCGTTGCACTTGCATACGCCGCCGGACCACCCGACGACGCAAAACGCCGCTTCGTCCGCGCATCGCGAAGATGCGGACCGAACCGGATAGACCTGTCCCAAGGATGCGTATGGCCGACATCAGACGCGCACGCTGGGGCGAGCGGAGTCCGATTCAAACCTTGCTTCCCCGTCTCCCCACGGCCAAACGAATTAAGCCGCTCCGCTCCCGAGTGGGTTCAGAGCCGCCCGCGGTTCTCGGACAGGACGGCGATGTGCGACGCTTAAAATAAGCCAAGCCCATCGCCGGAAGTGGGCGCGTATACGTGAAGACGGCCTGGGGATCAAGGTGGGATTACTTCGGTTTGAGGCCTGACACCGACTGCGGCCAGCGGTACGGATCGCAGATGTCAAACGGTTGGATCAGAAAGCGGACGCTCGGAGTGTCTCATAGGGGTGGTGAGCAGCCACTTCACTTTGTATGTTCAGAGGCATGAAGAGCACTTTATGTCTCGCCAGCGTCGTCGGGCTTCTGTTCAGTGCCGTCGGATTCGGCGTGTCAGGTGCTCAGGACTTCAATGCACAGTCCAGCCCTTGCCATACAATACCAGCTACATCCGACTTGATGACATGTCTCGACCGCAGCTTCCGCGCAGCGGATGCCCGACTCAACGAGACATATAAAAAATCATTGCAGGCACTTAGACCCGAAGACCAAAACCGGTTGATTGAGGCGGAACGCATTTGGGTTCAGTATCGGGACGTATCCTGTAAAGCGGAGCGCGATCTATTCGGTGGCGGCACTGCTGGGCCGCCCGCTGAACTTGCTTGTCGCGAAGCTGAGGCGAGGGCAAGGACTATGGCGCTTGAGCGCGCCTATGGCTGGGAAGTGCTGAAGTTCGGCAAGCGAGGCCCGTAGAGCGATGGCCGCTTAGGGTCCTGAGCAGTCCCATCGGGCGAGCAACAATCTGACCTTGGACTCAGGCCGAACGCGCACCGACGAAGCCCATTATACCAACGCTCGTGAATACCGCCTCTCCTCCTCCCCTGTTTCGCGCAGCGACACGGGGGAGGTGGCGCAGCGCGGAGCGCTGTGACGGAGGGGGCTACGTCCGGTCCGCTGCGGTGCGGACGATACAGTCTACGACGCCGTCTGGATCGGCGAGCACGTCAGCCGCTGTGATGCAAGCGTTGCAATCCCCTGGGCGGCGAGCCAAGCGTCGCGCCGCTCGTCGCGCCCAGGCTGCTCGCCCATGTTGTGACCCCAGCCGTCGACCTCGACACACAGTTTTGCGCCTGGACAATAGAAGTCGAGCACGTAGGGACCAAGCGGATGTTGACGGCGGAAGCGCGGCGCGCCCTCCGCCAGTTGGCGTAGGCGCACCCAAAGGCGCACCTCCGGCAGCGTCATCTCACGACGCAGGCGTCTGGCGACTGCCGTGGTGCGTTTTGTCGATCGCATCGGTTGAGCTTGGCGCAAGACGCCCCCTCCGTCACGCCGCTTCGCGGCGCGCCTCCTCCCCCGCGGCTTGCGCCGCAGGGGAGGAGCGTCACGGCATCTTTACGTCCCTATCGGGCGTGCCCCGCCATAGCGGCCAAGCCTAGCAAAAAGGCGGTTTCGAACAGTTGCTCGGCGGCGCCCAGCACGTCGCCCGTATAGCCGCCGATCTGGCGCTTGGCGGTCAGGGCGAGCCAGGTCGCCGCGACGGCGCCTAAGAGGCAGCCGGCCAGCGAGAGTGCGAGACCTAAGAAAAACAGCGGCCAAATACAAGTCAGGCCGGCGAAGGCCAGCTCGGCCCACCGGACTCGACCGGGGCCAGGCGCCAGCTTGGCGACCGCCGGATCGCCGGCATAGGGCTGGCGCGCCATCACGACGACCGCGACGAGGCGACCGCCGCCATGGGCGCCGATCAGCGCCCAAACGCCCTGCCCTATTGGCAAGCTCGCCAAGGCCAGCACGCGCACCGCGACGCAGAAGCCCACCGCCAGCAGCGCAAAAACACCGATGCGGCTGTCCTTCATGATCTCCAGACGCTGCTCACGCGTGCGGCCGCCGCCTAGGCCGTCGGCGGAGTCGGCCAGGCCGTCCTCGTGGAAGGCGCCGGTGAGGGCCGCAGCCGCAGCGACCGATAGCAGCGCAGCCAGGGGCGCGCCCCAAATCCGCGACGCCACAAGCCAGACGCCCGCGCTGGCGACGCCGACCCCCTGCCCCACAAGCGGAAAATATTTGGCGCTGCGGGCCATCCAGTCCGGCGCCAGCTCAGCGACGCGGGGCGTGGGCAAGCGGGTCAGGAGCCGGATCGCGCAGAGCAGGCGATCGATCTCAAGCCCGATGCGACCGCGCACCATCGCTCGCCTCTAGCTCGGCATGGAGGCCAGCACCTCCTCAAGCGACACGGTCTCCGTCAGAAGACGCGCCGCGGCCCGCACCAGGGGCGCCGCCAGCACGCCGCCGCTCCCCTCGCCTAGGCGCAAGCCCAGATCGAACAGAGGCCGGACGCCCAGCGCGTTCAACATGATGCGGTGCCCCTGCTCATCGGACAGGTGAGAGAAGACGCAATAGTCGAGCGCCTCGGGCCGGAATCGGATGGCGACCAGGGCCGCGGCGGTGGAGATGAAGCCATCGACGATCACGATTCTACGCCGAGACGCCGCGCCCAAGACCGCGCCCGCCATCATGGCGATCTCGCAGCCGCCGAACTCGGCCAGCACCTCGAGAGGATGGGCGACGTCCGTCCGCTCGGCGGCGCGGCGCAGAACCGCAGCCTTGCGCGTCAGGCCCGCCTCATCGTGACCCGCGCCGGCGCCGATACAGGCGTCCAAGGGGGCTGGCGCCAACCGGTGCATGATCAGGGCGGAGGCGGCGCTGTTGCCGATGCCCATTTCGCCCAGGATGACGATGTCCGCGCCATCGTCGGCGGCGGCCTGCGCGAGCGCGACGCCAAGCGTCAGGGCCTTGGCGGTCTCATCCCAGCTCAGCGCCGGTTCGCGGGCGGCGTTGCGGGTTCCCGCGCGCACCTTGGCCGAGATGAGCTCGGGGTGGGGCGGCAGGGGCGCGGCCACGCCAGCGTCGATCACCTGAATCTCGACGCCTGCCGCCCGGGAGAAGGCGTTGACGCTGGCTCGCCCCGACAGGAAGACGCCGACCATGGCCGATGTTACGGCGGACGGAAAGGCGGAAACGCCCTCCTCGTTCAAACCGTGATCGCCCGCGAACACCATCAGCCGAGCGCGATCAACCTGGGGATCGATCCGCCCCTGGATCAGGCCGATCTGCACCGCCAAATCCTCGATCCGTCCCAGCGACCCCAGCGGCTTGGCCTTGCCGTCGAGACAGGCGCGAAGACGCGGCTTGAGCGTCTGATCGACGGCGGCGATGGGCGGGGCCGTGAAGGGAACCCGGCCGGGCGACAGAACACTCACGGTATGATCCCAGAATAAGAGTGTGGCCTGATGTAAGAGCTTGGCCTCTTGCGGGCGCCTGAGGTCGGCGGCAAGCCTGCAATGCGTTCCAGAGCCGCCAGATCGAGATTTTGTTCGAGACTCTCGGCGATCTGATCGAGCGCCTCGTCCACCCTCGCCGACTGATCGACCCCGTCGGAGGTCGCGCCGAGCTCGGCCAGGAGCGCGCCGCGGGCGGACGCCTCAGCGAACAGGCCATGGACATAGCCGCCGACGATCAGGCCATCGGGCGAGGCGGCGCCGTGGGGCGTCCCGCCCTCAAGGATCGCCCAAGGCGTAGCGCAGGCAGGGCCGGCGGTTTCGCCGACATGCATCTCATAACCGCAAAAGACGCCGCCGCTGCGGCTCAAGCGTCCCCGCACGGGTCTCAGCATCTTGGTCCCGCCCAAGACGGTATCGACGTCGAGGAGCCCCAGCCCCGCCGCCTCGCCGATCGGCCCCTCGATCCCCTGGGGATCGGCGATCCGCCGGCCCAGCATCTGGTAGCCCCCGCACACCCCCATCACGCGCCCCCCGCGCCGGATATGGGCCCGAAGATCGATGTCCCACCCTTGCGCCCGCAGGAAGGCCAGATCGGCCAGGGTCGCCTTGGTCCCTGGCAGGATCACCAGATCCGCATCGCCCGGCAGCGCCGATCCTGGGGCTACGAAGCTGAAGTCCACCGCGGGCTCCTGGGCCAGGGCGTCGAAGTCGTCGAAGTTTGCGATCCGCGACAGCAGGGGCGCCACGATCTTCACGCAGCCTGAACCGACACGGGCGGTGGACCGGGTCGCTGAGATCGTCGCCCCATCCTCGGCCGGCAGCGCCGCGGCGGGAGCGAGCCAGGGGACCAAGCCCAGGTCCGGCCAGCCCGTGCGACCCACGATGTCGGCGCGGCCCTCGTCAAACAGCCGAGGATCGCCCCGAAACTTGTTGATGATAAAGCCTTGAATCCGATCTCGATCAGGTGACGCAAGAACCGCATAGGCGCCGACCAGGGCGGCGATGACGTGACCGCGGTTGATATCGCCGACCAGCACCACGGGCAGGTCGGCGGCGTGGGCGAAGCCCATGTTGGCGATATCGCCCTGACGCAAATTGGTTTCAGCTGGGCTGCCGGCCCCTTCGACCAGCACCAGATCCGCCTCAGCCTCCAGCCGACGCCAGCTCTGGACCGCGACATCGAGTAGAGCCGATTTGCGCGCCTGGAAATCCCGGGCGCTCCAGCTCCCCTCCATCCGCCCCTGGACGATCACCTGGGCCCCGGCCTCGCTCTGAGGCTTCAGCAGAACCGGGTTCATATGAACCGAGGACGGCGTCCGGCAAGCGATGGCCTGCAACGCCTGAGCGCGGCCGATCTCGCCGCCGTCCGCTGTCACGGCGGCGTTGTTGGACATGTTCTGGGGCTTGAACGGGCGCACCGTCAGGCCGCGGTTGGCGAACAGGCGGCAAAGACCCGCAACCAGCGTCGACTTGCCGACGTCGGACCCGCAGCCCTGGATCATCAGACCCGCCATAAGAGCGCTCCCACCGCCAGCATCGACCACAGCAGGACGCAGGCGCGCCGATAGACGCCCAGCCCTCGCCGCACATCGTCGGCGCCCGCCGCGCGACCGGCGCCGAACCTCGGACGCTCCAGGATCTTCCCGTCGTAGGCTGCAGGGCCGCCGAGCTGGAGCCCCAGCGCGCCGGCCATGGCCGCCTCGGGCCAGCCGGCGTTGGGCGAGGCGTGTCTTGGCGCGTCGCGGACCATGACGCTCCACCCGCCGGCCCCGGCCAGCACGATCAGGGCGCCGGCAAGGCGGGCCGGGATCAGGTTCATCAGATCATCCGTGCGCGCCGCCGCCCAGCCGAAGGCCCGGTAACGGGGCTCCAGGTGGCCGATCATGCTGTCGGCGGTATTGACGACCTTATAGGCGAAGAGGCCCGCCAAGCCGCCCACCAGCAGCCAGAAGGCCGGCGCGACGATCCCATCGGAAAAGCTCTCGGCCAGACTTTCCAGGGCGGCCGCCGATACGCCGGACGGGTCCAGCCGGTCCACATCGCGGCCCACGATGCGACCGACGGCGGCGCGGGCTGAGCCGAGATCCTGGGCGGCGAGCGGCCGCTCCACCGCCGTCACATGCTGATGCAGACTCCGCTGCGCCAAGCCGACCGTCGCGATCACGACCCAGGCTGCAAATCCCCAGGCTTGCGCTTTCAGCACCCGATCGAGGCCGCCGCCCAGCGCTATAGCCGCCCCCACCAGCGCCGCGACGGCGCCGACGCCCAGGGCTTTGCGCGCGGCGTCCGACAGGGTCGGCCGGTTCCACCGCCGCTCCAGCCCATCGATCGCCGCGCCGACTGCGACCACCGGGTGGGGCAGACGGCGTTGCAGCCAAGCGGGGTAGCCAAACACGGACTCAAGCACGAGCGCGGCCAGCACCCAGGCTGGGGGGCTGAGCGCTGGCAGGGTCAAAAATCCACTCCGCGCTGAGCCTTGAAGCCCTGATCGAAGGGGTGGCGCACCAGGGTCATCTCGGTCACCAGATCGGCGATCGCCAACAGCTCCGGCTTGGCGTTGCGACCCGTAACGCAGACATGCTTGGCCACAGGGCGGGCCGCGAGCGCCGCCGCCACCGCCTCGACGTTCAAATAGTCATATCGAAGCGCGATGTTCAGTTCGTCCAGCAGGACGAAATCCAGCGCCGGATCGTTGATCATCTCCACCGAAATGGCCCAGGCGGCCTCAGCCGCCGCCACGTCGCGGGCGCGATCCTGAGTGTCCCAGGTGAAGCCCTCGCCCATCACCTCAAAGCGGACCTCATCGGGAAAGCGTTTGAAGAACAGCCGCTCGCCGGTCTTCCAGCTGCCCTTGATAAACTGCACAACCCCGACCTTCATGCCCCAGCCGAGCGCGCGGGCGACCATGCCGAAGGCGGCGGTGGACTTGCCCTTGCCCTCGCCGGTGTGAACCATGAGGAGGCCATGGCCTTTCGTCTTCGTCGCCATCATGGCGTCTCGCTCGGCCTTGAGCGCCTTCATGGCCTCGGCGTGCAGACGGTTCTGCGCCTCGGTCGACTCGGGCGCGGTGTCATCGGTGGTCATGGACAGGCCTCCAGCGCCTGTTCGAGCCGCGCCCAGCTGGCCCGGTTGGCGGGCAGGCCAAAGCGTAGCCAGCGGGGATCGACGTCGAAGGGTCGCGTCAGTACACCTTGCTCGGCCAGGCGCGTAAACCGGCGAGGCGCGTCGTCCGCGGCGCAGAGGCGAAACAGCGACGCGCCCCCGACGATCTCGAACCCGGCGCGAACCAGCAGGCGATCGAGCTGGGCGGCCTTGCGAGCCAAGCTGGCCTGGGTCCGCGCGCGCCACGCGGCGTCGGTATAGGCCGCCCGCCCCGCAGCGATGGCCTCCGCCGACACCGGCCAGTCCCCGAACACCGACCGCAGCGCGGCGACCACACCAGGCTCGGCCACGACGAAACCGAGCCGCACGCCCGCCAACCCATAGAATTTTCCAAACGAGCGGAGCACGATCAGCCTGGCCCCGGCCCCCACCCCGGCCTGGGCGGCGACGCTCAGATCGGGCGCCGTCTCGACAAACGCTTCATCCACGATCAGCCACCCTGCCCGCGCCGCCTGGCGATCGGCGATTAAGGCGAGCGCCTCAGGGGCGTGACGATAGCCGTCCGGATTGTTGGGATTGACCGCGACCACGACGTCGGCGTCGGCCGACGCCAGATCACGGCAGGGCATGGATTGGACTTGCGCGCCCGCTTCGCGCCACGCCGCGGCATGGGAGCCGTAGGTTGGGCCGGCGATGGCGACGGTCTTGGCCGGCAGAAGCCGCGCCAAACTGCGCAGGGCCGCCTCGCTGCCGGGGACCGCCACCGTACGACCGGCCGAGCCCACGCCAAACGCCGCGGCCGCGACGTCTTCCAAGGCCGATGTCTCCGCCGGATCCGGCAGTCGGGCGCGGGCGGCGCGCGGCGCCGACGGCGCGGGATAGGGTCTGGGGTTGACGCCCGTGGACAGATCCATCCACGGCGTCGGCGCCGCGGGAAACTGCCCCATCGCGGCGGCCAAGCGACCGCCGTGGCGGCTGAGAGACATGAGGTCCGGCCCCGACGGTTTGAGGGCGACCGGCCCCCAATCCGGATCGATCGCCTGCCCGTCACGCCTCCCCATTTTGCTGCAGGCCTCTCATAATATCTGGAGTTTGCGCACCCGTTCGCGGACCAGGGCATCGCTTCGTTGAGGAAATCCCCGCCGGTTCGGCTTATAGGCCCGATGGCGCGAGGGTCAATCAAACGGGGAGACGGCCAAATGAGTTTGACCTTGGTGCTGGGCGGCGCCCGCTCGGGGAAGAGCGCCTACGCCCGCCTCGCCGCGGAGCGGGAGGCGATGCAGCGGGACGGCCGGCTGATCATGATCGCCACCGCCGAGGCCCTGGACGAGGAGATGGCCCAGCGGATCGCCCGCCATCGGGACGAGCGCGGCGCGGCCTGGACCACACTGGAGGAACCGTTGGACCTCGTCGGCGCGATCGCTGAGCTTACTCAAGACGACGTCGCCGTGGTGGATTGCCTGACGCTCTGGCTCAGCAACCTGATGCATCATGACCGGCCGCTGACGGCCGCCTTCGAGGCGCTGGCGAGCGCCGCGAGCGCCGCGCCATGCGCCCTCTACCTGGTCTCCAATGAGGTCGGCCAAGGCCTTGTGCCCGAAAACGCCCTGGCGCGACGCTTCCGGGACGGGGCTGGGCTGTTGCACCAGGGTCTGGCCAAGGTCGCAGATCGGGTCGTGTTCGTCACGGCAGGTCTGGCCCAGACCCTCAAATGAAGCTTGGCCGCGTGGCCGAAGAGACACGCTGAGGCGATCCGCTTGGATTAGGGGATGCAAGGCGCCCCGTGCAGGACTAGGCTAGGCCGGGGCGAACGATGTCGAAAGCGGGCCTATGCTGAAACGACCCACCGTGGCGGTGATCGGGGCCGGCTTCAGCGGCGTGATGACGGCGCTGCGCCTGCTTGAGGCGCCGGACGGTCCCTGCGTGCGTCTGATCGAGCGGCGACCCCGGTTCGGGCTGGGCGCAGCCTACGCCACCACCAACCCCGACCACCTGCTCAATGTCCGCGCCGCCAATATGAGCGCCTATCCCGAGCATCCCGACCACTTCGCCGATTGGCTGGCGTCTCAGGGTCGGGCGCCGCAGGCCCATCGGTTTGTGAGCCGGGCCGACTACGGCGCCTATCTGCAAAGTCTGCTGCGACGGGCGGCGGAAAGCCCCGCGGCGGCGGGACGTTTGATCCTGGAAGGCGACGAGGTCACTGCGCTGTGTCGCGACGGCGACGGCTGGCGCCTGACCTTGGCGCTCGGCCAGACGCGGCGGGCCGACGCCGTGGTCTTGGCGCTGGGCAATCTGCCGCCTCACCCGCCGGCGGGCATCGCCGACGCGGCCCTGGCGTCGGCGCGCTACGTGGCGGATCCCTGGGCCTGGTCCATCGACGAGGCGCCCGAGGCGGGCTTGGTGGTCCTGCTAGGCACGGGGCTGACCATGGTCGATGTGGTCCTGTCGGTTTCCGCCCGCCGACCCGACGTGAAGTTTCTGGCCCTGTCGCGACGCGGCCTCCTGCCGCGACGCCACGTCGAGAGCGGGGCGGCGCATCTCTCAGCGGCCGCCCCTCCGCCATCGGGATCGGCCCGGCGGATCATGGCGCAGGTGCGCCGGGACGCGGCCGGACAGGACTGGCGCGGCGCTATCGACGCCCTCAGGCCCCATGTGCAGTCGATCTGGCGGGGTTGGTCGTTGACCGAGCGTCGGCGGTTCCTGCGCCACGCCCGCCCCTGGTGGGATGTGCACCGCCATCGCCTGGCTCCCAAGGTGGCCGCCCGGCTCGACCACCTGACCGCCAGCGGCGTGCTGCGCACGGCGGCGGGTCAGATCCGAGGGTGGGTCGATGGCGACGGCTGCGTCGGCTTGGCCTGGACGCCGCGAGGATCGCGCACCCTGGTGCGCACCCGGGCGAGCGTCGTGGTGAATTGCACCGGCCCCAACGCCGACCTCGCCGCGGCGGACGATGGGCTGATCGCCGGTCTGGCTGAGGCCGGGCTCATCCGCGCCGACGCCTGCAGGCTTGGCGTCGATGTGGACCCGCACGCCCGACTGGTGCGCCGCGACGGCGGCGTCAACGACACCCTGTTCGCGGTCGGCCCGATCACCCGGGGCGCGTTCTGGGAGATCACATCGGTTCCCGATATCCGCCACCAAGCCCGCGACTGCGCCCTGGCCGTACAGCGCTCGCTCACCCGCACGCCCGCTTGATCGGCTCGACGCGAACCGGCGCCTGAACATGTCGTATAAGCGGCATCTGGCCTGGATGGGCCTATCCCAGGTCTGCTTTTTTGGGCTGCAATTCGCCGGCTCCGTCATCGTGGCGCGGTTGCTGACGCCCTACGACATGGGCGTCTATACGGTCGCCATGGCTATTACCGGCGTCTTGAGCCTTCTTCAGGCGTTCGGCCTGAACGGCTTCATCGTTCGCGAGCCAGAGCTCGACCCGCACACCATCCGGTCGGTCTTCACGATCAACCTGTTGATCTCAGTCGTTCTCGCGGGCCTGATCCTGGCCTTGAGCCCCCTGGGCGGGCGCCTTCTGCACGAAGATGGGGTGCGCCGGGTGATGCAGCTCCTGGCGGTGCCGCCGCTGCTCGGCGCCTTGGAATTCTTGCCGGCGACCCAGCTGGAACGAGCCGCCAACTTCAAGGCCATCGCCCTGATCAACACCGCCCGCACGGTGATTTCGCAGTTCGTCACGGTCTGGCTCGCGTTCGAAGGCTTCAGCTACATGAGCTTGGCGTTCGGCCAGATCGCCGGCGCCGGGATCAGCGCCGTCGCCTATACGCTTGTGGGGCGGCGCCACGTCAGCTTCCGGATCGGGCTCCATGACGGGCGACGCATCTTGAGCTTTGGCCTCAACATGCTCGCCATCTCGGGCGTCAACGCCATCGCAGCTCGACTGAGCGAAGCCCTGCTCGGGCGCCTGATCGGCCTCAGCGCCCTTGGACTGTA
>Ga0116229_10015097_pt1 | contig 10603 bp, 6 predicted proteins | sample S1TSphgellanicum_3_FD_87313 | JGI IMG/M metagenome (GOLD analysis project Ga0116229, IMG submission 87313) | Host-associated microbial communities from peat moss isolated from Minnesota, USA - S1T2_Fc - Sphagnum magellanicum MG | ecosystem: Host-associated > Plants > Peat moss > Unclassified...
TATTTCACATTAAGCTATTTTTTTTTATTATAAGTTTTTTTTGTTATTGTAAGTTATTTCACCTTAGGTTATTTTTGGTTATTTTATGTTAGTTTTGGTTATTTTAGGCTATTTCACATTAAGCTATTTTTGTTTATTATAAGTTATTTTTTGTTATTGTAAGTTATTTCACTTTAAGTTATTTTTGTTTATTGTAGATTATTTCACCTTGAATTATTTTTGACAACTCTAAGCAATTCCAATATATGGTTATTAGTGGTTATTTTATTCATGGCTATTGGTTATTCTTTTATTGGGGCTATTAGTGACTATTAATGGTTATTTTATTAATGGCTATTGGTGGATATTAGTAATTATTAATGATTATTATATTAGTGGCTAATGATGGTTAAATTACCATAGGCTATTGGTGGTTATTTTAATGGTGGCTATTACTGGCTATTTTATTAATGGTTATTTGTGGTTATTTTAGGTTATATTACGATTATTGGTGGTTATTGTATTGTAAGTTATTATTGGTTATTTAATGTTATATTACGATTATTGGTGATTATTCAATTATAAATTATTATTGGATATTCTAGGTTATATTATCATAGGTTATTGGTAGTTATTCTATTGGAGGTAATTTTAAATTATTTTCATAGGTTATTATTAACTATTTTAAGTTATTTTATTTTAGGTCATTATATTATATTTTAAATTATTTTAAGTTATTATATTTATGATAAAATAATTTATAATAACATTGAGTAGAATGACCTTGAATAACCTAAAGTATAACTTGAAATAACATATATTAACTTAAAATAAAATAACCTAAGGTATAACTTAAGGTTAGTTGAATAATTTAATTTTAAATAATTAAAAAACCTATAATAAACTAGTTATGATACCTTAAGGTATAATAATGTATAATAATTTATAATAGCCTATAACGATTTATAATAACATAGAGTATAAGTTAGAATAATTAAAATAACCTAAAATAATGTAGGGTATATCATAAAATAACACATATAGGGTATTTAAAACAACATAAAAATAAACCTATTTATTACAGTAAATTATAATAGTGAATTATGTTAACTAATAGTGAAACACAATGTTTACATAGTGATATTATAGTGAAATAATTTTAATTAGGGTGAAATCACTAAAATGTAATGAACTTATTTCACTTTTAAGGTCCCATAATGATTTAGGTTAATGAACTACACCCCACTTTTATAGTAGCGAAAGGAGAAAAACTATAATCAGTACACTTAATGCATGAAAAAACCTCAATTGTTTGGTTATCCTTGATTTTAAACCTTTTATTTTTATGCAAAATTATTGACATGGAAAAACCACCTTGGTTCCTCTTATACAATCTAAAGGTGTGCATTGATTTGCAGAAGAAATGGACAATGAATCAACATACAAGAGTTCTTGGCAAATGGATGACACTACATACATGTTCATTGGCATTAAGTGTAGAAGCATTTGTGCGGGCCAAAATTGCTCGTGGCTTGGCTACCTTCTTTGGTAAGGGTAGCCTATTAGCTCCAGGTTCTTTTCAATCATGAACATCCTACCAATGCCATATGTTACTTTGAACATCCAACTAATCCAGAAACACCTTCAACATGCAATGATCCATCTTATGCTTCTCATGTAAAGTTGATATTTACATAGCAAATTTCTTTTTAACATTACACATCATGTCTTTCATATGATTCTCCATCATACATGTGGAAAAGTGCACATGAACAACAAAATTTCAACATGTAATTGAGAAATCCCCATCCCTGGAATGTTAAGGTTCTGAAAGCAAATCCGAGTTCCACATCCATACTAATTATTTTTTGATTTATTTATTACATGAAAAACAATTGATTGTGCTACAAGACAATATTCACAAAATAAGTCTGTAACTTTATCCAAAACAACATCATGTGAACCCTAACCCCCATCAACTCTGTCACATTGATCTATTTTTCTTTCACTTACAATTTCATTCCTTTTTTTTGCACAAGTAATGCATTCATGATTGCTATACAATTGTGTGCTCCAATTCTAAAAACCTCGACTTTTGATTTTTTCACAAAGGATTGAGTAACTCAAAGGAAGGAAATCGAAGTATATACAAGGAAAATCACCTCAAGAAATGATCTTGTCACTTTCAATTCCAACATCAACATGTTAGAGGAGGAGGAGGAGGAGGAGGAGGAGGAGGAGGAGGAGGAGGAAATGAGGAAAGCAAACAACTTGTATCTTCTCTCAAAAATCCAAACAATTTTCAAATCGAAGTTGCATCCTTCCAAACTAACCAAAATCATCAAAAAGAAAGGAAAACCCCCAAAAATGAGCATGATGCACAACCACAAAACAAAATTCCCATTCCCTTAAAAAGAAGCTTTTAGGATCACATAATGAATGAAGAGAAAAAATGTAATGGCAATAGTCACATAGGTACTTATAAAAAGGGGCTTGCGAAAACTAACACACTTCCACACAACATGTAAAAAAAGGCTAGCTCTCTATCCCTCTCCCCCTCTCTTTTTCTAGCCTCCCTTTTGGCTCCTTCCCCCTATTCAAATCCACAATAAAAATCACAATAAGAATATCTAAATTCATAAAAGCTTGAGTCCTCATCTCTTCCTCCTCTTTAGCAATGTAGGGAAAACAAATGTGCAACAACCAAAGACATTTTGGAGAGAAAAAATCAAACAATGTGTCTTTCCATACTTAGTTTAGTCAAAGATGTGTCTTTTTGTATTTAAAAAAATTAGGGTGCACAAATATACATGGCTTGAGGCCATAGACTCCAGAGAAATCCAAAGAATAAAACTAAGCCCAATGTGAAAATCTGCATTGACTTTGATTTTGTTTCATTAAGTGACCTTAATGAGACAAAATCCACTTGAATTAACATTTTACAAGAACTTATTTATAATCAACCATCATCCATTTCCATTAATTTTTTTCCATTTTTAAAGTTTTGGATTACACATATATGTGCAATATGGGTAAGTATATGTGAAATGCAATAAAAATATGGGAAAAGGATGGGCTCTTCAAAATTAACTTTCAAGAAGAATTATAAAACCAAAATTAAAAAATTAAACACGATAATGAGCAATAGGAATTTTTTTTTCCCCAATTGCACAAAAAGTTCAAAAATGGAATGGCCTCCAATTGATTCCAAGTAGCCAAATTTTCATTGGTGGGGGTCAAAAAAAAAAATGTATTTTCTACCAATGAACACGTAACCAATTGAAATCCATAATGGAAATTTAATTTGGCAATTATGTTATAATGTAAAATAATCAAAAATTCAAATCAATTCAAGATAATTCAATTTGAATTTTGTGTGATCACCATAAGGAATCATGTCCATACCAACCTATCATCACAAATTTAGATGCGATGAATTAATAATGAAAGTTGTGTGAAGTTCATTTATTTATAGGTTTGTACATTTTACACATGAATATCATGTGTTGAAAACATGTTTGACACACAAAAAAATGTGTTAATGGATTTGAAATATGAACTTATGAATGAACAAATGTGACATGAATTTTTCATTTTCCTATAAATCCATGTATCAAATATGCTTTTTATGTATTAGATTGATGTATGAAACGTACTAATTATGAATGAACAAATTTTGCATAATTTTCATTATTAAATTGTTAGATGTTAAGTTTGTGATGATGCGTTCACGACTTGTGTCCAAATCAACCATTTTTGTGACTATTGATGTAATTATCCTACATAACACCATAGTAAAAATTACTTGTAATCGCATATTCAACTACAAATGGTTTTAAGTCCCATATGCAATTATGGTTAGCCATTACTATTAATTTAAATGAAAATGAAAATGTAAAGTGCATTCATATCATTCATGATTAGTGATGTCCAACATTAAATGAAAACTTGGTTATTTTGCAATTGGTAAAATAGTTCATAAGTGATTAAACAACACATGACTTCTTATGCAACTTGAATTATGACAATATATTTTGGTTGCAAACATACATGTGTTTATGGTTAATGAATGCATGTAGCATGTTATATTAACTTAAATAGTTTAAGCCTAGTCAACCCCTAGGTACCTTAGGTAATTTGGGCAAATCTAAAGTGTGCCTTAAGGTAGTTTAGACATAGTATTACAAAAATGTGACTTTATGACTAAACATTTTTGTTATGTTTAAATAACCTAAAATAAAATAGCAAAAAATAGCCTAAAGTAGAATGATTTGAAATAGCCATATATTTAAAAGTAGAATAGTAAAAAATAACTTGGTGTAAAATTGACAATAATAGTTTATAATGAGTTAAGGTTGAATAACCTATAAAAGTCTAGGGTAGATTATATTAGAATACCTTAAATTTATAATAACCCACAACAATTTAAAATAATCAAATAGTTAAAATAGGTAGGTGAAGCCACATAAGTGGGAAAGGACGAAATGTTCATAATTATGTGATGACAAAAACTATCACTTGTTTAGTGGTGAACCAATTCCAATGTGAACATGTTTAAATTAACTTGTGGATTGTGTATAAGACTCAAGTTTTGTGATCTCTAATCCCTCTTTGGAGACTTGAGATTCCAAAACATAATGTGATATGTTTTGTAGGTTCTTCATGTGTTTATGTAGTTTTTCATTACACATGGTGTTTGTGTTTTCATTTTTTATGTTTTTGGGTTTGGATTCATGTGTATTACAGGTGAGTTCATTTTGGTTTGGATATGGTGTAAAATTTAGGGTTTTATTTATTATGTGTTGTGTGTGTCATGACATTCACAGTTGTAGGCACCGATGTGGTAGCACATGACATAAGAAAAGGAAGAGAACACCATTTCACTTACAAAATTAATGCATTGGATTTCTTATTTGAATGATATTATTTTAAAATTTTGTACATTGATGCATGTGATGTTTCATTCAAACTTTCTATTGACTCAGGGCCAAAGAGAATGTTGCACCAAATTCTAGGACATAGAAATATTGTCAATTATTGAACATTTATTTTGCAATGTGGATTAGCCTAAAGCAAGAAGCTCAAATGTTTCCACTATTTTTATTTTTATTTTTTCATCTTTTTAAATTAAATTTCTTTTTTGACATTTCAAATCAATAATTTCTAGAAAATTTAACATTTTCTATAATGGTTTAATTATTGTTGAATTTGAACATATATTTTGATACTAAAATTAAAATGTAATTACTAACGCCCACCAAATTGCATAAAAATAGCAAATTCCCAAGACTATTAACACACATGCATGTTTTTAGGACAAACGATGTCCAAAATCTTCAAATAACTAGAATTCTCAAGAAATGTAACTAAATCAACCATGCAATCCCATTTTCTTACAATGTTGGGTTTTCTCTTTTGTATTCTTGCACACTTCCAATTCACTTGGTATGTGTGTTTGAACTTTGAACCATGCCATGAACCATGCCCATACCTAACTTGTTTCCATTGCCTTGCCCCAACATTGATACCTACCCAATGTTTTGCGGATATTTCAAGCCAAAAAAAGTTGAAAAGATAAATTTGGACATATTGTTATGCAAAAGAAGTAATAAAATAAAATAAAATAAAATGGATAAAGGATAGTGGTAGGAAAACATTTGGAAACATTAATTATACTAATATAGAAAGCAATTGGCTTTCTTGATGATGAGTGTGTGTTGTTTTGGATGTTTCCACTCAGTAGAAGTACAAAAAGATGGAAGTGGAAATATGGACACTAGAATGGAAATGAAAACGAGGGGCCAATTTTACCATAAAACACATGGATGAAGAACAATGGGTTGTATGGATGTTTCATCCCAACAACAGTAGTAAGGGATGGAAGTGGAAAGAAAAAATGGTGAAACACGAGAAATATAGAGAGTCCAATCTGATTACTATAGAAAACAAATGCCTTTGTGGATGATGATGATGATGATGAAAAGAGTGCATTTATGGATGTTTCACCTTGACAAAAGTACTAAAAGATGCAAGTGGAAAGAGGATGATGAAACGTAAAAGAAAAAAGTAAGGCCAGGAAAAGACAGGAGGAGGAGGAGTTGGAGGAGGAGACTCAGGATGAAAGTAGAGAGAATTGTATTATACTATTATGAACTGCCTTCGTGGATGAAGAATGCTGTGCTTTATGGATGATTCACCTCAACAGGCAGTACCAAAAGATGGAAATGGAAAGAGGACGGTGGAAACGTAAAGGAAATAGAGTCTAACCTTATTACTACAACAGAAAAGGTAAACGCCTTTGTGGATGAAGACGAAAAGCCTGCTTTTATGGATGATGTTTCACCTCAACAAACGTAGAAAAAAGAGGCCAGGAAAGACAAGAGGGAGGATGAGGAGACAGTGGATGACAAGTAGAAACAATTATATTTTTATGAATAATTGACTTGGTGGATGAAGAATACTGTGTTTTATGGATGTTTCACACCAGAACAAGCAGTTCTAAAAGATGGAAATGCAAAGAGGATGGTAGAATGGTAAAAGAAATAGAGAGTCCAGTTGTATTACTATAGAAAGCAAATGCCTTTTTGGATGAAGATGAAGAGCCTGCTTTTACATTTATGGATGATGTTTCACGTCATCAAAAGTAGCAAAGGAGGCAAATGGAAAGAGGACGGTTGAACGTAAGTAAAAGAAAAAGGTGAGACCAGGGACGAGAGCAGGAGGGTTAGGAGACGACGACGACGACGACGACGTGCGTGGCATTGCGCAATTGCGTTGTTGCGTCTTTCCTCTGGGATTCTTCAGATCTCGCTTGCACTAGGCGCGGATTCTTGCTCTTTTCTTCAGCATTTCGTCTCTGGATAGCTGTTAAGATTTTTTTTGGGAGGGGAAGTGGAAGTGGATTTTGGCATTTCGAGTCCAGAAAGCTTTTCAAAGACGCGCCCGGGGGTGGCGGGGGAGGCAGACTCGGGAGCGGAATGGGGATCTTCATCTCCAAGCTCTTTGCATCCTTGTTTGGGGACAGGGAGGCGCGAATTCTCGTGCTAGGACTCGACAACGCCGGAAAGACTACCATTCTTTGTATCCGCGTACTTGCTCTCCTCGCATTTACATGTCTTGTGGGAGCGGGTGTTTTGTTTGTTTGTTTGTCTATTTGTTTGGTTGGTTGGTTTCTGGTTGTCTCAGTAGTGGCATTGCGCTGATTGTCGAATCTCTCGGTCTTCCGAGCCCTCCTCTCTGAATGCACTATCTTTTGGGGCAGAAAATGGAATCATCAAACATCCGACGTCAGGAAAGAGTAGAAGAAATGATGCAGGCGTTAGTAGTGTAATTGCGGAAGCCCTAATCAGGATATTCTATTACAGCCTCTTGCTTCGATGTTTGAAGATGTTTTTTTTTTTTTGCGGATTTTTTAGTGCTTTTTTGTGCTGTCTATACGTTATAATGTCCTTAATCCGGCTGGGCAGATCGGTTGCAAGTCGGCGAAGTTGTGTCAACTATTCCAAGGGAGTATTTTCAGCCGAATCCTGAGCTATAGGGCACACTTTTCTGCAATCATAGCAACCTTTTGAGATCACTCAGACGATGAGCGTCTTGTTCACTTGCGACTTCCCGAGCCAAACTTTCCGGGGGTCTTGTGTGGAAAACTTAGCCTAATCGACTAGACTAACAATTTTCTCTTATCTTCCTTGTCTGTGTGAAATCTGTGACGTAAAAGCAAGGCCTCAATTTTTGCAATTGAGAAAATTGGAGGGACATGTTGCAAGGGCACATGGATTGAGAAAAGGGAAGGGACTCCACATGTCATATGTGAAGCCTGCCTTCTTTGGAATTGATAACTAAGGATTCATTGTCTTTTGGGTTTGATTGGCAGCAATTGGATTCAATGTGGAGACTGTACAGCACAACAATATCAAGTTTCAAGTCTGGGATTTAGGTCAGTTACAAGTCCTTGCTCCTCAAAAGTTCCTGCATGCTTTACATGCACTGTCAAGTCATACACAAGTTAAGATCTGTATGACATGTTGAACATCACAAACTTCTCACTTCTAGTATGCCAACATGAAGGTCCACAGATTCTGCAAACGAGAATCCCCTAACTCTAGTCTTGTCAGGTTTGCTGGACTATCATGGATTAGTATCCTGTATCTAATCATTTGAAAGAGAACTGAAAAACATAATACTTACTATTGTACCAGATGATGAACTTTTCATTCTACTGCTCACCTTCTATTCTATAGATTTACCTGGCTTTTCAAGTTCTGCATGCTACTTCAGACAAGTGTAAATTCATGTACACAAGTGCCCTTTGGGCAGATACACTCAGCTGGGTGGGCAAGTGAGTGAGCCTAGAATAAGGCCTTGACTTGTATGCACTTGATTAGTGAACAGGGTAGGCTATCCAACATGAAATGCTGTGCAATCTTCCATGCAGGCCTATGGGACTTAGGGCTACACAGATGGATGTCAGACTCCAGGAGGGTTTGACAGTATCTTATGTTCCTGAAGCAAGCTGCCAATCCCATGACACAATGTGGTGGCTGATATGACATGGGGGATCAGTAACACTCACAGCATTTACCGCAAGTGCACAGTTGGTTCAATTCTTGTTGTAAGGAAGTTCGCTTTCATCTGACCAACTTTTTTCTCTGATGGCAGGGGGCCAGACAAGCATCAGGTAATGAGCTTGGGTAGTTCCTTTCAATTTTGCAGGAGTGTTGTGTGTTTGACAGCCATCTTGCACTAGGGTAAGGTGGCAGGGATGAAATCTGAATCATGCTCACAAACTATGCAGACCGTATTGGCGATGTTACTTCCCAAACACTCAGGCAGTCATATATGTGGTAGATTCAAGTGATATCGAGCGCATGTCAACAGCTAAGGATGAGTTTCATTCCATTCTTGAGGTAGTGTAAGTGCTCATCAAGACCATACATATGTATTATAATTTTTGTAAGTTGGTCCAGCTGTGTGCCAGATCACAACTAAGTATTTGGTTAAGTGATAGAACTTATCCGTGCCACAAATTCCAGCTTTTGTCATTATCAAACCTAAAGCAGAGAGGATTCTTATACCAATGCTGTCTTTATACAACTGCTACATGACAAACTCCAGCATTTACATCTTCACCAGAGCAAGGTCTTGTGATGCATACCAGTTAAGAAGATGTGGTAATATGACATTTCCAGTTCAGAAGAATTAGTATAATTGATGTCGCCCTTTTGGCAATGGACAGGAGGAAGAGCTGAAGGATGCAGTGGTGCTCATCTATGCAAACAAGCAGGTTGATTTTTATGACAAATCTCTGCAAATATGTTTGCTGTTGAACTCAGATGCTGACAAGGGATGGGCAGGAAGGTACTTTCCAGCAAAGATTGAGCCAGGACTATGGCAATCCTAGAAGGACGATGGTTGCAAATGTTGATTAATTTGGTTTGAAGGATGTTGAGAAGCTTGAACTGCCAGATTTAGTGCAGAGGCATTTGTTACTGATTTTAAGCAGGGTTGTGTAAGCACAGGACTTGCCTGGAGCTCTTGATGATGCAGCTGTTACAGAAGCTCTTAACTTGCATAAGATCAAGAATAGACAATGGGCCATTTTCAAAACATCAGCAATCAAGGGTGAAGGTCTTTTTGAGGGCATGGATTGGTATAAGTTCACTCTCTTATGATTTGATCAGTTCTGATTTCAAGCACAATATTTGTTTGTTGCTAGCTCAAAGCCTAGAACTGTGGGCCATGGAATCCTTCATTTGAAATGTTCAGTGTCTCTTACTGGAAGTTAACCTGTACCCCACAAGGCACATGGTGCTGGGGTTCAGTTCTGGTGCATCAACTGAATGGAAGCCTTCATTCTAGGCAAATGTAGTCTTTGCATTCATGAGTCCTGTTTGGTCAAGAATTTGATTGTGTTGTTCTGGTGGCAGGCTCAGCAACACTTTGAAGTCAGGAGGCAGATAGTGTGTAGCATTGTGTAAGGATTTTCTTGCCTCTCCTACTCCATATTCTAATCATTAATCTTAAAAGCAGTAATTGCAGAACATAGTGGTTGGTGGTGGGACCATCAGTAGTGGCATTTTTCACACAGGTGCTACAAACAAAATGAACCATTACACACCAGTGGTTTCTAGCAAATGGCATTTGTTATTTTGTGCAGGGAGGTGGTATTCTACAACACTGGGAGGCAAGGGGGGCTGTGTGCCTTATTTGTGGACCTAAGACAAGTTAGATGGGACTCCAGGGATGTAGGTAGGCTCAGGCTTCCATTACACTTGCATCATTGACACCTGCGTACCCCCAAGTACAAATCTTTTCAGGAGTTCATGAATTCTGGAATTGTAGCAATGTCTAGAATGCCATTCAAAGTTTCCATTCCTATCTGTTTTCATTGATAATAGAAAATGCACTGATGAAATTGAAGCTTGAAATGCGTAATGTTTGCCAAGCACAAAGGTCAAAAGTCAAAAACCTTGTCTAAATCAAGCATTTCTGTATGGCAAACTTGATATATTCCTGTGCCAAAATTGCTCATTCATTTTCTGTTACTTTCCCTCTCTTATTGTCTCCTCTTAGAATATCAGCAAGCTTGCATTGTGGCTGGCTCCACCAAAAAAGGTGATTCCAA
>Ga0116229_10015098_pt1 | contig 10602 bp, 7 predicted proteins | sample S1TSphgellanicum_3_FD_87313 | JGI IMG/M metagenome (GOLD analysis project Ga0116229, IMG submission 87313) | Host-associated microbial communities from peat moss isolated from Minnesota, USA - S1T2_Fc - Sphagnum magellanicum MG | ecosystem: Host-associated > Plants > Peat moss > Unclassified...
ACATCTAATTTTTATGGCCTTAATTCTATGGACCATAAAGGATTAGACACCCATTTTGATTTCCTCTTTAGAAGTCAATAGGTTGTTTTATGTGGCTGGTAGCTCATACCCAACAACAGAATCCTCACAGAACATTAACTCTACTACTTCAACATGGTTCAGTTTCAAAGATTGGACAGAAATTCAAAGCAGAGTCAGCTAATCCAAACATCATTACTTCCCAACATCCCTTCTATCCCAAAAACTTTCGGAGCTCCCACAACATAGCAAGTATGTTTCTCAGGACAAAACACATTCCATACCTAGTTTAAAATCTCCAAAAACATCATGCATGAGCTGTCACACAACCACTCTAAAAATCCTAGACATGTTCATCCTCTCCCTTATGTTAGTCCCTACAGAAACACATGCAACAACTCTAGACCTTTTCCTAACATTTTTAACACAGCGAAAGTCTTCTCGTCAAGGTTCTTCTCATTTAGTCTTTTTAATCAAGTTCTGCTTCTACTTATTTACAACACCCCAAAATCATAATCAAACCACATTTTTTAATCCTCCTTGCAAGTCCAATCATTTAACTTCCCTTTTATCACACCACAACCCCTTGCTTTCTTTCCTCAGCCTGCCTCAAAATCTTCCTTTTCATCTCATCTTTTTGCTTCCCCAAAATCCCCTTGCCGATCTCCTGAAACGTTTTCATTGGGCTGAAAAATTACATTCCATCTCAATAATTAACTCCCTTTGTCATGACTTGCAGAACAACAAAAACACAATAAAAACATTAACATATTTAAAATAGATTCTTTTCTTTTCTTTTTAGTGTCGTTGAAACATTATGCCGCCAGCAGTCCAACCGTAGTCTAAGTTAAGGTTTGTAAACTTCATCCATAGAAAAACAGATGACATTATTTTTAAATTACACATCCAACGCATTAACAATCATCCAAAACATATTAAAATAAGAAAGTTATATCGCCCCCCAAGTAAAGGGGGTCAAGAACTCAAAAAAACAACCCATCAAACATTACAAAAGCCAATTCTTGAACACCCAAAAAATTCCTTGTTCATTGAGCTATTAAAGTTCAATTCTTGAACACCCAAAAATTCCTTGTTTGTAACATGATTTGTAAAACTTCACATGGTGTTCTTGTAGCACTTTAAATCATTTTAAATGAATAAAGCATAAAAAAGTTATGAGGTTTGAAAGTAAGAGGGGCTCCAAAGAGAAGAAAAAAGAAAAAAAAATTGTTTGATAAAAAAGTTTCTTGTTATTTTTTCATTACTCCTTTTCCTTTGCACTTCAAAGATTATTTCTATTCATTACTCCTTTTCCTTTGCATTTCAAAGATTATTTCTATTCATTACTCCTTTTCCTTTGCACTTCAAAGATTATTTCTAGAGCTTGAGATAGCGCTCTCGTAACATTTTAAATCACTCAAAATCAAGCAAATATGCAGAAGACATAAATAAGTGTTCAGTCATAGGCAGCCAATTGGCAATGGGCCGGTCTACCCCCAGGGTTTAATGAACGTACACTGCCATAGAACATGATGACAAGTATCATCACTATTCAATGATTTCCACGTTGACAGTCAGTTTACAGTGCACTTTTTTTTTTTCATTTTTTTTTGGGGGGGGTCAATTTGTGATGTAGCCAAAGTGACAATGATTCCCAAGAAAATTTAGTCAAATTTGGCTACAAGCTAAATATGAAAGTGAAAATTTGAAAGCTCCTTCTATAGTTTTTGGCTACATCCTGGCGAAGCGTGTATAGAAATCTGGTGATTTATCTTAATTTTGTTCAAATCCGGGCTATTGAAAATCTTTTAAATGCACTTGATTGTAGCACCTTTAATATTAACTACAGCTTTTCGGACATGCATATAGCCAGTGAAAAAAAGCTGCCACACAAGTTTGCATTTTCTTAAACTGTAAAGCTGCAAGGTGACTGTAGTTACTGCTGGAAGGTACCATAACTTCAAGTTTTTGTGACCTAGGGTTTGCTTTTGCAAATTTTTGATGTAGCCACACTTGCCATGTTACACAAGAGGAAATAGCCAAATTTGGCTACAGGTTGAAGAGGAAAGTTGAAAATGTTAAGAATCCTACTATATTTTGGCAACCTGCTAGAACCAATTGTCTAAATATGACGATTTCAGGGAATAAAAAATCCTCTAAATCTGGTTTTTTTTAAAAACAAAAATCATTTACATGAGTTGCATTGTAATTTTTTTGACTCCAAAGGGCAAAAATTTGCCAAATTTTTTTTAACTCAGGAGTGTGACCAGTGTGTTTGTTTTTTTTTTCAACCCAATGGAAATTGGCCTGTCCCTTTTACCACAGGCTTTGGAAGAGTCCACAAGATCCAACAAGAAAATAGTGGTTCGTTTGTTGGCCTTGCCTACCAAGGCAAGGATATTGTGTTTAGATTCATTATAGAGTATAGTAGCTTAAGGGATTTTGGCCTCTATTTTTGTATAAGGATTTTTGAAAGATGATATTTTGGGTTGTGTTGAAACTTGAGATAAGTTAGAGAGTTTTTTTTCAACAGAAATGCAGCAAGAAAGAAATATTTTATTTGTTCAAGAAAATAATATCTTGAAGGATTTTGGTTTCTTTTCAAGGATTTTTTGAAGATTACATTTTTGCATGGAGAAATATATGAGTTTCCATAATGTTTCTTTTGCCTTAAGATACTTTTTAATGTAAATAGCGAGGGCATAGTGTGACACACCCCCTTGTTTCTCTGGGGGTCAACACAGTCCCCATGTACTGCTACCTTATCAACTTTGACACTAATTATATTATTTTCAGAAATGCTGAGATTTTAAATTCAATTCAATTCAATTAATTTGGTGAAGGAAAATTAATAAATCCTCAAGAATATTACATATTTCAAAATGAGAACTTCAAAATTAACTAATTTTTCGATGATAAATATGTGTGGCAGTGGCATAAGGGGTGCCAGTAAATCTCCACCTGAACACAATCCCAACAAACCTAACTAGTAGAGTTCAAAGTACACCTGACACTTTGGGTTCCCCTTTTTTCTCACTTAGTTCCAAAGCATGGACCGTAGTAAGGTAGTACTTTTGTATTGTATTTTTCCACACACTTCACTTGAGGGTTCTGGCCGTATTCGGCATGTGCTTATCGGCCAATGGCCACCATGTATATAGACCAACCTGGTTTTTTGGGAATTTATTTGAATTTTCAGCGGCAGAAATCACTTTTAAATCAATATCTCCCACATTCTGAATCCAAATCTTACCAAATAAATTCTATTAAATCTTCCTCATTGAGATCTTTCCAACAACACCAAAGGCACATTCCAACTCCTCCGAAATTTTCAGCTACGATTTAATTTAATTTTCAATGAAAAAATCATTCAATATTCAGGAACTTTTGCACCACAAGTCCAAATGTCATAGAACCAAAGCCCATGCACCCCTCCTCATCCAGAGCTTTCCAAAGACACCAAGAACAAGATCTGAAGCATCCTAGTTCAGTGGATCGCAAAAATACAAACAAAACAAACAAACTACCTTCCGTCATAGATAGACAATCTGACTCCTATGAACAGTGTAAGAAATAGGATCTGACTGCTGGTCCCTGTTTTTGATTGGCCATCAAGAATGATTGGTCATCAAGAATGATTGGTCCCTGTGGTTTGCTATTAGTAGTTTCCCACCTATTTCCAATACCAGTTTAAATTTAATGGGTGGGACAGGGAAAATAAAAAATAAAAAAAGACTAAACTTGCACGTGAGAAAGTTTTTCGCTCAGTCACATACCGTACCGCCGCGCTCGTTTCACACCACCCGGTGCGAAATATTTAATTTTGGACGATTTTCATTTTCACATCGACTCACAAATAATTAATTACAATGGTCTGTCATTTCACACTTTAATGGGTCTGCTGGAATTTATATATATATAATTATAATATATATTTGAGCGTTTTGCCTTTTCGCATTTACATCGTAGAATTAATTAATTTTATTTGTTTCACATTTCGCACTTCCCCCCCTCAGAATTTATTTATTTTCACAGTACCCCTAAAATAATTAATATTGGTGTGAAACGAGCGCGGCGGTACCGTACTGAACACCGTCAGAGCTGCTCTTAGAGCATCTCCAGTACAGCTGTAAAACACGTTGGATTGGAAATTTTGGATGAAGTAGGCAAATTCCATGGATTCTTTGAAAAAGAGATTTGAGCTTGAGAAAATTGGATGTATTTTCAGGCTTGGAAGAAGCTCAAAAAAGTGCAATAGATAAGACATGATTGTTGTTCCATGTTTTTGGTTGGCCAATTGTAATATTTGTTCCAACGTTGCAATTTAAACTATCTTTCATTTTATATTGTTTTGTTCTTCTTATTTATGAGTGTGGCTCGAAAAGATATTTAATTCATATTTTGGATGTGACAAGTCCTAACTACGATCCAAATTGAAAGTGTGAATGGAGATGCTCTTACTTCATGCTTAACATATTGTATGCATTAACATATGATTAAGAAGCCTACTAAATGTAACATTACCCCCTTGAACAAAATAAAATGAGGTACATTACAATGAAGTAGTATCTAGATTTTTGGAATAAGTGGAATATTAGATCATTTTGGCTTTCCTAAGCCACTTTTGAACTTTTCACTCCAAAGTACTATGTGATTAGCACATGGGTCTAATATGGATGGATTGAGGATGGGAAGGTTGTGACATGGAATGATTGTTCAATTTTGGAGTTTTTAAGTATGGAAAGTGCTTTAAGGTTGGGTTTGTTGTTACATTATGATAGTTTATGTGAAGGATTGCAAACTCTAGAAAGAGGGATTGGAAAAGCTCATTGTTTGGTTGTTAATTATGAAGGATGGTAGCAACAACCCAATCACCTAAAAGGCGTAATGGAATATTTCTTCTTTTTTTTTCGTTTCAACAAAGTTTCTAAGCAAATGAAAAAAAATAAATTGATGTTGTCGAATGGATTACACTTTGTGTTACAAAGTGTGTGTTGTTCATGGTTGGTGTAATTTTTGTTTTTGGTGTGAAATGGAGGAAACAACTTCAACGTTGATAATGACAATTTGTATCTAAATATGAAAGGTATGTAGAATCATAGAAGCAAGGTGGAAATCTCACAATGAAGCAAGTGGTTCCTATCCTTGATTTTGTGTTAACAAGAACATGATGAAGAAAAATTGTGAAAACTTGAAGGATTTAGATTGAAAATGTAATACAAGTTTGTTGAATTGAAATGTATATGTATATGGTGATAAAAGGTTCGAGATTGCAATTTTTGTTCTAAGCCCTTTAGTGTTTTTTTGTTTTGAAAAAATATGACATTTGGCTATTGTTTTAGCCCTCGTGGTGTCAGGTTGACTTTTGATTGGAATGAGTTGGAGTTGAACTTGTTATAAGATTTTTTTAAATAAATATTTCGGGGAAATGTTAAAATGAAATGGAGTTTAATTAAGTGATTTTTTTCCCCAAGGTGGTTGTTTTTGTTAAAGGGTCAAATTGTTGTAAGAATTTTGGCTTTTGCCAATTTTCAAAAGGAAAAATCTAGGCAACCGTCTACTAAATTATGGAGACTTTAGAATTTAAATTTCAGTGATCAATTTAAATTTCCATAGGTTTAGTCAAAAGTTTCAACATACAAGTTAACAATGACCCATTGAACTTGCATACCAATTTACAAACAACAAATAATAAGGACCAATGACCATGAAAAGAAATATATATATAACTTGAAACTTTGAAGATACCTTAACCACAATGTTCATTGCTCAAAATTCAATGCAATAAACCACATTGCACACACACATGATTACACAAATCACAAAACAAAAACAAAAAAAACAATCACTCATGAAAGTATTGAACATTTTAAATTGCCCATTACAAAAGAAATGTCTTACAAAACAAGGTTAAATACAAAATTGCCCACAAGCTACGTTAAAATTATCTTATAAAGACACAAGTGTAGAACAATAACTTGGGAAAAAAAGGTGAATTATAAATAAGAAGTGGCATCCATTTGGGATCACCAACTTCACATAAAACCAACCAACAATTTGTGGCTTATAATGTTGTTAAAATAATTTGAGCTCAGATTATAAAGCCTTAAATCTAAGTTTGCACACCATATCAAGGATGTTTTCATGTCAATACTTGTATGCTTTTACATACAAAAAACTATGTAGTGTGTAATTTTTTTGGGAAAGTATTCCAACCAATAAATTCAAGTTAATAATAAGTTAGTTGCACATCTTGGATTTTGTTACCTTAATCACATTCAAATGTTTTTTCAAACTTTGTTTCGAATTAAACTACAACCAATATTGTGGGTACATCACACCTTAATTGTCCATGACACCATGAGCAAGGAATTTTTCTTACAATTTTGCAACTAAGCAATCAACAACTTCTACAATCCACATCCAATTTTTTGGTTCAATTCAATACAATAAAATTGGAAATAATGCAAATAAACAAATTGAAACACAAGAGGGTTAGGGTTTAAGGTTAAACTTGGACATTCTATGTTTGCTTATAAGATGATTGTCACATAAAACTCCCTTGTCATAAGAAACTTCACTACTTTGTAAATTCAAATGAATAGCCCATGTGTGTTATTGGTTCACATTAAATGTTAAATGGTATATGCATATGTTCAAGTCTATCATCCAAGTTCCAACACATGATTATGATCATGTTTTGCACACAACAAAGCCTTGTAAGCTTCCAATGCATCGACATACTTGAATCTCATGTTCAAAGTCTATGTACAATTCATATATCTCCCCTTGGCACACTTTTGTTGTTGCCACAAAATCATAAATGAAAACATCCCATAACTAGTTAAATTTAATCAAGTTGTGGACTAATTGCAATAATGAAAAAATGGCAAGAAACCTAAATAAAATTTTCACATCACAAAGTTTTCCTTGGCCTTGTCATTGGTAGGACCATCGATGGCCATCTTCATCAACAAAGTTTTGTATTTTGCTAATTTGATGAGCACAAGGTAGATGAAACTAGTTACAAAAAAAGGATTAAGGCATATAGGGAAGCATATCCAAAGTTCACATATGACTCACCTTTTGCAATTCTTGAAGACAATTTCAATACTTTAGACTTTAATAAGTATGAAACATGTCCAAGTGGAGAAGCTCAAGAAGTCCAATCAAGCCAACTTGTAGAATTGAGGGGAAGAGATACTACAGAAGAAGTTGTGGATGAACAAACTATAGCATAATCTAAAGAGCAAGTCTTAGTAGAAAAGTTAGTAGAACAAGAAGCACAATAAGTATCTACCCACATAAAGTCAACAAACTATGCTACAATTGTTGATGTCCCTCCATCAATCCAATTTGTTAGAACAATTACAACAATAGTAACTTCACGAGAGGAGGGAATAATGGCCATACACAAACCATTATAGAAACACAACAATAAGAACAATTCCAACAAAACTTTATAGATTAAGGAAATTCATGTCATGGAGGAACAACAGTCTTTAGAACCATAGGGTGTAGCTATAAAACAAACAATTATAAAAAATGAGGGGTAATTTCCTTTGTAGATTCCTTTTTTTAGTAAAAATATCTTTAACAAGATTTCAAGGATGGAATCCAAAGTATGGGGGGGGAGGGGGGGGTAATGTTAAGGGAAAAACTATATTGTAGTAATCAAACTAGATAAGCATAGGGAGTAGGTATTGTAATGTTTATTTTGAGATAGGTTGGACAAAACAAATTTAGTAATTATAAGGTAAGTGAGATTAGGACTGTTGAGTTGGAATTCAAATTAGTTAAGGTAGGAGAGTTGAACATTAAAAAGGCTCTAGAGATTTGTGGATTTCAAGGTTTTCAAGACCTTAATGTGATACATATTGGTAGTAGGACATGTGATTTATAGTTAACATGCAATTGACTTAATCAAAAGATTAAATCTTGGAGAATGTAAAATTGAAACCAACAACCAAATTTTGAACATATTTCAATTGCGTAGAAAATGGAAAAATATTGCAATTAAATTTTATTTTATTTTGTGATCAACTTCTATGGTATTTTTAAAAAGTCTTTCTAATCTCAATTTGCATTTGATTTATAAGCATTGGTATATTGACTACAAATTGAATCATTAAAATTTTTTTTCCTTGTAATCTTTTCATTTAATAAATCTTTTATGGCAATAAGCCATTCATTTTCTTGTGCATTTAATTCAATTAATGACAAACATTGAGAAAATGTTGCAACCCTTACAACATATTGATGTAGGTATGTAGAAAATACACATGATTTAATAGATTTATGGTATTTTCAAGATTGCTTAATTTGGTTATTGTAATACAAAGGTAGATTTAACACATGTTTGTAAATTAACTAATGATTTTGAAGATTTCATGTCAAGAATAAATAGTTAGTGTCAAAGATGCCAAGATGCTATGGTAATAAGTGAAATACAAATATATAAAATTGACATCCCTACACAATAAATTGTGCAATAAACAAGATGGATTATTTTCTTCTAATATGTCAAATTTGCATTAGGGATGAAGATCACAAATTTGTATGTTTTTAAAAATCAATTTTAAAAAACATATAAATTGTTTGATCTCATTAAATTGTTCTTGTATCGTTGAGTCATTTTCATCTTCTATATTTTTCTACAATGTCAATAACAATTCAATTGATTTCCATATGTTTCAAGGATATTTTAGATTCACAGTAAAAAAAATCATGAATTCTTATGTATTGTAAGTTTGTTTAGGGATTATCATCAACCAATTGTAATAAAAACAATGTGGTCATCTGCCCATATAATTAATGATGCTCCAATTGAATTTTTAATGAATGAATCTCCAAAACATTAATGAAAAGATCACAAACTTGGTTCATCATGAATACTAGAAAGATTGTTTTTATTTAATAAAATATTCATGTAAATGTGTTTCTATATACTTATGATATGAAAATCTAGATTGTCAAACATGTTATAATCCTAATAAATTATTAATAAATGTTGATTTTGTCAAACGATATGCATGAAATTATTTTAGTTCATTTATTCATATTATATGCACAATTTTGTAACAAATGATCAAAGGGCATTTTACATCTACAATGTTTGTAAATACTCATAAATCCTTATTCAATTTTGCTGAAGATTATTTTACATGACAAACAAAATGTCAAATGGGGATTTCAAAGATAATATTATTTGTAAGTATACATTTTGAGCCATTATTTGATCACTTTTCTTTTGTACTATTGAATCTTCAAATTGTTTTATCCTTTTATTCATTTTGTTTAAATAATTTAAAAGTAGTTTTAAGTGTTTAGGTTTTTTCTTTTTTCTTTTGAAATATAAGTACCCATATCACTTAAAACATGTTTAAATAGATGTATAAGTGGGTTGATATTATATGGCTTGTGCTATACTAATGATGTGATGCATATAAATTAATCAAACTATCAAAACACATATCAAAATATTTTGAGCCCAAAAAAGAGTTTAAAAAAACATTGAGGAAAATATTATGTTCTTCCTCTTTTGGTTCACTAATTCCTTCAATTGCTTTGTTTTACATAATACATAGATAATGATGTAAACATCACTTGTGTAACACCTTAAATGAATGCAAACCACAATGAGGGAGAAAAAATAAATGTGCATGCCCAAACATAGAAAACTCATATACTCCATCATAAATCACAATCTCTTTAATAAAATCATAATTTAATATCTTTAATTTTACAATCAACTTTCATTGTTGTTTAGTGTTTCAAGCACACTTTCATTGGATCATCACCAAATTTATTACATGCTTTCACATTTGTTCTCTCCTACCCTTTGTACATACAATTCCCACATAATATCTACATAATTACAAGAAATCACACAAATTTGTATAATTTCATGATCTATGAAACAAAATAAATGAATCGGGAGAAGTAAATAAAGGATTGAGTACCATGAACATTGTCAAAATCACTTTGTCATGGTTATTTTGGCATGTTAGATATAAATGAATTTTTTTCATTATGACCTTTTGCATGGTCATTTGGTCCCTTATTAACAATTTATTGAATAATGTCAACATATCCAGATGAAGCCTAATTGGACAACACACTTTCATATTTCAATGACATGACATGTTGAAATAACATTGATATAAATGAAATTTGGCCAAAGAGTAATAATGATATGATGCAATATGTAACATGTGCTAAATTTTCCTTATTTGCACCAAAACAAGGAAAAAAAATTCCAAATATTTTTGAAATGCAAAACATTAATTCATTCCTATATGAAACTAAGACACAAAAGAACACAAAGATTACAAATAATATTGTTCCATTCCATTCAACAAAACTGAACAATGTCCAAAATTGTCATAGAGATGGCCACTATTGGACCCTTTACTTGGTTCACTTAAACTAGTTTTGATTATCATTGTCATTGGAATTTTGATTTTATTACATGGCATGGACTTGAAAAGACATGGTAATGAGCATTTTCATGTTAATTTTTGAAAAGGTATTGAAATGATAACTTTTTGAATTACATACATACATACATATATATATATATAT
>Ga0116229_10015100_pt1 | contig 10600 bp, 8 predicted proteins | sample S1TSphgellanicum_3_FD_87313 | JGI IMG/M metagenome (GOLD analysis project Ga0116229, IMG submission 87313) | Host-associated microbial communities from peat moss isolated from Minnesota, USA - S1T2_Fc - Sphagnum magellanicum MG | ecosystem: Host-associated > Plants > Peat moss > Unclassified...
AATTCAATTCAATTCAAGTTGCATGTAATGTCATTCAATATTTTCATTCAAATAGAACTTAACTTTCACAAAATAATTTCATTTTTTTCATCAATTGATTATCATTGGTAGTGCACAACAACATGGAGCCCAAGTTGCCTATTACAAATGAAATGATCATAAGATAATTGAACCTTGAACTCTTCTATTGATTATGTGATCATAGGAGTTTCATCAATTTGTTGCTTGAAACAAAAGCTAGTTTGTGTGAATTGGACCAACATTTACTCCTACATTCTAGAATATCTACCATACTTTGCAATGCACATGGGCACAATCATCATCAAGTTTGACACAAATGCAATAGCTAATCTCCAAGAGTTCTTGAATGACACGAACATGTAACAACTAGTGCAAGAAAATTCATAGCCAAAATCTGCACCCTAAGCCCAAATGTTTCACCTATGTGCAACTGCCCATTGTATTTTCAAGTGTAAGAAAACATCAGAAGTTAGATTAGCAACAAACAAAACTAACATAAACTCCATGCATTTCAAATAACTTCATAGTGTAGAGGAGGAGTTGAAAACAACAACTTGATATGGAATAAGATTATTTCTTATGTTTAACATTCAACTGATTGCTTTCATTTTCCTGCCAAAGTCTTGACTTTTGACATCCTTGTATTATGTGGAAACATGAGCTCAAAGTGCTTATAGAAACAAAGCCTATAAAAGCTATTGCATTAGGGCATTCAAAGAACCCGGGTGTTGAAAGGCTGGGACTAAGAGGAATTATTGTTGATGCCCCAAAAATGTTGGAAAATTTGTTATTTTCAAGGATCCACCCATCACTTGGCACTTATCATCATCATTACCACATTTGTTCCTTCTACAACAACCTCTCTACACATGCATGAACTACATTGTATCTTTAGGGTTATATGCTTTGTGATTCCTCTTGAAATACAAAATGAATCGAACGACTTTAAAACTAATGCAAGCATTGTTTGTCTCTTTAATTTGATGGTCTTTTTGAACTCATGCGTTCAAATAACATTCCACCTATTGCATGCTCTTGCATAATACATGTTTTGAATTTTTCAAATTTTGAAGGAAAAGGATTTGATAGAAGAACCATACCAATCCTTTGATGATGTCCCAGATATTGCAATTACTTTAAGTGTTAGCAAGTTGACCATGATTGCTCCCACCTCCATTAAAGCTTGCACTATATCTCAAGTGGTGATAGACACATCCATTGTTCTACAAATCTCAAACTAAAATTTTCAATTCCTCATGATTCCAATGTCTTAACTTTCCTTCACCCCAAATGTTATGTATACCAATGAGCCACTCTTGCCTGAAGAATTTCAAGCATACACACAAACTTTATCAGAATCAAGATCTTGTTCAGTGTCACTAGGCAATAGAATTGAGAAGAAAACTTGAAGTGTTTTTGAATGGTTACAACATACATCAAGGGACAAAAGAAAAACATGTAAAAAGAATTAAAGATTACAAAGCACATAATCTAATTATAACCAACTTGCAATTTTGCAATATGATTGCAAATCACCAATTAAACACAAGACACATCAAACCCATTTCACAACTCATCAACAAACATACTGCATCATTCCAGAAACATCCTACAACATGATTTCAAATCATTAATTAGGCACAAGACACATCAAACCCTTTGCACAACTCAACAAATTTCTACTTTGCCTTCGCCAAAGGAGCTCATCCACCACTCCTCCTATAGTTCCTTTGCCCTACCTAAAATCCTCCCCTCCACCTTTCAAATCTTTCCATACCCTCCCGCCATTACTTTTCCCTTCTTCTTCTCATTTCTTTTTCTTTTTTACCTCTCTTGTTAACAAATCAATTAAAAAATAAAAAAATTCAAAAAAAATAATGCTTTAACTAAATTCTTAAAATAACACTTACACTTTTTAGCCTTAAATTAATTTCTTAATCCTCAATTAATTTCATAATCCTCATTTTCATCAAATTTCATTACTGATATTCAAAAAATAAGTTCCAATTATAAGCCACCATTTTATAGGGGTAAATGGTAAATTACAACCTTAGGAGACCAAAAAAACCTTCCAAAAAAGGTCAAAAAATGAAAGCAAAGATTGGATTTTAAAAATGCATTTAAAAAAAATTGAATGATGATTTTGCCAAGTGTTTTTATTTTCATCTAGTGATTTCAAAACTTTAAGTAGTGAAGATTTCAAATTTTATCAAAATTAATTTTCTTAGAGTAACATTAAAAAAACCAATTCTCCCAAAAAATTTTGGATTAATTTTATTCATATAAAGAACAAAGATTTCCAATACTTTCCAAATATTTTTATAATTATAGTGCAAATATTCCCATATTGATTAATTTTCAACATTCCACTATGAAAATAAAACATTATCAAAATATTTCAAATACTTCTTATTGTTTGCAATTATTTTTGAAAAAAGTTAATTCTTTTGATAAAATAGGGTAAACATGTCCCCCATCAGTCATCATTTTGTAATCAAACACCCTTCCTCTATAGACCAATGCCGATGAATGGTTGTAGTCCTTTGTGCAAGTGTTTGAATGCAACCTCATGACCAAACATCCGATCTTGAAAAATTTGTTCGATCTTTTCATATAATCCAAACAAAATCTTTTTTTTTTGGTGTGCAATTATGGGCATGGGAAAAAACAATAACGAAAAAAAAGGCACAATGTCATATGTAATCATGTTTGGTTATGGGAATGGATTAGCACATTATATGTGTAGTCATGTTTGGTTATGAGAAAGGACCAACCCATTTTAATACACATACTTGGGTGGGTTTAACTTTTTTTCAAAGAACCAACGTAAACAAAATGCAAATAAAAAATTGATTGTTTGGCCATGGGGGTTTAGGCTCACATTAAAAGGCATGAAACTACTCATTAATAAACCTTAAACTTAACAAGGACACAATGGACAAGGATCGACAAAAGACATCCTTTCTTTAAATCATTCAAAGCACCACATTTATTAGCCCCAAAGGAGAGTCCCCAAAGATTCCTACTATGCATAAAAAATGAACATTCCCTCCCAAAAAAACAAAAAGGCACAATTCAAAGTTTACATTGCAACAAAACTTATATTAGATGAGTACATCATTTTCTGCTTTTAATTTGAGCTTCAAGTATGTCCTTTTTACAAACTAAGATAAAAGAACAACTACAACTCTGCTTAGAATTCCTAGGTCCTAATGCTGTAATGTTAAGGAATTATGATCTATTAATGATAGTAGAACATGTAAAGAATAGTGGTCCAAGTTTAAAAGTTTACTTGTAGAAAACAAATATCCAAAAAAAAGTAGAGCAAGTAGAAGAACAAAAATTAGGTTCAAAAGTAGATTTGCAAAAGGTGAAAGTAGAACATGTAGAAAAACAAAAACTAGGTTTAAAAGTAGATTTGCAAAAGGTGAAAATAAAGCATGTAAAAAAAAAGAGGGATCAAAATTAGACATACAAGTTGAAATTGTAGACCATATTTACAATCAAAGGTTAAATAAATATTTAGATTACCATTGGATCCAAAATCCCATAATTCAAAATGTTGCATCAAAGAGCTTCAAGAGAGCTAAAGATTAGGTAAATCATAGTAATCATTCCTTACACATTTCTCCCCACTGCATGCACAACAACAGAAGATGTTGATTTAGATTTGGGATGATTTTGCAAAATTTTATAAATTATTATACTCTACTATAACAATCTCAAAACATGTTATAGCAAAATTTCCAAATTTACTACACTTTTTAGATTCTTGGGTTGTTTACAAGGAGGAAAAAGGCATACCCTTGGTGGTGCCAGAACACACTCCACCAAGTTGTTAGAGGTTGGGACTAGGTAAAAGATAAGCAACCATGAACTTGATATTCCCTCATAGGAGACGTAATAACATGTTGGATTTGTAAGCAACAAACCTTACATTTAACAAGGAAAACCTTCCCCTTGCTCTTGACCCACAAAACAAAAGATCAACACCATGACTGAATCGAGTGCCTTCAAAAATCAAAAGAGGCATGTGGCCAAATGAAACATTAAATAAAACAATGGATGTTATTGAAAGAGGGACTCATTCCCTAAGGAGGGCCAACAAATCATGGAACATCCCAATAAGTTCCCTTACTCACCACCTAAATTGAAAAACTAGATCTAAGAAAATGGGGCCAAGAGGTGTGCTTACATAAGAAGAAGCTGCAATAGTGACTACATGGACATTAGCCACGCAAGAATGTGGATTGTACATTAGCTTACAACAACTGAAAATGAAAGTTACAAAGGTAACACAAACAAGGGTTATGCCATTTTGAGATCGAATATTAGGCAATAGTTGGTGGTACTAGTTCAAGCATAAACATCCAAAAGTCAACATATGGCAAGCAGAAGGATTAGAAGTCTGCAAAGCTTAAAAGACACCTAATTCATGCAACTTTTGCAATCATTATATAACCAACACAATTTTGATCATATATGGAACTCTAGTGAAACAAAGATTCAAGTTGGTAGATAGTTTGGAACAAGAGTTTTGGCTAGGAGAGTGTCTAATGCAGTTTATAGTATCATCCCAAAATCTTGAGAATGGTTAATTGTAAACTATGTAGTCAATGCTAGAAGGGGTGTTCTACATGGTTTTTACATATTTAGAGGTGAAAGATTAAGGGATGTTACATTAAACTTTGCAAAGCAATGCAAAAAATAGCATGGATGACTACTTTCCTGTTTAAAAAGTTTATGTCTTTCTTTAACAAATTAGTTCCAAGTGGAATGTCTTTCTGCAATTGACACTTGTTGATTCTAGATGGACATGGTAGCCATGTTACCTTGGAAGTGATAGAATGAACAAAAGAATTTTGGGTTAAACATGATCACATTACCATTGCACACATCACATGCATTTAATGTGTCTTGTTTCAAAACTTTTAAGACAACATTTAAAAAGGTCAGGGATGTAGTTATGTCTAGAAGTAATCACATGGAATTAGACAAAATAACCCTAGTTGGATAGGTAGATTAGGCCTTAAAACAATCACTCATAAAATAAAACATCAAATCTATGTTTAGGGCTACAAATATATGGCCTTTGAACCCAAAGGCGATGGGTAACGAAACTAAACCAGCAAAGGTTTACACTACAACAAATGTGAGTAATGTAGGAAATGAAAAAGATTACACAATAGAGTATGAAGCTAAGAATAATCTTCAATGGGGGGAGGAATCTATTGCTACAAACTTTTCCATATAACTAAAAAATGTCAACATCCAAGATTTGAAGATCTACCTATGTCACAAAATGACCAACATTACTATGTAAATATGCCCCATAGCCCTATAATATTAAATTAATAGTTAATAGAAATTGATGTTGTAAACCTAAATGAGGGTAGTTTTGAAAATATTTTGGAGTTGTTGCAATAAACTCAACTATTTCCAAATTTGACCCAAGAATCCATGAGGGTGCATAACCTACTATTGCTGCCTCATGTTTGTGTAAAACACATTAACGAGAAAAAACCATTAATTGACTATTCTTAGTCACATGTTGTGACTAATTTTGAATACCTAGACATCCTAAGGAAAAAAACAATGGAAAAAATAATTGTAGAGGAAATCAAAGTAAGTAAAAAAAGGAGAAAGAAAACACGTGAACCAAACGAGCAATAGATTTGGGTTCTACAATAGAATGAACAACTCATAAAATTGTTGAAAAATGTGCCAGAGCAAAGTTCACTACAACTTGGACTTTAATAACTATTGTTGAAATGGGTGACCGTTTTCACCATGATTTTCAAATAGGTTTTCGAGTAGATTCATGCAAAAACATGGGATTGAATTTGGGATGCACAACATGGCCTCAATAGTAACAAGGCTATAAACATGGGTTAAACAACAAACATGAGGGTGTTGAAAAATAAGATTGTTACCTTCCAATGACTAAGGAAGGAGGAAACTATTGAGGGAGAGGTAGCGCAATTAAACAATAGACTATACAACAAATGAAAGAAGGTAGTAGTAGCTAAAATAATGGTAACAATTGAGGAACAACTTAATAACAATTGAGAAAAATGTAACAACTACACAAAAAATGAGAGAAATATATAAATAAAACAACAAATTAGAAAAAGGTAGCAGTAGAGATAAAGAACAATGAGTAACAATTAAAAAATGGGAAAGGATCAAAAAGAGGTTGCTGAAAGAAGGAGGGTTGAGAATAATCAACAAGTTTGGGTTTAGAAGAAAGATGGGGACATCAATCACAATAGTTGAAATGGTTGAAAGAAAAAAAAAACAACAAAAGACCTTTCAATTCTAAAAGAGTTGAAAGAGGAGAAAGGGGGGGTGGATCAGCATCACTAGAGGCAAGAAAGCTCAAAGCTTTGAAAAAAAGGAGAGAGGAGAAAAGGGGGGGGCGGGGTGGATTGCCATTGTCAACATTAGGAGAGTTCAAAGCTCTAAGCTTTGAAAGAGATGAGAAAGGAGATAGGGGGGTTGGATTGCCATCGTTAATAGCAAGAGAGTTTAAAGCTTTAAGCTTTGAAAGAGATGAGAGAGGAAATAGGGGGGTTGGATTGCCATCGCTAGTAGCAAGAGAGTTCAAAGCTCTAAGCTTTGAAAGAGATGAGAGAGGAGATAGGGGGGTTGGATTGCCATCACCAGTAGTAAGAGATTCAAAGTTCAAAGCTTTAAAAAGATGAAAAAGGAGAGAAGGGGGGTGAATCGCCATCACTAGCAACAAGAAAGCTCTAAGCTCTAAGAGAGATGAGAGAAGAGAGAAGGGGGGTGGACTGCCATTGATAGTAAGAAAATTCAAAAACTTCAAACTCTAGAAAAGTTGAGAGAAAAAAGAGGCGGCGTTAATTCGCATTGCTAGTAATAGGAAAGTCCAAAGCTTGGAGCTCAGAGATAGTTGAGAGAGAGATTAGAAATTGTTGATCACCATCACCAGCAATAAGCAAGCTTAGAACTTTAAGCTCCAAGATAGTTGAGAAAGGAAAGAGACTTGTCACCAAGGCCAACAAATGTGAAAGATGATAGAGAAAGGAAAGACGAGAAAGTTGAGAGAGAGAAAGTAGAAAAGGGATGTGGCACCATCGCTGCAAGTGTGAAAAATGAAAAAAGAAACAAGAGACGAGAGATGAGAGAGAAGAAAATGGATGTGCCAATGATGTAGGTGCAAGAGATGAAAAAGTTGAAAGAGAGAGCGAAAAGAGGAGAGGCAACACCATCATTGTAGGTGCAAGAGATGAGAGAAAGGAAAGAAAAGAAAGAGTTGGATGCATCACCATCGTTAACAAGTGTGAAAGATGAGAGAGACCAAAAAGGAGAGGAGATATGATTGTGTTGTGAGAGAGGAGAGAGGGGACGCATCACCATCGCTAGCAGTTGCAAAAGCTTATATCATAATTTGAAATTGCATTGATTGTAGAAAGAAGAGGCGTTAGTTGTATAGACCTACAAACACAAACACAATATTCAACATAAACCAAAGACAAATAGTATGTTGAAAGCATCAAGTTCATAGGAGCTCAAGGAAGCTGAGAGAAGTAAACTGGGAGTAGGATGCTTGGTGGGGGAGACATAAAACTTGCGCCCATAGACATTTGAGAATGGGCAACGGATTTGGTGAATGGGAATATGTTTACTCATAACCATGATATCTAAATGTTGTTTTGTAAGTGACTTGAGCCAAGTGATCAAAAGTGAACGCTTACTTAGAGGAAATCTTTCATCCCAATTTCCATCTAGTTTGATAGCCATGTAGATAATATTCGTTGATGCCCAAGTTAATGTTTGGTTTTAGGGGACTAAACAAGCTATCATGGGCTGTCGTGTGTATGATCCACTTTTTAAAAGCAATTTTTAGGGTCCCCCCAACTTTGAAGGAGTATATCTTCCTCATTTTTGACTGGTTTTGAGCAATTTTAACAACCATGGGTGCGCTTTCTAGGGGGCTACATTTAATCTTTAGAGTGTAGATGTAAACAGACAATAAGTGTTCAGTCACCGGCCTGTTTACCCTAGTATACATCAACCCCCCATGAAAAGTTAAATTTTGAAACCATTTTATATTTTTAAAATCTCAAAAATAAATAAATCATTGCATGCTGGTTGGGCAGCTGTTGGGAGAAAACCTGGGCAGGCTGAGGGCAGCCTGCTGGCTGCCGCATGTGCGCGACTCACACGATGGCCACTCCTGCGCCAGCATCAGAAACGCATCTAAAAAATGCCGGTGTTCGCCACCACCATCACGGTTCATGTGCGCGGTCGATGAAACATGGTTTTCTGAAACTGTGATGTTGCTTCTCTGGAAATCCTTTCGCCTTTCAGATCAGTTCGAGTTCCCCAATGCTGCGCAGCGCTCTCTTTGAAAGGGTTTGAAGATTAGGGTTTAAGGATGTGCTGTGGATACTCAGACTGTAGTTGCTGTTGCTTTCTTGCAGCTATGGCTTAGTAGTGACAATGCTTTGCGCACAAGCATCTGCAGCAATGGAGAAGTTGGTTGTCGAATACGCAAAGTCAGGCAGGGCAACCTGCAAGCATTGTAATATAGTCATTGCCAAAGGATCGGTGCGCTTGGGTTCCGTGACGAAGGATCGAGGGCACGACAACACGAAATGGTACAAAGAGCATGGCAACCCATTTCTCTATTCCAAAAGGAAAAAAAAGGCTCTTCTGTGTCGACTTTAGAAATTTGTCCATGCATCTCATAAGCATGCAAACTCACCTATGCTCTAACATTTGTTGGAGTTGGGTTTTCCAAACAGGCACCATCCTGTTTGCTTTGTGAAGAAGAATTCAAAGTCCATGGATGCTGCAAAACTGGCAGGATTCACTGATCTGAAAGTGGGTGGATTCTTCTCATTACCAATCTTTTTGTTGTTGTCAGTTTTCAGATTGTTGTATGAATTCTGTGCAAAAGCCAGCAAAAGAATCACTAATGTAGCAGAGAAAATCCACACAATTAGTAGTTACAATGAATGCCGGAATGGAGCTTCTTCAGGTCTAAGAATGCTTGGGGAATGGGTTTCCAGAACCCCTGGGCAACAAATAAAGCAAATGAGCTTTCTGTTCTTTCAACAGGAAGATGCAAAGTGCTTGATCAAGCTTTTCTTCAACTTTCCTTAGTTTTAAAGCATGCATTGCTTCCAATTGTGTATGACTATGAATCTAGGGCATGCAGTTTTGTGTCACATATCTATCTGGCTGCCACAGAAATGCATTGCCTGCACACTTTCTGGATGTTTGCTGCCAGAATCCAGATTGACAATAGTAATGGTTTTTTGACCAAATGCAGGACTCTGATCGTGATGCTTTAGGAGCACTTACAGTGTGCACAACTGATGTAGAACCTTCTGACAAGCATGATGACAAACGGATAAGGATTGATGTTGCATCTGCTTCTTCTGAGAAAGAGCAAAAGGGCCAGGTTCTCCTGTCTGGCTTATCTTTGGATTCACTCATTCTGCATTTTTTTTCAGCATTGACATCTAAGACTTCTTCCCAGATTTACTCTATAGAGTGTCATTCTCTCAGAATACAGTCATGCTGTCAGCTGCTAGTGTTCAGGTTTTCTACCGTACCTTATCTGGAATGACAATGCTAGTCACAAAGATGACAACAATAGTCTGGGGGCTAACTAGGTCAGGTCTGTTGCTGCTGCAGGTGATGTTGTACAATGCAAAGTTGTGGGAGAAGACTCTTCAGAGCTTTGACCTGTCTCAGCTGAGTACCACTTACAAAGTATGTCCAGTGTCAAACTGGCAAGAAGTGTGATTGTTGCTTGAACTCTCTCTCTGCTTTGTTTTGATGGTTCTCTCACTCACAAGGGAGATGGGGACATTAGATTGCCATTCCTGTATCCATGGTGCTAGGGTTTGTATTTGCACGCGTCATGTCCTTGTGAGTTGACACTCCATGTGTGGATTGCTAACAGGATGCATGTCTACCTAAGGGATGGAAGTCCTTTTCCTCAGTGATCTTCCATGAGGTGGGTGTTCCATGAGACAGTGCAGAATTTTGTTTCCTGAAGTATTTGCAACCACATGCCATTAGTTTCCCATCCTAGCCATGGACATACATTCCATAGTTCTCTCAATCCAAACAGCTACTTCTTTGTCTGCGTAGCAGTGGCTTTTGTGGTAACATTTCTGTTGAGGGTGTCAGACAGAAAAACTGCAGGCATCTGAGAAGATTGCAGCATTTGATTTTGATGGTTGCCTTGTCAAGACAGATATTCGCAGGTTTGTCCCACTTACCAAGATTGTCTGTGCTGTATGGAATTTACATCCCTGGTAGAGTAGTGAGATTGCTGAAGGTTTGCCTGTGATTTTGATCCATGTATATAACTGCATTGCAGCTAGAGCTGAGAGGGTTTTGCTCAATAAATTTTGTTGAAGATTCTAATGTTTTCATTGTGCGTGAGAGCTGATACAATGCTCAATGCAAGTAGGTTTTGTGCTGGATGTACTTGAATACATTTTATTTTTCTTTTGGCTGGTTAGAACTGGAGCACATGCATGGTCTCTCCTTTTTCCTTCAATCCCAGAGAAAATTCAGAAATATCATGATG